>Ga0255773_10000016_pt1 | contig 178510 bp, 168 predicted proteins | sample 011ome_17_FD_179971 | JGI IMG/M metagenome (GOLD analysis project Ga0255773, IMG submission 179971) | Coastal salt marsh microbial communities from the Groves Creek Marsh, Skidaway Island, Georgia - 011502XT metaG (version 2) | ecosystem: Environmental > Aquatic > Marine > Intertidal zone >... | reverse complement strand
TATGATGCTCCTGATTTCGAAACTAGTAATGTGCTTCTTACAGTTACATACCCCGATAAAGAAAACTACTTCACAGAACTGTATGACGAAAACGATATATTATTGGTAACCTCTAATTATAGTGCACCTGATGTAAACACAAGTAATGTGTTTGTGGAAGTGACTTTTCCGAACAAAAGTAACTATTACACACAAATCTTTGATGAGTATGATGATCTTATAGTTACTTCTAACTATGATGCTCCTGATTTCGAAACTAGTAATGTGCTTCTTACAGTTACATACCCCGATAAAGAAAACTACTTCACAGAACTGTATGATGAAAGCGATACATTGTTGGTAACCTCTAATTATAGTGCACCTGAAACAGTAAGTGGTGTGACGACGGTAAATTTGGTTACTGTGTATCATATACATCCTTCTAATAACGTGTCCGTAGTCACAACAACTTATTTAGGGACCGATTTCTTTGAATCTAATATGATCAACCTAGTTGAAGAGTATACCGAGCAAACGGTTAGCGCTGGAATAACTTCCGTAGAAGTTAGAGAGTACAACTCTCTATTAGAACTTGTAAAAACTAAAGTGACTACAACCGATACAATTAATACAACTGTAACAGTAGTTGAAACTTATACCGACGATACTTATTCTGATTCTAAACGAATCACAACAATTTATTCAGGGGAATATGTAGTCACTGGTACCATTCAAAGCATTACAGATGAATCGTTTGCAGTGACTATTCAAGACGGAATAACAAATGTCACGATTACAGAGAAAACATCGACAAATATTGTTGTCAAGCTCACAGTGATTTCCAAAGACAATAATATAAATAAAACAACTGTTACTGATACGTACTTCAACGCTGTATATCCTGATGTATATAGTTTGACTACGGTATATGATGGTATAGGTGTGAATGAAGACAATATAGAAAGCACTACAACAGAAATAGCACCGTATGTAGGATTATTGGATAATAACCATATATATACCAATTACGAAAGCGACTATACACATCTCAGAGGTGGATATGCTGTCAAACATTTATACACAGAGTACACAGGACCCCATATCCGAATTAAAAGATCATCCGACAGTGGTGAGTTAGATGTGACATTTGACACGAATGGTGTTTTAACTGAGTACTATGAATGGATAGGAACGGATATAGCGAATGTGGTGACATGGTATGACCAGAGCACAAACGGTAACCATGCTACAGCTTTTGGTACGGTGACGTTCGATTATACGAACAAGAGGGTCGTGTTGGGTCCAGATGGATATTTTGAATTACCGAATGGCACAGTACCATATGGAGACGATCCATATACTATGATACTCGATCATGGAGAGAGCAAAATAGACAGTAGAGGAAACATAAATGGAACATTAGTTTATTCGGGAAAAGCGTATGCTTATAATAATTTTCAAGGAAATTGCATAAGGGTAAACAATTCTACATTTTATAATAGTATTTGGCATCGTGGGAATGGTGCTGATTTAACTGAAGGATATTACAGACCAGAACAAGTACTTATAAACGTATGTGGAACTCGTGTAGACGGTTACGTAGATCGTGAAATATACGCATATGTTGATGGTATTAATGGTCAACAACAATCAACGAATACAAATGTTAATACAGCAATACGACAATCTTTAGATATTAACAACTATATAGGTGTGTGGATTAATAGCGACACGTCGGGTAAACAATGGTATTGGAACGGTGAGATATACACCGTCCTCATTTACGACAAGTCGTTAGAATATACGGATATTGATTTTATATCTGAGAGATTAAGACCAACTTCCTAAAAAATAAAATTTATATAATATTACTATTTAGTAATCATAAGAAAAATGCCTGCTACCTATTTATTAACCACTAATAATTTAGGTGATGTGGATGATATTGAGAAAGCTCGTGATAACTTAGGAATATCAAGAGACATAGTGGATCCGAACAATGTGGACATTAAGGGTGGCTCTGTATCAGTTGACTATTTTCGTTTGACTCAAATCGAACCATTTGATACGGGATACATTTTGACTGCGGATTCTGACGGAGTTGCGAAATGGTCGGCTTTAGAGTTATCGGACTTAAATACAAATATAAGTAGTTTCATAAACAATGTGCCTTATGCGTCTCAGGAATGGACATGTAATAATTTTATGCGAAATGAGGATAATCTGAGTGGAATCACGGATAGGGTTGTTGCGTTAAGTAACTTAGGAATCAATTTCACATTTGGTGATGTAGACGATAATCTGAATGGTTATTTGCAGATGACAAACATAGTGATGAGTAATTTGCAAGTAAATGAAAGTGCTCAAATAAATGAGGTTATCATTAATGATAAGATCACTTATAATACAGATTTCGTCTCATCAAATAATATGGTATATATCGATCCAAATACAAAGGAAATCCGAAGCATTGAATTAGGTAACGATATAGAGGATATCGATATTGATATTGATGCCAGAAAGAGACCACCAAGTATGGCATTATTAAACACTGTATATCAAAATATTTCTGAAACAATGAACACTATGGAGATAACATTAGGTAATTTAATCATTGACAACTATTATTTACAAATAACTCGCAATTTATCCGATTTACCTGATGCAGAGATTGCTAGATCAAACCTTGGCTTCCAAGGTGTGACAATAAACGATGATGGTATAGAGACTGGAAGACTTCGGTTAAATAACGAATTCATATTGGATCAAACAACACATGAAAGTGGTCAATTCTTAAGATGTGATGCTTCAGGCAAAGGAACTTGGGAAAGTTTACCAGATGCTACAGCGACCGAGAAAGGTACAGTTCGTCTTACCAATGATTATGAATTTGATACAACTTTTGATGATACAGTGGTTGCTAGTTTAAAAACAATAAAGAGTTTTAATGATGGCTTCGCAGATTCAACAACAGAGTTAGTTGAATCACGTTTAAAGACCACCAATTTGTTAAGTGAATACAAAGATCTGAATATTAATGACAGAGCATTATTATTATCTAATTTGCATGTGACACATAATGCCATATTTGATTCACCAAACAACCTTGCGTATTTCGTGGATGACGTAGGGTTTTTGCGTGCAGACAATTTTTTGTATGAAATAGGAGGGTACTCAAATGGAATTGAACAAACAAGGTCTAACTTGAATTTAGTAAAGGTTGCATGGACGGGAAGCTATTATGATTTATCAGATGTTCCTTCTATTAATGATGATATGTATATAAAGGTTGATAACAATTTATCAGAATTTGAGTCCGAAGCGAATAGAACACAAGCTCGTGATAACTTAGGACTGTTAGATATGGCTACAATGTCACGCTCCAACGTAGATATAAATGGAGGTGTCATTACCGATCTAACAAGTATAAAAACGAATGAACTGATATTATATGATGTTGACATACCTATAGATTCTATGAATAACAACACTTGTTTTTTGAAAGCAGGTGATACAAGTGGTACAGCTACATGGGGAGCTTTACCAGATGCAACAGCGAACCAAAAAGGGATTCTGACATTACAAAGTTCATTTGATGATCATGATGATTCAAGCGCATATACATCATCATGTGTTCATGATCAAATAATTAGCATTACTACCGAAATCAATTCAATTGTGGTAGATACAGAAATAATTGATAGCAACATAAGTACAAATTCTAGCTCCATACAAACACTAAGCATTGCATTAAGCACATCCTTGTATCATCCGTCAACAGGTGTAAATAATGCATTGAGTACACTTTCAAATGATATAAATCTTTTGGAAGTTTTAGTGGATGGAAACCGTCATGACTATGATCTAAACAATGTAGATATATACAATACATTAAGTAATATTGAAAGCGAACTAACTATTGTTGTGGAAAATCAAGTGAATACATTAAATACTAGTATAAGCACAACCACATCTACATTAAATACTAGTATAAGCACAACCACATCTACATTAAATACTAGTATAAGCACAACCACATCTACATTAAATACACGTATAGATTACGAAGTGTCTAATATAAACGAAGATATACTTTATATGACATCTAATGTAAGTACATTAGATGGTTCATTGAGTTTATTAAAAACACAGTTTCAAAATTTACATACGATGGTTGATTCATCAGGAGGGGTAGATAGTCAAAGCTATCGTATTAATGTGATTGAGAGATCATTATGGGGATACGATAACGAACCACTTGGTATAACCTACAATCTATCAAATCTAACGGAAGATTTTAGTAATTATGTTCTCAGTACAAATAGTGCAATAGATACAACAAATTTGAGTATCACGGAGAATCGTGATAGAATTATTAAATTAGAAATACAACAATCAAACACAGTTGATGATATTTTAGAAATAAAAACGGATATAAATGATACCAAATCAAACTTACTTAGTACATCTATTGATCTACTAACACATAAAACCGATTATGGCTATTTAAAATTAAATGTAGATTCTAATAATGATAAAATAACAGAATTACAAAACTCGTTATGGGGAATAACGGATGAAAATACATCTGGAGTGAAAGGGACATTATCTAATTTAAAGAGTGAGTTTGATTCACATGAGGAATTTACGATAGCTAATGTAGTAAGTTTAACATCAAATTTAGGGGTAACAAATTCAACATTAAGTCAGGCAACTACAAGTATTTCCCAAATGACCAATAGTTTAGATCAGCATATTATTCATTTCAATTATCTTCATAGCAATGTCGATAGTAATATTTCTAAAATAACGGCCATTGAACATTCACTATGGGGACTTTCGGATACAGAGCCGACAGGTATACGAGGGGATTTAACTCAATATATGACTAGTTTTGACAGTCATATTACTGAAGAGTATAATGTATTAAATGCGTATTCTCATTCGAACATTAATGCTTTTTCAGAAAGACTTGCTTCATTAGAAGGGGGGTCAGGGTTCGAGCAAGAAACTATTGCATCAAATGTCTTTACAATTTTACCTAATAAAATCGAATTATTAAGCGTTGCATTGTCATCACAAATAGAAAATGAACAAAATAATCATGACATGCATTCAGCTTTGAATACGCAGTTATCAGATTCTCTTACCACTTTCAGTAACGATTCATCAGGTTACATACATTCTTTAAGCAATAGTTTAACTGCAAATATATCATTAGTGGATAATGTATCTACTTTAGCTAATCAAAATTATACTGATATACTAAGTACAGCAAATACCCTTTATACTCTAAGTAATGATTTTAATCATTTTAAGACATTAGAATGGGATAGAGATTTTAAATTGACTACATTACCAAGCATTGATACTAATATATCAACTTTAGAGTCAACAGCAACATTGTTAAGCACAAATATTTCATCGACATTAGACATTTCGTTATCAACTCAGTCAAATTTGAACACCACTACAAGTTTAGCCGAATCATTGAGTATTTCTCAAGAATTCTTATCGATCAACTTGAGTACTTTAGAAGTTTCATTAAGTACTTCCGATAACGACACTGTGAATTCTATTAATTCTATTAATAGTTCCGTAACAGCATCGTTAGATAGAATAACTTTGGTAGAAGGGCAAATAGGTAGTACAGGTAACTTAAATTTTGTTTCGACGCAAGTGTTCAATACTTTGAGTACGAATTTCAGTATTTTGAACACACATGTCTATGAATTAGACAACTCCATAAGTGATACTAGTATTCAACTATCAAATTTGGATTTATCTGTTACAGAAAACTATGATAGAATAACATCATATTACAGTATTCCATTGCAAGATAGTGATATGCGAATTGATATAGAAAACGATAAAATAAAATTTAAAAAGAAAGATAGTAACGGAAATTATCAAACTTTGCATATTTTTAGATGAACAAAAAAATCTAAACAAATCTAAATAAATATGGCCGATAATATAATAAAAAAACTAAACAATTCTGTGAAGCAAACTGCGAATAATGTAGAAAAAGAAAATGTCAAACTGTCATTTTTTGAAGATGCACTGTCTAAAATAAAAAAGGAAATAGTGAACGACGAAATAGGAATTGATAATATAGTTATAACAATAATCAAACTTATGGAGATTGTAGAAAAGTATAAATCTTTGAATGGTTTGGAAAAAAGAATACTAGTAATGAAGGTGATTAGTAAGCATATTGAGAATTCAAACATGTCAGAAGATGACAAGAGTAATATGATTTACATTATAGACAATACAGGTTCTCAGATTATTGATACTATAATATTCACATCGAAAGGAAAACTTTTCAAAAGCTTTAAAGGAAGACTGTTTAAAATGTTTAGTTGTTGTAAATAGAATTGTAACTATCAAAAAAAGACAAAAAATGTAAACGATCTTGAAAACTCAATTTTCTGAGCCAAATGTCAAATATTTTTTTTTTCAATATACAATTAGAAAATGTATTGGTATGAATATCAATGTAAAATACGCCATTTTTATAAATGTGAAAGATATATTTATATTTGTTGTGATAATTATTATTTTTTTGTTTTTTTAAAGAGTAAAACAGTAACAATTGTTTATAAATAAATAAATTGTCGTATGTTAAATTGTCATTCAATTTGTTCAATAGTTTAACGGTATCAACGAGTTCATTTTTAAGTAAATTACTAACATGGTTAAGTTTTGTTAAATGCATGTAAATATCACATATTATATCATTAGGCAACCATTTAATATAATGAAGCTGATTAATTTCCATATACAATGATACTCTTTATATTATTATATGAATTTGAAAAAAATTAGGAAAACGTATTTGTTCGTAAGCAATTATAGTAGACTTAAATTTGCTTTGTTTCGTTGTAAAGATTAATTTTACGGTAGTTGTTGTTAAGTTTCTTACTTCTCCATGAATCCGGAAGTTGGCAGACTTGTTCTTTGAAACCTTTATTATAAATACTATCAATCTCTTCAGTTTTGAGAGCATAATTATAGTAGGTCAAGTCAACGATATCAGCATCAACTATTCCTACACCATCCAAGTCTCTGTTTGATGCAAAAAGAACAATGGGTCCATTGTTTATTTTAAGAGAGTTCTTTTCGAAAGACTGTGTTTTGACAAGAGCATCATCAATAAAGGCATCTACTTTAATGCCTTTTTCGATACCGCCGAAATCGAAATTATCTTGAATCGAGAAGGTAATTAAATTATAATGCGGATTTTTCTTACTTGATTTGATCATACCGAATACATCGGAATCAAGATCTACAAATAGATGTGGGTTTCTTATGCTGTTGAATTCAATACGAATGGAATTGGGTGATTGACCGAAACGAATAAGCGGGCATTTATCAACTCTGTTTCTGAGTTTATCTTTTCTAAGTTTTTCATTTTTTTCAATGTCGGAACCGGTATATTCGTTTACATTTTCAGGTTGGAATTGTTTATGTTCAATGTTTTGATCACCACTGTAGCTACCTGTATCACCGCTACCTCTTTGATAGACATATCCTTTTTGCAAATCACTTCCATCATCCTTTATTTCTACACCACGATAGAATATTATTTTGTTTTTAAGAATTTCTTCAGTTCCAACACCACGACGAAGCCAGAAAGAATAACTGAATTGAGCTCCACCTAGTTGATTTGTAGAGCGGGGAAGATCTACATACATTTCACGATATGGATCGAAAGTATCAATAACTACACGACCTTTGTCAAGACTACATATACCTTTAGTAATAGGTACTGCGACTTTATTTTTAGATGAAAGATCGCTGATAGAAAATGTGGTCTCTTTTTTCATTTTGTAGTAATCGCTGAATATATAAGGCAAAAACATGAAATTTATTATGAGACTTAAAAATACACCAAATATGAAATACAGACCTCCTTTCTGAAATGAATTGATATTCTGCATATTACTATTTTAATTTATTAAAAAGAAAAAATATTACAATTATAGTTTTGTTTTTATGTGGAAACTGTAGAATCATTACTAACAGCTATCGTATCTAATTTGAAGAATGGATTACGCACACCATACATGGGTATACCGATGCTACTAAGCATGCTTTTATGAAGTGGTCCTGATTTGTAAACAATCTTTGAATGGTCTACTGTAATAGCGTAGTTGAAAAACTGAATCTTGCTAAGATAACCAGTGAAAACTTCAGAACCTTGAATTCTACCGATGTATAAATTTTTACCAATATTAGTGGTAGATACTAGTCGTTTACCACAGCATATGTTATCCATTTTACAACAAGCATTTCCGTTATCACAAAATTGAATTCCTTGAGTTCTATCCGTACTTAATCCATTATTAGCTTTTTCAATTAATTCTTTGTCAGAAATATCAACAACCTTACGAAGTTCACCATCTACGAAAAGTTGAATGTACTCATTTTCAACAACAAGGTTGACATTCACCCAACGCTGCATGGGAATATAATCAACGGTTAAGCGAAGGAAATCGCATCCTCTGTATTTGTGTAAATCGAGAAGGGTATCAGTGCGTAAATTCGTATTAACGGCTTCTCCGTTTGTTTTGATTAAAACATGTAACTGATTGTATTCTGGATCAAGATAGAATATCGATGATGCATTCGTAAAGCTATCGTCACTACTACTTAAAAGCACTAACTTAGGTGAAGTAGTTCGTTGTAATGATTCAATATACATCCATACAGAGTACGAGAATTCAGCACCATTATATAATGCGGGCATTGTGACATCTGTGTTTATATTTTTACTAATTGTTGATGAATTTACTGTAGTTGCACTTTTTAAAAGAGTAACAGTGCGTAAATCAGTTTTCATAATGATTTTATATAAATGATATATGACATACAAGGAAACACCGGTTACTAAAACTATCATTGCAATAGTGACAAGACTCTGTGTAGGATTAGAATCTGCCATCAGTTTATTTTTATTTTTATATTGAGAAAATATAATATGATAATAATCATTTCATCAAAGATGTTTTTACTTTTGTAAATGCTTTTTTTTTAGATGGCATAAAATCGGATATAAATCTTTGAATAATTTCAAATTCATTCTTTGTGATTAATTTGCATATATTTTCCGAATCCATATTTCCCAAAACACAATAAATATACATAAATGGAAATAGGCACATATATTTGTTAATATTCATATTTTGTTCCATTTTGACTATTTTTTTGTTAAAGTTTAGTGCTAATGATTGTTTGTTGACCATTTGCGAGAAATCTAAGGATTTTGGTGATGAATAATTGTCATTATCTCTTAACACTAGATTTATACTTTTTAATTTACTATATAGAGACATATCCCATAAAAAAGGATCGTTGTACTCAAACATTGTACTTGTCATTAATTCATGTTCTAAAAATATCTTACTCATATGGGAAACGATATTAAGTTCTTTTATATCAACATGTTTCGTTTTTCTTTCAAGACTTTTATAATAGTTTTCATGAACGCTGCTTAAAATTTGATTCGTATCACGGACGATCATTTGTTTAATACATTCGTCATTTAACGCGTTTTTTCCTAACAATAGTTGAGTTAGTTCAAAAGGAGATGTTTCAATAAAGGCATCTTTTTTTTTCAAAGATATCGTTAGATCTATGTCGTCATCATCAAAAATGATGTGTAAATGATTTAAAATAGTTCTTAAATCATTATCATTATCTTTTATAAGTTTTGTTAATTTGATATAATCAATTAAAGCATCTTCATGAGATGAAGTGATATTTGTAATGTATTCGTCAATAATTTGAAAACATTGATTAAAAGAGAGTTTTTTAAAAGAGAAAGAATTATGAAACAGCACTTTTATGTCTTGAATCTTTTTAGTATTTGAATTAACAACACATACAATTGGACAGTGAACAACAAATCCAAGATCTTCTTTTTTATTTTTTAAAAGTTCTTTTAAAAATGTAGCAAAATAACGATTATTATTCAAATTAATATAAATATCGTCAAATATTATAAGTTTTTTTTTTTTAATGAAAAAACACGAAATCACCGAGTCAAATGTGCAAAAGTTTTTAATTTTATTTTTAAGATCCATAATATTCGAATAAGAGCCTGCTGAGATAAGTAGAATGTCATAAAGGTTGTTTTCAAATATTAATTTTACAATTGTAGATTTACCACATCCCGAATGTCCTGAAAGAATGGTTGTTGTAAATTCATTTTTTAATACATTTTTATCATCAAAGAGGGTACTCTTTATTTGTTGAATGGTTGAAAAATAATGATTAAATTGTTTTAATTTTAAATTTTGTTTATAGTTTTCAAAGATGGACGGATCAAACATACTAATATATCAACATTAGAATTTGATTGAGCGTTTTGTTTTTAAATTTAGGTTTTTAAGGATTTGTTTTTGTTGCGCATTCATTTCTGGCTTCATTCCAAACAAAATGGCTCGCAAGATCACATATATTTCCTGCGGTATTTAAACGATCAAGATTAATTTCTACACCTTGGTGCGAAGATGAATCTGGTGCTCTATTAATCCAATTTTGTGAGTAACTTGTATCATTTCGGAAGCTATCTGCTAATAGTGTATGTGAAGAATGGTTATGATAACCAAGTCCTTGAATGTCCAAACCGGAATGTATTGCATCGTCATTGTTATGCATAATAACGCTACCTTTGTAGTGCACATGCTTACCACCGGTTATTTCTTGAAGACTAGTTTCAGAATGATCCCCAATAGGATGATCATAGAAAGTCACTCTCCTGTCATCATCTCCATTATTAGGATTGCTCTTTGTAACACCGGAGGTCATATCATGTAAATAAATGGGTTCATTTGTAGTGAATGTCTCGGCAGCGGGGGAGGCAGCGGGGGAGGCAGCTGGGGGACATATGGCGGTACCATCGGCGGCAGTGGTGGTGGTACTGGTTTTCATTGCACTATTTAATTTATAAATGACCGAATCTAATTTTTGTTCCGATCCAATAGTGCCAGTAAGTGCATTTCCAGATTCGTCAACAAATGACCCTGGAGTTGGATTGAAATTTGAAACGAATTTTTCACCGGAACCACCAGCGAATTGTAAGTTACCTTTTTCATTGTTGGAATAGTTTTTGCATATGTTTATATCTGTATAGTCATTAGTGTCGCCATTTCTAACCTTGACAGTGTCTTTAATCCAATATTCAGGACAAGTATTAAGGATTACTGCGAACTCTCTATCCGTAAGGTTCGACTCTTTTAAATTAACAATTTCTTGAATATTCTGTATTGAACCAAGGAGTGCAATACCAATTGAAGATACTAACGGAATTAAAAGAAATTTAGGCTCTGGAATACTGAATGTGCTTACCATAATAATAAATAGCACAATAAATACCGCAAGTAATACAAATGTGCCGAAAATGGCTTTAAGGGGAACAACGGTTGCGTCAAACATTTAATAAATAATCAGAAAAAATATGAGTGATTTACAATTCATTAGTGAATAATACTCTTGTTCCAGCTGTGCTCATATTTTTGCTTCGTTCAAGAGGAACAGGTAAATAAGTAATATCATGTGAATAATTAATGTATTGATTGAGTTCCGAAATAATTTGTGGAACAGTAAAATTCAAAACTTTAGCATTAAGTTCTTTAACTTGTTGAACTATATTGTCTAATCCATGTTTTGCATATTGTAAATAAAAAGATCGCATAATGATTTGTAATTCTGTGTCACTTTGACTCGAAATGATATGTTTTTCATTTGTATGTTTAAAAACCGAATATCTTATACCGTTTTGAATAGCATCGATGTTTTTTTGTGAAAAATATAATGACGCTAAATCGTTATCTGTATGTAAATACCGAACAGCGTTTGCTTGAAAATGAGCTGGATTAACTTTATTTTCTTTAAAAAACTCGTATGATGTTAGATTGGTTTTATGTAAAGTATCTATTCTACCATTAGACTGCATACTTTACAAATTGATAAGAAATATATTAATAATGTGAGAGAGAATAAATATATGTATTAATAAAAATATAAGAAAATGAATAATACTGACCAAATATTGCGTAAATTCAACAACTACTTTCTAAAAAACGAGCTTTCTTTCAAAGACGATAATGCAGTGAATCACATGCATAATGTAATGTATGGTGGACAAGATTGTACAGGTACGAATAACATATTCAAATTGACCATGCAGTCGTTGAACAATAATCAGAGAACAATTGTAGGTGATACGTTGATGGGAGGGCGTGTAAGTTTTCCATCAAACTTTTTCGATCCAAGTGCTTCATTTCCAAAATGTAAAGCTTCTTCAACTATCATGGGAGATGTTACACCAGGAACTGTTAGACCTGCTTTAAAATCTACATTCCAGCTTGTTGGTGGTGGTAACTCCTTAATGACTAAAAATCAGTTAAACAGTATGTTAAAACAGAATGGTGGAAATTACATGAAACTAAATGAAAAAGATAAGCGTGCATTATACAATAGCTATAATCAAAATTTGAATTCGTTTATGGAAAATTTTGATTCATTTAAAGGTGGTCGTTCTATAAGCAAAAATACAATAAATCGTGCATTTTCTGCGTTAAAAAAAAATTGAAAGTTACTTTAAGGAAAAATAAATAACCGTAAGTACAATGTCAAAAAACATGACAAAATCCGCTTCATCTTCTAGTAAGAAGTATGTCAAGATGAATCCAATGGAACATGTTTTAGCTCGTCCTGGGATGTATATCGGGTCCATAGAAGTAGACAAGACATCATTGTGGGTATTGAATAATAATAAAACTGAGATGATAAAGAAGGAAATCGACTACATACCAGGATTGTTTAAGATTTTCGACGAAATACTGGTAAATGTGCTTGATCATATTATTAGATTGAAGTCAGAATCTGGAGATTGTGTAAAACAGGTGAAGGAGGTATCTGTTCACATGACTCCTACTAAAGTAATTGTGTATAATGACGGAGAGGGAGTAGATATTTACAAACATGATACACATGGTGTGTATATTCCGGAGCTTGTATTTGGAAATATGTTAACATCAACTAATTATGATGATAATGCCGAGAGAGTAATAGGTGGTCAGAATGGAATTGGAGCAAAAGCATGTAATATTTATTCAAAAAGCTTTGAGATTGAAACGGTTGATTCTGTCAGAAAATTGTTGTATAAACAAAAATTCAGTGAAAACATGTTTGAGAAGAGTGTACCTGAAATAACAAAGTATACAAAGTACCCGTATACAAAGATCACTTTTGAGCCTGATTTTTCAAAATTTAAGATAACTGAGTTATCTGATGACATGTTAAATCTATATATGAAACGAGTTTATGATATAAACTCTATTTCACTTGGGAATTTGAAAGTAAATTTAAATGATGAAAAGTTGAAAGCAAGTACTTTTGATAAATATGTTGATATGTTTATTGGATCCAAGAGCGAACATCCTCGTGTGAGTGATGTATGTAGCAACAACAGATGGCAAATTGCAGCTACATATAGTGATGATGGGTTTCAGCAAGTATCATTTGTGAATGGTATAAGTACAATTCGTGGTGGTAAGCATATAGAGTACATCACAAACCAAATTACAAAAAAACTAAGTGAAATGATTAACAAGAAGAAGAAAACGAATGTAAAACAGCAACATATAAAAGAGTTTTTGTTCGTTTTTGTGAATAGTACTATTGTAAATCCAACATTCGATAGTCAATCGAAGGAAACTTTAACAACACCTATATCAAAATTTGGTAGTAAATTTGATGTGGATGATAAATTTATTGATAAATTGTACAAGACTGGTATTGTAGATAAAGCTATAAATATATCTGCGCTATCTGATGATAAGAATAGTAAAAAAACAGATGGAAAGAAGAGAAATACATTGCGTGGTATTGCAAAACTCGATGATGCAAATTGGGCTGGAACAAAAAATAGTGCAGAGTGTACGCTTATTTTAACAGAAGGAGATTCTGCGAAAACAATGGCCATATCAGGTTTGAGTGAAGTTGGACGAAATAAATATGGTGTTTTTCCCTTAAGAGGGAAGGTTATGAATGTAAAAGACATGACCTTAAAAAGGATCAATGATAATGAGGAAATTACGAATATAAAGAAAATCTTAGGGTTGGAGAGTAATAAACAATATCAGGATGTAAGTGATTTAAGATATGGAAAGATTATGATAATGACTGATTCAGATGTAGATGGATCTCATATCAAGGGCTTGTTATTCAATGTATTTCAAAGTATGTGGCCAACTCTTATGAAGATCGATGGTTTTATGAATTCGATGCTTACTCCTATTGTGAAAGTTCGTAAAGGAAAAACGGTAAAAGAGTTTTATTGTTTAACTGATTACGATCATTGGAAAAAAGATACACCTAATCATAATGGGTGGGAGATCAAGTATTATAAGGGGCTGGGTACATCTACAAACAAAGAAGCCAAGGAGTATTTCAAGAACATGAAGTATGTTACATATACATATGATAAAGAATTATCTGATGAAAGCATTGATATGGCATTCAATAAAAAGAGAAGTGATGATCGTAAGAGATGGATATATGAATATAACATGGATAATACTCTTGATTTCATGAAGAAGGATGTTGAGTATTCCGAATTTGTGAACAAGGAATTAATTCATTTCAGTGTTTATAATTTAGAGAGATCTATTCCGAGTATATGTGATGGTTTGAAGAAAAGTTTGCGTAAGATATTGTATTGTTGCTTCAAAAGAAAGCTTCATAAAGAGATTAAAGTGGCACAACTAGCAGGATATGTGAGTGAACACGGTGCATATCATCACGGTGAAGTAAGTCTTCAAGATGCGATAATAGGTATGGCTCAAGATTTTATTGGATCGAACAACATTAATCTATTGTGTCCTAATGGACAATTTGGATCTCGTGTTCAGGGTGGAAAAGATTCAGCGAGTTCAAGATACATTCATACACAACTTAATACACCAATAGTTTATGCATTATTCCATCAAGATGATCATGACATATATACTTATATGGAAGACGACGGTTTGATGATTGAACCACATCATTATATACCAATCCTTCCAATGATATTGATCAATGGTACAAGTGGTATTGGAACTGGATTTAGTACAAACATTCCATGTTATAATCCTAAAGATATCATTTCAAACATAAGAATTTTATTGAAAGATGATACTGCAGAGTTGAACGAAATGACACCGTGGTATAGAAATCATACTGGTGTAATAAAAGATGGTGTCAGTTATGGAAAGTATCATCGAAAATCTAATACTATGATTGAGGTTACAGAATTGCCTATTGGAATATGGACCGAGGATTTCAAGGTACATTTGGAAAGTTATATTGATAAAAATCCAAAGATCTTAAAAGATTACGAAAGCCATTATACGGAAAAGATAGTTTCATTTATACTTATTTTCCATAACAAAAATGTGACTGATGAGATGTTTGATATTAAAGATGGTCAAACATTAACTAAATTTCAGCAAGAATTCAAGATGACAAATTCACGACCATTAATGACTTCAAATATGCATTTGTATACATCAGATGGAAAAATAAAAAAATATGAAAATGTGTTGGATATTTTGAGGGAATTTTATACAATCCGTTTAAATGCTTATAAAGATAGAAAAACGAATCTTATTTCCAAGATCAACCATGATATATTATTTATGGATGCCCGAATTCGATTTATTCTTGATGTCATTGAAGAGCGATTAAAATTATTGAATGCTAAAAAAACAATTATTCAAAAATATCTTGAAGAAAATAAATTTCCTAAACAAGAAAATTGTTACGATTATCTGATAAAGATGCCTGTATATAATTTTACATATGAAAAAAAAGAAGAACTTATTAAAGAACTCAATAAAAAAAGAGATATATTGACTACATTAGAATCCACAAATGAAAAGACCATGTGGCTTGATAATCTTAATACATTCGAAGACATTTATCAAACACTTTAAAACTTCTCGTATGTGTAAAAAAAATTGAAATTAACTTAAAGATATATATATATTTTTTTTAAATAGGATCTCTTTAAACCATTACAAATTTTGGTAAATAAGATATCAAACATGTTAACATTTACGAATTATAGAATATCTACGATGACAGCGACTGGATGTATAGGTGTAAATGTAAATTTAGATAGTTTGTATGATCATGTAATAATAGTGGATATATTGGATACGAATGTCATGGGAATAGTATATGCTGAATTTGGAAGCAACAAACATTCACAGATATGTAAAGGTGTTAATTTAAAAAAGAGATATGTAAGAGTGAATGGTAAAAAGGAAGCGTATACGAAAAGATTTGACAATTCAGTAACTATCAAATACAGAGTTAATGAGAAAGATACATTAAACATCAAGGTTTTTAAGAATGGCAAAATTCAAATGACTGGAGTCAAGAGTGTAGAGCAGGGTAAGAATGCGATCCAAAGTATTATTGATATGATTAAAAATATACATGAAAATCACGATAAAGAGGTTGTTGACAATATCGATGATTTAAAATTTACAAGATTCGATATACATTTGATAAATAGCGACTTTCGAGTAGATATGGAGATAAGGAGGGATTTATTATACAATCTGCTGTTAAAAGAGTTCAGTGTATCTTCTTCGTATGAGGCTTGTATATATCCAGGGGTTAAAATTCAATACAATTTAAACAAAAATTTGGATATAAATACTACACCACTCGGTAAACAAGGTAAATGTTGTTGTCCAACACCATGTAATGGGAAAGGTGATGGTATAACAACAGATGCGTGTAAAAAAATCACAATATCTATATTTCAAAGTGGATGTATTTTAATAACTGGTGTGACCAAGGAAATACATATAGATATTGCGTATAATTTTATAAAGAATGTTTTAAATGAAAACCATGATAAGATTAAGAGAGTCAAGTTACAACTTCCATCGTAATAAACAGCTATGCTATTTACTTACGGGTCAATGTTTCAAGAAAAATGTTCATCTTTTTAAATTCCGTTAGGATATCATTAAGCACATGGGTTACATTTTTGTTTTCACCACAACTATCGGTACATGTTAGGAATTTAGTTAATCTGAAGTAAACTGGATCTACATTTAAAAGTTGCGCAGTGCTTATTGAAGACGTATCTGTTTCATCGTCACTAGATTCAATATCGTCACCACTTCTACTACCATTTCTGCTACCATTTCTGCTACCACTTCTAGATTTACCACCACCATACATAAACTCATCTTCTTGATGATTAATAACGCCATACTGTTCTTTATGTGTAGAATCATACTTGTTGTTATTATGATTTAAATGTCTTTCATGAATAGGTTCCGATGTTTTTTCAATACTGTTGTGATTCAAGTCTCTATTACTGTTTGTATTTTCATTATGATTTTGTTCGTTATTAAAAGATTCATTATCACGTCCATTGATGTTGGTACCCAAATAGTCTTCATCATCTCCCCCAACATAAATTATTTTTCTTTGTGGATTATCGTTAGATAAATTAGTTGACGATTCGATATTCATTTTACAGGTTTTTATATTTTTAACATAATATATTTTTTTAAAAAAAAGATATAACCGAATAGAATAGACACAGTAAATTTTAATATCTATGTAAATAACAATAATAGTTGTTTATCAAGAATGGATAACAAAGCGTGTATGTTAATGCTTTTTTATTCATTACTAGTTCTAGTATTAATATTAAAAAATAAACAAATTCTTAAAACAAGCCGTAATAACATGATGATAATTGGATTGTCTCTGTCTCTTTTGTTGATTGCACCATTAATTAATAAAAATAATATATATGAATCCTTTGATGAGACAACAATGAGTCAACCAAGTTATGTTCAAAATATATCACATAAAGATGATATGTTAGAAAAGATTAACATGTTAACATCAAATGTTGTGTGCTATTTTTCAACATTTCAAATAGATTCATTTGAACCTAATATCGGAACTTTTCATAACTTGAAGAATACCACTAATGAAAAATACATAAAACTAATTTTGTCTCAAGACAATGCAAATCCTTTAACAGAGTTAGTTGATCAAAGAAATGGTATAAGATTACATGATTATACACAAATAGAGGGTTATCCATGCAATGAGTTAAATTTGAATGGGATGCGTGAGTTTTCTATTTTTTGGTTTATTAAGTTTGATTTTACTGTGAATGATTATTCTACAGATGGTAAACTTTACAATTTAATTGAATTATATTCTTCAAACATAACAGGACTAAAAGCTTTAGCGATTCATTTAGAACTAAAGAAAGGTGACAATGAAACATTTGAGACATTCAAAATTAATTATGCAGGGTTGGAATATCAGTATATATTTAATAATGAAGCAAGATTATCAAACCGTGTCGACTTTAACAAGGGAACACATTTATTGACATTTGTTAAGTATATGGAAGACAATGTACACTATATAAAAATGACAATTGATGATGAACGATTTTTATTGAATCCTGTTCGAATAGAAATGTCAGAGATACGTTTTATTGGTGGTTCTGTAAATAATGGTATCACATTAAGCAGTGAGAAGTTTATGATGAATAAATGGAAAGAAGGTTCACAACAAAATCCCACTATATATTCGTCTTTAAAATTATACATCTATAGTTTTGGTATTTTTAAGAAGGCAATTCACACCACGACTCAAAGTAGCACTATTATTAGTAATATAAATAGTAACTTGCGACAGCAAAGAGATATTGAATTATCCAATATTTTCTTAACCACACAACACGAGTTATACCATAGGACGTCCGAGGCAGATGAGTATTTAGAAAAGAAATCTTGTAAATTATCATCTTCTGTCTGTCAAGAATGTGACGGTGTAGATTGGTCAGATTTGGCATCTATCGTATCTTCTTCTCAATGTCTAGAAAGTGTCAAGGATTATTGTAAAAATATTCAAAATGGTGATATCACTGATTTTACGGATTATCAGAAGAGTATATGTGATGCATTATTTCCCAATTCTGAAGAGCATATACTATCTAATGTGTCAAGTAATATATTATTACATACTTGTTCTAATATATTTGATGATAATAAAACAGATCGTGTATTTTTCAAAGGGTTACGTACAGTTGTACCTAATAATATAGAAAGGAACACTTACCATGTGAGATCAAATGAAATATTACCAAGTGAGTATGCTCAGGGTGATGTTATTCAAAAAATCTCCACTACTAATTTGTTAAGCTCTGTTCCTACTTTCAATAATGTTGCGAATGACATATTAAGTCGACCTATCGGAAATATCTCTTACGATGAACTTGTAAGAATAGCTGAAGCTGTAAAAAACAATACAGATCCTGTAAGCTCAACATCGTCATCAACATCAACATCAACATCAACATCAACATCTTCAGCAAACAAGGTTGTAGTTGACCCGGGTACCGAACCAACAATTACACATGCATCAACTTCTGATTATAAAGACTTAACAAGTTCTCAAAAGTATGACAATATAATGAAAGAATTTAATATTGTAAATGAAGAAATGGATGAAATTGACACTAAAGCAACAGAATCATCAATGTCATTTATCGATAGTATAAAAAAACTTTTTGGATTTATTTAGGAGGTCTCAATCCCCAAAAGTTTTCAATATATGTGTCTTTTTCTGGAAACGAAGAATCTCTTAAAATACTTTCCTGAGATCTCACCGGTAAAGACCATAATGTATTATAAAATTCACAATTTTTTCTTTGATAAGGATTGGTTAAACTTCTTACCTGAATACCATCTGATAATTTAACAGTAAATTCTTGTTTTTTCGATTCAATATAGAACCATATTTTTACATTAGGTTTTACATACGTGTTTCCCAAATCTTTATAGTAAGCATTAGGGTAATTTATTTTTAGTATACCTGTTTTATTGTCATCAATGATGATAAAACCTGTATTTTCGGACTTGTCAAATGCTTGTTCTTCGTTATGAAACGGTAAAGCCGAACCTGTAAAACTTGTTCTATAATCAGGGGAGTTTGCTGCAGAATAATAGATTTTTTTTTTATCAATGTCTACTGATGTTTGAATATGTAATATAAAATCATGTGTATCATTCATACCATTTATTGTATTAACATGACGCACTTGTATCATTTATATTATTCTAAGAAAAACTAATGTGAAGATAAAGTCATATAAACTGTTGTATACCTTTATCTAATTATAATTTCTTCCAGTTCCTAATCCCGAATGGTTGTTTTCAGTAAAATTGCATTTTTTATCATTACACTGAACCATATTTCTTTCAGGTAACATAGTTCCTGGTACATTGGTTGAGTAACAACCAGAACATTCATTCATTTTTTCAGAAAGGGAAACGTTGTCTTGAATCATGTTAGATGCATTATGAATCATGAACTGGCGTTCTTCGTAACTTGATTTGAAATTCTTTTTAGTTTTGCGTTGATGATCAAGTGTGCATTGAGTACGATAATCTGTGAAATTACGACCATCAGCCATACGAAATGGACACGATGCCAATGTTTGTTTATTGTCAGTTTTTGTTTGAGCAACACTGTTATTTGTTTTTGAACTTAATTTAGGATTTTCATCACACTGATTACAAGACATCGTTTATGTATTTTAATTAATATAAAACAAAATTTTTTTGATTATATATATATATATTTTTTTATGATTTAATCTTCTAAGATACGCTTGATTAATTCACTCTTTGGACCTTTCGTATTCTTTCCATGTGTCTTTAAAATTACACGCAACTCTTCATTAGTTTTCTTTACAAGAAAACACTCCGTCAATGATACATCTTCTGTATCGAATGTTTTTTTCAATACTATATCATCTTCTTCAAGAACTTCATTGTTGGTATTTGCTACCTGTTCAAAACTCTCGTTTTCATCATTTTGTTTTTGTTGATCTGTTAAAAGTTTTTCTGGATCTTCAGTTGCGTCGTCATTTACGAGGTCGTTATTTTGAATTTCGTCAATTAATTTTAAAATATCTTCCGATTTTACACTATCTGTATCATTATCTGTATCATTATCATTATCTATTATATCTTCCTGTTTTTCTGTGTTTTTTAATACATAATTATCCATAGAAGAATCGCACTTGTTATCGTTAGACATTATAATAGGTCGAGTCAAGTCATATTGTAAAGTATTAAACTTATCTGCAAGAACTTTAACCTCTGTTTCTAAGGATTTTACATATCTGTATATCAAAAATACACTAAATAACACAATACCAAGCATTAGCATATTATTTATCGAAGAACTCATTTTGAATAATCTCATAGAAGGTGGTGTCATACACTTTTTCATAACAAAATTTAATTTGATATATATTAAAATACTTCGGTTTTAAACTCATTTCGCTAATTTATTCTTTATAGTCATAGCATTGTTCAAAATAGATTCATCAAATCCACGCCCTTTAAGCAATTCAAGTGCAACATATTGTTTTGAGATACCTTTTGAAAGTATATATGGAAAATGTATGCTATGATCTTTTTTAATATTTACATTCATTTTATAACAAACGAAAGAGGTTTCTTTTTTAAGTTTTGTTAGATAGATAAAATGTGTTGTAATTACTGTCATCACGTTTTTAAATTCGCTTATTTTTTGTAAAATGGAGTAAGCGCCAGCAATTGCTTCTATTACATTTGTGCTATTGAAAATTTCATCCATTACAATTAATGATTTTGCTTCTGGATGTTTTTTGATAACAGATAATATATATAAACATCGGTTCATTTCAGCCTCAAACAATGACTCAACACCTTTACTATCAGGGATATTTATCTGGGTATTGATGAAAAAGAATGGAGTCATTTCAGTATATTCAGATGCAGTTAAGGTGATGGTCTGGGCGAGTAAAACATTCAAACAAAGCGTTTTTATAAGGGTTGACTTTCCACCAGCATTGGGCCCTGTTATCAGTGCGTTTTTAAAATTAAAATCATTTTTTACTGAGACATCTTTATTTACACATAAATGCCATGCTTTTTTAGAATTAACAAATGTATCGCTTAAACTTGTATTATACTTTGTAAAAGACAGTTCGTGTTCGTTTTTTACGGTTATTATTGATATAAGTGCATCGATGATATATGATTTATTAACAATATTTAAAAAGTCAAATTGATTAAAATTTTTATATTTAACAAGCTGATCACCGAAATGTGAGAATATTGTAAAAGATGAAAATGGTTTATAATCTCTCAACATTTGGATTGTACTTTCATCATCAAATGGTATTTTTGTACTGACAAACGAATCTTCAAATGGTAAAATTATATTTTTCCATATGTTATCATTAAGTTGAATACATGATTTTAGATATGTAAATGCATTATTTACTTTATTAGATATGAACTCGACTATTTTATAAGCTGTCTGAGAAACATTTACTGTATTTATAATTCCTTGAAAATAAAACAAAAATGAAAGTATATAAGTTACAATCTGTAACCTTGACAACATAGTATTTCCGCTATTCAATAAGTTTAATACATTACTGGACATCGTCATACTTTTGTATAACATTTTCACATATGTAAAAAATGACATCTTAAATAAATGACCAAATTTGTACTTGAGTATGATAAATGGAATTATGAAATAAATAACAGGAGAAAGAATCCCAAGAACAGGGGATATCATAATTTTATAGAAGTTATATGACGTCATAGTGACAGGATCGTTGTTCAATTTATTAAGAATCCAAAAACTGAAATAGATAGTATTAATTAGTTCGTCAACTGTTTTTTCATTTTGTGAGAAAAACCATAGGAAATCGGTCTCCGTTTTTTTAAGTTGAGATAGCAAATTGGTATATGTATTTGGGTCGATATTGGATAAAGTGTTTAGACATTCTTTTCTTTTGTTTAGGTTGCTGACATTACATAACGGATTCTTCAACAATTCTTCAAGAAAAGTTTTGGAACCTATTGTGGAACATTTCTCTTGAAAGATGTAATATACTGTAGACCTAAAATTTGCGTTATCATATGGATGAAACACCTCTAAATCATTCATAACATCATTACCAAGAATTATATCGCTTTGACGTATATTAATATTGTATGTTTTTTTTGAAAGTTCATTGGGCTCTTGAAAGTTTTCTAAAGGAAAATCTGTAGTATTTAAAATATTCCAATTCATTTTTATGTTAGTTTTACTAATCTTTTAAAGAGAAGCCAATATACGCAAAGCGCCAATACAAGATATATTATAATCTCAAGAAAATGACTGTCAAATACACTATGTTCATATGGGTTTCGAACAAATAACATTAATTGTATAAAAAACTGTAACATAACCATTTTGACTATATCTTCAATCATAGGGAGATACTCTTCTCCCACTTTAGAAGTTACATTGAACTCTACAATATAATTAAAAATTGATTTATCGTTTTTATCCATTTATATGGTTTTTACTTTAAAGATATATATATATATTTAAAAAAAGATTTTTAACGAAAAGATTATACAAACATGCATAAGAACTTAATCGTTTATAAAAACAATATTGTTGACATTCCATACTTACCAGAAGAATCACATAAAGATTTTGAAATGAGAAAATGGTATATTCTTAAAAACATACATGTAACAAATGAAAACGGCTGTGATAATGCGATATGTAGTCTAGACGAACTTATAAATTATTCTAAACTATATATTCGGAAGGAAAATAATAAATGTGTTTTTGATACTCACAATATGGAAATGAATAAAACTTTTGAAAAGAATTTATTCATTAGATCCAATTTTCATAAATAAAATTTACTTTTTAGAAAGAGACACTTTCTTCACAGAAGCTTTCTTAGATTTCATGGCAGAAGAAGCCTTATCTTTTTTGAGGAACGCTTGTAAGCTTTCTTTAGCAAGAATTAAACCAAATGGTACCAAAAGATTTGACACATCCTGTGCTAAATTACCTCCCTTCTTTGCAGCGCTTCGATTAGATGGAGTGTTTTTATTAGTGTATTTTTTACTACCACCAGCGTGTTCTTTATATTCTGCAGCATTAGCTGCACAGCCAGAATATCCTCCTTTCTTTTTTTCAAATGTAGCAGCATTATAAGCAACATTACCACCTGACTTGTTAGTACCGTTCACCATTATTAGTTTTTTTATAACATATACTAATATTTTTTTACAACATATGCTAATATTTTTTTACAACCTCACTGTCATCATCGCTTGAGTTATCATTATTATGAAAAACTGATTCGTTCAATTGAATACATTCCATGATCATCTTTATGAAATCTTGAGAAACACTCTTATTCAAAAACCCCAGGTCTTCGTATATTTCCTTAATGTCCTCATGTAAATTGATGAACGAGTTCATATTGTAATCAAGAAATATCTCTCTAATATCGTTGTAATACATGTTGTCTTCTTTGCCTAAACTATAGCTGAAAACCTTTGAACTGATTTAAACAATATTGGCGATTCTTCTATAAATACATATTACACTTTTTAGATTGTCTCTTCGTCATGAACTCTGAACATAATTTCAAAAATTGGTTTTTCTTAAATGAAAAAACCGTCGATGAAATTTACAATGTAATTTTAAAAAGAATTAAAAATGATGTTTACATCAATCATCCAATAAGTTTATTTAACATTAACGAAGACAAATTGTACGATAATATTGTCCAATATATGTTTAAAGTATCAAATAACAAAAACAAACATTTGTATCGAATGCGTTAAAGTCCATCTTTTTTTTTTACACATTATTCTTAATACAAGATGAGTTCTATCTTTTTGTTGAATAATGTATTGATCAAAGACAACACAAAATGTAGTAGTAAAGAAACCGCAAATTTAGTTGTGAGATGTTCTAAAGAGGATCTGAATGTAGAATTACTCAACGATGTATGTGCGAATATGGATATAGATGTTTTAGAAAGTGATAACGAATATATTGATTTATCATTAAATTTATCTGGTTCTATTCCCATATTATCGACGATAAATTTGAATCAAAAATATTTGTTTAAGATTAAGGCAAACTCTTCACGAAAGGTTCGTGTATTAGAGATTGAAGAGTTGGAACCGTTCTCTTTCGAGAACAATAAAATTGATGTAAACAGTACCTCTACAATAGGAGTTGATGATGAAGACATACCTGAACCAGATGATATGGATAAAAATCACATGAAAAATGAATTACTTGAAAAAATATCAATTATGATTGATAGTTTAAAGACTAATGTAAAATCATTAAAATCTATGCAAGAGGAAATTAATAAAAAACATGTAAACCTGAAAACTCTGAATAAAGTTGATAATTATTTGAATGAATTATTTGAAAAAAATAATATATTACATTATAAATAAAAATGTCAATTACAGATATTCTTCGTGGTGTTTTAATATTATTAGCTGCGGCTGCTTTAATTTATCTTGCTATGGAATATGCCAAGAAACAAAAAGAAAATGATGAAGGTTTTGAAGCTGCAGAAATAAGCGACAAAAATGATATGTTATTACCTTCAGATTATGTCATGCCCACTTCCTCAAAATTTGTTGAGACAGTTAAATCATCATCCAAAAATGCAGTACCATCCGAACCAGAGTCCAATCAAAATTATAAACCAGTGAATCAAACTGGTGAGAAGCTTCCTAAAGATTGCTTCCCGAAAGATAAACTTACAGCCGAGGATCTCCTTCCAAAAGATGCAGCCAACTCCAAATGGGCTCAAGTAAATCCTGCTGGTCAAGGTGATCTTAAAGATAAAAATTTCCTTAATGCTGGTTACCATACTGGTGTCAATACCGTCGGTACATCTCTTCGTAATGCTAATCGTCAAATTCGCTCCGAACCACCCAACCCTCAAGTCAAGGTTTCACCATGGAATCAAACCACTATTGAATCGGACTTAAATAGACGTCCATTAGAGATTGGTGGGTGTGATTGAGACTTTTATATTAGGATTGTTTAACTGAAAACTTTTCATCAATAATATGTTGTTATTTTTTTTATCTATGTAAATAGTTTTTTCTTTATCTTCAACTTTTACAAGATTAGGATAACCAAATAAATTATACATCAATCTAAATTTGTCGTTGAATAAAGAATTGGTTACTTTGTTAATGAACTCATTTTCACTCATTTTATTGCTAAATATATTAATACATTCATTTTTGAATACTGATTTAAACTTAAGAACCGATTTTAAATTCATTAAAAATGAAAGATAACAATAATAACGAATTGTTACTTTTATCTCTTAGCAAGTATTACAGTTCCAATTTAGATAAACTTCAAGAGATCCTTCCTATTATTGGTAAATCTTCCAAGATTTCGCTTCGTTTGATCGATTGGTTTGTTACTAATTACTGTAAAAAAAATAACGTAGTTTTAGTTAAGAAAAACAGTAATAATGACGAATACTTCAATGTTTACTCTAATTATCGTTCTCAATTAAAAGCTTTCAAGAAAATTCAGTTTGATCCGTTTAGAAGAAGAGACAGGATTGATTTTTATTATTCCTCGGAAAAATTTGTTGAAACTACTATAGGTCAACTCAATTTCTTTAGATGGTTTTTAGAAAACGATCTTTTAATTTATGTGAAAAAAAACAGTCAACCTATTGAAAATGATATGATTGTATGCAATTCAGATAATCATCATAAACAATCTAAAGATCATGAAGTAGCTTCTAAAAAATATGAAAGGATACACGATAATGATCATGTAAGAACAACCGATGATTTTCAAATGAAAAATAACACATTACTCAACAATAAACCCCGTTCTATGATAAAACAAATGACAAAATTTAATGGTTTTACTACAATATCGTTCACTTGAAATGAGCAAAATAATGTAAAAAAAGAAACAAAACTAAAACTCTTGATCTTCAATCGTAACATTCAATTCACTCTTCAAAATTTTAGATAACTCACCAACAGCATACAAATTTAAAACTGCATTATAATCACCGTAATAAGTTCCATTTATAAATAACATTGGGCATCGTCGTGTTTTGCTCAAGCTATGTAAATGCGAAACCGCTTCCTCATAGCTGTTATCATCATCAATTTCACTAAGGTTAAAACATAAACATGTCACTCCTTTTTCTTTTAAAAATATATCCAGTTTATTACAATCTGAGCATCCAGGTAATTTAAAATAAACCAAAGAATTTTTATTTAATATATTCTTAATAACTTCCATCAGTGTTGTTGTTATTTTATAACTAGGACTCGTATCATAATTATAAATAATATTCAAATTACTGTCACTTTTTTGTATTATTTGAATATAAAGAATGTCATATAGCTTTTATTTTATAGGTGGAATTATTTCATTTTTTCTTTTACTCTTTTTAGTGTTTTTTTATTACAGAGTTAAATGGAATAAAGAGATACATCAAGCCTTGATGATTAATAGTAAACTTAAGCAATCCGAAACGAATGGATATAAATACAAATATAGAGTTGCGTAGTATACGTTTATTTTCAAATCGTTAAATAATATAAGATATAAAACATCATGGTTCTTCTTGCAAACAAAATAGGTCTTGTAATAAGAAATCCACAAAGTGTATTTACAAATGGTTGTGTACAACAAGCTGTTTTTCTTAAACAGTTGATAGTTAGTCTAGGGTACCCATGCGATTATATTGGCATTGAAGAAGATTTTCAAAACTTTCCTATAACAAATGAACCAATCAAATTCATTGACAAAAATTCAAAACTATCAAATTATAAACTGTTCATTTTCGTATCCCTTCATTTGAATCCAAAGAATGATACCGATATCATTAATACCATCAAGACACATAATATCAAATGCGTCAATCTTGTATGTGGTAACCTTTATATCCTACATCAGGAAGAGTTTGTTTTTGATAAACATCATATTTTACATGCCCATGATTTTGATACAATATATGACGAGTATTGGGTATTGGAAATGTATCCATTTTTACCTGATTACATAACATTATTGACCGGTAAACCCTCCTATATACTCCCTTATATATGGAACGATACAATTATTAATCTTCACGCAAAAAGTTTAAATATTGAAACGGATTACCACGAGATATCAAGGAGTAAAATCAACATATTAATTTATGAACCCAACATGAGTATTCATAAAACTGCCTTTGTTCCCATATTAATTGCTGAAAATTATCAAAGAAAATATGGAGATAAACTCAATAAAGTATATGTGTTTTGCGGTTTGAATGTAATAAAAAACAGTAACAATGATTTCATTCAAAAACTTGAGATTTATAAAACTCAAAAACTAGAAGCATATGATAGAATGATAATGCCAAACACTATTTCTCTTATCAAACAAAACAACAACTTTATCAATGTTGTTATTAGTCATAACATCATGAACAATTTAAATTTCTTACATCTTGAAATGATGACTATAGACATACCTATAATACATAATTGCGAGCCTTTTAAAGATAATCAATTATATTACGATGAGTTTTCTTGTTGTAAAGCGATAGATATGGTAGAATGGGTTCGAACAGATTTTTATAAAAATTCTGATTATAGATCTAATTCTTTCAGTGTTAAACATAGATTTCATCCACTAACATTTGAACGTCAAGATATATATAAAAACCATATTGAAAGAATTAGTAATATTTTCATACAAGATGACAAAACAAACACTTTAGGCATTACAATTCCTTTAATCGATAATTTTGTCAAAGTGATTGATGTCATATACAAACAACCTCATTTTGATAAGACACTATTTTATACTGGTAATGGTATTTCTATCCTCCTTTCACATTCATACGAGTATACACTTCTTGAAGATACTTTGAAAAATATGAACAATGTGAACAATAATTTACCTGTTGAAATTGTGTGCAATGATCTTATTACTCCTATAAATGATGTTAAACAAATTATTCAAAAATATAAATTTGGTTTTAAAATAGACATACTTAATTTGGGTGAAAACGATCAGAACATAACTGAACCTAATATGTTCATGGGCATTGTTTTCAGTAATTTTGAAAAAGGAATGATCATAAAACCAGGAGTATTATTCATTAACCATCAACCGGTTCATTTGATTGATAAATACATTCATGAAGGATCAAATAGTTTAATGTACTATCCTTCACATGAAAAATCAAGTTATCTCGACAATATTGACCTAAACATTCTCAATAAAATTTGTCAAAATCTTAATGTAGAGACCTATAATTTTGATCAGGTGTATATTAACTGCTCTGGAGTTATCTTTTTCAATAAAATGGATACCGACTGTTTGAAAGTATTAGGCTTAATGTGTGAGCTTATTAAAATAAATAGACATGTCTCTTGTAATGTAAATATTATTAATATTGTATGTGACCTAATTTATAATAATAATAAAAGTAAATTAAACAAGCAGTGTAACCTGTATGGATATATGGACAGTGTGTTTAATGGTTTAGGTGTTTATTATAGTGATCAAAATACTAAAGAAATAGAGATTTGTGTGTTACAATGTCCTATATCTCAATCTAAAAACAAAAATTTGATAACAATTGATTGTGACGAAAAAGAACTAAAAGTTCATAAAGATACATCAGATACCTATTTTAAATTTTCAGGAAAGTTTGCTGCTAAAAAAACACCCAAAAAGCTTAACAAATGTTTACAATAAATATAAAACATCACAACATTTACAAAGAAACATGTAAACATATAATGAAACTATGTTTGTGTTCAAATTTGTTATTTTTTATTAATCATAATAAGAAACATAACAAATCTAGTATGCAGCATTTAACACATAATTTTACTAGTTTACATTTTTCATCAGTTCTTTCTAAAAAATGTTACAAGAATACATATCGCAATAAAGCAATAAAAACGATATATTGTGGTCGTAATAAATCTAACATTAATTCATATCACACAGTAAATAAAATTCAACCTACACACAAACAACATATATACCAAGAGTTTATGAGAAATATGGATATTCCGTTTGTAATTGGTATCGGACCTGCTGGAACTGGTAAAACTCATTTTGCATGTAAAATTGCATTAGAGCAGTTAGATAACAAAAACATAAAAAAAATTATTATCACAAGACCCACTGTATCTGTGGGGCAAAATATTGGGTTTTTGCCTGGTGATATCGAAGCTAAGATGACTCCATGGTTGATTCCATTATATGATAATTTTGTTAAAAGTTCCAATGATAATAAACTGATCAAATCATACATCCATAACAATTTTATAGAAATTTGTCCTTTGTCTTATATTCGTGGTAGAACTTTTGAAGATTGTTTCGTCATAGCAGATGAGATGCAAAATTCTTCCATTAATGAAATGAAATCCCTTATCACCAGAATGGGAAGCAATAGTAAGCTTATTGTCAATGGTGACCTTCATCAAAGTGATATTACCGATAGTATTAATGGTTTAGACCATTTAATGTCGCTAATTCAAAAAAAAAATCTGAATCTAAATCTAAACATGATTCAATACATAGTTTTTGATCAAAATGATATCAAAAGAAGCGAATTTGTAAAATATATGATAGATCTTTATGAATAAATAGTAATTAAGTGTCCTTCTTTTTTACGATCCGCTTCTTTACAACAACCTTCTTCTTAGCTTCTGGTTCCGTTTCAGGTACTGCTTCAGGTACTGCTGCTTCAGGTACTGCTTCAGGTACTGCTGCTTCAGGTACTGCTGCTTCAGGTACTGCTTCAGGTACTACTGCTTCAGGTACTGCTGCTTCAGGTACTGCTTCAGGTTCATCTTCTTCATTGTCTGAATCTGAATCTGAATCTGATACAATATTACTTTTTCCTACAAGAGTTTCTGTTGACTTTTCAGATTCTTGAATTTTTGTTGCACTGAACATATTTGTAAGTTTTTTCTGAGTATCGTCATCATTAGATAATGATGATACACTGTTATTGATCATATCTTCTTCAATATAACGAATTGAAAACCCACTAATTTTATTAGGAGGAATTACTTGAATCTGTTCAGCTTTCCATGACATACCAAACTTCCCACCAGCAATCCATATACCATTACATTTCATAATGACAACCATTCTAGAGCCTTTCGTCTGAATTTCATTTGGATCAATCAGTTCATTACTTTTGTTGTACATTTCAAATTTATATTTTCCATCTACATATGGAAGCTTACACTTCAAACGAGGTGGCCATTCTGTGCTAATTTCTCCATTCTTATCCTTAGGATATTTAATCATCGTTGTATACAATGCTTCAATTACCTCTTTCGACGGATACTTCTTACGAAACCAATTTTGTTGATACTCGTATCCTTTCGAAACATTTGATTCATCTAAATTACGCATCAATGTAAAGAATTCCATAATATTTGGTTTATCATTCATACCATTAAAGGATAGCTCAATGGTATGAGTTTCTGTATTGCTATCTTCATTTTTATAAACATTAATTCCAAAGGGACAATAACACAAAGGAGTCTGAATACGAATTGGTGATTTTTTGAATGACACATAAATCATCTTCCCACCATTTTCAAGTTTTCGAGGCTCGTCGTACAATATCTTTTCAACATCCAGTTCTTTAGGGAAGATAATAGCGTTGTTAGAAGAAGCCATGGTTAATATGAGAGTGTAAATGTATATAAAATGAGTATGTCTTATTCTTTAGGTAAATAAACTATAAAATCAATTTTTTTTTTCCAATTTAAAAAATTTCTAAAATGTAGCAAAATCATAAACATTTTTAGGATGTCTTTTTTTCAACAAACCTTTTCTAAATGTTGAAAATTTACCAAACAATTCATTCAATGCATCTTTATCTGACTGTTCTATAGGTTCAATGTATTCATAATCTATGTAAATAGATATCATATCTTCTTTTATTGGATTCTTTACGCAGTTTTTTTTAATATCATAAACGGCGTTCTTAAAACATACCAAATGTTCTTTTTTATCAAGTTTTGAAATAAATTCAGGATCATAAAACAAATAAAGACATTCTTTACAAATAGATTCTTTAAAATTAACATTTTTCAACTTATCGATGATACTATTCGCTTTTTGAATATCATAAGTGATCTTTTTCAGGATAACTTCATTCTTTTCCTTTTCAGATTTTAAATCATTATTATTTAATTCATTTTTTACAATATATTCTTTTTCAATAAGAGCTTTTGTGAAATTCTCATAATGACCTAAAACAGTTTTTGAAAGTTCGTAATACGGACCTTCTTCTATTTGTTTCCATTTAAGTCCATCGTACTTAAACCACAATTTATTTTTCAATCGAGCGGATACATAATCATCTTTATAAAGATAGAAAATAACATTTGCAATGTCACATAAAGCGCCGTCTAAACTAACTTCGATAAGGATATTTAAATTTTGATCATCTTTCATTTTGATTAATTCCTTATTTTATTATTTACATTTTTTTCTTTTAAATACAATAATGGTTGGTGTTTTGTCAAATGAAGTGACTATTGCCTTTTTTACATTTATGTCTATTAGATATTATTTACCTAATTTTATTTTAGAAAAACCCACTACGTTATGGGCAGCATTTATATTATCTTCATGTTACGCATTATCAATTTATATTAGAAAACACCATAAACTAATCTCTGAATTTATTGGTATGTAAACTGTTTTTATATAACAAGAAAATACATTGTTATGAATGAAATAGTGGATAATGTTATCAAAGCGGTATTATTCCTATTAATATTTTTTTTTAGTTGAGAAATTTGGGCGTTATTGAGCTTTTCATTTGATATACTATTATTGTTGTTTACTATTCCTCTGTTTTCTATAAGCAACCCTATATCGTTTAGTACACGATTAAATATAACATCCGCACTGAAAAGATCACTTACAAGATCCATTACAAGATCATAATAAGAAAAGTTGGGATTTAATGTTTTACAAACACCTTCCAATGTGCTTATCGTTTTGAACATTAACACCATATTAGAATTCAATATGAATGGAATATCGTTAGGATCAATGTAACTATCCTTGTCAAATCTACTTATCAATGTTTTGTAATTAAGATCGGTAATGTATTGTAAAACATTACTGACTACTTTAAACAGTATTACATATTCATTATCATTAAGACTGTCAATACTTTTTGAATTTGTTTCTAATGCGAACAATATATCATTTTCCAATAATATATTCATTATTTTTTCAACATTTCTTTCAACAAAAGCTCCGCATAAATCTCGCAAAACGAATATAAAGTCATCATCGTACTTTTCGATAATTCCGAAATCATATAATATTATAGTTCCATCTAAAGAGACAGATATATTTCCAGGATGAGGGTCAGAATGTAAATAACCATTCACTAGTATCATTCTAATGAATGAACTCATAAGACTTTTTGATAATTGTACACTATCAATGTTACATTCTTTTAGTTTTTCGATATTATTTATTTTGATACCAGGTATATATTCCATTACTATGATATTAGAGCTTGTATATTTAGAATACACTCGTGGTATTTTGATAAAGTCGTTATTTGCAAAAATATCAGAGAAAATATGAATATTTGACATTTCATTTTTAAAATTTGTTTCTTTTAATATATTCTTATAACATTCGTTGATTATCAAATACATATCATTAATTATCCTAAGGTCAAGTTTATTTAAAATTCTAAACAAATTTGATATACATTCAATTTCAGAAACAATATGCTCTTTTATGTTAGGTCTTAGCACTTTAATAACGACTTTTTTCATTTTATTGGACTTTAATGTACCTAAATGAACCTGACCGATCGACGCAGCGGCTAATGGGATTGGATTTATGGAATGAAATACTTCATCCAATGATTCGTTAAAATCATCGTAAAATATGTCATTAACCTTGTTAAAAGAAAATGAAGGGACATTATCCTGTAAATCATCCAATTCTTTAACAATATATTCAGGAAACATATCCGGTCTCGATGACACAACCTGACCCAGTTTAATGTAAGTTGGTCCCATTTTTAGTATTTCACGCTTTACCCATTTACCTGTCTCTGATGTTTTTTCTGATTTCATTAATTTAAAACCAACTTTCAATGTAAAATTTATGGTTTTACCATATAGTTTAACATCTTTAATCAATGTTTTTTGCATTGTAATAATTTTTAAAATGAAAATATTTTTTTATAAATAAGATATAATATTTTTTTATAAATAACATATAATATTTTGTTGTAGATTATAAAATGCATCTTCTTACTATTTGTAGTAACACGCAGCACAACTATTCACACCCACATGATAAAGCCGAAAAGAAATTCACAAATAAAAAATTTAAACAAGCGCATCTGAAAATTAATAAGCATTATAAACTTGTCACGACTACCTTAACTGAGTTTGAAAAGAAAAGATTTGATCGTTTGAAGAAGTCTGTAAGTTCGTTTAATAAAGACTTGAAAGAAATTGACGACTTTTCTAGAGATATGATACAAAAATTAAGAGATGATTCAAAAAAAATAGTAGAGGAAGATGAAACTCCTGAGAATAATCAATCAAATGAAAACACAACATCTGATGATATACAAAATTTACATAATAAATTTTTTGAATAATTTTAGTTACCGATATAAGTGTCTAACTCTTCTTCTGGGTCACAATATGATCTTTGTTCCCATCTATTTTCTAAAACTTCCCTCCATTGATGACAAGATTGTTTATAAGTTGGTGGTGTTATATTGGCATTAAAAGTCGGTTCATACAAAACATCACCATCATCATTCCATCCATAGACGATACACCCTCTTATTTCGTCATATTCTCTTTCTTCATGCATATTATTTTCATCTGTTTTCGATGTATCAAACTCAACAGGATGAGTGATGAATATATTATACTTGGTATATACTATACACTTAGCAGAAGTCAAAGTTATATTGCTTTTCCGCATTAGTTTTAAAACTTCTTGTGCAATTGAAAATCTTTCAGTTAATGATGTCGTAACGGGTGACATGTTGTATTTCAACTCTTTTAAAATGTATTTTTTCATATTGATTAAATTTGTATCATTTTTCTTTATTTCTTTGACAATTTCTTCTTTGACAATTTCTTTTTTGACAGTTTTTTTTTTCGGTGTATCATATATATTTTCGTTTTCATTTAAAAACGATTCCGCTCTTTTTGATTCACTTATACTAACAACCCTTCTGTTTCTTTTATTCATATACTTATGAATCAATTTTCTTAAATTTTTTAACTCAGCTTCGTCATTCACATGTGGTCTGATTTTTGCTATAATCTCATTAACTAAGGATCTCCTAATTTTTTTTTCATAGTGAATAGACAATCTAAAAAAATTCTCCACTGTTTCATTCATTTAAAAAAAGTTAAGATAATGATATTTATTTTTTTTTTCTTATAAAATGTTCACACAAGATCAAATTTTATTTGATATTAAATATAAAACATGAAACAGTTCCTTATTAAATACTTCGAAACAGAAAAAAGAAAAGCGTTGTTACCCTTTTTATTGGTTGAAATTATGAAAATGGTTTTGGGATATATGTTGAACAATAAACTAAGTCAATCTAAAGCAGATTCTATCTTTTTGTTTAGCAACATAATATTCTTATTTTTACATTACTCTCTTGATATAATAATAGCAAAGGATGTACATGACCCAATAAATTGGTATATTGGATCATTCAAGACCAACGCTATATTCTTTAAGTATGTGGTTTCATATACCATATCATACATTACTTCAGAAACAATTACCGAATACATAAATCGATTGTTTATCCGCCATAATTTTATGATTACCAAAAAAAGTGAGAACAATGTAATTATAATAAGAACAGTTGTTAATCTTATATTGAATTTGTTGATATTTTATCATCTTAAATTTAAATGGGCTTTATCAGTTAGCAAAAACGTAACGATAGATATTATTGTAATGTTTTGGACATCTATACTCATTATACTCTACATGATATTCAAATCTATCAACAATTTAGAGAAAAAGATTTGCGATAAAAATGACACTATTTAACGACTCGTAACAATATCCGCAATTTTGCTTGCTGATGTAATCCAAATGATACTAATACATGTAAAAATTACCATCATGTAAGGTATCATATTTATAATACTACCGTACATTAATATCATAAACTGTAGTATCAACGAAGTTCCAGACTTTCCAACTGGGTTACTCAGTAAATCTATAGTGGCTTTTCCTTTTGTTTTTACATCATCATCCATATACATATATGTGATCTCTTTATTAGGATCAAAGAATGCATATTTTATTGATTTTGTAACAATGGTAATTATAGCACCATATATTATGATAATATACGAATTATTAGTTGTTAAACTCATAATGAAAAATGTTACACCCATCAAAGACATTAATATCGGAGTTATCATGATAGTTACCTTATAAGGAATGTATTTCAATACAAAACTACTAAGAATCATTGTAAACATACAGAATATACCCTTGTAAGTTGATATACTTCCCATAAGTTTTGAGTAATCACTTGGATTATGATAATATTGATGAATGTTATACTTCCACACGGTGTCAATCAAATTACTTGCACTACCATAACACGCTAACAACATGACCATATACATTACAAATGGTATTGTCAAAACTTTTTTAATGCTCTCAAACACAGACACATTTGATTTTTTTGGGGGTTTGAAATCAATATTGTTGGTTATGGAATAATTACGAACCAGTATCTCATAACAAAGCGTATGTATTATTCCAAATATAAAGACTATAATCATTAACGATTGTACATTCAAAATCCAATCGTTTCTATACATATCTCCTAAATAGCGTGTGATGATTCCACACAAAGTTAATGAAATGTTTGATATAAATCCAAATAAAGGGTAGATTATTTTTGCGGAATCCTTTTTTACATAATTGTTGGCAGTTAACCAAAATAATAAAGTAATTATTGTAGATCCCCATATCGTTGATAGTGCGTAAAATAACGCAGATACCCAATTATTCAAAATCAACAAAGGAGTTTTATATACAGACAATGTTAACGAAATATTTGAAAATGGTGACAATATTCCTTGAATAGGATATAAAAAATATCCAAGTATCATGTAGGTTGAAAAAACACTTAAATACATGATACGATAGATACGATCTTGTTTCAAATTAATATTGCAAAGTTTTGTAAAAAAACACATAAATAGCACTGATAATGGAAAGTTTACCCATGTTTTCATGAACGGAACTGCTTCGGCTCCACATGATGTTATCAACAAAACATCCTTCAGATCTCTAACAATAGTATATACACCTAAATTAGAAAAACACATCCCACCCAACAAAACATGCTTTATGTGTTCATTGTTAGACATATTGCTTTTAACAAAATTAACATTCATCATAGGTTTTTGCACTACACACCTCATGTGATTCCTCGACTTATACACATATTTACTTAAAGAACGAGGATATGTTTTCAATCTGAGTAGTGTTTTGTTGTTATTAACGATTGAAGTTACAGTGAAAGGTTTCAACATAGATAAATCAATATTTAAGAATAGGTAGTGAAATATTCACATTTTTTGTTTAAGTAATTGTTTTCGATTTTAAATGAACGAGCTTCTCATGAATATCCATCAACATGTAAATGAGATGGTTATAGATTTCATAAAACAACATTTAAATAACGAACTCAAAAAAATAGAAGTTGAATTTGACATATCACATGAAGATTTAGAAAGAGTTTTGAATCTGAATACAGATCTTTATCAAAACTCAATTTGCAATGCAACTACATCGTTGGGAAGAAAATGTAAATACAAAACACATAACGGTGATAAATATTGTATTAAACATAAAAGACTGATAAATTTAGATAAAAATGGATCAACCCGATGATTGTTCAAAAAAAACAATTAAAAAACCAAGGACAGATGCACTTGACAAATTTACCCCTATTGTGTATAATTGGATGTCATTAGCACGAGATGAAATCGCTCAAGATACATTTCATAGCATACAAGAGATGGATATGTGTTTAACTGAAAGTTTGAGCAATGCTATTGTCGATTTTCATAAAAAAGAGACTGACTTAAAGAAGTTAAAAAAGGTTTGAGTTTTTTTTCTAAATGAGCACTTATAATATTTAGAAATAGTATCGAAAAGTCACTGTTTAATGTATTATCAACATGTTTCTGGAAAGTTATTTAAATAAGTGAACTGTTTTTTTCATAAAATTGTGTGATGAAGTTACACGAGTATGCAAAGAAGGTGTTTTCTCAAAACGGAGAAGATGGTATTCTTTAGCATATTTTCAAGATAATCGGTACAACGAACAAAAAGTGCATTGAGATTTGCGCAGGTGCCGGGTACGAATGCAATACCGCCAATTTGATCATTCACCATGGTTTTACTGGATTGTTGTTTGACGGACAGCTCAACAACGTGATACAAGGCAGATCATTTTTTGCATAAAAAAAGGTTGCACATAATGTGGTGTTTATTCACAAGTGGATGGATAACGCGAAGTAACATTCATGAAGATATTATTCGTGAAAATTTTCAAAACGAAATTGATCTACTATCTTTAGATATGGATGGGATCGATTATTGGATATTGAAGTCACTATGTATCGATACGCAACTGATCTTACCACGTGTGATTGTCCTTGAATATAACGATATTTATGGACCAGAACGATCGATAACCGTTCCCTACCGACATGACTTCGATGGATGGACTGACAATTGGGGTGGTCCAAACTATTGTGGAGCGTCCCTAATGGAATTCGTTCGCTTGCTCAAAAAAGAGTATAAGTTCGTTGGTTGCAACGAACACGGATTCAATGGGTTTTTTGTGCGAAGGGATATCAATGGATTCAATGAAGTAGACGACGTTGAAACGGAATGTTTCCATTTTCCCAAAGTTCAGTTTGGTATGAAATATAGGTGGCCTCGTGTTGAAAATCGAGAATGGGTTTATGTTTAACACCTAAAACAAATATCCACAAACAAATGGGACAATGGAGTTTAAAGATATTGACTTTAAGAAATTAAAAAAAAAAATTGAATACAGGTTATTTTTTTCTAAACGATCACTTATAATATTTTAAAATATAATTAAAAAGTCACTGTTTAATGGAGTTTCAATATTCTTCTGGAAAGCTTGACATTATAATGGGTTGTATGTTTAGTGGTAAAACCTCTGAATTATTAAAAAGAATAGACAAAACCAAACTTATTTACGGTGATAATGTTTTGATTATCAATCATAAATCTGACAAAAGATATGGTGAAGAAAGTGGTATATATTCGCATAATAATTATTTTAAAAGTTCGACAAGCTGTAATCAATTACATGAAGTGATAGAAAGCGATGCTTTTAAAAATGCAAAAGCTGTTTTTATCGATGAAGCACAATTTTTTGATGATTTAAATATATTTGTTTATCATTGCGTAGAAAAATTAGATAAGTGGGTTACTATTTGTGGTTTAGATGGTGACTTTTTGCGAAATAGGTTCGGACAATTAATAGATCTTATTCCTTTAGCCGATTCTGTTATAAAACTAAAAGCTTTATGTTTAAGATGTGGAGACGGTACCGATGCTTTATTCTCAAAAAGGATTATTAAAAAACAAACCAATAAAAACGATTCGGTAATATTGGTTGGGCATAAAAGTGATTACGAATCTGTTTGTAGGTATCATTACAATAATTGACTTTATTTCTTATAATCGATTTAATTTTATTTTCTTTTATTAACAATGGATATTGTCATAGATTCTATAAATAAACACAACTACGAATTACAACAACAAATATGGGATAATGAACGATCAAAACATTTTTTGCACAAATTTAAATTAAAATTAGATGTTTTAGAAAACAATTGCTCATCATATGACGATAAATTGTCTATACAAAACACAATCGATCTAATAAAGAATGAATGTGATTCCATTCTGTCGGAGAAGGATTTATATTATACGAAGTTCGGAATAGAAATATATAAAAAAGCAGTTGAATATGCTGACACTTTGTTTCATAAGTTAGAAACGAGACTCGTCGATATCGATTCCTTAGATGCACAATTTTTAGGTACGTTTTCATTAGGCATAAAAGATGAAAAAGTCAACTTAAGTATTGATGATCATAAAGAACTCAACCAATTACATTTACATCATAATGATTTACATGAGAATAATAATACACAATCCATTTCAAAGTTACAACAAGAAATATTAAAACTTTATTATAAAAAGAAATATGGTGATTCACATAAATGTATGAAGGATATTGATGTTTATAACAGTAAACATTTCAATAAATGGTTTAATAATGCATCAAAGCGACCTACACGATATATAAAACCTGATCTAGAAAATGAATATGATCTACGACAATATTATGAAAATAGATTTAATGATAAATATAAGAGAAAAAAAGATACAAACATATTTGAATCATACCATTTCAAAAATTGGATAAAAAACAAACAGAAACTGTTAACTGGTGTGAATAATGAATTGATAAAACGATATTCCAAATAGAAGAAGCAAAAATAACTTAATTTATTTTTTTAATCAAATCATCTATATCGTGGTATAACTGTGTCAATTTTATATTTTTTATTAAATGATCATGTTTTAATTGTATTTCTGTTTCATCCATATTTTTTGGATTTTCAAATGTACTGAAATGAGGTTCTATTTTGATCACAACGATATTAGTAGAAGGGAATGCTGTTTTCAAAGATGAATATTCATGCGGAAAGCGATAATCTGAAATAACTATATTTATATGAGGTGATATACTTTTTATAATAGAGTCTATCCAAAAAGACCTTTTAATATTGGGTAAAATTTTTTGTAATTCATACTGTCCAACATGTGTTCCCATAAACTTCATCATTTCTCTGGGTGTAATACCGTATGTATGATTTATTTCATCTTTGCGATGATCTTCTAATTCACTTGAGGAGACATCGAACATAACAGATACTATTTTTTTAAGTTTATTTGATATTTTGAAATGTTCATAATGGTATTTGTTTTGTAAATAATTTGCTACTGTGTCTTTTCCACAACGTGATAATCCGTTAAGTAATAAAATCATAACAATAAAACTATCGAGGTATAAATATATATTTACCTATTTTATTTTTCTTTAAATTGGAACTTAGGAAGAATAGAACCTACGGATGTGGACGATGCGTCATTTAAAAGAGTCCCTATGAGAGCAGATTGGACTTCGACAGGATTTACATTACATTTCTTTTTTGAATCAATACTGCATACAGGTGGTCTTCGTTCAGGCATCTTCCACAATTGATCATGACGGAGTATCATGTCGTCATACTCATGAGCTAAAGTTTCTTTTTTTTTATTACGGTTACATTCATATTCCATTTTATTTAAATTGCGTTGATGGTTTGAGATAGAAAGTTTGTTCTGGTCATCCAATTCTTTTTGAGTTTGACAACGATTACGAACATTTTGTTTATTATTTTCTACATCTTCCGATTGAACATATTCAGATTCGTCAACCAATTCACCGTCATCTTCAATAGCTTTCGGTTTAATATTTTCAGATGTATTTTTTAATGAATTTAAAATTTTCAAAGTAGTATTTTCAATAGTATCTTCAATGTCCGACGGATTCGTACATTCAAGTCCTTTAGTTGTGCCGTTGTGTATGTTATAAACAGTTGGTCGGTTGATAATATATTGAACTTTATTGTCTTTGTCATAAAGTTCAGTTTTAGATGTTTTAGATGTTTTTGTAGACTCTAGTGTAGATTCAATATGGCTATCTTCTTCTTCTTCAGTCGAGTTTTCGTAATCTTGTTTGTTTAAAGTTTCTTCTTTGTTTACATCCTTTCTTGCTTCCTCAACAAGTTTATCGTAATCTAAATGATCATTATTAGAAAGTAATATTTGTTCTGCTTCTGGAAACAAAAACAAGCGATAATTTTTGGGCTCTTTAACTAATAAGGTATCGAGTTCCGCTAGACTCATATCATTTGATCTTATTTTGTTAAAACATCTAAAAAGCTCATCTTGTGAAGGTTCTTTTCCGATTTGTGTTTTAAAAATCCCGATGATGTTTGCATATAATACAAAATCCTCATTAGAATAAGGTTTAGGATCTTCTACACTGTCCTTAAATTTTTCTATCATCTTATTTTTTTTGTTAATTTGTTGTAAGTTTAAACGATAAATATAAGCAATAACAATAAACATACAAAATATCAAAGAGATTTGTAAAATATGTTTCCACATTTACATTTATTAAATATAAAAAAAAATGCGTTCGGAAAGTTTTTAATCAAAAAATAGCCGATTTTTAGGAGGTTAAAAATCTGGTACCGATGCTCATACTTTGAATCTCTTGCATTAATAATTTGCTTGCGAATGGTATCCTTACTTCTGCAAAATTTATTTTATTTGAACAGTTATAGCATTTGTATTTTTTACGATCTGGGTTTACATTAGCTGGACGATTACATTTTTTGCAAACAAATATACGGTAGTTGTCAGAACATTCCATGAAACGCTCTTTCAGGAAGAACATAGTGCCATGTGCCCAGTTACACTCAACTTCCATTTCTCCTAAACGCAAACCACCATCACGGGCTCTTCCTTCAGCGGGTTGTCGAGTGAGAAGAACAATAGGACCATTGCTATTTCTGGAATGCATTTTATCACAAACCATATGCTTTAGTCTTTGATAATAAGTAGGGCCCATAAATATTTTAGTGTTCATTTGTTCACCTGTTCGACTGTTATATAGAATTTCGTTGCCATTTTTTTCGAAACCGCATTCGTTCTGCAATATATTTGCCATTTCGTTTACATCGATATTTGTAAATGGTGTAGAATTACCAAATGCACCTAATACAGTTCCTGCTTTACCCATGATAGTTTCAAATAATTGTGCGATTGTCATTCGGCTTGGAATGGCATGTGGGTTGATAATAATATCGGGAACGAGACCATCTTTGTTAAAAGGCATATCTTCTTGTCGATACATCATTCCAATAGTTCCTTTTTGTCCACTAGTTGAACTTAATTTATCTCCAATAGTAGGCTGTCTAAAATCTCTAACTTTTATTTTTGCGAAATTATAACCTTCTGATGATGTATTCTTAAAATATTTATCATGGGCACATTTCATATCAATATATCCACACTCATTGTTTTTAACCACCACACTATGATCTTTATTCAAAAATACAGAATTTTGTATCTTTTGTGGCATATATTTACCAATCATTATATCACCAGATTGAACAAACACATCTTCACCTATAAATCCGTCATCTTCTAATTTTTCATAATTAAAAGGTCTTCTGATGTTTATATCGCTTTCATTGTCAATTTTACAAAAGATCTCCTCTTCACCTGTAGATAAGTTCTTATTACATTGTTCTTTATAGGTTCTGTAAAATGTAGAATTGAACAATCCTCTCTCTACAGAGGATCTATTTACCATAATAGAATCTTCTTGATTAAATCCAGTATATGCTGCAATAGCGACAATAACATTTATTCCACACGGCATGTTACTTGAGTTCAACAATTTTTGCATGTTTGTTTTTATAAGAGGCTGTTGGGGATAATTCAACACATGACCGAGTGTGTCTAATCTTCGTTGATAATTCGTTGCATAAATACCAATCGCTTGTTTACCCATTGCAGACTGGTAACAGTTTCTTGGAGATTGGTTATGATCAGGAAAAGGTATATTACTTGCAAGAACACCGAGAATAAGAGAAGGATGTATCTCCATATGTGTATACTTAACAGGTAAATTGACACCTTTTTGAACTCTATTCAAATCTTTTAAATTCATTCCAATCATACTTGAGTTTTGCTCCTCTACATCCAAAAACTCCACAAGAGGTTCTTTAAACTTTTCTCTCAACTCGGGATCAGTAATCGTATTTGGACTAACGATATTTTTCCATATAAGTTGTCCCTTTAACAATGCAAGAACATGATGTTTATTAAACACCAACTTGTTATTTTTAACTATGAATAATGGTCGAACACATCGCCCACATTCTGTTGAAATGTTTATAATGTTATCAGTGACACTCCATGCAATACTTGTGTAGATATTAATTATGCCATTGCATTTATAACTCTTGAGCTGATAAAAGAGTTCACTGGGATTAAGATGAATTCCAACAAAATCACCATTAATAATAATTTTTGTATGACTGTACATCTTTTCAAGATCGTCTCTATCGTTATAAATAATAGTTCCTAATTCTTTGACATGTTGTCTGACATTTCGTGAATCAGATGCGATTGTAATTTTTGTAGAGATTGCGAGATTTTTTACTAAACCAACAGAACCTCCTTCTGGAGTCTCTGCTGGACAAATAATACCCCATTGTGTATTGTGTAGTTTTCTTGGTTGGATCAACTTTCCTGATTTCTCCATAGGAGTGTTTATTCTCCTTAAATGAGACAATGTTGCATTATAAGTCAATCTGTTCAACACTTGCGCAACACCTTGCTTTACATTTCCATTTTTTATACCCCAATTACCAGTTGCTAGTGCATACTTCAAACCAGATTCAATAGTGCTTATTTTTACGACTTTATATACATTATTTTTGTTGATAAGATTTGTGATATCATTGGAAGATTTCCAACATCCAGTATTTAACTCTTTTACAACAGAATTTTTAATATCTTTAACCACCCTTCCATAGTATTGACGAAACAAATTAGCCATCATAATTCCAGGCGTATCTACACGTTTGTTCAAATACGAATCTCGATCATCCATATCGGCAATTCCAATAAAACATTTTAATAGCTTATTTGTCATATATCCCAGATATAAAGCTTTCTTAGCTAAATCAGGACCAACATGCGGTAGAAAATCGTGTCTTAAAATATCCATTATTATGGATAATCTTTTGTTTTTGTTTAGTACAATCTCTTTTGGATAACCCGATATATTCAAATTACGACTCAGATATTCAAGAGCTTTTGCATGTGTAGTTATATTATTAGCTTCTTCAATACTACCTTTCAGTTGATTGACTATCATCTTTCCAATCTCACTTGTAGCATCCAACGTCACATGTTGTACAATATCAAGATCACTCTCAATTCCCAATGCTCTAAATAACACAAATAATGGAATATCAACACGAATGTGATGCATATTTGACTTAATATAATATCCAAACTGTGTAGGCTTCGATGAAAGCTTCAAAGAAGTTAGCTTGGGAGGACCAAAGTTGTTATCAGGAACAGATCTAATCTCAGCCACATGAGAGAATTGAGATAACTTATTATCAAGAAACACATAAGTTTTATTTTCAGCAATACGATCATGACTGATCACAACCTTCTCATTTCCATTTATAATAAAGTATCCTCCGAAATCATACTTACATTCGTCACTGTTTATGTTCTTCATCATAGGATTACTCAGATTACAATAATTAGATCCTACCATTATCGGAATCTTACCAATACATATATTCTTCATCGTCTTTTTGGCAGTATGTAAAACACCATTATCATACCATTTACAGTTTATATGGAATGTTACATATATAGATGAAGAATAACTGAAGTTTCTTTGTCTAGCTTCATGTGGCATCATTACTTTTGTACTTCCATTCTTTTCAAATATGGTTGGTTTAGTAATAGAAGGTTCTACAACATCAATCTCAATATTATACTCAAATGCATCTAAATCCTGAGAAAACTTATGGAAGATTTCTATCGTATTAAAACCATTAATGATTTGTTCCAATTTGTTTAATATGAAATCGTTGAAAGATTCCACCTGATGAGTTATTAAAGCCTTCCCTCCATTGTCTTTAAAATAACTCTCAATTACAGTCCATGTATACTTTTCAAACTCATCAAAATTTAATATGGATGTATGATCGTTATAATTTGTCATTTGGTAATAGTTGATGTGTTGTAGCTTACTGTATGTGTAAACTAAAATTGGTGTTTTTAAATAAGAATATACATGACTTAAAAATCTTAAAGTAAAATCAATTTTTTTTAAAATTAACAGATCTACAAATATGTGTTTGTTTGTTTAAAAAATATTCATAAATTGTAACACAATAATATGAATGATAATTATGAATATAGTGCAACAAATATTCAAACACAGAATGAAGATATAATATTAACAAGTTCTTTACACAAATTACTTGATAAACTGGCAAAAAAAGGTTGTTTAGAAATGGTTTTTAGTAGATTTCCATATTACAATACGAAGTTACAATGTAAAAGATTGGCTATACAATCACAAGAAGGTAATTGTGTTGCATTTTCCTATTATATGAAACATTTATTAAAAAAACACAAATTAAAAAGTTTCATAGTTGGTGCCAAAGTTCCACCAAAATTCTCTAGAGAAGGCTACAAAGATATTAATCATTCAAGTGTTGTATTTCCTTTTGCAAACGGTATTGCGTTATTCGATACGGCATTTTACTTCCACAAAGCCATTATTTTAAACAAGCAAAACAATTATGAAAATTGCCACACATTTAAAAATGTTTACACAAAATCCAATGATGTATGGTGTTTTAAACTAGCTGATGATAAGATAACAGTAAATATAAATGGATTTGATGTTGATGCGTATTACAACATTAAAGAACTAACAAATCCTTATAAATCAATTACAATACATACTAATAAAGCAGATAAAACAGTTTTTCGATGCGAGGTTGATAAAAACTTTATTTCAAAATTCTATTACAAAATAAATCTTAAGAATAACATTCTTAGTGTTAACTCAACGACTCAATATCATACAAATATAGATCTAAACTCTTTTCTAAATACAACACAACAAGTTAAAACAAAACAACTAAAAACATGGATACTAAGTTTGAAATTATCCAAATCTCAAAAAACAAAAATGTTTATTGATATTTTCTCATTTATAAAACTTAATAAACTGACCTAATAAACTAAAACCTATAGTGAATATTAAAATATTACAGAATCTTCAAAGTCTAATAAACACTCTTCTTCCTCATTACACTCTTCTTCCTCATTGCACTCTTCTTCCTCATTACACTCTTCTTCCTCATTGCACTCTTCTTCCTCATTACACTCTTCTTCCTCATTACACTCTTCTTCCTCAGCATCCTCAGCATCCTCGTTAAAATCTTTTTTACAAATCGGACATTTTGCATTCATTTTAAACCATTTATCAATACAAAGTTTACAATATATATGATTACATATAGTTTTTACAAAAACGTTATCATGATTTTTCTCATTACATTGTTCTAAACATATAGCACAAGAGATGTCTTTTTCACAAGATTGTGTAACTGCATTTAAATTAATAACACTATAAATGTCAGAGTATTCCTTTTTTAAAGGAATTAATACATCGCCACCATACATATCCTGTAATTGCAAGTTTGTTTCATAACTGTTTGGAAAATCGTCACCAAATAATAAAGGAAGTACATTCATAGTTTCATTTAGAGTTTCATTTACAGAAACACTTAAAGGTATACGTATGTTGCTATTTTGCATTGCATTAATAACTATCCGAGATGTTTGGTTATGATTATTATTTAAACCAAAAAATGTTCGAATATTTTGGTCGTCTTGATCAGAAAGAATAAACCTTCGTATTGTTTGATTCACATAGTTATTAGTCACAGAATGTATAAAACAATGCTCCAAATGATCTGTATACTCTTCGAAATGTATGTTCAAATTGCAAAGCTCACATGGAATTAGGACATGGTTATTCGACATTGTATAACATTTATATAATTTATATTTAGGTATTTCCTTTAACTAAAAGTATAGAAAATCAATTTAAACGATATCGGATAAGTTTATTTGTAAGTGTATATTTTTTGGTAATAACATATTCATAAATGTCAAAAACAAGTATATTGTTAGAATATTTAGAAATTCATAATGATTCAATAAATAAATATGGGATACAAACCGTAGTATTTATGGAAGTCGGTTCTTTTTTTGAGATTTATGCGGTTATTAATGATGATGAAAACATTGGTGCTGATATATACGAGATATGTAATTTATTCAACATTCAGGTTACCAAAAAGAACAAGTCGATTGAGAATGTAACACGCTCTAATTATTTAATGGCTGGTTTTCCGAATCATTCTTCACAGAAATTCATTGATATTATGGTAAATAACAATTATACTGTAGTGATTGTAGAACAAGTTACTCCACCACCTAAATCGATAAGAAGTGTAACAAAAGTTATAAGTCCGTCTACATATGTAAATGTTATTCAGAAATATGAATCAAATATAATGATGTGTTTTTATATGGAAAAAGTCAAATCTTTTAAAACCAAAATAGAGTATCATGTTTTGGGTTGGTCTTCTTTTGACGCATCAACAGGTATTTCTAATTGTACAGAAGTGACTTGTTTTACAGATGATAAATTATTGGTCGATGAGATTTATCGTATTATCCTCTCATATAATCCAAGAGAAGTCGTTTTTATAAGTGTCGAAGATAAGGACAATACATTCGATGGTACTAAATTTATATCTACATTAGATTTGACCAACTGTTGTATTCATAATAAGATACATCAAATGAGTAAACAGTACACCCAAATTAAATATCAAAACGAAGTGTTAAATAAAGTTTTTACAAATCATGGTATGTTATCCGTGATTGAGTATATCGATTTAGAATTCAAACCTTATGCGTTGATCAGTTTTGTTTATATGATTCAATTTATATTTGAACATGGTGAACAATTGTTGTTTAAACTGAAAAAACCCGTAGTAACATGTAAAGAAAATGAAAATACTATGATTATCGCAAATAATGCTCTAAGTCAGCTGAATATTATAGGTAAGGAATATAATTTATTGCAATGTTTAAATACATGCAAAACATCCGTTGGTAAGAGGTTTTTCAAAAAAACTCTGCTGAATCCTATTGTTAACATTGACGAATTAAACAGAAGATATAGTACTATTGAATGTTTTCTCTCGAATCTTAAATCTTTGAAAAAGATAGCTCTTAATCTTTCTAATGTTATTGACATAGAAAGAATGTTTAGAAAAATTGCATGTAATCAAATTCAACCATGTGAATTACATTGTCTTATTAATTCTATAATACATGTAAACGACATATTCGTTAATATTTATAAAATTAAAGATATTAGTGATAATGTTACCGACTTACAAGAATATGTAACTAAGAATCGTTATGATTTTTTCATTAAAAATATTAACGAACACTTAGATATAGACCTGCTAAGCAAATACAATATTGATAATATAAATGAAAATATATTCAAAAAAGGTGTTTACAAAGATATCGATGAACTCATACATCATAGATGTTTAATTTATGATAAACTAAATGAGTTGGTTACCTTTGTTGATAAAAAAACAGAAATGACTAATTGGCTAAAAAAGGAAAAAAATGATAGAGATGGGTTTCATTTCTTGATCACAAATAAACGATGGAAAACCCTACAAGATTATTTAGCAAAACAAGAGTTATGTGATGAAGTCAAACATTTGAACGCTTTGACTTTATTATCACAAAATGGCAGCAATATTCGTTTAAGTAGTGAATACATTAAATCGATGAACAACGATCTACAAAATTATAACGATAAAATTCAAAAAATGTTAGTTGTAAATTTTAAAGCTTTTGTAAATGATATCCATGATGTATATGGTAAAGTATGGTTTGATTCCATTGTAAAAATATTGGAAAAAGTAGATTTTTTCTTAGCTTGTGCAAAAAACGCTGAGTCACAATGCTTAACAAAACCAACCATTGTAAATGATAATAATGACGATATTAGTAGTTTTGTTGAATTAGAAAGTGTTAGACATTTAATTATTGAAAATGTACAGAAGGACATTGAGTACACACCAAATAACATTATGCTTGGCTCTAGATCCGCAATCAAAAACAAAGGGGTAGTTTTATTTGGTGTAAACGCATCTGGTAAAAGTAGTTTTATGAAATCAGTAGGACTCGCAATAATTCAAGCACAAGCAGGAATGTATGTACCTTGTAAAAGAATGAACTATAAACCATATAATCATATATTTACAAGAATTCAGTCATCGGATAATATCTTAAAGGGATTGTCTACATTTTCGAATGAGATAAGTGAATTACGAAATATATTCAAATGCATTACATGTAATAGTCTGGTCATTGGAGATGAATTATGTGCAGGTACTGAATCTATATCTGCGTTATCGATCGTAACAGCTGGAATAGAAACATTAGTGAATATGAACACGAGTTTCATTTTTGCAACTCATTTACATGAACTGAACGAACTTGCTCGAGTAAATAAAATGTTAGAATCATCAGACATAGCTATAAAACATCTAAGTGTAGAATATGATGAATTAAACGGATGTTTAGTTTATGATAGATCAATAAAAGATGGTCCAGGGTCATCGTTATATGGTTTAGAAGTTTGCAAAGCGATGAATATGAACCCTACATTCATTCATTTAGCCAATACAATAAGACATGAATTGCTTTCTCATACCGATTCTCATGAAATGGTAAGGCATAAATTGTCAAGATATAATAACAAGGTTGTTATTGATAGTTGTGGTATTTGTCATGATTCTAATAATGATTTAGAAACCCATCACATTAAATTTCAAAAAGATGCAAAAGAGAATGGTTTTATAGATAATAGATATCATAAGAATTCTAAATTTAATTTAGTTCCATTGTGTCAAAGTTGTCATAATAAGGTTCATAATAATGAATTAAACATTTATGGGTGGAAACAAACAACTAGTGGAATAAAATTACACTATCAAATTACACTATGAAATTTACTCAAAGAATATATTTTAAAAAAATTGAATTAGAGTTATTTTATTAATATTTTGTTAATAGAAAAGTTATTATCAAAAGATAATTATGTATTCGTGTAAACAAACGAGATCTGAACTATTAAAGATTTGTTCAGAATTTAAGATAAAGAGCTATACTTCAAAAAATAAAAAACAATTAGTTGATATTTTAAACAAACATAACAAAGATATTCAACATAACGAAGATATTCAACATAACAAAGATATTCAACATAACGAAGATATTCAACATAACAAAGATATTCAACATAACGAAGATATTCAACATAACAAAGATATTCAACATAACGAAGATATTCAACATAACGAAGATAATTATGAAAATGAAAATAAAGATATAATACTGATCCATAATGATTGTATGAACGAGATAGAAAAATTAAAGGAAAACAGTGTAGATTGCATAATTACGGATCCACCATATTTTATAGACAAACTTGATAACAAATGGTGTTCTTCTAAGATAAGTAATGACAACAAAAATAGTCATATAAAACATCTTCCAAAAGGAATGAAATTCGACAAGAACCAAGTAAAGAAATTATATGATTATTACTTAATGGTTTCAAAAGTATTGTATGAAAAATTAAAACCAGGTGGATACTTTTTATCGTTTTCGTCACCTCGTTTATATCACGCAATTGCTATGAGTTGCGAAGATGCTGGCTTTGAAATACGAGATATGATCAACTGGACATATACACAATGTATTCCTAAAGGGATGTCTGTGTTTCATGTTATTGATAAAATGGATATTAATGATCAAGAAAAATGTGATTTGAAAGGGGAATATAAAGATTTCAAAACACCTCAAATGAGATCTGTTTTTGAACCAATATGTGTGGCTATGAAACCGATTGGAAATCATACATTTATTCAAAATGAGATCATGTATAAAACAGGCTTGATAGACTTTTCTCAAAAAGTAGGTATTTATAGTGACCATGTTCCAGCAAACATAATAACTACAGAACACATATCGGATGCTTATGATAAGAATTTCATGATATCAAAGCCATCAAAAAAAGAAAAGGGAGAAAATAACACGCATATAACAGTTAAACCTATCAAATTAATGGAACATCTTGTTAAACTCTTCACAAAAAAGAATGCATTGGTTTTGGATCCTTTCATGGGAAGTGGAACAACGCCATTAGCATGCAAAAATAATGAAAGAAAATGCATTGGTATTGAAATGAATGAAGAATATTATCAAATTTGTAAAGAGCGTTGCAATGCGTCAGATAAGTCGTTAGATGTATCCTGATTTTCAACTAAAATTTTAAAAACATCAAAATATTCTTTTATTTGATCAGAAGTCAAACAAATATCATTATTATCAATAGAGTTTTTTAAATGTTTGGGAGTTGGAAACTTAGTTAATGTATCAATGAATATATAATTGTCTCTATATTTTGCTTGAATGGGAGGTTGTAACACCAAATTAGTAGATGTATTGTCATCCGTATTAGGATTTTTATGTCCCAATTGCCATAAATGTATAGGTACATCAATATAATCTGCTTTAATTATTGACTTAATCTTTTCAATTTCTTCATTTTTTTCCGAATTAGTTCCACCATATTTAAAGTTTTTCCTCATTTTAGGTTTGTTGGTTACATGATAAGGATAATCTACATAATATATTGATTTTTTTTTACTTGTTGCTATTCCCCATTGTTCATGTTTATTAAAGAGTTGAATACTGTCTTTGGTTTCAATATTAAATTTTTTTACAAACTCATTACAAGTGTCTCGATTAAAGTAATATTCTTTATAGTGAAGCATTGTAACAAGTGCCTTGCCGTTTTTTGACCCAATTGCAGGTGGTTTTAAAAGATTAACAGCGCAGAATTGTAAGAATTCATTAGGGTAACTAGAAGGTATCTCGACGATTTTCTGAATGTTTATTATGCTACGAATACTCATTTTTATTTTTATAATTATAACAATATTTTTGATAACTACTTCAATTTTTGAAAGAACATGAAAAAAATCGTTAACAAATGATATATTTTTTTTACACATTTAGACAATGTTATAAAAAAAGAAGATACTTAAGAACATGTTCAAGATGTATGTATTTAAATGTCTTTTGTTACACATATACATGCTCTTAAACAAATATATATGTTATTTAGCGATATACATAATGTACAAATAAGAAATGCTTTCATATTCAAATTGAACTTTGAATTGGATAAACTTGTAAACCTTTTAGACAAGACATATTATGAAGCTACAGTAATGAATAATAGAAAAATACTGACAAAAATACACAACGAACGCAATTATGTCATTATGAATACACATGACACTCTGTCGATATTTATGCCTTATGTAATAGCATTCAATCTTGTTCATGGTGTGTGATTTTATATAATTCGATTAACAAATATTCGTATGCATATACTAGTTTACAAACACTAATGAATAATGTTGAATGTTCAAATTTAGCCAATATATTTGTAGCACTTTTGAGTTTTTCGTCTGAAAGTTTCAATTTAAGCAATGCTTTAAAAATTAACTTTGCAGTGATGGAGTGATCTATATTGTAATGGATGATTTTGTAAATAAATGTTCTTGTAATATCTAAAAGTTCATAAGCGTTTTTTATTTTATTAAATCCTTTTAACAAAATATTAATTTCGTTATCTACAAAGTTGAAAATTTTTATATCTTTGATAAAAATATCAGGATCATTGTGAATAATGTATGATTTAAAGTATATATATACATCCTCAAGATTGGTACAATAGTTGTCTATCTTTTTCAAAATATTGGTGGATTCCAAACTTTTGCGTTCATTTTCATGAATGGCTTCATTATGTTCTTGGAATAATGAGGTAAATACGTTGTTCTTTTGTGAGGATTTTAAACAGGGTACTCTTATCATCAAGAATCGGCTTTTCAAAGGATCTATTAATTTTGTGTATTGTGAGATAAATGAAACGAATAAGGAATATTCTTGGTTTTTTTCTATTATTCTTCTTAATCTATATTGGCCTTGATGTGTTATTTTTTCAATATTCCATAAAATGAATATATGTTTACTGTGAAGAACATTTCGTTGCGATACAACCTGTTTTATAAAATCGATCAATGCATTTTTTTCTTTATTAAGGTGTGTTTCAAAATTAATTTGAATAAAGTTTTCAGTGTTTGAATATTGAACATCTATATTATTTATTGTAAAAGTATTATTTTTAAGAAGAATGTCTCCTTCATAATGCAAACCCCATCTCAATACTTGGTAAATATAGGCTTTACATAGACTCGTATCTTGTCCATAAAATAATAGATGAGGTAGATCATACAACCTTGTTTCATTAGAAACTAATTTTAAATTTAATGATTCTAATACAGCTAAAGAAAAGTTATCATAATGTCTTGTTATGTTATTATAAAACTGGTTTAAATGAAAACTATTGATTGACATTTAGTTAAAATAGGTTAATGTATTTAAATCGAGACATTGCATATGGTATACTTAATCTTGATATTAATATCCAATATTCTCCAGATGAAATAAAAAAAGCTTATAAAAAAAAAGCGCTAAATGTCCATCCAGATAAACTTAAAATGAATAAAAGTGATACAAATTCGAATGAATTTTTAAGAGTGAATGCTGCCTACGAGTATTTATCAAAAGATTTCGACAGAGCTTCGTTCTTTTCAAATAGTAATAGGGAATCATTTGATTTAAATTATATGTATTTGTTTTGTAAATTTTGTTATGTTTTAAAGGATTTCGTTAATGATGTTTTAAAAAATAAAAGTCGTTCTGATAAACAGTGGAACAACGATGTGGAATCGGATGATGTATATTATGACGCAAACGAATTCGATTCCGTGAATACAGATAAACATATATATGATATAAATATAACTATTGATGTGACATTACATGAGCTTTATAATGAACATGGTAAAAAAATTAAAATAAAATATCTTGATGAAAACAAACACACAAACATACATGTATTATTAATTCCTTTTATTGATTATCAAACAAAACGATGTTATCCAAACAAAGGTGATTGGAATTGTACGACTAACACATATGGCGATCTTTATGTTTATTTTAATATAACAAATTGTGAAAAATATGTCATAAACCATTGTATTGATAAACATGATTTAGTCATTTCATGTGATATAAGTGTATATGATTATTACAATGGATTTGAGTATACACTAAAGCATTTTGAAGAGGATATCAAAATACAACACACGCCATATAAATCACACAAAAAGGATATTGTGATAAATGAAAAAGGATTACAGGGAAAAACAAAAAGAGGGGATTTATATATTATTTTCAATGTAGATATGGAACAGTGTAATGTAAATACTTCATTAAAAGAATTAGATATGTTTTTTCCTTCCCTGTTTTAAATAATTTGTTAATAAAATTAATAATACAAGCAATGTGTGATAAATTTATTGAGAAACTTATTAGTAATATGAAAAACAGTAATATAGAGTATCACTTACAAAATGTATATTTCAAAACCATAAAAAATATAATAGGTGACGATATTATAAAACGAACTATAAATGATATAGGAAATAGGAATGACTACATCGGTGTAAATATATTTAAAACAAAATGGAAAAGAAAATGTTTTATAGTTACAAACAATCAAAACAAAATTTATGTAGAATTTAATTACAAAGACAACGCTGATGTAGTCAAATTTAAACCAATCATCAATTTCATGATGATATGTATTCATCAAATACATAGTATATTTCAAAGAAAAAGTAAAAATTTTAGAATGATTTTCTATTTGTCAGAAGAAAAAAAGAAATTTGATAAAAAATCGATTATAAATGGGGAACTGATTAATGCAAATTCAATAAACACCGGAGTTACAATATTTTACAATGAATTACCTACGATCGTGGTATATAGAAAAGAGGAGCTACTAAAAGTGCTTTTTCATGAGCTTTTACATTTACATAATACTCATCCATTAAATGAATACGATATATATTATGATAATATATGCAAAACAAATTGGAATATTGTAAGGGATGGATCTTTAAATTTATATGAAGCATATGTGGAAGTGTTTGCCGTTATTATACATTCATTTATATATGCGTATTGTCATCACAAAGACAAAATTACCCTTAAAAAATTCCAATCAGTTTTTAATAGAGAAAAGAAGTATTCACAAGATATTTTGGATGATATAATTACATTAAGGGGTAATAATTATTTGCATGAAAGTACAAACATATTTTCATATTTTTTTGTTAAATGTGCAATTTTTCAAAATATGGATCTGTTTTTTGAATCAATTGACAAAGATAACTATTGTATTATTGATGGAAATGAAACAAAATATCTTCGAAATATGTTAGAAAATATGAAAAAAATAAAAAAGAAAATAAAAAGGACCTCTTTTAGAATGACCATATCTGATATAGTAATATAAACATATTTAAAGATACCTATCATTAACAATTTAAAATATCAGTAACAATCATGCCACCTAAAAGGGTAAAGAAAATTGCTGAGCTTGATTCTAAAATTGTTGATACTCAACCTAAAGATGTTAAGAAGTCTGTAAAAAAAACCGTTTCTAATAAACAACCGGTAACAGTTGAGGAAACTAAACCGGTAGCAGTTGAGGAAACTAAACCTGTAGCAGTTGAGGAAACTAAACCTGTAGCAGTTGAGGAAACTAAACCGGTAACAGTTGAGGAAATTAAACCGGTAACAGTTGAGGAAATTAAACAAGAACCAGAACCAGAACCAGTTGAGGATACTAAATCTGATACTGATATTAAGTCGGACAAGTCTGAAACAGAGAAGAATGCCTTTATTACGAAACTTAATCTGTTTACATCTAAGGTTGCTGCTATTAATCGCGAGGTAAGGGAGCTTCAGACTATTGGTAGGACTTTGGAGAAAGATTTTACACAGGTTATTAGAGCCATTTCTAAACAGAAAAGTAAGAATCGGATTAACACGGAGAATCGTCCTCTAAGTGGTTTTGCGATGCCATCTTTGTTGAGTAAGGAGCTATATTCATTCTTGAGTATTGAAGAAGGTACACGCATCCCTCGTAAGGATGTAACTAGAATGTTGAACGAATATATTAAACGAAATGATCTTCGAAATGAGAAAGATAAAAGGCACATTATTCCCGATGCTGCACTAACAAAGATTTTTGGATGTAAAGAATCTGATACTGTGACATACTTTAATCTACAAACTTATATGAAGCATCATTTTATCAAGGAGATTAAACAACCTACTACTACATTTGAACCTATTGCAGTGTAAGTAAGAAAAAAGGGTTAGTTTTCAGTTGTTTTGTGTTGTTTTTTTTAATTATATATGATTAAAAAAAATCTTATATTATAAATAAATATTCATGTCTAAATTGATTAATGAGGAGTTAAAAAGGAAAGCTGTTGATATGTTAAGCTCAGCAAATCCAGCGGTGCTATTTTTATCAAATTTAACAAAAAAAGAAAAATTCTCCACCAAAGAACATTTTAAAGAAAGTACAGGTGGAGGCGTACTTGTATTTTTCATTTTATTGCTTTTTGTCATATATATGATGGCTATGATTGTAACGTGGGTACGTCTTGTTTTCATTGCATCAAGCTGTAGTATAGGAGAGGGTGTTGCTGCTTTTTTTGTAACATCGACCTACACTTTGTGGAAAATGGGAACATTAATACAAAATGATTGTAAAAAGGGTTTATTTTAAATTAGGTATTATTATTGGTCCCAACCAAAATATTCAAGAGCTCTCAATGAAGCATTAATTTCAGCAGTTTTTCTGTTTTTTCCTTTACCAGTTGAAATAATCTCATTATTAGGATTTTTAATACAAATTGTATGAATTTTTGTATTATCCTTCTCAGTTATGTCTAATTCCAATAACTTTGGTATCCATTGAAAATTGTGCTGGCAATTTTTTATTAGTTTATCTTTAGGATTTACCTGCTGATTAACTAATTTGGAAAAATCAATATATGTTTCTATTGTATCTATAATAAATTCTCTTACAATTTGGAATCCTGTTCCAGATGTTTGTAATGTAGTCATTTTTTTACATTGTATATCATTATACGAGTTGAAATCAATATAAATAGCACCAATAAGAGCTTCAAATGCATCTTCCAAAATTTTTACATTAGCACGACCATTGTTGGATTCGATCTGTTTACTTATTATGATATGCTTTCCTAAATCAAGTTTTTTAGCTAAAAATCCTAACATATTACCATTGACTAACCGTGTTCTCATGATCGTTAAAAAACCTTCATTTACACTAGGATATCTCTCAAAAAGGTAATCGGCTACAACAAGATTGAGTACTGCATCACCCAAGAATTCTAGTCGCTCGTTTGATTCCTCTTGTAATGGTAAACAATTATTTGGACATTCTACATTTCCACTAATGAAGTTTTCATTTTTTCTTGTACAATATGATTTATGTAGTAATGCTTTACGATAAATGGAAATATCTATAGGGTCTTTAGTCATATTATGTAACTCGAGTATGTTTTTAATCGTTTCAATCTGTAACAGTTTATTCTGTGGATTAAAAGGTGTCTCATTAAGTGATGTCATTGTGTATTAAGTAATATAATAATATACAAGTTTTAACAATATCAAGTATAATATGTATAAGTCTTTAAGTATAATTCAAAATCAAATTTTTACTAAAATGTAAGAACTAAGAATAGAATATATCAAAAATATATGTATATAAACAAAAGAAATGTCAACCGATGTAAATACAGATGAGTGGGTTTCAAGTATGTCCAAAACTTTTCCAACATGGATAACTAAAACTTTTAAAAAATATTCTACGAATAGAACTGAAACTGAAACTGAAACTGAAGTTGAGGGCTGTAACATAACAAAAGAAAGATTCACTCTGATGCCACATCAAGAGTTCATTCGTGATTATTTACAACATAAAAGTCCGTATCGTGGACTATTATTATTTCATGGTTTAGGTGTTGGGAAAACTTGTGCGTCAATCGCAGTTGCTGAAATGATGAAAAATACTTCAAGATCTGTCATGGTCATGTTGCCTGCATCTCTAGAGATGAACTATAGAAATGAGATAATGAAATGTGGACATGAACAATATTCATTAAATCAACATTGGAAATTTGTTTCGATAAAATCAAAGACTTTCGAAAAAGTGGTTGACGAGTTTGGTGTAAGTTCAGATATTACAAAACGAATAGGTGGAATTTGGAAGACAATGAAGAAAAAATCTCCAAATTACAAAGAGCTAACTTCTAATGAACAACAAAACATTCAACAACAGGTACATTCTATGATATCTTCAAGATATGAGTTTTTCCGATACAATGGGATGAAAATGAAAAAATATAAGGCTATGACTTCCGCAAAAAATATTTTCGACGATAAATTGGTAATAATCGACGAGGCACATCTATTTATATCAACAGTAGTTAACAGTAATAGTAAAAAGGAGCAACAAAAAACAAATAAAGAAGAAAATGAGCTGTCAATCACGATATATCGAGATCTAATAAACGCAAAGAATGTGAAACTTGTACTATTAACCGGTACACCTATTATTAATTATCCAAAGGAAATTGCATACACACTCAATCTTTTGAAGGGTGTAACAACAATATACAAAATACATTTTAAAAATCATTTTACTAATAACTTTTTGTTACAAAACCATCCAGATGTAGAATATCACGAAATTAAAGAAAAATCAGGACATAATCGAGTTGAACTTGTTCTTACACCATCTGGATTTCAAAAAAATAAGAAAGGCCTTCTTGTATATGTGGGTGGAAAAGAAACTACAGATGTAGAAAGAGTTGCTTCCATCGTAACAGATATGAAAAAATCAGGTGTTTTAATCAGTAACTATTCTGAAAAGAAAGATTTCTTTAAAGAAAGAATTAAGTTATTTCCAACGGAAAAAAATGATTTCGATGATTATTTTATCGACTACGAAAAAAACGAAATTAAAAATGAGGATCTGTTTATGAGACGAATGATAGGAATAGTCAGCTATTATGAGAGCACCGATATGTCGCTTTATCCCAGAAATTTAGGCGAACAAACACAAGAATTATTCTTCTCAGAGCATCAGTTTAATAAATATGCACTAAAGCGTGACGAAGAAATTAAAAAAGATGCAAAAAATAAAAAGATTCAAAAAACTGGTTTGTTTCAAACATCTGGCGTCTTTAAAACATTCTCACGCATTCTATGCAATTTTTCGTTTCCTGAAGAAATAGAAAGGCCTTTTCCAAAAAAACGCTTATCTTATATGAATGAAGAAATAGATATTGACGAAGATCTTCAGAACGATATAGAAAATTACGAAAGTAATTTGTCCACAAAAAATATAGCCAAAAAAAAATATGAAGTAAAAATTATGAAAGCATTCAAAGAACTTGATGAAAGAAGAGACGAGTTTTTAACAAAAGATTTAAAATTATACTCACCAAAATTTGAAAGAATCATAGAGAACATGAAGAAAACGCCTGGAACATCTTTAGTATATTCACAATTCAGAACGATGGAAGGTTTGGGTATTTTTGGATTGGCTTTGAAAGCAAGAGGCTATGCCGAAATGAAAATCGGTATTGAAAAAAATAAGGTACATATTCATGTTGCGGAAGAAGATTACCTCAAGCCTAAATATGCCTTTTTTTCAACAAACAAAGACATATCTAATATAATCTTAAAAATATTCAATTCTGAATTAGATTCGTTGGATTCAGATGTGCGAAAAAAATTATCATTAATGGATAGTGAAGGAACTAAAAATGATAATCTTCGTGGTTCGTTGATAAAGGTTATCATGATTACACAATCTGGTTCCGCAGGTATATCTTTGAAAAATGTGAGACAGGTTCATATAATGGAACCTTATTGGAACAAATCACGTATTGATCAAGTTATTGGTCGTGCAAATAGAACTTGCTCTCACCTTGCTTTACCTCTAAAAGAAAGAAACTTTAGTGTATTTATGTATCGTATGAAAATGACTGAACTACAGGCAGGTAAGTCTAAGTTTATAAAATCAGCTGATAAAATGAAATCCACAGATCAAGTCATTTACGAACTATCGAAAAGAAAAGACACTATAATTTCCAAACTCCTTAAGGTTATTAAAAGAGGGTCGGTTGATTGTTCCATACACAAAGGACTTAATAAAGATATAGAATGTTGGTCGTTTCCCTTAGATGTTAATGTTTTTGATAGAGCGTATTTATCTCGTATTGAAGATGATTATCATAACATAGACCAACAAGCTATTTCTAAGATTAAGGTAAAACCATATAAAGTTATTATTGATAAAAATGAATACATTTGGATATCTGATACAGATGAGTTGTTTGATTATCAAATGTATGCAAAAAGTGGTGTATTAGATAAGGTCGGTTTGATGAAAAATAATAAGAATGGATGGTATAAATTAACACTGTTTAAGAAATAAAAGTATTAACAAACACACGATTATTGTTCAAAAAACTAAAATAATAGTATAATTAAACATTATTAAGTAATTTTAATGATAAGACTATTAAATAAAGATGTATTTCACAATAAAGAAGATAATATTTTAAAAACAGCTATAATTAATAATAGTACCTTTGTAATTTTAAATCTCTTGAGATTTATTGTTACATATAAACAAGCTAATTCTTTTAAATTACCAGAGCTCTTTCAGCTTTCTTTGAATCAACCTATCAAGAACGAGCAAATTGGGTTATGTTTACTAGAAAAGATCGTATCTTTATATCCAAGTGATTCAATTGAAAAGAACGTGTTACTCATAGCAGCTATACAAGCTAATTCACTCAATATCGCAAGACGATTACTAATATTTGGTGCTAATCCTAACTATATAGATGGTACAAATACATCATTTTTATATTATGTTCTGGAAACTGAAAATTCTGATTTACTTCAGTTACTAATAGATCATTATAATATTAATGTTAATGAAATATATAGAGAAGAAAATATCATATTTCATGCAATTTCTAAAAACAACAGTGAACTATCCAGTATTTTGATTGAAGGTGGGACAAACATTAATTGTAAAAATGTAAAAAATGAATTTTTGATTGAAGCTTATATAAACAAAGGATGGTTTATACATGTTAAACATATTTTGGAAAAAGGATTCGATCAACTCTATAATGACGACCTGTTGTTCCTTAGAATGTGTAAAAGCGCCTTAAACAGAAGATCAACTATTATATTTCATTTAATTATGACAAATTATTTTGCTACAAAAATAGCACGATGGTGGAGGAGAATAAAAAGAAAGCTGTAAATCATGTTTTAAGATTATTTTATTCATTGTTGGATATTTCATTCGAAGCGATCACTTCTGAATCGTTAACAAGTAACTCGTGTTCATTAATAACATTTTGTTCGAAAATAGAGTCAATTTGAATGTATGTGATTTCAAATTTGAGCAAGTGTTCTGTCATATTTTCAAAAACTTCTTCATTATATTTTGTAAATTTAATTTGAAGTTTGTTTAATTTGTTTAATGGAGACTGAAAATATTTTTTCGCTATAAAATCTTTACCAGAAATCCTGCTTAATATTGAATCCGATAAGGGTAATTGTAAAAACGCACTCTTAGAATTTTTCTTGATTGATATGTTTTTAGTGTCAAACTCTTCTATATGTAAATTTACATAAGTATCGTCGACACCCACAATATCTGGTTTGGAATATTGAGCATACATAAATTTTATTTTAAGAATGTTTCTTAGTAGAATGTCAAGCTCTATAATATATTCACTTGGATTTGGGAATTTTATTATATCTCGATCACGACTATCAACAATCAAATATGTTTTATTTGTTTTTGGGATATTTAATTTAACATCCCCTCTTAAACTACCATTATTGCTCTTTTCGATGTCTTTTATTGCTACATGATGACTATTTTTAACACTCGGTGTATCTTCTAATTGCATAAATTGTTCAGTAGTGTTATAAAACTCTTTTGGATGTTTTTCAGAGTTTTGTTTATAAATATCAGATAACCAAGTCTTGTCCACATTATCATTTTCGTATGAGGTCTGTTTCATATCACGCGAATGCTCTAAAGAATGCAGCATTTTCACAAAATCAGCTGTACATAAGGCTTGATCTGTACATACATCAGATGGTAACGGTGTATGAGAAACACGCGACTCTCTTTCGTTGGTTCTCAATTCAGATATCTCAGTGAATTGTTTATTTACATCATTTGAAAATAATCCACCACTATTCTTACTGGACTGTGGTCTATCACTTTCGTACAAGTGTATAGTTTTGTCCTTATGTACCTCTCGATCTCGATTTAATGATGTGTTGTTTAATTTAGATTTATCCAAACTTAATTTTTGTTTTATCACATTTTTTACAATAGATAATGTTATTTTGTTCAAATCAAGTAACGGGATGTTGTGATTTGCAGAGTTGTCAGTCACTCTCATCATTGTTTCATAAATAATTTGCTTAAGTTTAACATCGGAATGATTTTCAATATTTATTGAATATCTTTCAATCATAAACTTTTCAAAAATACTCATAAGATTTTGTAAATTTTCAATGGACATAAAGTTTAACGATTTATCCATTGGATATTATTTTTAAAATTAAATATATTATATTTTCTTATAGTTAAACTACAAATATCATCATGGCAACAAATTCAATGAACGAAAGTTTTCAGAGTTTTTTTTCGGATGTGCGAAGTAATCCGTTTATCATACCATTACCAGAAAAAGGAACAGATAATATAAAATACATTAAATATTTGATCGATAGTAGAGACAGAAATAAAACCGTGTTTCCTTCGTCTTCAACATATGATGTGGATTTATATCAAAATCTTAATAATATCGTATCATTAGAACTTATGTTAGCAGATGTGCCTTTTTCACGATATCTCATTCATAAGCATAACAATACATTACATTATTCAACGGGTACAACAACTGAAGAAAATGTAGTGACCATTGAAGAAGGCGATTATGAAAACGATATCAATTCTATAATAACAGCTTTAGATACAGCTCTTCCAAATGGTATGAATATCACATTGAATACAAAAAACAAAAAAGTTACTTTTACAAGCGATACACAGTTTACACTAAACTTTAAGGGTAATACTGTAAATAATCTAAATAATCCAGGAAGTAATAATATGGATGTTTCTATGAAATCTAATTCTATTGGTAAAGTTATTGGATTCGGTATTGATAATTATACATCAATAAATAATATAAGCAAATCAAACTACGAAATTGTCAGTCCGTATCCAATATCTTTCAATATTGAAAAATACATCGTAATGCGGGTTAAAAGAGCGAAAGTGTATACGGCAAATAACAAACCAATGGATGATTGTTTTGCAATTTTGAACAATACATCCAATTGTGAGCCAAACAATAATTATGTTACTTCGGTTGTTAAACATTTCAACCCACCTTTATCTGATTTTAAAAAACTTAGCATAACCTTTTATGATTACTACGGTAACATCTATGATTTCAATAATAGAGATCATCATTTTCAAATGAAATTTGGCGTTCTTAGAGAAGGTCGACGATTATGAATTTTAAAATACGGAAAATAATTTTGCTAACAATATTTTTAAAAAAATAAACTAAATTTTTGGTGTATATAAAATATCTCGATACTTGTGCACAACATCATCATGAATATCTTGTTGTATAATAGATTCGAATGATCGTTTATTAAGAAACTCAATCAAGAAATACAAACAAAACATTCCACATTCAGTATTTTTAAACTGAAATCGTTTTTTGTTTTCTAAAATTTCAAACTTACTTGCAATTTTCTTATCATAATACTTTTGTATTTGGCCTTTCGTAGAATGCATAAATGTTGCTATCTCTTGTGGAGTTTCTGTAGAGTTTGTATCTATGAAATAACACCCGAAGTTTTTCATATGAGGTTTTAAACCAATATACAATAAAACCCAATGAGAACCGGGTTCATAGTGCTTGTCGAGGTTAAAAATGACACCCACTTGATTATATTTAGCTTTAATAAATCTTTCCACATTAAAATTACATAACTCAGGAGAAATACATGAATTGCCGTTACTTTTATAAGCAAAATCAATAGGATGAACTCCTAAAAACTTGAAACTTTTATAATGTTTTTCATATTGATGCATCACATTTAACAAATCACATGTGTTTAACCATTCTTTATCGTTAATGTACCATGTGTCCGGTTTTTGTGGACGAAAAGCTTCTTTTAGTTGTTTTCGAGTATCTTTTGAAATAACCTTCATAAAATCTAAATCAGGCCATTTAGATTCATGTACAGTTAGTCTTTGTTGTAAATCTTTTAATAGGATATGCTTCTTTACTTTAAGAGGACTCTTCTTTAAAGGTTTAGCGTCGTTATATCTTTTAGCAAAGATAAGTAGTTCGTCTTTACTAAAACAGGTTGCATTTTTTTTATAAAGCGATTCATTTTCTGGTGAACAAAAAGAGGCACACATTGTATATCTTTAAGATATAATAACAAAAATTGATTTTGAAAAAGGGTAAAAACAATTAAAATAAAGAATCATACCATAATAACATCAATACAATAAGAGTGTAAAACAGGTCGTTATATTATTGTTTTTTTGAAATTATATTAAAAATATTTTCAAATTATAATTATAATGTCTCTCAAAAATGGACGAAATACTTCTTTCTTCACAGAACATGTCAACCAGTTCAAGACTGTAAAAACAAGCACTTTTACACACACAAGTATAATGAATCCTATTGGATCTTTTTATATACCTGGTGTGGAAGAAGATTCTTTTTTAGATAATTACAATGATGCATTGAAAAAAGGGGAGTTATTACATTTTACAGAACGACATAGAGACATTTCTCCTATACTTATTGATTTGGACTTTCGTTATGAAAATAATGAAAAGAATAAAAACAGACAACATACAATTGAAGATATTAACGAATTCATCAACATATATATCAGCGAGTTATATAAATATGTTGATATTTCCAAATTTGAGGTTTATATCATGGAAAAATCTGGACCAGTATATGATTGTAGAAAGAATGTTATCAAAGATGGTATTCATATTATTATTCAAAATGTAGTTACTAAACTTTCATTACAACTTTTGATTCGTGATAATCTGTTAGAAAAAGCTAATAAGATTTGTAAAAAACTAAATACAATAAACGATATCAATGATATTTTTGATAAAGCGGTCATTGATAAGAACAACTGGACAATGTACGGAAGTCGTAAACCTTATAATGAACCATATGTATTATCCCATCACTATACATACACATTTGATGATGATTGTATTATGGTTTCAAAGATGGAAAACCCTATTTATATAGATACTCCGTGGATATACACAAAAGTGTTAAGTATAAGAAATAAGCTTATTCCAACGAAACATAAAGCTAATGTGAGCGAACTAATAGATGAAACGGAAAATAGGTACCAAAATAACATGACTAAACAAATGGTGATTATGAAAAGTCAACAGACTAAGGAAAATAGAAATTTAAAAAATAGCGAGAATTACGAATTAGCGAAATCATTAATACTTATTCTTAAGAGTGATAGAGCTGATTCTTATCAAAACTGGATCGGTGTAGGATGGTGTGTCCGTAATATAGATAATCGTTTACTTCCCGAATGGATCGAGTTTAGTAAAAAGTCATCAAAGTTTGTTGATGAAAATGAATGTGAAAAAGCATGGCGATATATGAAAGACAGTGGATTGGGTCTAGGGACTTTATGTATGTGGGCAAAAAGCGATAATGTTGATAAATACAATGAAATTATGAGATCTTCGTTATATTCATTAATGTTAACAAGTACAAATGATACAGATTATGATATCGCCATGGTAATATATAATAAATTTAAGCAAGATTTTGTATGTGCTTCGATAAGAAATAGAGTATGGTACGAGTTTAAAAATCATAGATGGGTAAAATGTGAAGACGGTTATGTGTTGAAAATGAAAATGTCTACAGAGGTCTCTAGAGATTATTTGAAACTCGCATCAGAGTTCGCTGCGAAAGCCGCAGCTACCGAACAACAAGAAGAACAAGAACAATTTACCAAAAAGAATCAACTATTGTCAAAAATAGCAAATAAGTTAAAACGAACAGATTTTAAAGATAAGATGTTGAAGGAGTGCGCATCATTATTTTTCAATGAGAAATTTGAAGACGAACTATTGGATGCTAATCCAAACTTGATTGGGTTTGAAAACGGAGTGTACGATCTTAGCAATCTTGAGTTTCGTGAAGGTCATCCCGAAGATTATATCAGCTTCAGTACCAAGATTAATTTTATTGAATATGATCCCCAAGATCAATATATAGAAAGAATTATGGAATTCATGAGTAAAGTATTACCTAATAAGGCTGTTCGAGAATATATGCTAACATTGATGTCAAGTATGCTCGATGGTAACAACAAAGAAGAAAAATTCTATATATGGACAGGTCATGGTAGTAATGGAAAAAGTAAATGTATTGAATTGCTTGAAAAGGTTTTGGGTGATTATGCGTGCACTTTTAATATTACATTATTAACAAGTAAAAGAGTGGGTTCCAGTCAAACAAATAGTGAACTTGTTCGCGCTAAAGGACGAAGATTCGCTGTTTTACAAGAGCCCGAAGAAGGTGAAAAAATAAACGCTGGTTTCATGAAAGAATTAAGTGGTAATGATAAAATTATTGCCCGTGGTCTTTACAAAGAATCTATTGAATTCAAACCTATGTTTAAAATGGTTCTAACTTGTAATCATCTTCCGAGTGTACCTCCTGAAGATGGTGGAACTTGGCGCAGAATCAGACTGGTAGAATTCGATTCGCATTTCTGTGAAAACCCGAATCCGGCTAACAAAAAAGAATTCCATATCGATAGAGAACTTGCTTTCAAGTTTGATGATTGGAGAGAAACTTTCATGTCACTATTGATTCATTATTTTAAAATGTATAAAGATCATGGTATTTATGAACCTACTGAAGTATTACAATGCACTAAAAATTATCAAAGAAGCAATGATGTTCTTGGTGAATTCATGGATACATTCATCATAAAAGATGAAAACAAAGTATTAATATTGGAAGATATGTACAGTGAATATAAAGAATGGCATAAAACTGAAGCAATAGGTACAAAACTTTTACGAAAGAAAGGTCTGAAAGAATATTTTGATAAACATTTTGCGCAATCAATTATGGTTAATGGTGCAATATGTTGGAATGGTTATTGTATCAAGTTATCGTATGGATACGAAGGTTTAGATGATGATAATGAATAAAGTTGTGATATTTAAACGAAATATTGAACATTAAAAAACACTTATTTAAAAATTGATTTGATTTTTTTATTATGTTGTAGAAAGAATACAATCTTACTCGATTATACAAATGGATGCAAGTAATGATATTTATCGTAGTTTTACAGTTATCAAAGATATGCTCACAGATCAAGGAAAGGACATCGACCTTTTAAACTCTATTTCCAAATCCGAGTTGGAAACAATGTTCCGTGTTAATGAAAACATATTTCAAATTCCCGTAAATAACAACATGAAGATTATATATTACATGAACTCAAAGTTTAAAGTTCAAGATCTTAGGAAGTACATTCATCCTGTTGATAATGAAAATATTCAAGAGATTCTTCTTGTTTTTAGGGAAAAAATAAACAATTTTAATGCAAAAAATATTGAAGAATTTGATAATATGCATCTTCAGGTGTTTTTGATAAAAGAGTTATTATTCAACGTTTCCAAACATAATTTGGTTCCTAAACATGAGGTTATTCGAGATCAGGATGAAATAAACAAACTTATACAAAAGTTTAACTTAAAAAGCAAATTACAATTTCCAGCAATTTTAAAAACAGATCCAATGGCGAAGTATTTAAACATATATAGTGGACAGTTGGTGAAGATCACTAGAGTTTCTCCGTCAGCTGGTGAGAGCATTATGTATAGATGTTGTGTGTAAAAAAGTATAAAATATAAATGGCGTAAAACTGATTACAAATTTAAGAGCAATAATATCTAATTATAATATAAAATTATAAATATGGCAACAGCAAATGCTTGGGATTATGAAGAAAAACGTTTTTGGAAAAAAAGTGATTCTCCCTCCACCACCACAGATGGATATGAGAAACTAGTAGAAAATCTTACTAAAATTACAAATTCCGCCAGTGGTGATGTGAAACAACTTATACCAGCTGAACTGATTGATTTTTTTAGTTTAGAAAAATTTGAGGCCGCATTTACTATTTCTGATAAGATTGATGTTGCGAATAATATATTTACTGGCGCTTTTACCGATGAGACTGCACTTTGGAGCCAGTTGACATCTTCTAATAATGACACCCTTAAAAGGTATTATGAGCGTATTCGAGCCATTCCAGAAGTACAAGCCGGTGATAACATGTTAATAAGTCATCTTGCTACAACAGCGGAACAAGTTGTTAAATATTTTACATGGTCTTCTATATTATACACATGTATGTATGCTGGTTCTGTATCTGCTGATAAGCCACCTATCCACGACAAAATCACTTTACCAGCTCGTAATGCTAGTATTACACTTAATACACTTCCAAGTGGGGAAGATTCAGACGAACTAAGAGCAATCCAATATGCAAATGGTGGTACTGGTAGTGTTTTTACGGCGACTTCCATACAACCTTACAATGTAAGTAAAATCATCGATGCGATATACGAGATTAACGATAACATGAATATCCGCAATGAAACCTACAATACACTCGTGACTCAAAACATTAGTCTTAATAATACATTTGAAAACCAGGACCTCATTATTGGGGAAAAAGAAACTATGTTCAATAAACATAGATCATATGTTTTAACAATGATGAATAAAAACACCCGCATCAACAAACTGTATAATAAAAAACGGTTTTGGTTTTGGGTGTTTCTTGTTGTGTTCCTATTTTATGTATTTGGAATGGTGTCTTTATTGTACACTGGATCGTCAAATCTTTTAGGAATGAATGCACAATTAGTTGGAAATGTTATTGTGGTTCTTAACACTCTTATCGTTGTTGCTATTTTGTTATATCATGTTCTACATTATTTTTTCAAGAATAAATTCTTTTTCTAATATAAAAAGTGTCTATTATGGGTGAAAGACAACAGTTGAAAAATAAAATACATTACATGTCCAAAATGATTATTAACAATATACCAGATCAAACAGGATGGGCTTTTGCATTCAAAAGATGGAGAGGTTATATGGATAATACAGTTTTTCCAACAAGAATAGAATCAGCTTCTATTCTTGGAACTTTAGCGAACGAACAAACTGACCTTAAAAACAAGAATGGAATGATTGTTGACACTCAGAAAGAACAACTTGATGCTATTGAAAGAGTTGTCTCTGATTTTTACAATAAAGGCTATAGCTCGTTTCGTTCTTTTCAACTTAATGATTATAAAATAAATCACAAACAATTTCAGATGACACAGTTAAAATATATTTTAATTTTATTTGCAATCAGTATGACTATGTTAGGGATGTCATTACTCAATAAAATAAATCAAAATGTCGCTTCTGTAACTATTGCAATTATTGTAATATTATATAGTATATATTTATACCTTAATATTCAACAGAATAAAATGAGAAGAAAATATGAATGGGAAAAAATGTATTATAAGGGTCCCAAAAAGACAGAACATTGTAACAGTAGCTCGGAATATTCAATTTAATTGATATATGGTATGTAAGTTGGTCCGTTTTTTTTATATAAATTCACTTTGAACTCTCCTTCGTAGCCTATCACATTCACAACATCATTCGAGAAAATTTCTTCACATCCATATTCATTCCAACAATCTTTGTTATTGTGCACAATAGACAAGTTTAATGTATTATATCCATCACTGGATGTATAGTAACTCCATTTCGAACTAGCGTTATGTACCTGTCTACCATATAATGGCAATATCTTTTGATTAACCGAATCATTTAATACTCCAATGATGGTATAATTTTTAGGATAACCTCGTGTATGAATATTAATTGGTATTTTATTGACTACATGTACAGCATCGTCGTTTGTGGACGTATTTTGATTTACATCATTTAATTGTTGTTCAAGTGTTATCGCATTATTATTTATTGTTCTTTTTTTTACAAGATATTCTAAGTCGTTAATTTTACTTTTTAATAAAATCTCTTGTTGTTTCATATTCATAAAATATACTGTCATTGCAAACACAATTAGAACAATTGTGAATGATAATAAATCTAAAACCATAATTTTGTAAATATCCATTTTTTTATATTTACATATAAATAAAATCAGTATGCCAGTCATTGTTATGAATGATCAATCCGATATAAAGAATGTTTCAAATATCAGTGTTGTTGCAGACGTATTTATAATATTTATTTTAGGGTTATTTTTACTCGTGTTAATGACAACTTATACAAACAACATTCGGTTGTTTGTTTTGTCCCTTGCTGTATATTTTATAGGAATGAATATTTATATTTTACTTTACATTACTTCAATAAATGACAATAAAATAAAGAAAACTCTCAAACATCGTATATTAAACTTTATGGGAATTTATAATATATTTTTGGGTATGTTTTTGATTATATTATCTTTTATGTATTCTTCTTAATCGACTTGAACACAAAGTTTGTAGTATTAGTTGTCTACTAAAAATATATTTTGATCGTAGCCAGATATGTTTTTTTCTAACCCTTGTATATTATGTTGATCCCCTAATTCATTATAAAATAACTCAATATTAATGGGATCGAATACATTTGTCTGCATTTTTTCTAATCTACTGTCCATGTTGTTGAAATGTCTAGAAACTGCATTGGATGCATTAGGATAGGAAGGAGTTTGTTGTTGAGTCTCATTCAAATATATTGGTGGTGAAGGGGGAATAGGATGACTTTTGTAAGTGTCTTTAGTGTCTTTAGTGTCTTTAGTGTCTTTAGTGTCTTTAGTGTCTTTAGTGTCTTTATATTTGTTCGTGTTCATATTTGTTTTGGATTTTTGTGTTATTTTTTCTTTTTCATTTAGTTTTGTCCTTTGTATGTTAAATATGAACAAAACAGATAAACATATTAACAATAAGGTTAAACTTACATCATCATATAGCAATGACATTAGAGTGATAAATAAAAGACCTAACATGATTTTATTTTGATTCTTTCTTATAGTTCCATTTAAAGGTATTATACCTACTAATAGTAATAAAACAATCAAACTTATTTTTATAAGAATCATTTACTTATAAATTACAAAAAAAACATTGACAAAGAAAAAATACAATGAACAATAAAGAAGTTCAGGTAACATCTTTATCGTATAGAGGATATGGTGTCTCTTTGATTAATAACGAGTCGATGATTGACAATCTTAGAAAAGAATTGACGGTGCAATCAAACAACCAAGGATATGTTTTAAATCAAAACGCAAACAAGTTTACTGTGTATATGGAGAGCTCTAAGAAAATATACATTCCAAAACATTATGGTCTCAAACATTTTGGATTACCTCATACAAATTCGATATCAGATGGTGACGATATGAGTTCAGATGCAATATTTTGTGGAGTTATTCGTGATAACCAGATTGAACCAGTCAATTCATATCTAAAATATGCAAAAGATCCGAAACAAATGGGTGGAATATTGGAGTTACCACCTGGTTGGGGAAAAACGGTCATTGCATTGTACTTAGCAGCAACCTTGCATAAAAAAACATTAGTGGTAGTTCATAAGGATTTCTTATTGAAGCAATGGAGGGAACGTATTTCTCAATATATTCCTAAAGCCCGAATCGGTATAATCAAACAATCAATATGTGAAACTGAAAACTGTGATATTGTTATTGCTAGCCTTCAGACTTTATGTTTACGAGATTTTGATGATAAAACTTTTGGGATGGTAATTGTTGATGAGTGTCATCATATGGGTGCACAAGTATTTTCACAATCTTTTCATAAATTAAATTTTAGATATTCTTTAGGACTGTCGGCTACCGTAACTAGAACAGATGGATTAACAAAAGTGTTCAAGTGGTTTTTAGGAGATATCGTATACAAAGGAAAAAGAAACAAGGATGAACAGAAAGGTCTCTCTGTTAAAATGATAGAGTTTGAAAATCACGAAGCGAGTTATAGGGGTGAATGTTTATTGTTTAATGGTAAACCTAATGTTTCTAGAATGATAAATAAGATTTGTTCTTTTACACAACGCACAGATATGATTTGTGATAAAATTAACGAAATAATGACAAATGAACCCAATCGAAATATGTTAATCTTAAGTGATAGAAGACAACATTTGGTTGATATTCATTCAACCTTATGTGACAGAAACAGTTTTAGTACAACCTGTATGGGGTTTTATGTAGGTGGAATGAAAAACGATGATTTAAAAACAAGTGAATCCAAACGAATACTATTGGGAACGTATAACATGGTAAGTGAAGGTTTTGATCTACCTAAGTTGGACACTTTGGTAATGATATCACCGAAATCGAATGTTGAACAATCTATCGGGAGAATTCAAAGAAAATCAATGATAGATCGTGAATATACACCTTTAGTAGTTGATATTGTTGATAATTTTTCTGTATTTGGTAATCAAGCCAAAAAAAGACATTTATTTTATAAAAAAAGCGGGTTTCATATTATAGGTGGTAAACACTTTGAAAAAACAAAAGATTCTTTTAATTTAAATGGTAAATCTTTATTTATGTTGGAAAGTTAGACCAAAATAAAATATGTTAAAGTTTAATAGATTTATTCAATGTTCGCTTTAGTTCTAAAAAACTCTATACTAATGCTCCTCATTATATTTATAGTTCATTTTATGATACTTAACTATGTTAATGATATATCCACCAATTCATGTAAAAATAAGATGTCTCCTTTAAATACTTCAATATTAGATACCATTCCGGTTGAGAACACTACGCAAGTAGGAATAAAGAAAATACATAATCCCAATCCCAATCCTAATCCTAATCCCAATCCCATACCTACCATCTCTCCTGAAACAGACTTACAAGATCTATACGATTATGTATTCAACGAAAATGAGGATAAAGCAATGGGAAACAATGATCAATTAGATCAATTTTTTACCAATGAAATACTTAAAAAAAAACATGTTGATGTACCATGTATACATCAACCTGATAAAATTGGAGAAACTAAAGATTTTTGTTTAAGTGAACTTGATAATTTCATTAAAAACAATACAAAAACGCCAATAGGGCATGATAATAATGAATCTACAATAGATGGTAACCATCCTATAATTTTTGAATACAACGAATCTGATCAAGAATTGCATGGATTTGAAACATATGAGTCAAGCTTCATGAAGTTTTAAAAATTTGATTTAAGAGTTCTTACTTTGAAACATTTATATTCAAACATTGGTGGTAACTCCAATATGCAAACACAATATATTTCATTTTGCAATAAGAACGGTTTAAATATTAAATCTAATTCTGTAAAGACTCAGATTTTAAATGATTTGCAAGACAAATATGACATCAGAATTATAGATAGACACCATGAAGTTTTCAATAAAGAAAAACACTTTAATCGGCTTGAAAGAATACCACATGTGTGTTCTTTAAAATCAAACGGAAATCCATATTTAATGTTTATGACAAAGATAGATTTTGTAAACACTGTTGTTATGATTGATAAAAAGATTCAAATGGGATACTCGTTACCAAGAATGATTATAATTCGCTTATGTATCACAAACGATGCATTATTTAACAATACTCTTATAGAAGGGGAAATGATCCACGATACCAATGACGATTGGTTATTTCTAATATCGGATCTTTTAGTATATTGTGATGTGTCACTAAAAACGAGTAATGATTTATTTAAGAGAGTCAATAAGATGTATGCTTTGTTAAAGACGGATTATGAAGCCTTATCTATGGACCTATTCTCGATACAAATAAAAAAATATGTATCTTTGAATGATATACAATGGTTATATAATGACTTTTCAAAACAATTGCCTTATACAACAAGAGGAATGTATCTTAAACCTCTATATTGTAAATTTAGAGATATTCTTATAAATTATGATAACACTCTCATTAAAAAGAATGTTCGTGAAAAATATGCAACTGATACACATTTCTTAACCTCAAAAACAGAGGTCATTGAAAATATCAAACACAAATCAGTTGAAAAATATGAAATATGTAGTACATCATATGTAGATGATAAAAACATTAGAGACTTTAATATTCAGAAAACTGATATACCAGATCTATACAAGATATATGATATAAACAACGACACTTATATTGGTTTCGCTTGTGTAGACTCCCTAAAAACGAGTAAGATGTTGTCATGGGATTTTAAAGATAGCTCTTTACTTACAAAACTAAAGTTCTCATGTAAAAAAACTAAAAACACAAATTTTACGAACATATGGATACCAACTACTCGAATGATGTAATTATATTAGACACCTCTTTTATTAAATCAATATCACTATTAACATCACAATTTTCTTTATTATGATAGTGAATATTCACAAAATATCGAACAGATCCTAACTCGGACATATATTCTACTTTGCATAAATTTAGATAAATTCGATTATTAATTTTAAAAGTTATTCTATGTTCACATACAGATTCATACAAATCACTGGTGCTTGGAAATGAATACAACGAGAACCCTTTTTTTTTATATATATTTACAATGGTTTGAGGTAGTTCCAACAATTTGTAGAATATATTGTCGTCATCAATTGATACAGGTATATAATTATTTACGGTCTCTTTACTTGGGAGTTTATGATTAAAGAAATCTTTAAAAACATCATAGACTTGTTCAAATACCAAATCTTTATGATATTCTTTGTAAACTGTTTTAGTGAAAAAATTAGTTAACTTTTTACATGGTTTAGTTTTTAAAAATTCAAATAATTTAATGAATTCAGTTTTAGGAAAACAAACATTATTATTGAATTTAAAAAGGATTTCAATAGAATCAATATCTAATGTCATATTTCTGAATAAATCACGCTGTTTATAGTTTTAATATGAACTCTTTTATATCAATTTTTAAAAATTGAATTTAAAAAGGATGTCAAAAATATTTATATATATGATCCTCAATGTCGAATCTTAGTTATAGATCATCGGTTATCAAATATCTTCGAGATTATGTACCTGAGCTAAACGATACTCAACATTTAGAATTGGAAAAAGGAATTTTTAATTGGACTATTTCATTTTCACAAGAAAAGAATATTGTTAAAACATGGGCTGATAAGCGTTTTGTAAACAGTTATATTAACAAAGCGAGGCATATCATCACATGTCTTGCAAATAATACTTATGCACATATGGATGATAGAAACAGTGTTTTAAATAGCATAAAAAATGGACAGATCAAATGTGAAACAATGGCATTAATGAAACCTCATGATATAATGCCTAATAAATGGAACGAATATCTTGAAAAAAAATTAAAAGCTGATAATACCATTATCAATAATCGACAGCATGCAAAAACCGATCAGTTTAAATGTTCAAAATGTAAAAAGAGAGAATGTAGTTACTTTGAATTACAGGTTAGAAGTGCAGATGAGAGTTCTACTATATTTATTACATGCTTAAACTGTGCCCATAGATGGAGAATCGGTTAAACTTATACATATTCTATCGGGAATACATTTTTCTACATGTATAACTACAAAAGCATTTATCCTGTATATAGTATCTATTCATACAATAAGATAATACTAAGGTACATGCGTGACATTTTTTTTTTGGAAAAAGACAATTGTTCTCAGGTTCATAAAAATCAGTCTCTACGTTATTTGTTACACTACTATCACTCATTTCATTAAAATTTGAAAAAAAAAACAAATTATACATTTTTAATAAAAAGATCGTGTTTAAATGAATTATGTTATAATTAAATCTTCAATGTTCCAATATTCTACAACATCATTCGGAAGAGTTCTCTTTACCATGAAAGGTATCTTTCTTGTCTCTAGTTCTTTATACACAATCTCTTTGATACCGTCACATAATTCTAATTGTTCTGAAGTTAACACACTTTTTGCACCTAGACTAAGCTGACTCAGTCGCAGTCCAATCATACTTGTTTTTTCATAAATTGAAAGAAAAGGCATGGTTTCGTTTTTATTCGGATCATGTTTTATAATGGTTTTTCCGATTATGTCAAATCTCATATTTTCTATTTTATAATTATCTTATTTTATTTATTTATCCAAAAATACTGACAAAATGTACAAAAGTATAGAAATTTAATGTTTTCATGATCATACTTTATATACATTACATCATTCTCTTCAGTTGATTTCTTTGTACATGAATTATTTGTACAATTCACATTTTTTACATGTGGAATTGTCAGATCATGAATTATATTGGGATTAATATATTGCAAATATTTACTTTGCATAGTATCACAATCATTCGACAAAATCTTTTTTGATTGCTGGCTATCTTTTATTTTTTTCTCAGAGCCACAGTTTTTACAATAATATACGAGATCTTGTACATCTTCATCATCCGTTTTTTCTTTAATGTAGTACATATTGCTACAAAACTCACAAAAATCCATATTGATTCTTATTTCTATTAAACTTTACTTATTTTTTAAAACTTTAAATTACTTAAATAAAAACAAATCAATTTTTTAAAACAACATGAATAATGAAAAACAAAGTGACGTTATAATCAATATTTTCTTTATTCATTATTCTAAACTAACAGCTCGTAAAAGTACTATGAATAAATTACAAAAAGCTTTTAATGATATTTTAAATATACATAGAAATTGGACAATCGATATTAAACAGGTCACTAAGTTTGATCCAGAAACTCTGACTACAGAATTTGTTAAAAGAATTTTTAACAATGAAGAAATAAAAGATGGTAACACATTTTACAATAAATATAAAATGAATGCACCCGGTAACCGATTTGTTTCGAATTCCTTGAAACATTTGGATGCATTTAATCATATTTCAAAATTTACACAACCAAATCATATTAATTTCATTTTCGAAGATGATGTCGTCTTCGATAATCAATTTGTTATTCTTCTTTCCGAGTTTATCGAAAGTAAAGTGTACAAAGACTATGATATGGTCTTCTTAGGAATGCCTGGTATCAAAGAAGAAACGACAACTTTAAACTCTAATGTTGACAGTATATATAAAGAGTTTTCAAAAATCGAAGTTAATGCTATAGATGAAAAAGACAAAATCATTCCATGTTGTGATTCGTATTTCATAACACAAGACTGTGCCAAAAGAATTATAGGAGATTATATTCCAATTCGGTTTCCAAATAATATTCAATTATCATATGTACTTGACAAATGTAACATTAAATGTGGTAAAACATTTCCTAATATTGTTGCAGATGGTTCAAAATTAGGTTTTTTCACAAGCAGTATAAGTTCTAACAATATCCTTTTGTTCAATAACTCATATAAATTTATTTACAAATTGTTAAACAAAACGGATCTCGAAGCATCGGATGGCGAAAATATCAAAACCCTTTTCGAACAAAATGTTTTTAAAGATAGTCCTGATTTTGTATTTTTGGAAGGACTGTTTTATATGCGAATTAAACAGTATAATAAATCTAAAGAACTTTTCGATAAAGCTATTCAAATGTATGAAGATCAACATGCACCACTTGATAATTCTTCAGCAATAATTCACAACTATATAGAACTTTGTCGACATAATCAGTAAAAAATTGATTTATATAAAATATATAACGTTTCATAAATATAATAACATTATGATTATTCCTGTAAAATGTTTTACTTGTGGAAAAGTAATTGGAGATAAGTATGAGTATTTTAAAAAAATAACTAAAGAATTGGAGAAAAACATTGATATTGATAAGATGACTATCGAAGATATAAATGTAAATGCATCTGATACTTATTTTGATTCATGTAAAAAGAGAGAACTTTTGGATAAGCTTAAACTTTTTAGAATATGTTGTAGAAGACACATGTTAGGACATGTTGATCTCATCGATATTATTTAAGATTCAATTCATTTTTAACATAACCTTTTTCCTGTTTTTTTTATCCCATCGTATTAATAAATATATATATTTAGTATGAATACTGACATTAATAACTCATATAATGATGTTATTGACATAATTGATAACAAAACTGATGATCGTTCTTATAATAGAGATTACGACTTACAAACAGAAGAAATATATCAAAAACTCATGAAAAAAGAGGAAAAGGTCCTTGATGTGTTAAATGATATTCATAAACATAAATATGAAACTACTTTACAGTTTTTTATGAATACTCCTATACATATAATTTTAAGAAAAATCATAGCCACAGGTGAAAACATTTATACTGAGCTTTACGATTCACACGATATATTGGATTTTGTTAAGGTTATAACCAAAAAGGAACGACTTATCTATACAGGAGTCATATTTGTTTTGATTGGGTTAGTACTTACAATTATATCACTCTAGTTTATGAAGCAAACAATTTGTAACGGAAAAATACCATAAAATAAAAAAATATCATAATAATAATGTTCTTGAAAAAGTGGACATCAAATTACATTCAAGAGATTCTTACAGTTGCTGTTCTTATTGTTTGTACTTATTCATCGATTTTTGTTAAACACAATCAGCTAATATATCTTGTATTATCTATTATTACAATACAGTGCGTACTCATTCTTACTAAAAGTCAAATGTTTAAAACAACAACAACAACAACAACAAAAACATCACCAATCGTTTCACAAAAAGACATAATTCATAATACAAAAGATTTACACAAATGGAATTGGTTAAAAAATGACAAACCGTTATTACAAATGTGTAAAAAAATAAATACCATACAAAAGTTCAACAAACCAATTTATCATGAAATTTGCAAAAAAGCGAACAATATTTCAAGAAAATATTACAAAGAAATATTTAAAACTGACAAAAATATTTATTCAAATTTAGACAAACATAAACAATGTATTCAATACCTAGAAGATACTGGATCGCAAATCACGGACTTATTAATGGAAACTGAATTTGGTACAACAAATAAAAAATATATGGATACATACAATATTCCAGGTATTATTACAAACTTTCAAAATATTATAAAAGAAAGGGTTAACCTATTGAAACATAAACGAGAGCTTTGTTAAACTTTTTTTTTTCTTAACATCATAATATTAAAAAAACTATGTTGAGTAATCACAACAATGACATTCTATTTTTACAAAAAGCATATGTTGGTAAGTATTTCAACAAAAAGTATGTGAATGAACTAATTCATATTTTAGAGCATGATTATATAAAATGGTTAAATACTGAAGGTAATACTTATTATATCGTAAATAAAGATGTAGATATGATTATATTTTTAATAACAAAAGAGCAATTCTTTCGTATTATTCGTTCAGCACTAATCTTAATGAATATTCATAAAGAAGAAAGACCACAAATTATCAATATTTTGAAAAATAAACATAATTTACAAAAAAAACAATTAATTACAGAAATTGAAAAATTACTACCATCATTTCTAACATATTTTGTTATATCATTGTATGCATATATTTGAATCTTATAACGCATTTGTAATTTTTTTCTTTTAAAACTGTAAAAATGTCTAATAAAGATTCTAAAAGAGGCGGTCTTTTATTACCTAATTCGTCATCGTTATTTCCAATGCTAAGAGCACAAACTAAAACAGTCTCCTTACCAACGCATTCCAGCAATTCAAATCCATATACTTCATCAGAGATAGATTTTGCAAGCAACATAAATAACGGTACTAATAAACTAGTATACCATAGACTTTACGATCCACCAACAGTTGGTGGTGGTTGTAAAAACAATTATTCTACAAAGCCCAAAACTAACAAACCAACTAAAAACCCCACTAAAAAACCCACTAAAAACCCCACTAAAAAACCCACTAAAAAACCCACTAAAAAACCCATCACCCAAAAAAATGTAATTTAATTTATTACGCTAAGTTAAAAAATGAATGTCCAGTTAGATTGGAAAATTATTGATTCATACTTTTCATCGAATATTAATACCAAATATATTTCACAACATCATATAAGTTCATACAATACTTTTACATCCACGAAACTTCCTTATATAATTAAAACTTTAAATCCATATGTCATTTTCAAAAACGATGAAAATGGTGTTAAATACACAATAAATGTTTACATTGGTGGTAGAGATGGTAATTCTATAAAGCAAACAAAACCATGTAATACCGATCATGTAAATAACAAGAACAATGTAATGTTACCTAATAATGCTAGACTAAAAGATTATTCCTATGCATCAAATTTATTAGTTGACATTGTAATTGATTACATAACACATAATAATGATGGTACACAAAGTTTACTAACATATGAACAGAAAGATTTACAAATTGGAAATATACCTGTAATGTTACATTCTGATTTATGTATATTAAAAAATATGAAAAGTCATGAAATGATTCAAATTGGCGAATGTCCGTATGATCAGGGAGGATACTTCATAATAGATGGTAAGGAAAAAGTGATCGTATCACAAGAGCGTGTATCAACTAATAAACTTTTTTTACAATCTCCTCAAGATAATGTTAGTAGCGAAACAATAGAAGACGATTTTAGTCATACAGGGATCATTCGGTGCACTTCTAAAGAAAATTCACTATTTCCAAAAACAATTAAATTTATGATATATCACAGTAAAGCATTATATGGAACTCGATTTAATGCTATTTGTATGAATGTCCCTAATATTTTTAAAGAACAAATCCCTATTTTTATTATTTTTAGAGCATTAGGTATCGAAAGTGATAAAGAAATTATAAGATATATTTTCCTAAAAGATGAAAACATAGAACCAAGATATATTAATTTTATTCGAAAATCTGTTCATGAAGGATCCATCGTAACTACACAACAAGAAGCACTGCAATATCTAGCAGGATATTGTAAATATAATGAAATTAATTTTGTTAAACACGTTCTTAAAACTGATGTATTTCCAAATGTAGGTCATAGCTTCAAAAACAAAGCAGTGTATCTTGGATATCTTGTTAACAAAATGATACTTTTCGCATTAAACGAATTATCTGATACCAATCGAGATAGTTATTTATATAAACGAGTTGATGTCAGTGGAATTCTCATGGGTAATGCATTTCGTGATGCATACAATCAATTCAGGAATCATGTTAAAAATAGAATTGATAGAGAATTCATTTATGGAAGTTGGAAAGATATGAACGAATTTAACACTATCATTACAAACTCTAAAGACTCCATCTTTGATAAAGAAATTATAACCTCTTTTATTAAAAAAAGCTTCAAAGGAAAATGGGGCATACGGGAATCAGAAGGAATCGTTCAAGATCTTAACAGACTCTCATTTATGGGATATATTTCTCATATTAGACGCGTAAATACACCCATGGACAGAAGTCTCAAATTAGTTACACCTCATCGACTCGACGCTTCACATTGGGGTTTTATGTGTCCGATTGAATCTCCAGATGGCGAAAATATTGGTTTGTTAAAACATATCGCAACATCTTGTCAAATTTCCGAAGAAGTTGACGATGAAGACTCAATAATTTCATTGTTAAAAACACATAATGTAACACTTGTACAAGATTTAATTCCCATTGAACTGTATGGTTTGACCAAAGTAATTCTTAATAATAACTGGATCGGTGTACATACTGATGCAAAGCAACTATTGGATATTTTTAAAGCGCTTAAACAATCAGGTCAAATTTCGTCACATTCATCAATTTCGTGGAATATTTTAGAAAACGAAATTGAATTATTTACTGATGCAGGTAGATGCGTACGACCACTCTATATTGCAACAGATGATATGCAAAAAAAAGCTTATGATATTGTTATCAATTTGAAAAAAACAGATCGATCTTCTGATATATGGAGTGCACTTATATCACATCCAAAATCGTCACTCAATAAAAGTACACGAACGACTGAAGTATCTCTTTCTCCTATTGAATTCGTAGATTGTGTTGAAATGAGTCGATCACATATTGCTATGAACCGTAATGATATAATAATTAACAAACCAAATAAGTACAATCATATAGAGATTCACCCATCTCTATGTCTTAGTTTAAACACTAATATTATTCCTCTTGCTCATCATAATCAATCTATCAGAAATGTTTTCTCCAATCAACAAGGTAAACAGGCCGTTGGTGTTTATGCTACAAATTTCAATCACAGAATAGATACTGCTAGTTATATGTTACATTACCCGCAAAAAGCGTTATTAACAACAAAATACGGCAAATATGCACATGTTGATAAAATGCCCAATGGTGAAAACATCATTATTGCTATTGCTACTTATACAGGTTATAATCAAGAAGATAGTGTAATTATAAACAAAAATTCTATGGCACGTGGTATGTTTAACAGTTCAATCTATAAATCACATATAGAATCTGAAGAATCAAATGAAATGAACGGCGAATATATCAACTTTGCAAATCCATTAAACTTGATGAAGAAAGGTGGTAATATCGATGTAAAATACGCAAAATGGGATAAAATAGATGAGAATGGTATACCTATCTTGAATAGATATATCACTGAAGACGATGCGTATGTCGGTAAAATAAAATCAACAATTATATCCAATGATACAGATGAAACAACCGAAAGAATTCGTAATTCAAATGGTACTGTATCAGCAGATACATCAACTGTATCTTATCAAGATAAATCAAGCATTGCTGGTTTTACAGATGGTGGTATGATTGACAATAGAATTATTTATAAAAAAAATGATGCAAGAAAAATAAAGATTAGATTTAGAAAATCTCGAGAACCTGTGTTAGGTGACAAGTTTGCTAGTAGACATGGTCAAAAAGGTGTAGTAGGAATGATAATCCCACAGGAAGATATGCCTTTTACAAAAGATGGAATCGTTCCTGATATGATCATTAATCCCCATGCTTTTCCCAGTAGAATGACCATCGCACATCTTTTCGAATCAGTATTGGCAAAATACTCATGTGTTCATGGTGACATTATAGATGGTACTACATTTGAAAATATCGATACTTCGTCTTATTTCGAATTTATGGGTAAAGAAGGGTATCATAAACATGGTGATGAAATTTTGTATAACGGATACACTGGTGAACAAATCAATACACATATTTTCTTTGGCCCTACTTATTATACCAGATTGAAACATATGGTGAATGAAAAAATGAACTATAGAGGAGGAGCCGATTCCGCTTCTGCACCCATAACAGGTATGACCAGACAACCTACACACGGAAGAGCTAATAAAGGTGGTCTACGTATTGGTGAAATGGAAACCAACGCATTACTAGCTCATGGAATAGGGTCCTTCATCAAAGAATCTATGATGGAAAGATCTGATAAATATAAATTTGCAATCGATAAAACTAATGGTATCATTGGTATTCCACACAAAGATGGCTACAGATCACCCTTTGATCCAAATGTTACAGAATTCACTAATGTTGAAACACCTTACGCATTCAAACTGCTCATACAAGAATTAGCTGCTATCGCAATTAAACCAAGTTTATTAACAGATTGTACACAGCAGGATGAAGAAAAAAACGACATCTCAGAAGACGCTCTGTTCTCAGATACGAACTCGGAAGACGATAATGATATAGACAACAATATTTAATTATAACACATACAAACTCATTTCATACAACTTTATGATAATAATAATAAAAATAAAATAACATCTAATAACCCTTCATTTATATCGTAATAATATATATCATATTATAGAGTTTACTGAATAGTACACCTTTTTTATCTTCTTTTGCTTTATATAATCGGCGCAAATTTTACAAGGATGTGAATACTTAAAATTCGAAAAAGGTCCGATCCTTACTACGTACATATCACACTTACTGAGATCCTTGTTCTTTACTTTTTTTATTGTCGATATTTCCGCATGAACACTAAAGCCGCATGCATAATGCTCTGTACTACATTCATCTTGAAAGTGAATCGGTGTTACATACGATGATAAATCAGTCTTGTATTGGACATTGTTATTTATTTTAAAATTATAACCACAACTTATAATCTCGTTTTTATACACAATTACACATCCATGTTTCTGTGTTAGAATCGATTTAGACGCTAAATATGCACATTTCTTTAAAAACTTTGCTTGGTTTATATCACATGTCTTTGATATGTCAACATCTTTTAAGTCGTAATTTGACCGATTTCGTGCCATTTTTTATATTATATTCATACCAAAGGTGTATTGTGTTATAAAATTAATTATTTCATAAACTAGTTTTTTTTTTCAATTTTTTATAACCCCTGAAAAAAACCCAACAATATTGCTACAAGTAGAGCTTTAACGTAAGGAATCCCAACAGAATATCTCGTATCGCCTAGTTTTATCAATATCAAATCGTTTACATATTCAGAATAGGCAATTAACACGATAATAAATATGATCAATATACTAGTGATATTTATTCTTTTTAAGTGACGAAATACACTATACAAACTATCTTTATTGATCATAGAACAACTCTCTGTTGGGGTTGTCTGACCTGTTTGATTACTATTTTCATTTGTAATTGTTTTTATGTTATTATCATTCAATGGTGTTGTAGTATTTACGGTAGTTTTGTTTTCCAAATCTTGTTTGAGAGACTCGATCTGCTGTTGCAAAGATAATATATTCTTATTTGTAAGTGTCTCTTGTTGTAACACCTCCTCTATATTTATATCATCATCGTCGTCATCATTCACGATTGGTTTACTGTTTTTTGACATATCGTTTGATTTATTTACTACATGTGAATGATTTTTGGGCAGTTGTGACAATGGCGTAGACTTTGACATATTTACAATACATTTAAGAAAATTTGATACATTATAAAAACGAGACTCTTAACATTTAGTTGCATACGGTGTATACTTATAACATTCTTCATTTATTCGGTACACATTTTTGTTCACCTCCTTTATGGGTGGACCTTTGATAATTACACATCTACCATTTTTACAAATCTTTTTGAAAAATGAAGCCATGCCTAACCCAATAATAACTGAAATAATTATCGAACCGTATTCCGTATCCATTATATGTGTTAACATAGTGTTAATGTTTTTTTGAATATAGTAAAGAATATAATTATATTTGTAGTTTTACAATTACACTAATGTATAATTTCATATTTTATCTTATTTTTTTAGTGTTTGAAAATTCTCCATTACAGGTTGATCTAATATGTTTGACTTAGAAACATTACAATTTACTGACTCATGTTTGTATTTATAACAATTATCATCTCCATCTCTGTATACCAATTTTTCAGTATTTAATGGAGATGGGAATTTATGAACGACAGAGGGAGGTGGAGTAATAATATATATATATCCAATACCAATACAAAACGATATGACCAAATAAAACAGATTCAGCTTTTCAAACATTTTATATACTACATATTTTTTATTCCATTAACTTGTTGCATAATTGAGCTTTAGATAGTTTCTTGTAATTACTTCCCGCTTTTGACTGCATAGATACATCTTTACTTATCATTTCGATTATATCCTCTCGACTCATATAGTACACTTTTGATCTTTTGCTACTTTCACATTCACTTTTGTTTGTAAATGGAAACCTGAACGTGTTTACATCACTTATTACTTCACTTTTAGTTTCGGTTACATTTTCATCATTTTCTGTTTTGTTAGAAGTGTTAGGTGATTCTAAGGTACCTATTATCTTTTTACACAAAGATTTTTTGGATAAATTCTTATATACATTTCCCAACTTGCGTTGAAGATTTTCATCCTCATTTACAATTTGGATTATCTGATCTCGACTCATGTAGTAATCCTTACTTCGTTTACTATCATTACATTCTTCAAGAGTATTAAACAAAAACTTTTTCATTTTCTTTTTATATGTAGGCGATTCAAACGCTTTGGTCGCAGTTTTTTTTAATATTTTCTTCGCCTTTTTATGAATTTTGTCTTCGTTGAGATCTTTTTTGTTGTTTTTTGAAGATGAAGGTGATGACGGTGGTGTACCATTTACAATATTATCGGACATCCCGATGTTAGGTAATTTCATAACGATCTCTGTAATACTGTTCATTTGATTTTCTAAATTTGTTCTTTCCTTCATTATATTGATTATGTTCTCATTGTGATCCAATTTGACATACTCTTGTATTAAATTTTCATATCTGATAGAATCTGATACATTGTTACGTAATTCGTCTAAACTGGACCCAAGAGAATCTTTCTCCATCTGAACTATTATGTTATTTTTCTCTATTTTCTTTTTTACTTCCTCTTTATGAAGCAAATAACACATCTTTATAGTATCACGTAATGCATATAATTTGTTAATTTTTTCTGTTAACTTCTCCAATGTACTTATCACACTATTTTGACTTAAAGAGTTTCCTAAATCATATAAACATTGTTTTTTTAACTTGTTGTAACTATACCATGTATTTACAATATCAGAAGTAACCTGTTCCATTAACAAATCGACCTTTTGATATATTGGTTTCTGTATTTTTACATTGGATTGTTTAAAACGAGCATAAATGGAATCCGCAGTGTTGTCTATTTCGTAATCTTCCTTTGCTATTTTCTTCTTTTTGTTAATTACAATATTATTTAACCTAATATACTCCTCATACATTTTAGTATATTTATCTATTATGTCGCTATTGTAATATTTTGTATTAGTTTTATAAAGCTCTTCGGCATCTATCATTTTCTATTATTTTACTATCATTTTTTTTTAGTTGAATATCATATCTATCAAACAAAAAATATAAAATGATAAGATTGATGAAACTGTTGTAAATACACCAAGTGAAAATATTGTATCTATCTTTGAACAACCAAATGATTTTACGGTATCATTGTTTTTAAACATTATACTTGGTTTACTCACATATACCAATATCATAAGTAATAGAAAAAAGGTTACACTATACAATATTCTTCCATTTACTCTTATCATCGAAGCTTCTTTATGATTATATATTAATATATATTTAATTTCTGTCAATAAAACAAACCATAATGAATTTATTACAACTCTTTTCTATTTTAGGTATTATATTCGGTGTTTCTATTTTAATTTGGTTTTTTACTTACACACATTCAAAAAGAAATATTGAAGCTTTTAACACTGTTGAAATAAATGTGGATATACCCTCTAATATCGGTTATACACCGTCACAATTTCAATTAGAATGTACACATGCTATAATTAAACCTACAGATTGTAAATTTACCAATATAATTAATTTCATGAAACATGTAGACACTTTTAATTTTGTCGGAGTAACTCCTTTTCCTACACACTTCTATGTTATTACAACAAATCATAGCACTATAACAATGGTTAAAGAAATACCGGAAAATAGCGTTATATATTATACAGATGAAACATCATTGTGTTTTATTCAACATCTCATGATCAAAGTTTACAAAAAAACACTAGAATCCTTCTCGTTTAAACAGATTTCTGAAAATATTGGTAATTATATTAATAACCATTGTAATTCATATGATATTAACAATAATATGTTCATCGATTTTTACACAAATCCTGATTCACATAAAAGCTTTTTTGTTTATGGTCTTAATTCACATTTTGATGAAAAATTATCCGATTACTACAATAACTACTTTGGTAATGGCAATCGAACTAAATATTTATTACTAACTGATAATGATCCCTACAAATTAAGCCTAATACAACATTCTTTTTTTAAAGCAAATAAAGATAATAATGAAATGATCAATCCCTATAGAATATCTATGGATGATATCATATATACAGACAAGAATATAGAAGAGGTTGACATAAATAAACTCATCGAAAATAATTATATTGACTTTAATCGCAGTCAAGTTTATATGGATGTATATAATTGTAATATCCCTGATGAGGTGGAAGCCAATATGCAAGCTTCGTCTCACGATGTTCGTATTATTGAACAAAACAAATATGAATTGAAAAAATATAGAAACAGCTGCGATAGTAGGTTTCCTAATAATGAAAACATGAATACAAATAAAACATATCTAAATTTACGATGTATAAATGGTAATAATATGTTTGTAGATATTATGTTCCCTTTTGCATTCGATTATGATATTAAATTGTCAGATTTGGATTTTAATAAATTAACAATATTTGGTGATACCTTCGATGGACAGATCCCAATTCATCCAATTAATAATAATAACAGATTTATCAATCGATATAAAGTTAATGTGAATCCTCATCATCATACTGTTGAATCTTTCATAGATGATATATATTACAATTCGGATATAATGAAAAACGAAAATAACAATGAAACATATACTGTTTTCACAAACTCAATTCCATTGGAATTTGATGAAACAAAATACAAAGTAGAGTGGATTCAAAACTTTAACACTATAACTTACTTTATAACTTCCGTTGATTATGAAGACGTGTACGCACAGTATACCCTTTCAGATAATACAAAAAAAATAGTCAGTCTTTTCGAAGGGGATCGTGTGTTCCTTAAACCGGAATATATTACAGATAGCAAATTAAGTATTTTTATAAGCAACAATATGCAATTAAACAATAAAAACTTTTATCACGGTACAGTTGTCAAAGGAACAAGCCTCAAATATAATAAAGAACAATATCAAAAACTTGTTATTAAAATGGTGGATATAAGAAAAAATCATGATATAAAAGGAGCCTGTTTCGACGAAAACTGGGAATCAAATAGCGACGAAATGACAGCGATACAAACAGAACAGGAATGCGAGTCAAACGACGAACGCAATTTAACATGGGATATTCCTTGCAAATTTAATTACGAATGTCCTTTCTATCAAAAAAATAAAAATTATGATAATCATCGAGGTGGATGTTTAAACAATGGATCTTGTGATATGCCTGTGGGGATTAGACACAGATCTTTCAAAAAATATGACGAATCTAAGTCTGAAGAAAACCATCCATTATGTTACAATTGTCCACCTAATACACTGGATTCAAAATGTTGCGCGGAACAAGAGTTAAGTGCTAACAATGATAAAAATTCACAATTTAAATCTAGTGATTACATGTTTATCGCAGATTATTCGGACAGAAAAAAACTTCTGTTCACATCTGACTCTTCGTGCAACAAAAATTCTCTAATGGTAAATAAATACTTGTAAAAATAAATCATGAAAAATGTTGTCATCATTTCAACATGTTTCATTGTGTTTTTATTCACATGTCTTACTGTTATTACCATTGTTATATGGCCTAAACCAGAATTTGTAGGTTGTTATCTTAAAAAACCGGATGTTTTTAAAGAACATTTTCAGTCAAATATTTGTTCAAAAACTAAAAATAAGATTGATTCTTTTCAAAATAATATATTTTGGGAAAATAAAAACACAGACTCAAATACTAACGAAAGTTCGAATAACGAAATAAAAAAACTCTTTCAAAAGTATCTTGTAACACCGAAATTAAATATGAAATCACTCACCATTAATAACGAGTGGAAAATATCTAATTTATTTTCATTTCACATGAAGAATATGATCAACAATTGGTTATTACAAAAAACAGATCTTAAAGGTTTTAAATGTCTGTCAGTAATTCCAAAATCAGTTTATCAAAATGTATCTAGAGAACCGAATGTGAATGTATCCTTTGAAGTCGAAACCATTATACATAGAGTATCAAAAAATATTGGTAAACATCTAATTATCAAAGGTGAAATACTTCAAAACGAATTACATATCAATTCTGTTAATATAGTCGGTTCAATTTTCAATGATAACTTATATTTTAATGGATTTAATAGCGATTTTAACAGTGTACACTCTCCTTATTTATCCGTATATGACTATTATGATTTTTAATTCGCATCATCATCATCGTTTTCCCCAGAATAATGTTCATATTCTGGATTATATCCATTCGTGTTTTCATAATCAGCATATAGATTTATATTCGTTGAAAATACATCAGTAAAATCAGATAGATCCATTTTACCAGACAACCCATTCTCTTCTAAGTTGATGTACAATAATCGTTCTGCATCACTCATTTTATCTTTTATATCAAACTTTTTCTGTTTGTCAATTTCACGCATTTGTTCTACATCGCTTTTATACACATTTGGTGTATCAATATCACGAAGCATACACGGTAGTTCCATTAATGATTGTAATATTAATCTACATAACATACGAACCTTGTTTTGTCCATTTTGTAAATTGTAAATGTATTCATACGTATCAGTTTCGGTTACATTATCTGGTACAATAGCATTTAATATGTTTTCCATAAATGAAACAATTATATACAACAAAAGCTTATCATTGTTGTTCTTTTCGTTGTTTACCTGTAATAAATAAACTGATTTTGGTGTCGGTATATTTTGTATTTGTTTTAATATCGTATTGTTTAAATTAATGTCTTCCACCAACGACACATGTTCCGCATTTTCTTTTTTATTACCGATTTCTTCCAGAAATAACTTGTCTTTTGGATTTTGTCTTAAATATTTCTTCAACAACGAAGATTTTACAAAATTCTGAATAAATGATTCTTCATTAAGATTATTTATTACTTTACTATGAGGGATGAACATTCTAGTTTCTATAAACTTTACAAGAGTATCTACAAACAAATACAAAGTACCACTATCAGTATCAGTATAATCTTGTAATATGTAAATATCGTATATTTTTTTAAAAATGTTGTCGAGTTCTTTCTTTTTTTCAGGCAACATAATTTGAAGCAGTTTTCTCAATTCGTTTAAATGATCTTCAACATAAAGCACAAAATTTGTCCAGGCGTTTTCTGTAAATTTTTGATTTACAAGTTTTTGTAATTCTACACAATATTTGCTATTATTTTTTCTTATGAATGTTTTGATACTTTCATTTAATGTGTATGAGATATTTTCATGTATTCTTTCAACTTTCTGTTTATCAGAAATAACAATAACATTTTCTTCAAATTTACTAGGATATGAATTACGAGTTATAACTAATTGCAATGGGTTCGTATTATCTGGTAGTTTGAATGTTACATTTGGTATTAGATTTTCAGATATTTTATGAATATTACAATCTAGTTTATTCATTTTGTTATTGGGTAAAAATTTTGAGATGGATGAAGAGTAATAATTCAATATTTGATCGGAATGGTCATTATCGTTAGATTCCATAAATTTTTCAAACGAGAGCTTTTCTTTCGACAATGTTTTACGCAACTCTGGTTTAAATTTTAAAATATGGTTAACCACACTGACTATCTTTTGCTTATTACGATCCTGATCACTTAATAAAGTATTGCTTTTGTACACAGTCTTTATCAAACATGCTAAATAACCGATCGTAGATTTGTTATTCGTTTTATCAAATGATGTTAACGGATAACCTTGTAAGGCAAAAAACTCCCTACATTTAGAATGTATTTTATATAACTCTATCTTACGACGGTTGATATTGATAAATATTAACATAAAAGATATCACTATAATAATTTTGGTGTATTCCAAATACATCAACTTATCCTTTTCACTTTTAAACATTTTAGAAAAGTCTTTTAGTTTTGGATTATTTTTTAAGACGGCTCTCTTCTTCTCTTCTAACAATAAACCTCCTATATAATGACTGTTTTTTTCAATATAGTCCTGCTCCTGTTTCGTAATTTTAATCATACCAAAATGATGTGAAATCTCAGATATATACATATTAATGGTTTTGAAATTAGAGTTGTTATTATTTTTATCTTCCTTTATGTCGTCTTTTTGATAAGTCCCAATTGACTCAAAATTTAATACTCTACTGTTTTCCAGATTACCAAAAGATTCCTCGAGAGTGGTCTCTTGTAAATTGCCAGAAAATTCTTCATTTAAAACTTTGTTAACATCTTTCAGAAAGGAAACATTTTTATATGATTGTGGTTTCAAATTTATTTTGTAAAAGTTCCATACATTTGTTGCAAATAAATTCATACTTTCTTCATTAATTGGTTGTGAATTTAACGATGTTCGCATCCAGGTAAGGGTAGACTCTAGTTGTTTTTGTTTTTTATTAAGCATCAGTTGTTTTTTCACTTGAAGCAAATCTTTGACTTGACTATAAAAATACTTCTCTGTAACTTGTGTATCCACACTATTTACAATACTTTTTAATTCGGATTCATACAAATTAATTTTTTTTATTAAATCATTTTTAGTCTCTTTGGAATTCGTAAATTTGGTTACCAAACCATGTTTTATAAAAGCCATAAAATGTGCCATTCCATTGTCAATGTTTCTATGTAACAAATGAATTCGATGTAATTCTGAATCTAAATGTTTAGTTTGGTTTTTTAACTCCCTGTAATATGATGCATCCATATATTTAAATTGTAAATTAGATGCACTTGAAAGACGATAGTTCTTGTAAGGTATTTTTATGAATCTGGATGCATTCAAATCTATCTCTTTATGTCTTGATATATTACTCTTCAAAATATCTAACACTTTCGATTGTAAAACTGGACCCGTGTCCCGTTCATAGTTATAATCATAATACTCTTTCGTAAATTCAGAAATTTCACTCAAGTTATAAAGGTCACGCATTTCGGTTCTTTGTAAATAAAAAAACTCATCGATGTTTGGTATTATTAGGTCCGATAACATCTGGAACCTGTCGTTGGTATTCCATTTATCTTTACTTGTGTCAAATATACATAAAATATCCTTTTCGAATATGTAGCGCTTCTCAAATTGTATATTGTTTTTCTTATTCAAAGAAAACCAGTTATCTTTTAGTTGTTTTAAATTGGTGTTAAAATACACTGTAGATTTGAATTTTCCTTTGTATAAAACAGGTTTGTCTACATTTATAGTTATAATTCCGTTTTCTGTTTCAGAAACTCTACCATTTACTTGTTTGGACTCTGAATACAAACAGAAATGTAAGGTAACAGTGTCTCCTACTTTAAGATTTAATATTTTATCAAAATACCGATCCACATTAACAATATGAAATGAATTAGGAGAAAACTTTGTATGACGCTTATTTCTACACGAAATAAAAAAACCTGTTATGTTTATATTCTTAGATATTGGTTTGTAAATTTCAAGATAATTTTCTGTTTTAATCGTATTTATTTGATTCAAAGATACATCCTTAATCCTTTTAAGAATTTGCGTATTCTTTAAATTGTGAATCTCTTCAGTCTCTGCATAATCAAATCGATAACACAGAGTATCTTTGTCTATAGTATTCTTTAAAAATTCATCATATCTATCCGGACAAACTCGAACGATCTCTCTATCTCGTAGTTCAAAAGAAGGTTTTGAATTTAGAGGATATAGAAACTGAACTATCTCAAGATAATCAGAGGCGAACTTTTTATAATCGTTTTTTAACAATTGCTTGAAATCTTCGAAATACTCTGTTCTATTCTTATAAAAATATTCACTAGATTTATCCGTCATATTATTCACAAGGCTTTCTGTGGAAAATTCTTTTTTTGCATTTACTACTGGAATTAACGAATTAAACATCGTAATCATCATATTGCTCTGATTAGAAGGATCCTCATTTAATAATTTAATAAAGTTTTGATTCTGAGTGGAGTTAAGAGGTGTTTTGTAAAAATCGTAAAGAGTATTTATTTCATGAGATGCTTGTTCGATAGAATAAGAAAATGGAGCGTTCTTATCCACACGAACTAATGTTATTTCATTCAAATCCGAAATCTCCTCAAATATAATTTCATCCTCCGCAATCATCGTCTCATAATAGTCTTGCTGTGTAGATGGTGTATCTTCTCTGACCGTCTCTATCATCTGAACAATAACAGGTTGTTGATTTAAAGGAATGATCTCTTTTTCTGTTTTTTTTTCACTTGCATTATCATCATCATTATCATCATCAGGTGATCCTTTATTATCATCATCATCATCATCAGGTGATCCTTCATTTTTTTCTGATGCTGTTGATGCCTTTGTTGATATTGATGCTGTTGATGCTGATATATGATCGACATATTCACGTCTTTTTGTCTTTCTATATGCTCTAATTATCTTATCAATCATACTTTTATCATCTTCAGTACTTAAAATATATGTGTATTTGTTATTCTTTTTAATTGCTATAGGTTCGAAATGAGTATCTTCTATATTAGAAATCAATATTGTATCACGATCAGGCATATAATCTGTAACTCTAGGATAAAACTCACCATCTTTCAAAATCACAATGTTGACCAACTTTAATAATTCTAAAAAAATTATGAAGCTTTCTTCAAGATATTCTGATGGGTCCTCTAATTTTGTGTGTATATATGTTTCGATATCCGGATATTCATCATGATCCAAAGTATCATACACATTTTTGAAAAAATCTTTTATACGTTTTCTGTATTTAGCATTTGACGATAAAGATTTTACAATTACCTTGACAAGTTCTTTTCTGTACCTCAATCCCTCCATATGTTTGTTTGAAACTGATAATTTACGATATTTAGATTCCATTAAATACAAAAAACTGTGAATTAAACACGTTCCGTCCCCATGAACACCAATTTTATATAAGTTTTTTAGATACTTGTTTTCATAAACCTTTTCTGTATCGACATCTAATATTGTCATTTTTGAATGTTTATCTTTATTACCATTAGTTTCGTTAACATTTGACATTTTAATGTAATACAATATAAATTTTATAGTTTTCACATTACATGAGCGATTTCTATTTTGATGTGAAAGTAATTACTTGTAATAAATTGAATTGATAAATAACATAAGTTCATGAAATAACACAATTTTATTATTTTAATAAACTTTAATTTAAAATAAAAAAAATAAAAAAATAAAATTACCTATCATGGTAAATTGTAATCATTTACATAAAAAGTATCGCATCCATCCATTTATTTTGAAACAAATGTGTTCCATTCATTATTTAATGAAAACAGTTCAGCTTTGATAGAAGTGAAACTTTTGATTAAGAATTCATTGAGCTGTCTTTTGGATATTTCATTGTCAAATTTAAGTTTGAGTAAAAACATCTCCTCCAACGGATGTGGTACACAATATCCAGCGTACGATACATCATATTGATCCTTTAATTCTTTATCACGGACGTAGTGATTCATTATAAAAGATTGCACTAAGTTCCCAATGGTATGTGTAAATCCTCTGAACATGACAGTGTAAAAGTTGGGCATATCGCTTATAGTACTTACCTCTACAATTGATGAATCGTCACCTTTTGCGAATTCTACTATAAGATTTTCAATATGTGTAATGATAACATTACAGCCTATATCAAATACTTCATACGGTGACATTTCTGATTCAACTTCTAATGAAAAGGTTACTTGATCAGGTTCTCCATATTTATTTTTCAAAAAATATTTGTATTTATCTAATGTGTCAAATTCTTTTTCGAATTCTTTTACATTACTATTAGACAAACCTTTTGTTTTTTCTTTCAATGCTTTTGTAATAGCAGAATTGTCCAAAGTGTTGAAATAAGAGCACTGACTGATACTATTCCAACATATACAGTTTTTTGCAGTTCCTTTTCGAGCAATACATGTCAATTTGATTTCAGTTCCTTTTTCAAGGCTTTCAAAATTAGGTTTGAGTTTAGTCAATAAAATATGATCTTTAGTTATGTCATCTTTTGGAAAAATACGATTTATAAAAGATTCTGGCATTTTCTCATTCGTTTTATTATTTAAAATTACGAAATCTTCTGTTGTAACATTCATAATTTGACCAGTTTTATTCTTCTTATTTAAAATGAAAGTGTAATCTGAATCTTTCCAGTTTTCTATTTCATTTTTTGTGAAATGTAATGGAACAAGACTAAGTCTATGTGCCAAAAATTCGTTATGAAGTGGACTATCATTTACTTCAATATTAATATCATTTTCTACGAAGTGGTCTTTTAGTTTAAAATAAAAGCCAACTGAAGGAATGTCGGTAAGTATAATTCGCCGAATAGAATTTACCAAACTAATATCTACATTACGAATGTCGAAAATTATAGCATTCTTCTCTGGTGTTTTTAAATTCAAAAAATGCATGTTTGTTAATGTAATGTTATTTAATTTAAGAGATAAAAACGGTAGGACTTAAATCAATTTTTTATAGTATTTCAAATGAATAGATAACTTCATTATTTGGTTTTAAAGAAAATCTATTTACTTTTTGTTTACAGTTTTTATCGTAAACCCTGTATTTTCAAAGTTTAATTTAAAATTTAAGAACGAGTTTTGGCTTGAAGTACAAGAATATACTTATATATTATGAGCAAAATGGATTACAATTAAATAGACGCATACGTTCTATTAACTGATATGTATTTATTTATAACAATTACCTCTTGAAAAAACCATTTTTGTTTGTCATATTCTTTAAAAAAATGAATATATAATAATGCATATGCTTTTTCGTATAATTTACAGGTTTAAAAAGATACTAATAAAAAAAACAAAATGTCTAAACCTTTAATATTCATAAGTGGATATTGTGAGTATTGTAAAGAATTAATGACGAACTTAATGAAGAACAATATACAAAGCAAATTTGATTATGTGAATGTGGACGAAGGTAAAGAGATACCTTTGTTTGTAGATCGTGTTCCTTTAATGTATTTCGACAAAAAGATTTTGTTTGAAGATGGTTTGTTTGAATATATAGAAAAACTAAAAAATACTTTGTTAAAAAAAGATGACCAAATCAAACCGTTTATGATCGGTGAAATGAGTAACAACTCTTTATCAGATCCGTACTCCTATTTGGGAGAAAGTAATGAGAGTAAAAATGAATCCACATTTGAAAAAAACTATGGTCATATTGGTATGGATGACCAAAAGATATATACCCCCGAAGAAGACAATGTCAAAGAAAGGAATCAGTCCTCTTTAGAAGAACTCATTTCAAGGCGGCAAAATGATATTAAATATTAATTGAAAATTATTTATAGAACTACTATATGTTTACAATAAAATACTATTATCTTATTTAAACATGGAACTAGATACAAACACTAAGTGGGTATCGTGTTTTAACTCAAGATTGGATGAATTTCTTAAAGATTTGATCTCATCTTATCCTAATGATAAAGATTTTTTGATGTTTAAACAAAGTTTCAATATGATTAAACTTGTTGATGATTCGAAGCCAGCCTATTTGTTCAAAATTTACACTATGAGGTATGTAGATCAAATATATAAAAACGATGAGAAGTTTTTTTTGGATCATGATTTCAAAGATGAATTAACCAGTTCAGATAATAATAACTTTTCCAGTGAAATGTTAGTCAAGCTAAAAAGTTATTGGAAAACAATGAGCGATGAGAACAAAGCAGTAATATGGAAATATCTTAATTTGCTTTGTAAAATTAATATTAAAATCCAATAAAATATGCATTTAAAGATTTTATTCATAATTAAATAACAAACTGTGTCATGAATGAATCATTGTTGAAAAAAAAAATAGAATATGTATTTAATAAAATAACACTCAATTTTATTAAAGAAGTAAAAGATAAGGATTCTGAAGTAAAAAAGAAAATCAAAGAAACTTACGGTATATTTGATAAATATTCGGATAGTCATATTTTGAAATTCATTGATGCTTTTTATAAAACTGAAGCAAATATCAAGTTGTTAAAAATACCATATGAAAATACCGATATATTCCAAGAAAATAGTTCTGTTCTATCTCTGAATGTTCTTCAGAATATTACTGTTAATGAGATTTTAAGTGTCGTTGAGCAAAATGAAAAAGAGATTGTTAAATGTTATTTATATATGCTATTCATGTTCTCATTTTTGTATAGAGAAGTATGTCTCGTATTAGATACAAATGCCACATTTGAGGATGAATCGACAGAGAGTCGAGATAAAATTAAATCAATCGAATTAATGTTTAACAAATCAATTCTATTGATTCAAAATACTGAAACATTTGATATGAACACAGATACTGATGAGATTGTTGATGATGATTTTAAAATACTATTAGAAAACATTTATCACACTAAAAAGAATATTCAAAATATTAATATACATTATGATATAGACGAATATGAGAAAGAAACAATAAAAAATGAAAACAACGGATTTGAAAGTGCATTTGACTTTTTACATAATAGTAAAATCGGTAAACTTGCAAAAGAAATCTCACAAGATATTGATGTTACCAACTTGAATATTGAAAATCCACAAGACCTGTTAAATATGGAGACACTGTTCTCAGGAAAAAACAATGCATTAAGTGACATTATTGGAAAAGTTGGTGGTAAAATAACAAAAAAGATACAATCAGGTGAAATAAAACAAGATGAACTGATACAGGAAGCTATGTCGATGATGTCTAAACTCAACGGGGACAATTCATTTATGAATGATATGATGACTAATATGATGAAAAACGGTATGGGTGGTGGTATGGGTGGTGGTATGAATGATATGATGACTAATATGATGAAAAACGGTATGGGTGGAATGGGTGGAATGGATGGAATGGATGGAATGGATGGAATGAATGATATTATGAAAAATGTAATGGGTGGTGAAGGAAACGACAATCGTAAATCAAAGAAACTGGCAAAATTAAGAAAACGTCTTGAAGATAAACAAAATAAGTAAAATGTAAAATGTAAAATGTAAAATGTAAAATCTAAAAAACATATATAGTATAAATTTTTTATGTATTGTAAATAAATATAAATAGATATACATTATGGTTGATGATATATGGTACAATGACATTTCAAAATTATTTCAAATAGAGAACCTCACCAATTTTTTACCGAATGAAGATATGTCATTGGAAGAAAAACTAAACAGTGCATTAAGATTTACTATATATTTCAGTATATTAATTTTCTTAATTAAGAAAACATTTCATGTATTTTATATGGTAGTTATTGTTGCTGGTATTACTTATATCGTTTATAATATGAAAACGAAGGAAAACTTCTTTAATGACGAAGAAGAAGAACATGTTAAAAAAAACAAAAAAAACACAAAATGCACAGTTCCTGTTAAAACGAATCCATTTATGAATGTATTATTAAACGACTATGTTCATAATGCAGAGCGTTCACAAGCTTGTGATTTATCCGATGAAAAAGTTGAAGATAAGGTAAAGGTATATTTTGAAAACAATTTGTACACAAACATTGATGATGTTTATAACAGGAACTCTTCTTACAGACAATTTTATACAACTCCAAATACTACAATTCCTAATGATCAAGAAGGCTTTGCAAAGTGGTTATATTACAGTGAGGATAAAACATGTAAAGAAGGAAACACACAAAAATGTTACCGTTAGAATTTACTTTCTGTAGTTTTTAAGATTATTTTTGTTTTATATTATATATAAATAATAATAAAAATGATTTTTGATAAACCACATACACTTGGAAGTGACGATTGTTGGATACATTCACAAAATTTACAAAGTAAAGAGATGTATGAATACCATCTATTTAATCCTTACAAAACGAATATACCTAAATGTGAAAATAAAGTCAAAGAACTTAGTGATTTTGTTGTAGAAAACAACATGCATATTAGAGATGGTTATGGTTTTACAAACGCTTGTTTCGTTGATAATGATACCAAACTTCGAAATAATCAAAAATTAACACACGGTAAATGTAAAAATCAGTTAAATACACGAGTATTTCAAGCCGTACCTGATTTAGGTCACAGTGGTTTTGAACCAGTTATTGATAGCCGTATGACTCAAGGTGAGGATACATCGGAGAAAAAGAGTTGTAGTGTAAATAGTGGAAAAGGTTTTGATGTATTTACTCCGTTGATCCCTTGTTTAAAGAGTACCGTTCAAGATGTTAAACATATTGTACATCCAGACGAATGGGTTAGAGGAGGTGAGCATACCCGTGATCATATTAAACAAAAACGGTTTTTGGAAAGAAATGGATATGTATTTGAAAATAATATTTGGAAAAAGAAAAAATGTGACAAATGAGAAAATTTTTAATATAATTTATTAATAAATCATGAGTTCAAATCGTTTAATGTATGATACATGCGAGTATAAACAACGCTTACAAGAAAGCGTTACAAGTATAGATTTCTTACTTGACCCTATTAAATACGAGCACAAAGGTCGTTGTAGAATGGAACTTGGAATATTAGGTGGTACTAATGTATCTCATATAAAAGGTAATTTAGTCGATCTTGAAAATGATCTTAGAGGACAAAATAGACCTGCTACAAATTGTACTGAATATAAGTTTATACCATCAAATGATAATTTCCTACAAGGAAAAGAATATATTAAACCAGTAAATCACCCTAAAGTAGACACTGATATGCAACATTTACCATCATGTCAAATGATTGATTATAAACAAATACCAAGACCATTAGCTAAAAAAAACTAATCTTATTTTAAAGAAAAATACCAACAACAAACGGCATCTAAAACATATTATAGTAAATTTTTACATTAAAATGTATTGATTGATACACCATAACCTTTTTTTTCTGTATACAATATAAAAAACATTATGAGTTTTAATAGATTAGCATATGACACATGTAGTTATGTTACTGAAATAAAAGAATCTATGCAACCAGGTGAATATATGATAAATACACCAAATGCTTCAACTGATGAAGGATGTTTTTTCCCTAATCCCCAAATTAGAATGAACAAGCATGGTGCTAGCTTATGTGATAAAAACTTAATAGATGTAGATTCTGAACTTCTTGGATTGAATGTATTGAATACTAAATGCCCGTCCGAACAGTATACTCCATCAGACAAACCTTTTTGTAATTTAGTTAACATGAAAGAGTGTGACTTCTTATCACCAGAAGACACGAGATTAAGTAACCCACCATGTACTTTACGTGGAACCGGTTGGAATCGTTGGGAATGGCTGTGTGAAAACCCACAATCGAAAGGCGTTATAGCTCCATTTGAAATAGGAATACAAAATAGATTAGTTGTGAAGGATAACCATAGACCATGTATACCTACACCAATTGATAATACCATAAGTCTTCCATCAAAACTTAATGAATATGATCACGATGAAGAAGCTCATAATAGTGAAGTTTTACAAAAATGGACGACTATGTATGAACACGGTGCTAACTATCCTATGATTCATTGGAGATGTTGTGGTGAAATAGCAAAATTATAAGGTTTTTGAGATTTTATTCTTAATTATAAATAAAATAATATGACTAAGTGTTCGAACAAAACATCTGTCTGTAAATCCTTTAAGATTCTTGGATCTGGGATTGGTTTCACAGGAGGTAGATATGTCGCAGAAAATAAAATGACCGCTGCTAGACGTGCCGGTTCTAAGTTGTACAACAAAGTCGATAATAATGCACTCTACGAAAAATTCAAAAACAAAAAAAGTATCAAGTTTATTCTTGGCGAAATTACACAAGGTGGTGATAAGAAAACGACTGCATTTGAAGTGAGTCGTACAAAACTTGTTACACCCAAGACTGTGAAGATTGGTTCTCAAACTATCGTTTATAAATACGCATATAATGTAAAAAAATTGATCAATGTTAATGGAGAAGATATGGATTTGATGTAAATAAAAAAGCACAACCTTTAAAATAAACGCTTTAGAGTTACATTACAATGATTCCTCTTTACAAAATTAAATAGATCCTCTCGACGGATCCATTTAATCATTTTTATCTCGTTTCTATCTTTTGGGTTTGCGTTCGGTTTTATATTACTTTGCAATAACTCGACTACATAGAACAATTTGTTGCCTATTATTAATGTTCCATATTTCGTATGTTTCTTTATTCGCAAATCAATATTTGTTTCTTCCATAAGCTCTCTTTTTGCACATGAAAAATAACTACGGCTATTCATTTCTGATTCAGTCATGTGTCCTTTTGGAAACCCCCATTTTCCTGACGCACTTTGTAAAACTAATAACACTTCATCCATATTTGGACTAAATAATATCACACCACATTCATCAACCTTTTGAATCAACTCACGTCTTGATGATTTTTCCCATGGAATCATACATGTAATACGAGGATTGAAATGCATTAATTGTTGTCCATACATTTTTATGTTAAATTTTAGATATGTGATATTCAATTTTATTCGAAAAATATTAAAATCAAATTTTATTTTTATTCATAAAATATAAAATGGAAGTGTATGTGTTTTTTACTCTTATGGGATTAGGATATATGGCTTCTCAAAGTTCGACAAAACAGTCGAATTCTTTAAAAAATCATGTTACTCAACCACCACTATCTGTTGGTTCGACTACCAACGCTACAAAATCATATAGCACGTATAATGATGATATAACAAGCTTAGTCAAAACTATTGACAAACAAAAATCTGAAGAAATGTATAGAAAAAGCACATTGGAACATCCAAATGTAATCTCTACCAATTATAGAGACTCTATGAACACTACTAATGAAAGCAAAAAACAATCTAACACATTCGAGAGCTTGTTATCAGGAGAGCATATATCATTGAATGAATTTACTCATAACAATATGGAGCCCTTTTTTGGAAGTTCAATCAAACAAAATATGAACGACACGTCACCACATCAATCAATCTTAGAAAACTTTACAGGGGTTGGTGGTTATAAAAGTGAACATCCTAAAGTAGAAAATGTATGTTTTGCTGATATAAAGTCAAATTCTGGTAGTGCTCCTTATTCACAACAAAGTGCATACACAGAAGAATATGAAAGAATGCAACAAAGTAAATTGAAAACGAACGAGCTTCCTTTCGAGCAAAAACGGGTTGGACCTGGTTTAAATGACGGATATACCGACAGATCTTCACAAATAGGTTTCCAACCAGATGACAGAAAATATGCTATGCCAAAAAGTATAGATGAACTTCGCTCTCTCGATAATCAGAAAATGACATATGAAGCAAGAACAGTTGACGGACTAAAAGGAAGTAAACTTGGACCAAAACCTCAACTCGTTAAGAATAAAGTTGATACTTATTATGAAAATTCACCAGATAGATACTTTAAAACCACTGGAGCATACACGAAAGATAAATATCGTCCTAATGTCATTATCAAAGACACTAATAGAAAAACAAGTACATATTATGCCGGTAACTTGTATAAAAATATAGGTAACGAACAAAACAGCAAACTTCAAGCGACTAAGAAAAATATATTACGAGAATATGGAGTCCGTAATTTAGAACAAAATAAAATAGGAAAACCAGAGTTTACTTACGGTAAAGAAAATATACTTATTTACAATAACGAAAGAGATATCACCGCAACTCGTACCTACGAAGGTAACCTGACTAGTCTTGTTAAATCTATTATAGCACCCGTTCAAGATATCTTTAAACCTACCACAAAACAATATACAACATTCACAAATAGAGAGTTTGGTGAAATGCAAACAAATATTCCAAACAAACCAACCTTGTTCGACCCTAATGATATTGCTAAAACCACCATTAAAGAAACTTTTATTCATGACACAAGGACTGGTAATATTGCTGGTGAAAATAAACAAATCACTTACGATCCAGATGATGTCATGAGAAAAACGCTCAAAGAAACACTTCCATATTATGAAAATATCATCAACATGCAATCTAAAGTCACTAAACAAACAATCTATGATCCATCGGATGTTGCCAAAACTACTATTAGAGAAACCGTTGAAAACAACTACCACGACGGTCATATTGAAACTCTTGAAGGTGAAATGGGTGGATATCAATCCGCAAATGTTAAAGCACCCAACACCAATAAACAATTCATTTCTGACAACGAATATATGGGTACTGCTCCCTCTAAAGAAATGTCACACGGTTATCTCAATAAAGAAATACAAATGGAACCGACTAGCAAAGAATTCCTGTCCGATAATGAAAGATTCGGTGGTGTAAATAGCAAAGATACAAAACAAATGTCATATCAAGATATTTACAATGCAACTATAAACAATGTCAAAGAAAACCTCAATGTAAATAGGTCACCAACCAATAATAACGTTAAACTTGCATCTGGAAGTGATGGTATAATTATGGAATCAAATAAAGGTGACTGTGAAAGAGCAGCTTCTAGATCACATAATAATATTCAACGAATTAATGATAAATCAAACACTGTCGACTTTATCAATCTTACTCAAGAAAGATTTGATGAATGCGAAAATAAAATTGATGAAAGTATTCTAAAAGTTTTTCATGAAAATCCCTACACACAATCACTTAACAGCTCAATCTAACATGTTTTCTAAATACACTGTATCATACTCATAATCAGGTGTTATTATTTGCGTATAGGATAGTATACCATTCGTTTCTTCACCCCATTTTGTATCTCTATTATCACTTCGTATTTCATAAAATGCCTTTATTTTATTAACATTATTAATAGAACTTAACTGATCTATTTTAATGTTCAGTTCTCTTTGGTTAGTTGAATCTAATGTAAACGGATCTTGTCCTGTTACATTTGCCGCCCATTCTTTATTTATAAATACTAATCTACAACGAATTGTATCATTTGTCTTGAACAATAAAACTACAGTTTTTCCTTTTATCTTTTTTAGGAATGTTTGTAAATTATATGTATATTGTGAACTTAAATTTAGAATTAACTCATTTTTAGTATGATCTAAAGAATTTACTATTAAAACTCTAATTAAACCTTTGTTTTCTACTTTTTTACAACAACTCTTACATAACTCTCCCTCAGGTACCTGTGAACCAGTTAATATCTTCCAAATAGTTGAACCACATTTACTTGACCCACCTGTCTGTGATGAAAAACTAGATACTTGAACTCCATTATCATATGTTGTTAAATCTAACGATTCAGTATTTATGTATCTCGCTTTACCTATGGCTTTCTTTATGGATTGTACGTCTGAATGAACCAGTTTGTTACTTGGGTTCGTATAATCAAAATAAATTGATCCTCCACTATTTATATACATGTTTCCATCAAATGAGACCCTAGTATTGTCATCTAATACTGCTTTCTCATTAAACAATACATCATTATTGAAATTTACAACATTATTAGTTAAATTGTCAATTAATAGTGGTGATGTGAATTTGACTTGCTTTATGGGTGTTGCTATAAATGTTGATCGTTTTACTGGACTTGTTACCGAAATGTCCCCACATGGTGTATCTTGATTGATTGGATCATCCGGATCGTCAGGATCAGTCCATTTTTCGATTTGTTTTCCTTTTTTGTATTTTATTATCATCTTCATACTGGATGATACTAAATTTAACATAATGATAATTACAAAAAACACTATTATCGATATTACTTTACTAAAAAATGTATTTAACATTTTCTTTATTTTAATGACACACTATTTTTTGTACATCAATACGTTAATTCAGACTTAAAAATATAATCTATATAATTATTTACTCTTTGTTCATACACATAAACACGCATACATATGAATAATAAAAAAATTATTAATGTTCTTCTCGTTTCAAGTGTTATTCTAAATGGATTCTTTTTTAGTCTTATGTATAAATGTAACAAAAAAACAACTAAAAATAAAAAATATACATACAAAGTTATAAAAACTTTTAAAGACCTTCCTTTTTTTTAAGATTGTATTGAAAAGTTAAAACTATTAATAGCAAGATCGGTACTGGATCTACTTGTACCATTGTCATCATAATTGTACCACCAAAGCTTTTGAGTTATATCATCCTTAAAATCTTTTTCTTCTTTGAATCTCAAGTCATCGCTATCATTCATAAACATTAAAACCTCCCTTGATCTTGTTACTATCTGCCAATCGTTATTTATTCTAACTGACACATCATACAGATTTATACACATAATACTAAATTTACCTGTATAAAGATTATCAACTATTTCCCATATAAATTTAAATGGACTCTTATTGTAGATGTTTCCTCGATTGAATCTTCCTTTTTCCTCTTGCTTATAATAAACATATTCTGATGTATTTTTAGCATTTTGTAAATAGAACTCATCAAGAGTATTTTCTACTCTTTGTATTTTCCATGCAGATGATTCAGACATTTCTTTATAATCATCGTCTTTTTTTGGTTTAAAACTGTCTCCTTTGTGTTCATCATTTGGTATCGCATAAATCTTTTTTTTGTCACTGCTGTAAGTAATCAAATGAATCACATTTGGTATATAATTGTTAATCCTTTTAAAAGGAATAGTTGTAAATGTGTTTTCGTCACCAAATTGGTCTTTTCCGAAACTCGTAACTACACTACTTGCGTCATGATTAAAAAAGTTCAACACTGGAACTAATGTATCACTTGTTTTATTCAATATAATATCACTTATTACCAAATCTGCATTTATTATAACATTTTGATTCATATTAGCTTCAGCCACAAAAGGTCCAAAACTCTTGCCGGTCATCTCAATAAATTTAACCTGGGCCAATTTGAACGAAGGTATGTCATCAGGACAACAACAATCACAAATTTTATTATCGATCGGATCTACACCGTCTCGAACAGCTTTCCACATATTATATATACATGCATCTTTGTCGTTTACTCTAACGTCTCTTTTCTCTGTAGCATCGTGCACTACACACTGATGTTCGGGTGGGGATAAAAATTCAGTAAATAGATCTGTAACCACAAAATTTCCATCTTCCCATTTACCTCTATAATTACCACTTACCCAATCTCCTTGACAAACACCATTCACTAGCCTATCACTACAATACGAATCTTGTAATATGTTGTTCATATTATCAAAATTAAGGTGAATTGTTTGATTGATTTCTTCATTAAAAAATAAATCATCCCCATGTCTACTCTTGAAAGTTAAATGACTACCTTTATCCTTGTTTAAATATATATCATTGTTGAATGCAGCATTTTTAAATGAGACATCACTGTCTTTTATTACAACCAATTCTTTAAATCTCGTAGGACCATTCATACTTAACATTGGCGTCATTATTGTAGTATTATCTCTAAAATCACTATTATATCCGAAACCTGTGTGTTCAATCTTGTTATATATATTCTTAAATCCTACATTTGGACATTCCTCCTCAAATTTCTCTTTGGTGTTATTCTTTGATACTTCTTGCATACATGTTTTGTATCGATATAGTGTTATCATAATTACAAATAACAATATCAATGATATTACTTTTTTCATTTTATTATTTACAAAATATTTTTAAGAAAGATGTTTAATTAAAAAGTTAATGTATTTGTGCTTACATCGTATGTGAATACTTCATTATTTTCGATTTTAATATTTCTTGCATTTAATGTACCATTAACAAGCACATTATTATTAAACTCAATAGAATCTACATCGTCATTATTGATATTGATCTTATTAACACTTATTTCTTCAAATGATCTCGGTGTTGGTGCACAGTTTTGAATCACTGGTAGACTTATTTGACTATCACCTTCTACATCATTTGAGACTATATTGTTTTCTGTAATTTCATATGCAGTTCTTATAACATTTGATTCATTAAAATGTTCTTTCATTTGCCAATAATGTAATATCTTTATTATTATTAGTATCATAAGTAATACCATCACTCCAAATATTGTGTTAGTCGATTTAACACGCATTTTTTATTCTTTAACTTTATGTATGGTTTTTTATTTTTATGCTTATTGAGTATCTTCTTCGATTTCCTCTATCTCTTCGATCTCTTCGATCTCTTCGATTTCCTCGTAATCTTTCTTTTGTAAAAACCAACTTTCTAATCTAGAGATTCCACTAGCTTCATTCAAGCAGGTAACCCTATTATTGAACGGATGTATATTAAAAATACTACCATCAGGAGTAACACCCTCTAAAGCATCAGTTGATACACATGCACCCATCAATAATGTTCTTTTTCGTTCAAGATCTGCAATATCCAATGATAAAGTTTCCTCAAACTCATTCTGACTCAAACAATTTATATTGGAATTATCATAAAAACATAAAGATGTTTCCGGTTGTAAAACAATAGGGTCATTAAAATATACGTTGTTCATGAAAATTGTATTTGAATTGAAATAAAGCTTATCTGGTGTTATCATGCTTCTGTTTTCAAATTCGACATGTGTATCGTTTTTGAATGCCACATTCAATAAGTCGTCACCAATCTGTGTATTGCCATCTGAATTTATTTTTAACATTTTTTTGGAATTCAAATCCAAAGAATTCGTATTTACATTTTGCATATCAACGTTACCAACTATTTCAATATGATCATTTTGTATGGCTGATGTGTCACTTAATAAGGTATTTTTCGATATCCTGTCAACATTTATATGATCACTACAATAATCACTATTGCAAATTTCAGTAAATAACTCTTTTCGTTTATTCGCACATACTGATAATAAAATCAACAACACTATTAGTATTATGAATATACTATACAATTCCACCATATCATATGCTTTTATTAATGATAAAGATATGTTTCGTATCGTTTATTTCTATTCCTAAAAAAACATTGTAATATCAAAAATGAGTTTTAACGATATTCATCATAAATCAATAACAAATGACTGTTTGAATGAATTGGTATCATTAATAAGACCAATCCTTAAACAAGGATTACAATCCATATATGATACAGTTTGTAACGGTAACAATAAAATCAATATAATGCTCTTTCGAGAATTTCAAATTGAACTTGAAAAAGTACCATCTTGGAACAATGTCATGATTGATAAAGAATATGAAAGATTCGTCGTGTCTACTCGTTGCGATTGGTTAGGTGATCTCATCATTGCAACTTTTAAAGCATCCGCTAACAATATTTTGTCCTCTATACAATCTAATACTGAAAATGATATGTCTATTGATTTGATAGTTCCTCTACCACAACATTTTATACATTATTGTTACATAGAGATAGCCAGACTTCTTTGGAAAAAACCACAACTGTTTTATGAAAATGTTTCTACAATCAATAAACAAACAAATGATGACCTTATTGACGAATATATTGAAACAGGTATTAAAAGAACCATCAATAAAAATATACCATATAATAATCTATTGAAAAACACAAATAGTTCTACTAATAACAATAGTCTATTATATGAGGAACAAACCTCAAATAGTAAGGCGATCAACAAGGATTCGTCTTTTGATATTATTGACCATAAACTTATACAAGAAGACACCCCTTATACAAGAAGTACATCCCACGAAAAAACTATCGATGATAATGATGTCAATTCGGCTCATATACAAACATTACCAAGAGCTGCTTCTTTTGTTGCACCAAGACGAGATAACATAAACGAATCAGACGAAGATAACGATACATTATCTAATGCATCGGATGATGAACAATACTCTTCTGATACCTATAGTCAAGATGCTTACGAGATGGATAATACTTTAATCGATCATACAAAAGAAAACATGGGTAATGTAGATACTGTATCTATCAACTTAGATAATCAAATGGCTTTACAAACAACACAACAAGAGTATCCCGTTGAAAAATCATATGAACAATATTTTAAACATACCAACACAAATATTGTTCATAATACACCTACACCTGATAATACACCTGATAATACACCTACACCTGATAATACACCCGATAATACACCTGATAATACACCTACACCTGATAATACACCCGATAATACACCTGATAATACACCTATACCTGATAATACACCTACACCCGATAATACACCTGATAATACACCCGATAATACACCTGATAATACACCTATACCTGATAATACACCTACACCTAATAATACACCTATACCTGATAATACACCTACACCTAATAATACACCTACACCTGATAATACACCTACACCTTTCGATCATGTAAATAATACGACGGAACGATTGGTTGTACCTCAGGAAAAAACAGAGCAATACGAAAACTTTGAAATCGATCTTAACAAAACAATTAAAGAGATTTATATCAATGAAAAAAGAAAAAAAAACGAAAAGAAAATTAAAAAGATTTTAGGTGTTAACATGAGTTATGACTCATTTATTCAACAAGATAAACGAAAACTTAGAAACTTTTTGATGTTAAATAAACATATTCCCAAAATACAAAAATAATAAGTGTAAGTTTAATATGCAACAAAAAAAATCAAATACCATATCAAACAATGTATAAATTGGTAATTTCCTTTATTATAGCTATTCTATTAGCAGGTATTCAATTTTATTTTGACACACAGGGTAATACTCCAGAAAAAAACAAAACAAACTTTCCAATTAAATCTTTAATGGTGTTTACAAGTGTCTTTGCAATTACTTATATGGGACAAAAATTAATATTTGATGGTGGAATAAGTAATAGTTATGAAAACAACATAATGAGTCAACCCTTTTTGAAAAGCAATAATGTATCCAATAATAAAGAATTTAATGAACTTATGCAAAATATTCAAACAGGCGAAGCGCCTTTTTGAATATTTATAAAGTCTTAGTCATAATTACATATATAATATAAAATGAAATTGGAACTTAAAAAATTTGATATAAATACCATAACGGATGATAAAGTTGTTGTAATGATCGGTAAAAGGAATACTGGAAAATCTTATTTAATCAAAGATTTGTTATACCACAACTGTAATTTACCGATAGGAACAGTCATATCAGGAACTGAATCAGCTAATCATTTTTATGAAAACGTTGTTCCTAAAATTTTCATTCATGACGAGTACACACCTGTTCTTATCGACAATGTAGTTAAAAGACAGCAAAAAATATTAAAAACCATCAACAAGGAGAACTGTATGTATGGACGCACTCAAATAGATCCTAGGTCTTTCCTTATATTAGATGACTGTTTGTACGATTCTTCTTGGACAAAAGATAAGAATGTTAGAGCATTGTTTATGAACGGTCGTCATCTTAAAATGTTCTTTATTATTTCTATGCAATATCCATTAGGTATCCCACCTAACTTGAGAACAAATATTGATTACATTTTCATTCTCCGTGAGAATATTGTAGCAAACAGAAAAAGAATATACGATAACTATGCAGGCATGTTCCCTACTTTTGAAATTTTCTGTCAAGTTATGGATCAATGCACAGAACATTACGAATGTTTAGTCATTGATAATACTACCAAAAGTAATAAACTTGAAGATACGGTATTCTGGTATAAAGCAAACGAAACACCTTCTTATCGGGTATGTCAAGAAGAATACTGGATATTAAGCAAAAATATAGGAGACTCTAATGAAGAAGATGCCGAAGAAATGTTTGACCCATCTAGTATCAAAAAACGACAACATATTATTAATGTAAAAAAAATCTAACGAACAGGAAACCCAGCGCTTCTTGTATCTGGTACATTATCAAACATCGCTTTTGATGACTGACTCGTATGTTTATCATTCATAAGAAATTCATCATAATAAGTTCTTGGAATGAATTTATACTTAACTCGTACATCTTTTTTTATTTTTTCTATTTTTTCTTCATATATTCCATGAACAATCATAAGCATACCTAAAAACAAAAAAATAAAAATTATTGTTTTCATATTTTAAAACTAAATAACATTTTTATATCATAATTTTAAAATTTATTATCTAGTTAACATTCTTGATAAGTTTGATCCGTTTGTCCCTCTTCAAACAAAGACTTCTCGATATCTGATGTTGTTGTAATATCAACCTCTTCATCATCAATAATATCAGGCATATTATCCTTATGAGTCTGTTCGTGTGTACGTTCAATGAGTTCTTTCTTACGCTCATTATAAAATATATCCTTATTCTCACAATTCTTCTTGTACTCTCTCATCAGTGTATTAAGCTCAGTCTCTGAGTATTCACCATCCTGTATTTCGTCTGGATTTGCAGACCATGGACACCAGCATCCGACCTGTGCTATGTAAATATTATGAGAGTTATTATCAATTCTCTTAAGCACTTCCGCACGAATCTCTGCCTCCTTTTGAGTTTCATATGTTCCACGAATCTTGATACCACGAATAGATGTCTGATAGTTGTTCTCTTCGGAAAACTTGTTACTTATATCTATCTCGTTTTCAATTTTGAAACTTTTGAAGTCTTCATCGATACTGTTCGAATCAAAAAACACAGAATATTGCTCTTTGATAGAACGAATCTCGTTTGTTTTGTCGGGAAAGAGTACTTCAAGACCGTCGACTAACTCAGTATTCCTTTTACATAGAGATTTCATATACGCAGAAATTATATATGCGTCTTTGGACTTGATGACATCATCTGGTGATAAGAAAGATAAACACACATAGTTCTGACCCCTAATTTGTGGATCTTGTTGCAAAAAATCTTGTTTACTCACATCAATTCGTTCGTTTGTCTCTGGTTCCATTATATACAAAAATGTTATCGTTTTAATAATTTAAATTGAATATCTTTATATATGTTATTTTGTTTGTAAATTTTTTCTCCCTAATAATTAATAAAAAATATGTCTGAGTTCTCCTTTGATGTCATGGAAATTGTTGTCCGCATTCTTAAATATCTTTTCGAAGGTCTTGTTGTAGCCACTGCTGCTTTCTTCTTCCCCGGTAAGAAGCCCAAGGTTGAGGAAGTTATGTTTATCGGTTTCGTTGCCGCTGCTACCTTCTCTCTTCTTGATCTCTTCGCACCTTCAATCGGAGTTTCCGCTCGTCATGGTGCCGGTTTCGGTATGGGTGCCAACCTTGTTAACTTCCCCAATTAAATAATATAACATTTATTGTTTAAAAAGTACACCAAAAAAATTATATAAATTTGTTTTTTTATTAGTTATAAAACATTGTTTTTTAGAACAAACATTTACAAACATTTACAAATATTTTCATGTATAATATAAAAATAAAAAATGTTTACAATAAGTTTGCAATATATACAAAATTTCATACTTCTATTAATTTCATTAATTGTATCATGTACATTTAATAAATTCCATAAACAATCTAAAAAAATTCCAAAAACTATATGGACTTATTGGGATGATGAAGTGCCTATTAGTGTTGTTAAAATTATCAAAGAATGGGAATTTTTAAATCCATCGTGGAGAGTAATTATGGTTACTAATAATATCTTACCAAGATATCTTAAATCGTCAGAGTTACCAGCTAACTTTTATGATGGAGTTGAAACTTCCCAGTATTCATCGGATATTGTAAGAATTGCTATATTGTATAAATTCGGAGGTATATGGTTAGATGCAAGCATAAAGCTTTTAAAAAGTTTAGACTGGGTTGTTGATGAGTTCAATAACACAAATATAGATTACTTAGGATATCAAATGCCGTCTTTTACAACAAATAGATATAAACCAGTGATTGAAAGTTGGTTTATTGCATCTAAACCTAATACAACCTTCTTAAAACAAGTTTATAAAGAAATGAATAAAGCGTTTGGTAGAAGAAAACAATATGTTAAACAAGTTGAAAAATATGTGGATCTTCAAAAAATTCCTGAAAATTTAAAAGATTATTTATGTATTCATGTATGTATGCAAGTAGTTTTACAAAAAACTAATGTAAATATGAAAAAGTTTAAGTTGATTGATGCATACAAAGACGCTTTTTATTTACATGGTAAGTTTAATTGGTCTTCAAAACATGTCGTTGAATATTTAAAAACTAAAAAGTTTTTCGAAAACGAAAATAATATGAATCTCGTCAAGTTACGAGGGTCTGAAAGAATTTTGTTATGATCATACCAATACTTTCTATTACATCTGATAATTTAAAAGTTCAAAATCTTTCTGATAAAATTTTTGAACTAATTGCTTTGTTTCTTCATCATAATATCTATTATAATCTTCGTGTTTGGAGATATTCGTTTTTTTTAATGAAACTGGACTATATCCATACATTTGTTGAAGTTTTATATAATCTTCATTTAAACTTTCTTGTTTTAATATATGTGTCACTTTTATATTATTGTTTTTATCTGATAAAAATAGGTATTGTGGCTTATAATGAGTATCATTTATAAACTTATGTAAATTCTTTACAAATTCTTTGAAATTGTTTTTATATTTTTGTTGTTTTTTCATACTTTCAATATCCCACACATTTTTCATTCCACCATCCTGAAGATAAAAAAACGCAGACACCAAACGATCATACGGGTTTCTAACGATCGTATATGATGATTTGTATTTTTTACCTTTTCTAATTACATCGTTAATACTTGTATGAAAAAAATAAATCGAGTCTTCGAAAAATTTAGTGTTTTTTATAGAATTGCCTCCAGTTTTAGGAACATGTATGAATAAAAAAGGAAGAGTGTATATCTTAATTAAATGAATAGATACTAACAAAGTCACCATTACTACAAAAATTACAACTTTAATCAGACACTCTTTCATGATTTATTATTAACATATATTTTCATTCAATTTATAATTATTTAATTGCTTATTTTTAGTATTCACAATATGATAAATGAGGATTGAGTTTGTGATTAAATGTTCTTCGGATTGATCGTTTTATAATATCTGAATTGGAAAAAGGATTAAATGTGTGAAATATATATAAGTTGATAAAAATTATTTATGACTGGACAGATGATACCCTAAAACCCTAAAAAACACCACATTATAAGCAATATGGGCTCCAAAAAATATGTACAACCAAATTTTAACTTTATTTTAAAAAATCCCGCACACACTTTTTTTTTAAATTATAGTATAAGGTATAAAGTATAAGTATTATTTAAAAAAGATTTAAATTGTGGTACTAATATAAAATGTACCACTGTGAACGGTGTGTATATTCAACTAAAATAAAATGTAATTTTATTAAACATCAAAATAGGAAGATACCTTGTCGTATAAATCAGGAAAATAGAACTCAAAATGGCAACCCTAATGACTCAAATGGCAACCCTAATGACTCAAATGGCAACCCTAATGACTCAAATGGCAACCCTAATGACTCAAATGGCAACCCTAATAACAATCCTGTTGTCTCAAAGGTTAACCCTATCGAAAGGAAATGGATTGACATTGACATAAAGTATGTAAGATGTGTCAAATGTGATAAACAGTTGACAAAAAGATGTTTTAAAAAACATTTAGATGCTTGTAGAGGTGTCCCGAAAAACACTTGTAAATTTTGTTTTCGTAGCTTTAACAAACACCAAGGGTGTTCAAAACATCAAAAAATATGCAAACGGAATCCGATGAACATGGACGATGATGACAATGTAACTGAATATTCTTTATTGGATAATCAAGTCGTTGAACCGACTATAACTGACAAAACGAACATTAATGCGAACATGCATAACACGAGTACAATGCATGATAGTATTAACATACATGGAAATCGTAATACCGCAAATATTAAAACCACAAACAACTTTTCATTCAATTTCATTGGTCATGAGGATCTATCTCATCTGTCCAACGAGCCTAACTTTTTACAAAAGCTAAAAAGCTACGGGAAAAATGGTGTTTATGGTGTAGGAAAAATTATAAGCTCCATCATATGTGATCTAGAACATCCTGAAAATAACACTTTGTTGAAGCCTAGAGACTTCGGATCAGACGTATTAGTCAGAGGTTGTGATGCAGATCCAAACCATTTGGAATTTCGTGATATATCTGACGCGTTAACGAAACTTAAGGATGTAATGATGCCAAGATACCTTCAGTATGTATGTGAATATATTCGCAAACATAACATCAATCGTCTACTAGATGTAAAAGAAAAATCTATTATTAGACAATTATTTCATATCATGATTGTTTTAGACATTGATGTCCCTGAAGAGTTGGAACATCTTGTCGATATAGATGATGACAAAGTGGATAACGACCGAAATAATGACTCTTTATGTAACTCGCATAATACAAAGCTGAACAAATCTGTTGCAAGATCAGCATACGAATTTACAAAACAAAACTACAAGAGAAAGAATGGTAAATATGCCATAAAAAGCTAAATACTTCTAATGAATTTCCAATTGAGGTCTTCACATATTTTCTTCCATATTTGCTCTTGTTGATGAAGTTTATCTCTACTCTTTAACAAAGGAAAGTTTTTTAAAAACTCTGGTTGATCTAAAATTTGGATGAATTTGTGAAGCACATAACTATAAGACAAAAAGTTTTTTCGGTTGTTTGGACTATATTTTAAAAAAGGCACCTGAATCTCTTTGAACATGTTTTTTAATTTCTCTTCTAATTCGGGATTCAAATGAGGGTTGGGTATACCTGTAATTTTATTTAAAATGTATGGTATATGTTCGTAATATTTATTTATCTTATGTTTTTTTAATATCTCTCTTATTTTTAACGGAGTTACTGATGCAAGATTATATATTCGCTGTTTGTTCAATTCTAACATAATCTTATTAAACACTTCTTCAGGGATATCCGTCGTTTCTTTTCCTTGAATTTGATTAAGCCATTCGGAGAAATGATTAATTCTCTTGTAGCTAAAATAAGAGATCTCTTTAGGGGGGTCTTTGTAAGAAGGCTTTTCATTGTCGGTAATAATGTTCTCCACTGTAAAACAAGTTCGACAACATATGATCCCTTCGTTCACCAACACATCCTTTGTATTTCCATAACAATAAGAACATTTAGAGGAATTCTCTTGAGAAATATTATTGTTGATATAATTCTTATCCGTAAAGCTTAAATAATCATCCAATAAATGAAAACGACTCGTTTTGATATTCTTATTGGAAATCTTTTCTAAATCTTCCTTGTTTCCTTTTGTGAATAAATGCGCTATTGTTAAACTATCCTCGTCATCATTGTCTTTCCTGAAATTTGTTATTCCACCCTCATCCGTATTGTTCTCCAATAAATTATAATAGTTGAATAAAATGTCGCTTGTGTTTACATAATACTCCAACTCATTCTTGTTACAATTAAGCTCACCAATCTCATTTTTAAGCAAAATTTGTTTCTCTTTTAAAGTGATCATATTTTTTATTTCTTCGTCCGTTAATTCACAATTTGGCTTTATTTGTAACGCCTCTAAACGATCGTGATTGCTTTTGTGCTCATTATAAATATTTTCTAATTTTTTGTCATTGTCCTCAAAACTTTCAACCATTGACCTGTGTCGAACGTCTAATGTGGTATTAGATATTTGGTAGTTACAATGTCTTTTGGGATTATTTCGTTGTTTTATTTTCATTGAAAATATAGTGTTGTTATAATAATATTTTGTTGTGTTTTTAATTTGTTTTTTGTTTTTTTTTTCTTACATATAAATATAATAATAATACAAAAATGGGTGGTGGAGGCTTAATGCAACTTGTCGCTTACGGTGCCCAGGACATCTATTTGTCCGGAAACCCTCAAATTACCTTTTTCAAAGTGGTCTATCGTCGCCACACTAACTTCTCCATGGAGTCTATTGCTCAAACTATAAACGGCACTGTTGGTTTCAACCGTAAAGTGACCGCTACCATCTCTCGTAATGGTGATCTTATCAACCGTATGTGGTTAGATGTAGACCTTCCTACCCTTACCGGTGGTACATATAAAAAATGGGTGGGTCACAAGCTCATCAAGTCCGTTGAGATTGAGATCGGTGGTCAGCGCATTGACAAGCACTACGGTGATTGGCTCCATATCTGGAACGAGCTCTCCCAGACCGCCGGGCATTGGTCTGGTTATGAAGCCATGGTTAACGGTGTAAAAGCTGACGGTACTCTTTTAAAATCTGACAGCGCTCTTAGTGCAGATGCTCGTACCGTGTATATTCCCCTTCAGTTCTGGTTCTGTCGCAACCCAGGTCTTGCTCTCCCTCTCATCGCCCTTCAATACCACGAGGTCAAGGTGAATGTGGAATTCGCTTCTCTTTCTGAAATAACTACTGAGACCACTGAAGGTACCCCTGTTGCTACTGTTGCTGGTGGTGAACTCAATGGGTCCCTCTATGTGGACTATGTCTACCTCGACACTGACGAGCGTCGTCGTTTCGCCCAGGTATCACATGAGTATCTCATCGAACAGCTCCAATTCACCGGTGACGAGGCTCCCTCTCAAAGCATCAAGATGAACTTCAACCATCCCGTAAAAGAGCTCGTGTGGGTCGAGGTTGATTCCTCGGATGACTCATACTCAAGCACCTACACAAAGGCACAAATCACCCTCAACAGCCACGATCGTATGTCCGAGAGGAAGCCCATGTATTATCAGCTTGTACAACCCTATCAACATCACGAGCGTGTACCAACCGTTTCTCCTATCAATGTGTACTCCTTCGCTCTTAAGCCCGAGGAGCATCAACCCTCTGGTACCTGTAACATGTCTCGTATTGACACTGCTACCCTTAAACTTCTAGGCATAGATACATCCGCCACTAAATCTGTCAAGATTTTCGCCACCAACTACAATGTGCTCCGTATCATGAGCGGTATGGGTGGTCTCGCATACTCCAATTAAATGTATTAACATCGTTTCGTAAAAATTATTAACATCGTTTTGTAAAATATGTTAATTATCAAAAAAAAAAAATATTTTTTATAAAAATTAAATGTAAAAACAAAACATTTAATTCATAAATGCAATAAAGGAATAGAAAAGATACGCATTGTAAGAAAGATCGAAACAGATTATAAATTTATATTTTAGGAATATGATACAACAAAACATTATACCGTATGAGATGACTGTTAAAATACTATTTTTAAAATACACGAAAAATAGACTGAAAATATGAAAAAAAAATCTTAATATAATAATAATACAAAAATGGGTGGTGGAGGCTTAATGCAACTTGTCGCTTACGGTGCCCAGGACATCTATTTGTCCGGAAACCCTCAAATCACCTTTTTCAAAGTGGTTTACCGTCGTCACACTAACTTCTCCATGGAGTCTATTGCCCAAACTATCAATGGTACTGTTGGTTTCAACCGTAAAGTTACCGCTACTATCTCTCGCAATGGTGATCTTATCAACCGTATGTGGTTAGAGATCGATCTTCCCAAACTTAACACCGACTCGGTATACGATGCATGGGTGGGTCACAAGCTCGTCAAGTCCGTTGAGATTGAGATCGGTGGTCAGCGAATTGACAAGCACTACGGTGATTGGCTCCAGATCTGGAACGAACTATCCCAGACCGCTGGACATTGGGCTGGTTACAAGAATATGGTAGAAGGTGCTAATATGGATGCGGACAATAAGATTACATTTCCTCATTCTAATGATATTGATGGTGACGAAAGAAACGATCGTGTGGTATATGTCCCGCTTCAGTTCTGGTTCTGTCGTAACCCAGGTCTTGCCCTCCCTCTCATCGCCCTTCAATACCACGAGGTCAAAGTGAATTTGGAATTCGCTTCTCTTGCGGATATTGCCCATACACAACCCGAAATGACCGATGGAGATGGCGATCCTATACCACGAATTCTTGCTGTAGACAGCAATGGTTCCTTGAACGGCTCTTTATATGTGGACTATGTCTACCTTGACACTGACGAGCGTCGTCGTTTCGCCCAGGTATCGCATGAGTATCTCATTGAACAGCTCCAATTCACCGGTGACGAGGCTCCCTCTCAAAGCATCAAGATGAACTTTAACCATCCGGTGAAAGAGCTCGTTTGGGTTGAGACGGGTCTTACTGGTAAAGTGGGTGATTACACAAGTACCTACACAAAGGCACAAATCACCCTCAACAGCCACGAGCGTATGTCCGAGAGAAAGCCCATGTATTATCAGCTTGTACAACCCTATCAACATCACGAGCGTGTACCAACCCAGTCTCCTATCAATGTGTACTCCTTCGCTCTTAAGCCCGAGGAGCATCAACCCTCTGGTACATGTAACATGTCTCGTATTGACACTGCTACCCTCAAACTTACAGGCATAGATACATCTGGCACTGACACTAAATCTGTCAAGATTTTCGCCACCAACTACAATGTGCTCCGTATCATGAGCGGTATGGGTGGTCTCGCATACTCCAATTAAATATGTTAATTGTAAAAAAAAACAAAAAAATAGAACTCCAATATACTCTTTGCGTAGCAACTCGTTTTTTCGAGGAGGAGCAGGAGCAGGATGCGACGGCGTACATGGCTGTGTGGAAGAGAAGAGCTCATGCTTTTATACCCTGAAACTCAACTACTTGTTTTAATAATTTGTTACCATAAATTAATTCTGTTTTACATTCAAATTGATTAAAACATGGACTATTCCAATTAATACATCTCCATTTTCCATCTTCAATATCTATCGTATTTGAACGAGTGATATCGTTGATCAATAAACATTTTTTGAAAGATATATTGTTGACTAATTCTTTTAAGAATGATACGATTCTTGGAGTAGACCAATGTTGTAATACATCTTTAATAATGATTAAATCAACCTCTTTGCGAATGTATAAACAAATAGCATCACCATCAATTAATTCAAAATGAAATTTATCATTTTCATATTTCTTTTTTGTTTCGGTAATAATTGATTTTGAACAGTCGTATCCAAAATATTGAATGGGTTTATCATTATAAATAGCATCCAAACATTGGCCATCTCCACTGCCAATATCTACCACATTTTTAATATTATAAATATCAATGTAATTACGTAAATATGGTATATAATCATTTTTATTGAATTCTATAGTGCTTCCTTCACCGCTTCCTCCACCATACCAATGTTGGCTGGAATATATGTTGTCAAAGACATCATTTAAACTTATTTCGTGATTATCAACAGAACCCATGCTTTAATATTAAATATGTTTCAATAATTATCGTTGAAATTATATATATATTTAACAATTTAGGGTTTCTTTAAACCTCAAACTAAATAATAATGTTTTTCTTTTATTAATATTGAATTATGACTTTTTCTTTTTGTGAGAGTACATTACCCTCTTCTGAATATTTATTTATTTTCATACCATCTTAAGTATCTTTCTTCTCCTTTTTCATCATTTCTTTCTTTCTCTGATAACGCTCTCTTCCCTTTCTATTTCTCTCTTAATTTTTTTTCAGATATAGAAATAATAAAAATAAAAAATAAAATTTCAAGAAAAATTGTCAAGAAAAATTGATAAAATATAATTATCATACATGACCTTATTTTAAATTAGTTAATAATTTGTTTTAATTGTTAATCAGGTTTAAAGATTATGATTAGTATTTAATAAAAAAATTGAATAATATATCATACATACACCATCATAAAATAAATCAATGTATATATGCGTACACGAAGGATGTAATAAACGACCGAATTTCAACACACCAGGTTCATCCAAAGGTCTGTATTGTTCAGATCACAAGAAGGATGGAATGGTTGATGTAAAAAATAAACGATGTGAACACGAAGGATGTGATAAACAACCTGTTTTCAACTTACTCGGTTCATCTAAAGGGCTGTATTGTGCGATTCATAAAATGGACGGAATGGTTAATGTGAAAGATAGACGATGTGAACACGAAGGATGTGATAAACAACCTGTTTTCAACTTACTCGGTTCATCTAAAGGGCTGTATTGTGCGATTCATAAAATGGACGGAATGGTTAATGTGAAAGATAGACGATGTGAACACGAAGGATGTGATAAAGTAAATCCTGTTTTTAACACACCTGGTTCATCCATAGGTCTGTATTGTGCTAGTCATAAACTCGACGGGATGGTTAATGTGAAAGATAGACGATGTGAACACGAAGGATGTGAAAAAAGACCACATTTCAACACACCTGGTTCATCCATAGGTCTATATTGCGCGGATCACAAACTGGATGGAATGGTTAATGTGAAAAGTAAACGATGTGAATACGAAGGTTGTGATAAAATAACACCCTCTTTCAACACACCAGGTTCATCCATAGGTCTGTATTGTTCAATTCATAAACTCGACGGGATGGTTGATGTGAAAAGTAAACGATGCGTACACGAAGGATGTGAAACAAGACCAATCTTTGGTTTTCCTGGAATATCGGCATCGAGATGCAAACAACATATTGAGGATGGAATGATCGCCTATCCCAAAACCAAATGCTCTTATGAAAAATGCAAATCCCCAGCCTTATTTGGTGTTGGTAGACCTGAACGATGTGAAGAGCACAAAGAACCGTTTCATCTCAATTTAGTAGAGAGACGGTGTGTTTCATGTGGTCTTCTTTACATACTTAACAAGAAGAGCTTTTGTGGGATCTGTGATCCTGACGAGTTTAACAAGACACGATTAGCAAAACAAAACCAAATAAAGAACATGTTAGATGTCAACGGATACAAATACGAGAGTTGTGACCGTATGATTGAACATGGTATATGTTTCTCTTATCGACCTGATTTTGTGTTTGATTGTGGAACACACTTTGTGGTGTTGGAAGTGGACGAAGGACAACACAGAGGATACGATTCCAAATGTGAAGATATAAGAATGATAAACATATACCAAAGTCTTGGATTGACAACTAAGTTCATACGATACAATCCAGATGCCTATAAGATAGGCAAAAACAAAAAAGAACCGAGTTTTCATCATAAAACGAAAACACTTAAAAAAACCTTAGATTGTGCATTTGGAGAAACACCCGTTGCTCCCATTAGTGTTAAATACATGTTTTACGATGATCGTGAAAATACAGTGTTTGAAAAAGTGTGTATGAAAAATTTTAATTTGTAATTAAATTCTATATCTGAAAATACTTTTTACAAACCAATGAATATTTTCATATTATTTTTTTTTGTCCCTCCTCAAATACTCATTATACAGGGTGAGCACCAGTGTGTGTTTTTATTTAATTATTAAATATTGAGACATATAAAATGCTTTATAAATGTGATCATTGTATTTACTCTTCTAAAAGATTGTCCAATTTAGTTAGACATCAAAATAAACTATTCCCTTGTAATGTGTGGTAAATACACCATGAAAGATTCTTCATTTTGTTATGATCATTATTTAAAAAACTGTAATGAACAAGAAAGTTATTTTTGTACTATATTGAATTATTTTAATTTTTTAATGTATTATTTTTATGAGATAGAAACCAAAAATATGAATTAAACACTTAAAGATTGTAAATTTTATAAATTCGTCCATTTTCGATAAAAGTTGATTTGAATCGTCAATGAGATAATAACACATAAAAAATAAAATGTCTTGTATTATTCATAAATTACAATTTCATACTGCGACTCAACAATGTATAATGTTACAATGGAGTGTAGACCAAGTTTACAAAACACAAGAAGATACATTTACGATATATTTATTGTCTTACGATGAACAGTATGATAAATATACTGAAAAAATGTCATGGAAGCGTACATTAAAGATTAATGACGGAACTATCCTGTACGATTGTTATGAATTCATTCCGACAGGCATATATGTAATTCGTGTTGAGAACAAGACAAATTCTTGTGAAGTAAGAGTGATTGTTCCAGCGCTCGCAATACTATCTACAGGAGGGTCGTGTTTTCTAGTAGATGGAAGATCAGTTGGTTTAAACTCAAACGGTTGGTATGTGATAACAAACCACCATGCACTTCCTACCTTCGAACATGCATTGTCTACAAATGTAACATTCAACGATGTAATTGTTACCAATCTTCGTCCAGACATTTTTTGGAAAACAAGTACAAACAAAGGTGACATAGGATTAGATTATTCATGCATCGCTGTAGATGAAGCTACGAAACAGAGACTGTTGGAAATGAAAATATATCCAAACCCAATTATTAATCAACCGAAAGAATGTGAAAAAAACCTCATGCTGATTCATCGTCCCAGATATGCGAATCAAGTTCTACACACAGTATGTAGGGTTGTAGCTCACAAAAAAGTGAAAACACAATATGACTACCTAGGTCCAGCGTCTGGAGGCGGATCTTCGGGGTCGCCTGTTTTTGGAGTGGATACGAATACGAGAAAGGTTGGTGTATGTGGATTACATAAAGCGCGATTCACTTGTGTAAATTTACCGAATATTATAGCTGATATTTGTAAGGTAAACGCAGATATTGTAACATTTTTCAACATTCAATAGGACCGTTTTTTGAATTAAGGTAAACAATGCGTTAATTAAACTTATCATATAACCCCTGATTTATTAGTGATCTATTGTATTTTCTTTTTAACTTTGAACCGTTTGCTTTATCATATATGTTTTCACAGTCCTCACATGTTGTTAAATATGGATCAATCAAAATTTTCCCGTTGTTGTATACAAACATATGTGAGTCGGATAAAATTACATGTTCATAAGCGAAGAGTTCCGTTTCATCATTGCTAGTATGATCATCGTAAAAGCTTAATTGTTCTTCAAGCATTCTCACCCAACGTTCGTCATTATTATGAGGAAAAATAAGGCCAGGATATAGTTTCAAACCTTTGAAATCACATTTATCAAAGGGTGGAAAAGCCCTAAGATCTCCTTCATTATTAATATATATATCATTCATTGTACAATTACCCGATAGGTCGCTCTTTAATAAAGGTGTAAGATCGTCCGCGTAAACATATGGTACAGATCTATTAGGATTCGTGTGTGTGCTATATAACTTAGATGCGGCTAACCATGTACTATCTCCTGCTACAATGATACCTGCACTAAAACCGGACCATATGATTTCTTTATTTCTTTGTATAGCTTGTGCAAATCCGGTTCTTTTCATTTGTCGGAGTAACCAATGCGTTTCTCCACCATAACAATAGATCATATCATACTGATTCAAATATGTATCCCACTCTTGTGAAATATCTTCTGTTACAATTTTTAAATTGTTAAAGTTTTTTGAGGCGCTATATGCATTAAACGACGCTTCAAATAGTGGTGGATTTGTAAAAGGTCTGATATTATCGGGAACGTTGTCTTGATGATGATACTCCAATTGGGGTTCACTAAGATGTAAATGATCAATATATATTTTAAATTCAGGTAAATTATTTTCCATAATTTGTTTGAAAGCGACAGAATGTTCAATGAAACCATTACAAATAAGATCCGCTTTAATTTGGAGATTTCTTGGTTTCTGACCTATAGTATCAGCGAAAGCGCCGTACATATAACTTAATGGAGCTGAAATAAGGGTGAGTATCCTAATTGTTCTTTCTTGTTTATGTTCAAACATATTAAGAAGTTCTTTTTTAATCGGATTTGAAAAATGTCCAGCATTTGTATCATTAATATAAGAAAATGTATTACTAAAACCTATTATTTTTCTACCCGAATACTGTATAACTTGTTGATCACAGTAAGAATCACAGCCAGTATCTGATGATGCCCCTCCTCGAATTGTTTTTATTTTTGACTTCCACGTCGTTTTCTTTGTTTTCAATTTGTTCAAACTGTGTGAGGTGAGTCCATATGCGAAATGATCAACAATTTGTGTTTCAGACATTTCGAATATACTAGTCCAATTTCCTTCAGCTAGTCGTTCGTTTCGTAAAAATATATTATGATTACTTTGGTCATAATATATATTATTGAAACCAACAAATAATACAGAATCTTTTTCAGAGTCTGTTATTTTTCTTTGAAAAGCATCTTTTAATAGTTCGGTATTCGTAATATTTTTTAATATTGTTTGTTGTGGTTTTGTTTGTTGTGGTTCTTCCAATGGCAATGATTTGATGACTGGTAAAGAATCTCCACCATAAGTTGTCTTTTTAGTGTTAGTTTTTTCAATTTGTCTCGGATAAGCGAATAGAACTCGATCTTTATGATCACTCAATTTTTCGTCGCTATACCGTGCTTGATAAAAAAATAAAGGTTTGAACTCATTATTACTATTCATGATTAATTTAATTGAGTTCAAAGATTTGCAGTTGATTATCACTTTATTGTTTTGATTTTTGTTAAAACTATGAGATGATAATACTTGAAAGGGTATACCTCCCAGCTCTTTTTTCAAGGAAGAATATTTAGAATGATCTTTCATTATTTCTTCGATGCGTGTACTATGTGTCCATTTATTAATAATTTTAATGTAATGGTCACTTTTAAAAGATAAATAGAATCTATCATTTTCGTTAATTAGTTTTCCATATCTCCCCAAATAAATTGCGTCTTTAAATGGTAAGTATTTGGGTGTAGAGTAATATAATGGAGTATCATTATAAAATCCAGTTCTGTTTTTATATTTTTTAAGTATCACTTTTAATATCATTTTTAGATTAATTAAGAAAATATTTTCATACATATATCATATTATACAAAAAATGTTAAGAATTTTCGGACAAATACCTTTTGCTCATAATCGTTATAACATGCGTTATAAACATGTACGAAGTGCTGATGCATTTTGTTTTGATGTGGATAGTACGATATGTAAAAACGAGGGTCTTGATGATCTTGCTAAATGGTGTAATGTCAACGATATATCTGACATTACACGAAGAACGATGAATGGAGAGATTTGTTTTCGTAAATCTTTAAAATCCAGACTGGATATCATAAAACCTAGTAAATTTGATGTATTAAGCTTTAATAAACATAATCCAGCGATTATGAGTAAAAACATTCATAATTTGATTCGTGTATTGCATCATAACAATAAAGATGTATTTTTGGTTTCGGGTGGTTTCAGGTCGATTATCCAACCAATTGCGTTATCCCTTTCCATTCCAATGACAAAGGTTTATGCTAATACATTTATATTTGACGAATTAACCAAAGAATATATCGGATTTGATGAAAACGAGTACACATCGATGTCTGGTGGAAAAGCATTTGTCATAAAGCACATTAAAGAAATGTATGGATATAAAAATATTATCATGATAGGAGATGGTGTCACTGATTTAGAAGCCTCTGCTGATTTTTTTATAGGTTATGGTGGTGTAAATATTATGGAAAATGTAAAAGATAAAGCGGACTGGTTCATAGAGGATTTCGAGGACATAGCAAATATATTCATAAACTGAAATATAAAAAAAGAGATGGGTCATTTTTTTATAGGCAGTGAAAATGATATATTATTTAGACGGTATTAAAAAAATGAAAAATGTCTTTATTTTGAAAAAAAAAACTTAACTAACAAAACATAAAAAATAACAAGGTTAAAACTAAACTATATAATAAAATAAAATATGGATTATGCACACAATTTAGGTATTAAAATTGTAGATAATATATTATGTGATGATGTCGATAATTCTTGTAAGAAAATTAACTGCTATGTATCGTTTACGATGTATAGTATTGTTTCAATCGATGCTATAAATCGAAGTGCAAAAATGAAAATAGTGGTTGACCATAAATACAAAGTAAAAGATTATTTGAAAGTATTTTCATATACAAAAAATTTAGAGTCTATTAAAATTCCATGGATAGTTGTTAACATGGTGGATTCTGAAATAAAGTGTTCGAATAGTATGATAAAGAGTACTATTTTAGAGAATCCTAATATAAAAAATACAATAGGTGCTTCAGTATATGGTGGATACAACTCTATAGACACGTCATTGACAATTCAAAAAGTTGACGATAGTATGATAAAATGTGAGTCGTATACGATGATTATAGATGTATCCTATTATACAGAAGAACGACATGCACCGTTTGATACGATCCATTTATTTTTTAAGTTGGCCACAACTGGACAACCTGGGACTGAATATATTAATTATATTTTTGACAAAGAAGACTCTAATTTCCAAGGATATAATGTTATCGGTGGTGGATATTATCCAATTCTTGATGAACCGATTATTAACAATGTGTTTATTTTATATGATCAACTAAAAATACGCTATTCCCGGTTGTATCTTATTTTAAGTTATAAGCATAATTGGATTCCTGATGTTGTAAAATATTATATTATACCGAATACACTTATGTTATTACTCGTCATTGTTGAAATTCATTCAAATACAGAACTAATAAGCATTGCGTCTACATTGTTATTGGCAGATATTGCGTTATTATTTACTATTCCAACACGATCGTACATATCTTTTATGGAGTACTCGTTAATAATACATATATTATTTAAACTATTGTCTACTTATATATTACTTGAATTTAATACTAAAATAATTCGTCTTTTTTTGGGATGTTCATCTATATTAACGGGATGTATAACTTTTACATATCAATATAGTAAAGCTTTCTTAAAAAACAAAAGAATATTAAAAGGAATACATAATAATGAATACAACGAACTTAAAACAAAATAAAGATATTGTGAAAAGTATGTCTACATATTTTAAATGTTATAAACATGACACCAATAAATGGATAGAATATCCATGTGATGATATTAGTAATGAAAGTAATACAACAACAATTTATTTTAAAATTGGACTTTTTTTGATTTTAATTGTGTTTTTTTTATTGATTCGCCCAATTTTTCTATATTTTATGTACAAATGTTTAAATATAAATACGAATACGAATGATACATATTCACGTAGTCATGAACATAAGGAGATCCAATGTTCTATTGATTCAAATTTGCAGAAAATTGTAATAAACCCAGACGATTCTTATAATTTGTTAGAAGATACGTGTATGAAAATATAGGATATTAAAATTGATATGAAACCGTCTGTGTAATTATTTGAAAAAAAAACATCAACGCACAATATTACAATACGAGTTGCGAGAATCGTTACAGGTGAACATATAGTCTATTTTAGAGAAATAATCTGAATCAATTGATAAAGATCCAGAGGCAGATGTTCCTTCACGAATAAATGAATTCATAATATCAAACAAGGGTTGTAATTCCAATGCGTATTGATTTTCAATACCGACATTCTTCAATTGGAATCGTATGTTCATACATTCTTCAAGGCGTTTTTCTAATACTTTCATAATTATAAACAAATTTACAATTTTATGATTTAAATCATTTATGAGTTAATTATTTTGTACTAGTTATAAAATTGATAAATGTTATCATTACCACACGATATTCAATCATTAATTTGGAAAAAATACTATAATAACAGTGTTCTATCTGAGATGATTCAATGTTCTATTTCAGTTTTTTTGATAAACACTTCAAAAATAAGAAGAGAAAATGATATGATTATGATGAGATACAATACAGAATGGTAAAAAGATTAGCCAGTCAGTGTTGTTCATATAATTATTAACAATCGAAAATACAATTAGACCCCAAAACTGTTATGATCAATAAAATAAAAATAGGGTAAAAATGGTTTCATCTTAAAAACTAAAATAAAGTTTTTTCTACATACATATATATATTTGTAATATAAATATATGGGACTTTTATTGTTTGATCAATATACATATCTTCATTTTGCGTCCGGTATTATAGCATTTTTCTGGGGGATATCATTATCGAATTGGATGATACTTCATATGCTTTTTGAATTAGCAGAGAATACAAAAGCTGGTTTATATTTTATTAATCATTTTACTTTTTGGCCCGGAGGCAAACCATACAAAGATTCTATTATGAATATAATAGGTGATAATATTGGAACACTATTGGGTTGGTTATCTGCTCGAGCTGTAGAAAAGATTGCGAATAAATATAACTTATATTAGAAACATAAAAACTAAATTGTTTCTTTTTTCTACATAGATTTTGCAAATGAATTCATCATTCAATTCTTTGCGTACAATAAACACTTTTTTTATTTTTTTGTTATAAACCCACATCGTGGTTTTCCAACACACAATTCGAAACTAATATCATTTAATGGGATATTAATATTATCATTTATCTTTATATCAAGATGTAGGTTTTTATCTTCTTCAAATAATACATCATGTACTACTTTATTTGGTGAATTATATGCGTAGTACACCACCACGCAATCGAAGCACTCTAAATTATCTTGTAAGTTTCCCTACAAGTCAGACTGTATCTTATACCGATCATTGTGATTGACTTAAATCACTCTCAGTCCACCGCCGTTCAGTCGTTGAAGCCCTACCATATTCTTGTCATTAGCGAACTTAGATAGTAAACTGCGGATTGCCCATTGTAACATATTCGTCCTTATTACGAGGGAAGTGGAATTACCACTGATCCCTTTACCAGTTTCCCGGCAAAGGTCGTAGACGAACCTTTAGGGGTTTCCCGCTTCAAGCGGTGTTGCAGATAGATCCAAATATTATTTTATAGGTCTATCCACTTGCCTGTCCATTGCCTGACAGACACTCACACCCAGTGCTTGTTTAGGTGTAGCGTGCTTTCCTTTTGTATATTGTAGTCAGCCAAAACACGACCATCTTCCAGTTGTTTTCCTGCAAAGATGAGACGTTGTTGATCGGGCGGAATACCTTCTTTGTCTTGAATTTTAGATTTTACATTATCAATCGTATCGGTAGATTCAACCTCAAGTGTAATTGTTTTACCTGTAAGAGTCTTGACAAAAATTTGCATTTTAATAAAAGCACATATAATATTTGAACATTTGTTTGTTAATATAAATATGAAAAGTAAATCTAATAAAAAACCAACAAAAAAAACACAAAAACCAACAAAAAAAACACAAAAACCACCAAAAAAACCAAAAACTAATAATACACATTTTGGAGGAGCTATTATTCCACAGGCTATTGCATTACCATTTCATATTGCTTCTTTAGTTAACTCTGGTCTTTTTAAAATGATCAGCAAGATACCGTCGCCAATCTAAAACATATTATTCCTTTCTGAAGGGTAATAATAGTAATTAAAAAATAAATAATTTATTATAAGATATTGAAAATATATATAAAATGGGTACTACGGAAATACCATGGGTGATTACCATAAAAGAAAACTGTAACATCGCTGAATTATCAAATAAACAAAAACTATATTATACATTGAATGTTATAAATGTTTCAAAAAAATCATCAATTGAATCTGAACAAAATAAAAGGATATGTGTGATCCCATTATTTAAATCAAATAAATCTGCAAAGTTTTACAATATTAACAAATGGAACTCAATGAATTCTATTTGTTATATTTACGATGCATTTGAAGAGTCCCGTCCTCATTGTTTATATTTAAAAAAAAAAATACCCTCATCATTGTATTCTAAAACAATCGACGATGATATAGTTGAATACATAGAATTTGATAATAATGTTGATATATCATCATTTGTTTTAATGAACAATTTGTATTTCTATTATATATCGGATATAACTGAACTGAATAACGTTTTATCATTAAATGGATTTTTACTAAATCCTTTAGCAGATGTTGAGCAATATTATGATAAAAAAATGGTAAATAATTTCATCTTAGAATACTTCGAACATATGTTAAAGTTATAAGTTTAACATATTAACGGTTTTGTATATTTGGTCGTAATATGAATACATAAATGTCATGGTATACATTTAATTTAGCATTACAATGGTCTGTTATTTTAAAAAGAATAACATGTTTATGTATTTTTTGAAAAAGTTTTAACATTTTGACAACAATATTGTGCTTTATAATAATTAGGTTTTCTTTAATCTGGTTTTTTAATGTTTTCTATAAAAAAGTAAATTAAATTTTTTGATGTTTTTGTTTTAATAGAAGTTTGTGTTTTTGTTTAAAAGTTATAATAACATCATCCAATATTTTAGGCCAATCGTACTTCCCTTTAATTTGAAACCTATTTAAAATATTTTCAGAAGTATTCCATAGCATACGGTTATATTTAGTGTAAACTTTAACATATATTGTATAAAACATAAACCATTCATAACTGTTTATTGACGATTGCATAAACCATTTGAATGCATCTAAAGGATGTATCTCATGTAAAAACATACTATGTCCTAGTATATATACAATTTCCCTTTCAGTTAATATACCACTATCTATTCCTTTACTAATCGTTATATGGACATGATACATACCTGTTGTACAGTTATTCCATTTATACGATGTCGACTTTTGAAATCCTAGAGGATTGCAACATTTTAAAACATACAAATAATGATAAATATATATGTACCTTTTATATTCTCTGTATATGAGATAATATGTTAAATTGTAATGAACGCTTTGAACATCATGTTTGTTCATTTCTAATATTACATCATTTGGATTTAAAAGACCAATATTTAAACTACAAGATAATACATCTTGATAAAGCTCGAAAAATACTTTATCCTGTTTCAATAAATCATTCAAAAATATTCGAGTTTGATTATGATCAATTGGTAACTCAAAACCTAAACAATCTCCGCAATTTTTGGAAAAGAAATTGTTTACATATGCAATAGCTTCTTTAACAAAACTGTTGTAAAAATATGGCCTTTTTTCTAACAAACTCTGTATCGTTACTTCAGTATTTATATAGTTTGAAGCGTGTTCATAATGTTTTAAGTCAACTTCCATGTTATAATATACTTTTGATATTTTGATGAATTGTTCAAAAGAAGGTATCGTTTTTTTAGTATTTTTTTGATTCTTGAAAAAAATATGTATTTTTTGTAATTGTGAATTTGTTAACAAAAAACTGGGACTTGTAATAAAGATAATATCTCGGGTAATATTTTTACGACTAATAAATTCAATATTTTCAAACATAAACAATTTATCATTTGGTTTTAGAAAATTGATGAGATCGTCACTAAACGATAAATATATACACTCTAAAAAAATGTTTTTAATATTGTTAAAATATGATTGCATTGATGCTCTATGTAAAATTAATTTCTTTTTGTTATATTCATATTTACAAAAGAAGTCGGTATATTCCCATATAAAACATTTATCAATCTCATAAATTAAACAAATCTTTACAATAAAGCTTTTTCTAAAGAGAGTATTTGGAACAATACATAATATGTTATTAGACATTTCTATTTTGATTGTTAATCAAAAACAAAAAAAACAATTTACGATTTTAAGTATTTTAACCTTTTTTACGCTTGTTGTTTTAAAATTGTAAAATAGGTTTCGATAATGTTATCTCTGATAAAACAAAATGGAATTTATAAAGGATCAACGAGTGAAGTGCACTTACGGAGAGTATATCGAAAAAACTGGCACAGTAACACGAAATAATACGCTTAAACTTAAAAAAACAAAGGCTTCTATAATTCAGTTTGACGGAGAAACAAAAAACATTTTGATGTACAATACGCAATTAGCTCTCATTTAGATTTTATCAAATCTTTTTCATTTTTTTCAATATTATATATTTTTAACCCTTTAGTATACTTCAAAAAAATATAATAATATCATAAATTAAAATGATGTACAAACAGGAAATAAGTATATTTGTTGTCATGGTATGTTTGTTATTCGTTATAATTAAACTTCATAAAACACATTTTGAACAATTTCGCTTGTTGAATTGTGATATAAGCAAAACGATCCATAATGATTCAGACGAAGACTATCTATGTTGTACAGCTAGAAATATGTTAATGGAAATAGATGATACACATGCGTCATATAGCTATTACTATAATATTAACGAACAATGTCAAGTTTTATCATCCATAAATATACAAGATCCTTTATCTGATTCTTATAATCCAAATTTTCACTACGATGCACTTGATTCTATATACAACACACTGGTGACCCAGTCAAATGACTTGAGTGAAACATTAAGAGGACTTCAAAGCGACTTAGACCTTTTAGAGTCAACATATGAATCAGAGTCGAATTCGTATGTATCTCTATCAAACCTATACAGTGCATCTAATACACATTATGGTACACTAAGTAATATAAAATCGCATCTTGACGATATGAAAGACATGCATGCTTACAAAGCAGCACTTTCGAACTTAGATGACGTTATCAACAACGATACTTTGGATACAATGGGTATAAGAACAGGTCTTAAGTATAAAGAAATAGACATAAAAACTGAAATTGAAAACTCACTTCAAAAAGCGATCAATTATATTCCTAAACTATCTGAGTTATATATTTACAATGTAAAACTCTTTGAATCGATTAAAAAAACAGAAGATTTGATTACCGGACAATCAGCCGGACAACCAGGAGGAACCGATTCTCAAAAGACACATTTATCAAATTCGAAAACTTTATACAGTAATTCCATCCTATTTATGAATAAATCGGAAACTACGCTTTACAGAATAAGTGAAAGAATCAAGCAGTTGAGTAGTGATATTTATCAAACGAACTTTACCCCTAAAAACATTGTTGTCAATATCAATACCAATAATATCAATATAACATATGACAATGAAAATAAATACAGACTACCGGTCAATATTATTCATGATGATAGCATATATATACATGATAAACTGTTTAATCAATGTACAAGTGTACAGTTAACCTGTGGTAATTTCGATACAGCTACTACGGAAGTAGAAACAGACATAACTGAATCATATAAAAAACAGAATACAATGAGTGACGCCGGATATCAACTGTCGTCGTCGTTATTTGTTTTTTTCATGAAGAAATTTACAAGAGAATCAATAATATCAAACAACTATAATATAACTAAGGACGTAGTTAATGAAAATATAATTCATGCCTTCCTTCTTAAAACATTCCCACCCCTCGAATAGTAATAAAAAAAAATGTTAATGAATAAATAAAATGATAGAGTATCAAATTATTTTTCCATTGGTTATTGTGAGTATAATTGGTTTGGTGATAGTGATAACTGCTATAACTAATATATCCTATTATTTTATAGAAAAAAAGAAAACTATTAACAATTAAATTATATTAACATTTACAGAAAAAGATAAAAATAAAACTATTAACAAATATTTCAAGGCGGAAGTATATTGGTCATCGTGAAAAGATGTTTCATTTTTTTACTCTTATTGATTTAAATTTTTTTTGTTTAAGTGTTGATTGTTAAACATATCATAATGAAAAATGGGTATTCTTCCTAAGGAAGACGGTGGAGGATATTTACATTTCACTAAACAATCACACGATTTATGATCATTGATAGATACCATTTTGTACCATTTTCGATAGCATTCGATAGGTCGAAAAATACTTTTAAAAAAATACGACATTTATTTTAAATATAATGACATATAGTATGTTTAAATAACGTGTTTAAAATTGTATTGTTTTAATTTTTTTGCATGTTTTTTATTTTTGATTTACTTACTTCTTTAAAAGCACTGACTGATTACAGTCTCTTCAACAGTACGACTGAAAAATTCTTGTTTGTTTTTTATGAAAATAACTTTACCATTACTATGACGTTTGAACATGCAGCGACCATAGCCATTTTAAGTTATTATAAAAAATATAAAAAATTTGATAGTATTTTCTTAAATTTATTTCAAGGTTCGAAATGATAAATGAAACAATATTTGTTACAAATACATATGAAAAAATTGCAAAGGAATTTAGTGATACAAGATACAATGTATGGAATTTTGTTAAAAAATTTATGAAAGATAAACAAAAATTATATGGTATTGACATTGGATGTGGTAATGGTAAAAATATGATACATTTGAATATGATTGGTATTGATAATTGTAAGGGTTTTGTAAATATATGTAACACTAGACATAAAGATGTTATATTAGGCGATATATGTGCTTTGCCATTCAAAAGTGAAACATTTGATTATACTATATCAATTGCAACATTACATCATTTGTCAAGTGAAGAAAGACGGATAAAATGTGTATATGAGATGATTCGGGTCATAAAGAAAAATGGTGAAGGAGTAATATCTGTATGGTCACATGAATTTCAAACAAAACATAAATTTGAATTAGGGGATAATTTTGTTCCCTGGAAGTCAATAAATGTTGAAATAAAACCAGAATTAAGATATTATTACATAATGAATTTCGATATGTTCACAAACCTGATGGAAAAATTTAAAAATAAGATAAAGGTTATTTCAATTGAAAATGAAAAAGGCAATTGGATATTGCATTATAAAAAAATATAAATAGAATACCTTTATATTTATTGGACTTATTATTATGTATAGGATACCATATATATAATGTGATATCTGTTATTTGAAAAGTTCACAAGTTAATTAAGTGAACTTCTTTGTAAAAAAGAAGTCTCTCCCAGTAGGAATCGAACCTACGACCTAACGGTTAACAGCCGTTCGCTCTAACCATCTGAGCTATAGGAGATCACTTGTCAATCGATAATTATACAAGTGATCTCCCAATTAAAAAATAGGGGTTATGAAACAAAATATTGTCAGACAACTAGTGTTCTATAAAGAATATATATACTTGTTTTTAAATATATTTTTTATGTATAAAAAAACTAATTCTAATTTGTAAAATTTTAAATAGCGATAGTATGTTCATTTACTATACTGGAAGTGCAACCAAACTTCTTTGATACAAAATATTGTCGACAACACTATTATACAAAGCGGTGAAGTATCCGTGCGAATATGACCCTCTAATGGATGTATCACGAAGATGCGTTATATTTTGAATAGAATTTATTTCATTTTGCCTATTTTGTGTTGGTATGGGTAGATATAGTGTGTTTTGACGACGACGAGGCTGTTCAGATAGGATGAAATTACGTCTGTTATTGTTTCGGTTTTGTTCTGTTTGTTTCTTTCCTGTAGTAAGAGATGCACGACAGTAAGGACAATCATCAGAACGTTTCTGCCATTTGTCAATGCACTCTGTGTGGTAATAATGTTTACAAAGGGTTAGCGTGAAGAGGCTGTTGTTATTGACAATATCCATGCATATACAACAGTGTGTGTCATCCGGTACATCAGGAAAAACAATACAAGTTTCAGTAGCAGCATAAGATAGATCATAATCAGGATAAGGTTCATCATTGCTACTTTCATTCACAATGAAATTTCGATGCTTACCACAGAAATCACTCCCATTACATGCTTTATATGTACATTGTTTGGGAATTTGTCCCCGCCTCAAAGAGTACTTAAGAGTTGCCTTGCAAGTTGTAAAAGCCATATATGTCTCTTTGTTGATGGATGATAGTGCTTTTTGGAATATTTATTGATGATTTTATACATTATATAAATCAATTTTTATTGAAATTAAAACTTTTTTTTTTTACTTTGAAAGTGTTTTCTGAGTAACATTACTCATTACATATGATGTGAAAAGATACTTGTTTATTTCAATCCATTCATTCATAGTAGCTTTGTTCATTATTAGTGCAATCGTAGATAGAAATGATAAACTAGTTGCATAACCGAATTTTCGTGATATTTGAAATGACTCGTTGTTACTCTTCATTTTCTTCTAATTTAAATTCCTCATTTTGTATTTAAATCTATCTTTTCCTGTATTTTTTTTTTAGACAATAGCAATTATGCTACAATACGATTAAAATTAATCCATAAATATATGACCCACAACAACTAAGATAATTAACAATAAATTGTAAAAAAAACGATTGTATAAATTAACAATAAAATAACAAATATTAACATAAAACTTTTGGTTATAACATGCACGTTTTAATACAAGTTTTTTTTTTAATATAAAAAAGTTTTTTCAAAATACAAAAAAATATACATATTTTTTTTTTTAACTTTTTATTTAAAAAAAAAAATAAATGTTCACGAAGGTCTTATAATCGATTTTTTGGTACAAAAATATTTTTGAGTAAATATAATATAATAAAATATGATTTTGTTACAAGTTCATGGTATGAATACCTAGTTTGTTCACACAATCAAAATAATACTTTTCATTATTTGTAAACATACATAAAGTGGTTTAAATTGGTCTAATAAATTAAAGTATTTTGGGTGATAAAAAATTGGAAACAAATGACAATTATAATTTGTTGATAAAAAGTAAATGAAATATATATTGATAAAAGCTGAAAACATACATATTATAAACTTTGATGATGTTTTAGAGGAAAGCTTATCATCCACACGATGGAATAGAGATAGAACAATGGTAGTACTAAAATGTAAAAACAACAAAGCTCCGTTGTGGTATGTGAATAGTCCTATATATTCTCATGAATATATAATAAAACTAATGCAAACTGATGAGTGGAGCATTTGAAAATTATATAAAAGACAATGAATATATTTGTAAAATAGTCAATTACTAACATGGAATGTATTGTTGCAGTTGGTAAGAATTTAGGTATAGGAGTAAATCTTGATATACCGTGGACAATACCAGAAGATCTATATTTTTTTAAACAAACAACTGTGAATCACTTGGTTGTAATGGGTTGGTCTACGTTCATTTCAATGAAAATGAAACCATTATCAAATAGAATGAATGTTGTTTTGACAACAAATCAACCACCATTACATAAACATGACAATTTATTTATAGGTAATATGGATGAATGTATGCGATTTTTGGAACACCATAAAATTAGGGATAAAACAAAGAAAATATTTATTATTGGTGGTGAAAAGATTTACAAGTTATTCTTACCATATGTTAAAAAATTACACCTAACAGAAATACAACATGAAGAGAAACACGTGTTTACAGCATACTTTCCAAAAATACCTGAGAGATTTCAGTTGATTCATAATAGCGATTTAATGGTATGTAAAAAATATCCTAAACAAAAATATAGATTTTTAACTTATATGGATGATGATACAGGCAGTACAAATTCATTTGATAATGAATATCTACGATTGTGTAACAAAGTGCTCGAACATGGTGAGGAACGAAATGATAGAACAGGAACAGGGACCTTTTCTATTTTTGGTGATCAAATGAGGTTTGATATAAGAAAGTATATACCTGTGTTAACAACAAAACGAATTCCATGGAAGAGTTGCATTGAAGAGCTTTTATGGTTTTTGCGTGGCGATACAGACTCTAATATCCTTAGTAAGAAAGGAGTTAACATTTGGAAACCCAACTCTTCTCGAAAGTTTTTGGATAGTGTGAATCTATTTCATCTGGAAGAAGGAGACTGTGGTGCGAATTACTCTTTTCAGTGGCGACATTTTGGTCATAAATACACAAACAAAAATGACGATTACGAAAAAAAAGGCATAGATCAAATCGAATATATTGAAAATCTTTTAAAAACAGATAAAACAAGTCGCCGTATTTTCTTATCTGCATGGAATCCATGTGATATAAAAAGTACAGTTTTACCACCCTGTCATGTAAGTGCACAGTTTTATGTAAATAACAATAATGAACTAAGTTGCCATTTGTATCAACGATCATGTGACATGTTTCTGGGAGTTCCTTGGAATATTTTATCCTATTCAGTTTTGACCTATATACTTGCTATCCGAAATGGGTACACACCTGGATGGTTATATCATAGCACAGGAGATACACATATCTATAAAGATCATATAGAGCAAATTAAAAAACAATTATCTAATGAAGTTTTAAGCACATCCAAGCTCGTTATTAATGAAGATGTAAAAGAAAAGAAATGGAATGAGATCACTATTGATGACTTTGATCTAGTTGGATATTTTCCACATAACAAAATTCAAGCTAATATGAGTGCTTAAGGAAAATAATCAACATTTTTTTAACTATATAATTTTTAGTGTTTATTATAAAGACAATAACTTTACATTAAACAATATGTTAAATTTACAAAAATACCAAAATAAACTCTCTTTAGATGGGTTGACAACGGAAACTGCAGATAATTTGATTTATTTTAAGAGAGACTCTGTTTTTGTAAGACAACCTTTTGAACATATTCAAACATATACAGGAGATTCTAATGTTGTTATGGGTGTTAATGCAGCGAAACTTTTAAAAAAAGGAAACGCAAACTTATGTATGGGTTATGGTGCAGGATATAACAACAATAATACATCTTTAACAAATCTAAAATATTCGTCAAAAAATGTGTTTTTAGGGACAAGAGCAGGGTATAATAATGTAGACGGTTATTTGAATACTTTTATTGGATATGAAAATTCAATGAATACTGTTAATAGTCGTTTATTAAAAACAACTAGTGATTTCAACTTAAGACACAATATCGGAATAGGTGCAAATGGAAATGTAAACGGTGGGTACACTATTGGTATAGGTGACGATTCAGTTAATGATGGAAATTATTCATGTGTTATCGGACATAATAGTTCTAATTTTTCAACCAACACATTGTTAATAGGTAATAAAATACAAAACACAGGAAACAATTCATTTATTTTACGAGCGAATGGTTCATCTAACTTAGACAGTATGTCAAGTATAAATAATAGCATCGATAATTACTTCAACCTGAATGATGTTTTTGTTGGAACTATGGGGGATATTATTAATGTAGAACATGCAATTAAATTTAACAAATCAGTCATCTTCGATAATGAATTAGTCAGCAAAAGAATCAAAGCTACAGAGTTATTGGAAGCACCCTCTAATTCTATATTAAATGTTGTTAATATTGGTAGTAATCTAACTACTTTAGGAGATGTTCATTTATCTGGAAATAGTGACAATATGTTAATTGTATCCACTGAATCTCGATTCAGTGGTGAAACTTTCCTATATAACAACTTTGATATTCAAGATATATTTAAAGTAACACAGAAAGCGACTTTTCTTTCACCAAAAAAGGTAAGTTTTTTTAATGATAAAGTGGTGATAAATAATGATGATACAACCATCCATACAAGATCATATTTTCATGATGATGTCATGTTTGATTCAAATGTAACTTTTAAATCCTCTGTGGTTTTCGATTCTAATATAAACGCAAACGATGATATATTTTCGAACAAAAAACTAGTATCCAGTAATCATACAGAAATACACGGAAATCTTAAAATCAACGGAATCGACTTTTACGATCTTCTTTCTGGATCCAGTGATTTTCAACCTAAAATTCAAGATAGTATTCCTTGGTTGAATGATTATCAAAATCAAGTAGACTTGGGTGGTTTTAAGAACGAATTATTCGCTCCTTGGATCAAATTCAACCAAAGCGAAATAGAGCTTTCGCAATTTAAAAACGATCTTGCTCCTTGGTTAGAAACGATTCCATCTGATATTAATCTTAGCATTTTCAATAATGATATATTTCCTTTATGGATTAAAACTGAACAAAATGAAATAGACATCGGTAATTTTAAAAATGATACATACACTTGGTTACAACCAGAACAAGAAGATATTTTATTATCTGGTTTTCAGTTTGACGAATCATTAGTGTGGTTAATTGATCCAACAGACAGTAGTCAACTAAATGTTAATGTGCAAAATTTTAACTTTACTAGTAATTTAAAATGGCTCAAAACAATAGACGATTCGTCTCAAAAAACTTACAAATTATCAGGATTTACCAATGATATAGCTCCTTGGTTGAGTCATGAACAAAGCAATGTGTCTATTTTGAATTTCAAAAAACCTATTTGGTTCGTAGATGCACAAAATGAGATCCGTTTAAAAGGTTTTTATAATGATCTCGCTCCTTGGTTAAGAGTGTCACCTTTAGATATCAACATAAGTATTTTTACACATGATACTCTTGATGTTTTAGAGGATAGCGTTTTTCAAAAAAACCTTACTGTTAAAGGCGAATTTGGTTTACAATCTAATTTGTATGTGCATGGAACACTGTTCGTTCAGAAAGATGCCGCATTTATGAGTGATGTAATAATCGATGGCAACTTACAAATAAACTCGAATTTAACTGTAGGCTCTAATATCGATATCGAAGGTAACTTAACAGTTAATCAAAAAGGTTTCTTCTATGAGGATGTCTTTCTCCACGGAGATGTTCAATTGGGTTCAGAATTAATGGTACAATCTAATGTTTTTATAAAAGGAAGTCTTAATGTTAATGATAAAGTAATTTTTGATAATGATACAGATGTTACATCTAATGTAAACATTGGTGGTACCTTAAGTATAAATGACGTTGTTACTTTAAACAGCAATCTTTTTGTTCACGATAATAGTATTTTTTTTGATACACTTACGGTTTATGGTGAAACACTTTTGAATTCGAACACTAATATAAACGCTGAACTGACCGTTCAAGATTTTAGCACCTTCCATAATGATGTTCTTATCCATGGTGATGTTCAAATCAACTCATCGCTTAATATAACATCCAATGTGAACATAAAAGGTGTGCTTTTTGTAGACGAAAATGTATCCATTAATGACAATGTAACTATCGAGTCTAATCTACATGTTAAAGGTACAATAACAGTTGACGACGAAGTTACTCTGAATAGCAATATGTCGATATTTGGTGATTTGAATATGAACGGTCATTTAGTTGTCTATGATGAAGTTGTTTTACATAGTAATGTAAAAATAGAATCAGATCTGTTGGTAGATCACACATTAAATGTTAATCACGAGACTTACCTTTATGATAATGTGTTTCTAGCCTCAAATTTAGATGTTAAAGGAGCAATAACAGTAAAAAAAGATGTGATGTTATATGATAATTTATATGTGTCATCTAATGTTGTTATTGATGGTGATCTGAGCATCGAGCAAACACTTTTTGTTCATGATAATGTGTATATAGATTCGAATTTAAGTGTTAGTGGAATGCTTGTCGTAAATGATGCGTCAGTATTCAACAATGATGTTGTTATGAATGATGATCTTATTGTATTAGGTGTGCTTAAAGTTAAATATAATCAGTTCTATGATGATTTGATTGTAGAAGGTCGTGTACATATGTATTCAAATTTAAATGTAAATTCAAATGTTTTTATTGATGGCGAACTGAGTGTAAATGATGATGTATATTTTAAAAATAATCTACATATTGGAACATCGCTTACTGTTGATGATATAACTAATATGAGAAATGATGTTATTATAGATGGAAATGTTATCATACAATCATCTTTGACTATCAATTCCAACATGAATGTGAATGGTGGGATGGTAATACAAGAAAACAGCACTTTTCATAAAGATGTAACAGTGGACGGTACCTTGATATTGAACTCTAATGTATCCGTATTGAACGATTTGAATGTAGATGGTGGGATGGTAATACAAGAAAACAGCAGCTTTCTGAAGGACTTAACAGTAGACGGTACCTTAAAATTGAACTCTAATTTGATAGTACAAGAAAACAGCACTTTTCATAAAGATGTAACAGTAGACGGTACCTTGATATTGAACTCTAATGTATCCGTATTACACGATTTGAATGTAGATGGAGGGATGGTAATACAAGAAAACAGTAGATTTCATAAAGATGTAAAAGTAGACGGTACCTTGATATTAAGCTCAAATTTGATAGTACAAGAAAACAGTACTTTTCATAAAGATGTAACAGTAGACGGTACCTTGATATTGAACTCTAATGTATCCGTATTGAACGATTTGAATGTAGATGGAGGGATTGTAATACAAGAAAACAGTAGATTTCATAAAGATGTAACAGTAGACGGTACCTTGATATTGAACTCTAATGTATCCGTATTGAACGATTTGAATGTAGATGGAGGGATGGTAATACAAGAAAACAGCAGCTTTCTGAAGGACTTAACAGTAGACGGTACCTTGATATTGAACTCTAATTTGATAGTACAAGAAAACAGCACTTTTCATAAAGATGTAACAGTAGACGGTACCTTGATATTGAACTCTAATTTGATAGTACAAGAAAACAGTACTTTTCATAAAGATGTAACAGTAGACGGTACCTTGATATTAAACTCTAATGTATCCGTATTGAACGATTTGAATGTAGATGGTGGGATGGTAATACAAGAAAACAGTAGATTTTATAAAGATGTAACAGTGGACGGTACCTTGATATTAAGCTCTAATTTGATAGTACAAGAAAACAGTAGATTTCATAAAGATGTAACAGTAGACGGTACCTTGATATTGAACTCTAATTTGATAGTACAAGAAAACAGTAGATTTTATAAAGATGTAACAGTAGACGGTACCTTGATATTGAACTCTAATGTATCCGTATTGAACGATTTGAATGTAGATGGAGGGATGGTAATACAAGAAAACAGTAGATTTCATAAAGATGTAACAGTGGACGGTACCTTGATATTGAACTCTAATTTGAAGGTGCAATCAAATGTTGATATATTAGGAAAGTTGGAGGTAAACAATAGTGTTACATTGAACGATATATTTACAATAAAGAATGGAGATGATGATGTTTTTCGAGTTGATGGAACGGCATTGTATCTCCATGATGACATGTATAGAGAAATAAGTAGAAAAATAGTATTATCAAATATAGATCGCGATGATGGACAAACAGATAGTGTATTTAACAAATCTGTGTTAATTAAAGGTGAGCTAACAACAGATTCTAATTTGATAGCTAATTCCGAAGTTTTTATTGGTGGTTCATTAAGTATTCATGAAGATGTAACAATAGATGGTAACCTAAAAGTTAAGGATACTGTAATATTTAATAAAGATTTACTCTTACAAAACAAGTTACAAGTACTTCCGTTGGATACTTCAAATCAGAGTTGGTGGAACATATATTGTGATTCTTCAGTGGATGAGGTATATGAAGCTGACTTACTATTTGAATCAAAGAACGGTTCAAAGATGACATTCCATGATCAGTTCGAGGAGTCTATTATTAACTTTACCGGACAACATCGATGTAGTATAATAAAAACGAATATACCAAGGCAAATGAGTATAAGCGATTTTATAGGAAGAATTGTAATATCTACAGGAGAATATCATGATTTGCATAACAATAATAAAATACGAATAAACGAAGCTATTCCGAAGGTGAAGTTATGTAATGTAGAAATGGATCAGCGAGTATTTGGTGTAATAAGCGGAGAGGAGGAGATTGGAAAATATCGTGAATTTAAATTTGGAAACTTAAGTTTCTTCTTAAACAAGAAAAAGAACAATAAGAAAGTAATGATAAATAGTGTAGGAGAGGGTGGTGTATGGGTGTGTAATATTAATGGAAATTTTACTAATGGGGATTATATAACGTCATCAGGTGTATATGGTTATGGTATGTATCAAGGTGACAACATTCAAAGGAATTATACCGTAGCTAAAATTACATGTGATTGTTTATTTGATTTGGAATCGCCAATATACGATTGTGATGAATTTATTTACAAAGAAAAAACAATACGAAGAGCATTTGTTGGCTGTATATATTATTGTTAAAAATCCAAAAACATTGTATGTATGTATGTTTCTTTCAATTTTAAAAAATAAAAATAAAAAAAACTCGCAATCTAAAATTATAATCTTGGTATTATCTAATTTTCTAAAATCTTAATAAAACACACGATGTCATCTGCACTCTCTGCAACAAATCCTCTTACTTTATTGGGAACTACAGACCAGTTCCTATTGAATAATACAAGTCCGTTAAGTTACCCAGACACAACGAATGCAGGACCATATACAACTTTAGGGCCTGTATTTTTACCACAAATATATGGTAAAGATCTTAATCAAATTGAGGTAGGTTCATCTGGTATAATTGCACTTTCCATTTACGATCAGAATGTATTGACTGTTGATTCTAATCTTGCTAATGTAGGAGGGGTGTCCTTTAATGCTATTTCATTAAAGGCGAAAGATGCAAATGATGCCATAAACCTTCAATCTGGAAACAAACGTGTAGTTATTGATTCCATGATGGTTAGTGAGAACGTGACTCAGACTACTTTAACAACTGACCAATCAGCTGGTTTCCTTGTAGACAATGATCTTAATGTAAGTGGTATATTATCTGTACATTCATCTGTAACCATGTTTGATACTTTAAGTGTAGCAAGTGATGTAGTGATGGGTGCATCTTTATCTGTAAGTGGTACTGCTACTTTTGAAGATAATATGTTTATAGAAGGGAAAACTTTGAAGATTCCTACAGGTACAGAGTTAGAGCGTCCAATCACGACTGAAAATCATGGTTCAATTTATTACAACAGCGAATACAATCGTTTTGAAGGTCTTCATAATGATCATGTATGGCGTCCGTTTGGCGGCGTAGTAGACACTGATATGGATACTAAAATTGTTGCGGAGTTAGAAGCAGGTAGTGACAATGACGAGCTTCATTTCTATGCCAATGATGCATCTGTCGCTCGAATGGTGATGAGCGAGACACAATTATCGGTGTCTCTCGAAGTTATTATAGAAAGTAATCTCTCAATCGGCGGGTATTTAGCAATTGGAAATGTGATGACTATTTCAGACAGTATTCAATTACAAGGTCCTCTTGAGTTAGAGAGCACCCTGTCTGTATTTGGTGCAACTAATTTAGGTAACAGTTTATCTGTTGCTGCTGCGACTACATTGAGTAGCACTCTCTCTGTGAATGATGCTTCTCATTTCGAGAGCACTGTTGGTATAAAGGGTGAAGCAACTCTTCATAATACTTTAAGTGTTCAGGGTCTTGTAACCATTGACGACGATTTATCTATTTCAGGAAATGCTATTATTGGTACGACTCTTTCTGTGTCTGGTCAAGTGGATATGTCTAACTCTTTAAACATTGGTTCAACATTATCTGTTACAGGTGCTTCTTTCCTCGAGGGTGCGTCCAAGTTAGGGAGCACCCTTTCAGTGGAGAGTGACACCACTTTGAAAGGGTCTCTTTCTGTTGGTGGTGCTGTATTTATGTCAAGCTCTCTTTCTATAGAGAGTGATCTCGTTAACAAAGGTCATTTATCTGTAGGTGAAACAGGTGTTATTGCGAAAACTTTGAGTGTGGGTCGAGCTGCTGACTTCAATACTTCTGTCCAGATTGGCACAACTCTCTCCGTAGCATCTGACACCACAATAGGCGGTGCGTTGTCGGTAGCTAATGATGTGACTTTGGCTAGTGGCAGTACAATGTATACAAACAATATTCAAACAATAGGTGCGGACAAAGACATGGTAATCAATCTTGGAACAAATAATGACGGAACTCTTACAATCAATGGTTCTCTTGATGTTCTTGGAACTTTCAACAATATTGGGGTAGAGGTTACCAATCTTCAAGTTGAGGATAAAACGATCACTTTATCAACAGGTAATACAGATATTCCGGGTGGTCAACAATATGTTAACGAGGACAGTGCTCTTAATCATAAATCTGGTTTGAAGATTGAAGGTCTTCCTCTACATTTCACTAGCAATGATCCTACTTACGCACACGATTTTACTGCAACTGCAGGTGGTGTTACTAATATATGGGAGAAATCATTCTTATGGAATTGGAACGAAGAAGGTTTAAACACTGGTGGGATCCAACAAGGTCCCCTATCATCTTTAACTAGTGTGAAAACTGCTTATTCATACGCAGATGCAGATGTTACCAACTCTAAAAACATAGAACACGAATCTTTCTGGGAACTGAAAGGTGGTGCTCTTCGTCTTAGCAGTTTCGTTCAGAACTCAGTCGGTCAACTTGAGAAAATATCTTACACTATGCGTATTACAAAAACAAAGGAACTTCAGTTTATTAAACACGAATACACTACTGCAGATGGTGCTGTTTATGTTAAGAAGACACCAAATGCGGTTGCTACTTTCGGTGTTAGTTTTTAGAAACATGAATAATAAAATTGAATTGACAATTTTTTTGAATAATATATATATTTATATAATTTCTCTTGCGGATGGGTCTTTTATATCACCACACCATTTAGGCATCCAATAATATGGGATAACATCGGTATATTTAAAATACATTTTATCAAATATTTTTTTATAATAGAGTGCTTCTTTAGAGAGATTATTGAACTCTAGTGATTCAGTGTCTGAGACTAATGTATCGATATATTTTTGTATTGTTTTATGCCATGATTTTTCAGGTTTACTTATTCCATCACTAAACGCCTCTTTTTTTCTCCACAATACTTTACTAGGGATCAGATTTTCGTGTTCGAAAGCTTTACGAAGTAAAAGCTTCTCAATTCGATACGGTGTAGGCATTCTAAGTTCAGGTGGAATAGAGTGATATAATTCTACAAAATCATTATCAGCAAATGGAACTCTTGCTTCTAAACCATTTCCAGATATACAACGATCACTCCGCAAACCATCAAAATAGAAGTTATCACTTAGTAATCTTTTACATTCCGTATCAAAGCTAAAAGGATCTGGTGCATTGTTCAAATATTTATATCCACCACATATTTCATCACTATATTCACCATTAAAAACCACTTTACAATCTGTATTATTTTTTATAAATTGTGCTACCATCATATTACCAACACCAGCACGAACAGTGGTAGTATCGTAGCTTTCAATCATTTTGATTGTTTTTTCGATATTATTAAGAAAATCTCCTTCAGACAGTTCGATATAATGATGAATAGATTTGATATGGTTAGCAACGATATTGGCGTAGTACAAGTCAGGAGATCCCTTAAACCCGATTGAGAAAGTTTTTAGGGTGAACGCTGGATAATGTTTAGCAACCAGCGCAGCAATTAAGCTACTATCTAATCCGCCTGATAGTAAACAACATACATGTCCGTCACTCGTAAGTCTTTTTTCTACTGCTTTTTTTAGTGTTTTGTTTATTTGAGTACAAATATCATCTTCATAACTGATATATTTGTTCTGTTTACAGTAAACTAAATGTGTATTATATAATTTGTATGAACTTTCGATTGTCGTCATCTTATTTGTATCAATATCCATCATAATTCCAGGTATAACTTGACGAACATGATCAAAATCACATAATGACTTCAATTCAGAACCGAATCCTACCCCAGATGTATAATTAAATTGTCCAAAAAATAACGGTCGTACGCCATAACGATCTCTTGAAGCAAAAACTTTATTTTTATTATGATCAAATAATACAACAGCAAACTCGCCATCTAATTCAGATAGCACTTCGTTGAAAAAACTTAGTTTTGAATATAAATGTAAAATTATTTCACAACTATTGTTTGTATTGCACGTTATATTATATTTTTGTTGCAAGGTATTATGATTAAATATGTCACCATCACATATCATCCAAACATTATTATCGATAGTCATAGGTTGTATATAATTCGTAGCATTCGTACTTTGATCATTGACTATTAATCGATTGAAACCGAGCATAATATCGTTCATTTCAAAAATCTTAGTCTTACTGTCGTTTGGACCTCTATGATAGATCTTTTTTAAATTAGATGTAAATTTAGAGAGAATTAGTTGTGTTTTGATGTAAGCTAATATTCCACACATAATATAGTTTACAAATATTCAATTATATGATATATAAAGTATTTTCTAAATATATGAAAACTGATTTAAATATCAATTTACATACAAGTAAAAATATGAAATTTCTTAACATTGATCATATTTATGTTGTTCATTGTAAGCAATATCCAGAAAGATATACATATTTACAGAAAATATTTGATACTTTGAATATTCCAAAAGATTATTATGATTTTGTGGTGCACACACATAAGAGTGATATGACGGATGAAACAGTTTTAAAATATTATACAGTCGATACAGATATTCGTGATAAGGAGTTAAAGATCATAGGTGAGAATACTTATTTGACAAAGGATATATCAAGAGGTAACATATCATGTGGTATAAATCATATAAATATCTGGCAAAAAGTAACAGAAACCGAATACAATAATGTATTAGTATTGGAGGATGATATAATTTTTCAACAGGACACAATAAAAAATCTGGTAGAAGCTACAATGCAACTTCCTAAAAAGTTTTCATTTTGTTCTTTAGAAGAGGGTGCTGGATTGAAAGTTACAAATTATATTACAAAAAATATTGATCAGGATGTAATGTTTTACAAAGTACCAGACGGAAGAATGCGGTGTACAGGATCATACATTACAAATAAGGAGACATGTCGTAGACTTTTGACTTTTAACACGAAAAGAAAATTTTCTTTAGAAATTGATATGCAATTGTGGTTGTATGGTAAGTTGAAATTAATTGATGTATATTGGGCGTATCCACCTGTATTCGTACAAGGTTCGCAAAATGGAACCTATGTAAGTGGTATTCAAAATACAAATGGGGTAAATGAATCACACAATGTTATCATTCAAAATACACAGAGACTTCTTGAATATTTGGGAATGGAATCCAATCGAAGATGCATAGAGATAAAAAATGATAATGACCAACAAATATATTCTAGGAATCTGATAGAGAGACACAATTTTAGCACTTTGACTTTAAGTAATAACGATGCTAATATGGTAAACAAAATGAAAGAAATGAACAAGATGTTGTCGATAAAACATGTACATATGCAGACTAACATTACAAATGATAATATAGCTCATCTTATAAAAGAGAACTATTTTGAAGGTGCTTTAGATATTTTGGTATTGGATAAATATGATAAAGATCTTTTGTTTTTTTTATTAACAACATCTATTATTATCAATCCAAAAATTATAATAATAACATCGGCTATGGAACATACAAATATACATGAATCATATACATATTGTAATATCATGAATATGTTTATAAAGAAATAAATTTTAGTCTATATTTTTACACATACCAAATGTACGACGATGGTATACAGATAAACCATGTTCACGAATCCCTTGAATATGTTTTGGTGTCCCATATCCTTTATTATTTATCCAATCATATTTTTCTTGAAATTCAGGAAACTGATCGCACAAATTAACAATAAATGTATCTCTTTCTACCTTTGCTAAAATACTTGCTGATGCAATGCTCAAATATTTATTATCGCCTTGTGGTTCACATATATGTGGTATCATAATACTATCATTGCTTATATTTTCTATATTAAAATATTTATTTTTATAAGGTTTAAAACTTATTCCATCAACAAGCAATCTATCAATTGTATGGGAACTGTGTATTTGATCTATACAGTTATGCATAGCTTCATGAGCAGCATTGAGGATATTCTTTTCATCTATTTCTTCTGCAGATATATGAGAAATTGAGTATATTTTGCAATGTTTTTTTATAAAGTCGGAGCATTCGGTTCTTCTTTTTTGTGTCATTTTTTTGCTATCTTTGATCCATTTTAAATGTTCATATACATCTTTATTTTCAGCTAACCATTTAGAATCCCAAAGAACGGCTCCAGCCACAACTGGTCCAGAGAAGCACCCCCTTCCTACTTCATCAACACCGACTTGATTTTCTTCTATACTATCTTTATATAGTTGAAGCATTTTACACTTATTAATCTTTATTAACGCTTTTACTTAAATAAGCTTCTCTTTCTTTATCAAGTATTTGAAACATTGATTTTTTGTTTGTAGTAAATGGAGTGATTTCTTTTGTGACATCTATTTGCTTGAAGTCTCGAGAACTTTCATCGTAAATATATTCAGAAGGTATTGTTTCTTTCATATATTTTTTGTGTGTAAAAAGAATTGATCTTAAGAGCATTTTAGAGTTTTTATCAATCTCTTCTGTTTGTTTTTCATCTTTATTAGTTGTTGATTTGTCGTTTTGCTTGGAGGTTCTTTCTTCCCAATTTTTAAGAAGTGTTTCCATGATCACAATCAAATTTAAAAACTAAAATTTGATTTAAATAATTATACACTAACTTACTTATATACCTTTTTCAAATTTTCATTTTATACAAATGGACCATAGATTCAATCTTGATAACATCATTCATAATCATGTTAATATGAAAAATGCATGGAATAAAATTGATTGTAACAAACTACCTGAGTCTTTGATTACACAAATATCACAAAAACTTAACTTTTTGACAGTACAATCTAATTTATCATCTAAATCTATTGTAAAAAAAAGAATAGAACAAATAATAAAAAACCGCAAAAAGCTTAAACAACTAAAAGAAATCCCGGTTGTTGAACAAAGATCGAACGAATGGTTTGAAATACGGAACAATCTTATAACAGCGAGTGATTTTGGTGATGCTTTAGGTGTTGAAAAGTTTGGAAAGAAAAATGACGGCAAATCGTTTTATAAAAAGAAATGTGGTTTTGAAACAGTCACATATGATACTGCAAGTGTGTTCTTGCAATGGGGTGTTATGTTTGAGCCGATTGCGACTATGTTATATGAAAAACGCACAGGCATTCAAATTCATGAATTTGGAATTATAAAACATTCAAAGCATTCATTCTTAGGAGCTTCTCCTGACGGAATTAACGAACTTGGTGTTATGTTAGAGATCAAGTGTCCATATAAGCGTGTTATTACAGATGATTCGGTTTTAAAACAATATTATTATCAGATGCAGGGACAACTGGATGTGTGTGATTTGGAAGAATGTGACTTTTTGGAAGCAAAGTTTGAAGAATATGATTGTGCTGAAACATTTTGGGAAGATTACGAGGATAGCTTTACCACATTTACTACTAACTTTCAGGAAAAAGGAATTATACTAAAATTATCAGACTCTTCGTATGTTTATTCTCATCCTAATATGCAAAAACAGGAGTTAGAATCATGGTATATAAACGCATTATCTCAAAATATGCCTAATAAAGTTGTGTTTTGGTATTTAGACTCTTTCTCACTTAAAAGGGTGGATATAAACCGTCCATTTGTCACAAACATGAATATCCAACTACAAGATGTATGGAATAGAGTATTAGAATATCGCAGTAACCCTGAATTATATAAACAACAAATTGAAAATAAATCTTTATCATCAAGAAATTATCCGAATTCGGTATGTAAATTAAGATCTACTACACAAACAAAAAATAATACTGTAGGCGCTTTATTCCGACAAGAATACGAATAAATCTTTCATTAACTTATTATAATTATTTAGGTTTAGGTTTAGGTTCAGGTTTATGTTTAGGTTTAGGTTTATGTTTAGGTTTAGGTTTAGGTTTAGGTTTATGTTTAGGTTTAGGTTTTATGGAACCACCTGTGGTGCTAACAGGTAAAGAACACGAACCATTGCATCCACCACCACCCATCAATAATGGTGTGGCGTTACATGCACTACAACCTGTCATCTTTTTATATATTTAACTTATATAATAATAAAAAACAATAACTTAGTTTTTATCTATAACTTTTACGATTTAATGTGTTTTTTTTTCTATTTTGTTTCAATCATCATAATAGTTGCAACAAATTCTTTATATAACAAATACATTTCTGTGTGAATATCTTTAATTTTTTTGCTAAGTTGTGTAACGAATTTCTTTTCATATTTATTTTTAATGAGTAGTTCTTGATTGATAGGTTGAACTACTGTCAATGTGATATCAACTGGTTTTGTGACATAATGTGTCCATATACTTTTTGTCCATACATTATTGTATTTTGGAATATGACTTATGTTATGAAGAGTCATGTGCGCACAATAAACTGAATCCTCATGATCAAGATCATTTTTTTTAAACAATACAGCATTACCACAAAAAAGTTTGTTATGTTCAAAATATTTTCCAATGATACCAACATTAATATCATTAGTGCTATAAGGAATACCGCATAATTTCATACAAAGATTATACAATTCTTTATCTCCGTATGCGTATTGATATGTTATATTATGGTTTATATTAAACAAAAGATTCGTAACTATAAAATCTGTAGGTATCTTTGATTTATGGATCACAAAAAGACCGGCATCTGTTTCATGTTCATATTCTACATAAGAGAACCCAAACAATTTCATTAATTTATTTGTTTTTTCTGTGTATGCGTTTTGATATTTACCATATGTAAAAATATCAGGGAAAAACATATAATGATTTTTCTTGTAATATGGATGATCAAATAGAGATTCCATATTGGTAAATGGAATAATATCTACATCCATCCAAATAGTTTCGTCAAAAGATGATAAAAATAATGCGATACTTTTAATGCTAAAATTACGAGCATTGTAATTTTTGAAAAGAGAATGGTCCTGAACATTAATACACGAAACATTAAGAGTCTCCATTCTTTTAACAAAAGAGTCGGTCATCTCTTCATTATCGGCGTAATATAGTTCAATGGGTAAATTACATCCATGATGTCTTAGGATGTTTATACTGACGAAGCTTTGAAGAAGCAGATCGTTACCTCCTGCTGCAGTAATGATGCCCCTATTAACATTATATAGTGTATACCGATTATATATTTTTTTATGATTATGTAAAGCTGTATGATATTGGTGAGTTAGCGGTATATACTCTTTGTTTGTGATTGATTGTTTTAGATCCTCTATTGATTTATATAAAAATGGCTCCATAACAGATTATATCTATATTAGTTAATATTTTTATCAAAATTTAAACATAAATCATATTTTAAACATTATGGATAAAAACAAAGACATACAAATACATATAAATATGGACATAGTACATGCATTTTATAAAATAAATTGTTTATTTCCAAAAAATTCAAAAATATCAAAGTTAAAAGGTGGTTTGACAAATACAATTTATCTTATAGAGCATTTGGGTAACAAATATATTATTCGTGAATTTGGAAAAAATACGGAGGTTTTTGTCGATCGAGTTTTAGAGATGAGAATAATAAAAGAACTAGAACCCTACGATGTAACAAGAAAGTTAATCGAATTAACAAATAAAGGAACCATTGAGAGTTATGTTGAAGGACACCCAGTTACATATGAGAGTTTTAAAAACAGTAATTTGATCAGAAAACTAGTAGGACAAAAATTGCGTATGTTACACACATCTAATATATTAACTAAAAAAGAAACACAAACCGCTCATATATGGAAAGCATTTAATGATTGGACCACTCTGTGTTTACAATTATATGACTTAGATCTCAATATAAAGAAAATATTAACAAATATTTTTGAAATTGTTACAATGAAATCTAAAACTGCAGCATTTTATCCGATAGTAATGTGTCACAATGATTTAAATTTAGGGAATATTATATATGATCAACACAACCATCAAATAAAATTTATAGATTTTGAATATGCGTCATATAACTATAGGGGATATGATATAGGCAATATATTCGCCGAATTAGCAGGTAATGATTGTAATTGGGACAAATTACCTACAAAACATGAAAGATATGCGTTTTACAGTTATTATTTAGACACCTATAACGAAAACGAATTTAAACGACTGGATGAAGAGGTATCTTTTTTCATGCCATTATGTTGCTTGTTTTGGGCTTTATGGGGACTAATTCAAAATAAATACTCTGATAATCTACAATTTGATTATTTACAGTATTCAAATTCAAAAATAAATGGATATTTTACAGTTATGAATTTTTTTAACGGGTCGCAATGTCACCGTGTTTAATACACATTATGTAATTGTAACCGCTCTATTTGTAAAATTAATTTTGTTAATAAATATAAAATATAAAAAAAACCAAATGAGTAGAAATTACAGTGTTAGAAGGCGTAAAGGAATTGCACCTACTTCTAACTTGTTCAACGAGTTTGATGATTTAAGATTTTCGGAACAATTTTCTGGACAAAAACAACGAGATTATGAGGATTATTTAGAAAGGAAAAAAAGACGAAATGCGTATGATGGAATAAGAGAAGAGATACGAGGAGTATCCAATACAGATAGAAACAAAACCCGAGAGAGTGCTAGAAAAAGTTATTATAAAAATCGACCAGTAGTACTTCGACAAAGAATATTGAACAATGTTGAAGACGGTGGTTGTGTTCTCGATAGTACAATGAGCGATCCTTTTTATAATTGGACAACACAAGAACTCGCAATGTTTAAAAAATGCAAAACATTAAGGCGAGATCGATATGTTGTTCTACCGCAAGATATTAATCTTGTAGTCGATGATAGATACCGTCGACCGTATCCCTATCAAAGCGAACCTGTAAATAATACGCTTCTCAACAAAATGAATGATAATCTTTTAGATAAAACTAGGTTTAGATGGAGACATAAATTGAAATCGTTAGGACGAAAACCATATGAAGTATATGTAAAACCAAACTCACAAAGTCTTTATAGTGCATATTTAAAAACACTTGAAGAACATTCTACTCAATCAAACATAAGTAGATTGCATCAAGATGTCAATAACATTATGGACTCTGAAGAATTTAAACCGATAAAAAGTCAGTATCTTGGTAATTTGATAAACAATGATGTGATACATTCTGATACAGTATTTGATTGGAATGAGAGTAAAAAAGATTTAATTCGAAATCCTTCGCAAATTCATGTGCGGGCTTTATCTATTACTCTTGGAAAACCTATTGTAGTAATCACTATGAATGATAAGCATTTTTTTTCCGGCTATAAAGTTGATTTAAGACAAAGTTTACAGGTCTTCAACCCAAACTATGATACAAATAATATATTTGAGGAGGATCTTGATTTTGTCTTGGATAGAATGAAAAGCAAAACGACCTGTTTTGATCTATTAAAATGGACAAAAATAAAACAAAGCAACTGGTATAATACATTTATATCGAACAAACCATTATCACAACTTCAAGATGGATTTATGGTGTTACTCTTTAAGGTTGATGGATTTTTTAGTGCTACAGAAACAGCTAAACCATACGATTATATATACCCTGTACAGAAACATAAAGAAAAGGACGATATCTCTTTTAATACAGAAAACAATACTTCACCAACACAACCACAATCTCAACAACCACAATCTAATAAAACATTATGGACTCATAAAAAACAATATGAAAAATACTTAGAATCAAATATAAGATTTGATTTTACTTCTAAACTTAGAGCATTAGGACGTAAAGAGACTATTATTCAAGCTATCGGAGATGGTGCATGTATGTATCATGCTGTTTTTATTAATCACAACAATACAACGCTTGATATAAACACTTATCAGTTGAATGACAGTTCAGATTATGGAATAATTTTAAGAGCAGACTTGTATGATGCATTAAATGGTGATAATGAAAAATTCAAAAAAATGAAACAGATATATCAAGATGTTGACAACACATCTCCGTCGACCAGTACAAAACATAAAAACTTATGGGATAAATTATTAAGTGAAATAAATGAAAAATATACATATGCTGATGATATTCATATTAGGGTTCTTGCAATACATTTGAATAAAACCATTGTAGTAATAACACATAATTCACATGATAACTCAAATGCATACATTAATGATAGTTCAAAAGATATTAAAGTGTTCAAACCTGTGTATACCGATTCTAGAGTATTTAAAGAATCAACAATGTATTCAAATTCAAATTCGAATACTAAAGATGATATTGATGTAAACCAATTTAACAATATTATAAGTCCTTGTGATTCTTACAAGTTTAAGAATATTTTAAAATCTGAATGGTATAAAACTACTCACACGCATGATGAATTTTTAGTCATTGTTTACAACGGAGTTAACCATTTTGATGGAACACTACTCAATGAGGACGTAGTATTACATAATGATGATGATTATGATGATGATTATGATGATGATTATGATGAAACAGAATTGCCATCATCGTCTTCATCATCACATAAAAATGAAAATAATCAAGATCAAAATACACATAATCCACAAAGTCAAGGATGGACAACAAAGAAAAGACAAGCCGCTGCCGCTGCCGCTGCTGCTGCTGCTGCAGAAACTATCAAAAAAAATGAATCTGCTAAAAAACAAACACAGGAAACATTCAATAATACAAATACAAATACAGCATACAATACTGTTAGTAATTCTGATGATAATGGTAAAGTTGATGATAGTGATAGTGATGATGATAGTGATGATGATAATGATAAAGTTGATGATAGTGATAGTGATGATGATAGTGATAGTGATAATGGTAAAGTGGATGATAATGGTAAAGTGGATGATAATGATAAAGTGGATGATAATGATAAAGTTGATGATAATGGTAAAGTTGATGATAATGGTAAAGTTGATGATAGTGATAGTGATGATGATAGTGATAGTGATGATGATAGTGATAGTGATAATGATAAAGTGGATGATAATGATAAAGTTGATGATAATGATGAAAGAAAAGAAACACAGACATATGCTAGATTAGAAGAAACGAACAAAGAAGCCTTGTTATGGACAAGTGCATTCAATAATATACATAATACATCAAACACTACTGTTAGTGCTGATGATGAAGATGATGAAGATGATGAAGATGAAGATGAAGACGAAGACGAAGACGAAGAGTTTTACGATGATGTACAATGTAAAGTATGTAATAAAAAAGACGATGCCGAAAATATGCTTTTATGTGATGGATGCGATGACGGATATCATATTGGTTGTTTAGATCCTCCTTTAATAGCGATCCCTGAAGATATGTGGTATTGTAAGAAATGCACAAAGTATCATAACATGTACAAAAATCTTTTAAAGGATATAGAGGTGGTTACAACGACACCAGTTAATTTTTTGAACATTGATGAAATTAATAGAGGAAGAATAAAAGTTGCAATGGTGTGGAAGACTACTGTAAAACAAGGAAAACTTAAAAGATGTGTTCTGAAATGGTTTAAAGACGGAAAAGTAATAGGAGAAGGCAATCAATATAAAGCCACATGGGGAAATAACGAGGAGGTCTTTTTAGAATTAGAAAAATATTTTAAACCGGAACTTACATCAACTGAAATTCCAGAGAATACATTTTGGTTTTATTATAAAAATAAAGCAAAAGGGATAAAAACAACTCCAAAACAAAACAATAAAGACGATTTATCAGCACCTAAATATGAAAAAGATGTACCCTATTATTCTAAAGACGATATGATTGCAATTAAAACAGCCATCTATAAGGACGGGTTAAACAAAAAAGATGTTCAAAACCTTCAAGGGAATGTAAAGACGGGTTTGTATAATTATCAAGCTATAAAGGGATGGATAAACAATATAAGATCTATTGAAAGATTTTCTAAAGAGAAGAATTTTTATAAAATATATTCAAACGCTGATGAGTATGTCGAAAAAATCAGGGTAAATTATTTAAAACCTTTACAAGATAACACGGTCCGATTCCAAGGGTCATTGGCAAATTCGTTTAATGCTTTATATAAATTTTGGGAAGAATTTCCCGACATAAAAAACAAACGTGTCGAGACCGAGTTAAACAAAATAGTATTAAAAAACACAAACCCAGATTCTAAAAGGTCTATATTACATATAAAAACTGACATTTTGAAAAAGGATGTTCAACCAATTCAAAAAGCATTTAAGTCTGCACAACAATCTCAAAGAAAAAGAAAGGCAGAGGATTTACATAGAGGAAAATATTACGATTATGTTCATTTAAAAATTACAATACCAAAGATAGCTTTGAAAGAAAACGATTTACAACAATGGTTAGAAATTAGGTTCAATGCGATTACATTTTCAAAAACAATAACAGACAAACAGGTAAACCAGATTATAAAACAAATGGATAATTTGGAATTTTTGATATCTTTTACAGCTCATACAATGTTTTGTACTAGAAGAGATTTTGAAGATATTATGATAACGGATGCGAGAAAAGAGAATACACCAAAACAATATATAAAAAATGAAAATAGAATTATTGTTTCAAATTTGAAAAAGAAATACGAGAATGCTGATAGACCAGAGTATCATGAGTATAAGGTTGATGGTAAATTCAAAAAATATATTGATTTGTTTCTTAATGTAAGAGAAGCATTAACACACAATAAGTACTTTAAAAAATTAGGAAAATCTAAGCAACCATGGTGGCTGAAAAAAGATAATAAAGATTGTTTATTAAGAGAAAAATCTTACGAATTCTTTAACGACCAATTACAAAAATACACTTCTTGTTTTAGAAATCCTTCTTTAAAATTACAAACTTTTCGAACAAGTCACGAGACCTATAACAAACATCTTCGTATTCTTGGCTTAAGAACTTATGATTCGTATGTAAGAATATGCCACGAAAGTTTACATACAGAAACGACTTCGCAATTAAATTACGAACATTCTTTAAATGAATACAATAAAATATATATCCCCTGTTCTGAATCACAAGAAAGGATATATCAAAGCGGTATAAGGAATTATCTCAAAAGGTTACAGAATATAAAAAAACATTTTCGCACAACCTCTAATATTACCCAACAAAATAAGGAATCAATTACCAAAGCAGAACATGATCAAGCGAGTGACTCTAACACAATAAATACACATGATAACCCATCTTATATTAACGATGACGAAGTATCGTCTTACCGTTCTCAACCAATAACTAAGAAAGATTTAGAACCGCTTTTGAGTAGGTATATATATGTTATGGTAAAAACATCAGATGTTTTTAGTTTTAAAGGCATTGGGCGAGTAAGACTAAATAAGAACAAGATAACTAAGAAAAGCCATCCAATTTCACTAGAGTATTTATCAATGTTCAACTATTCTGAAACAACCAAAGATATATTTCAAACTATTCCAAAAGATGAGGAAAATAGTCCGATCACTTATATTATAAATAAACAGGAGCATCATATATACTTGTTACCTGATGGTTACTTACCATACAATCCATATCTAGATAAAATAAAAGTCGATGTTAAAGATTGGGAGACTACACTAAAAAAAAGATGGGATGAAAATAGATTGAAAGAAGTCCCTACAAGTAAAGGTATAATTTTTCAAAATGATAATGAAAATCAAGAGATGATTGTTAAAAAACCTTACAAAATAAAATATTTTGAAGAAGGAAAAATAAGAGAATTTGAAACAAATATACCACCAATATTAGATGATGATAATATGATATGGTTTCGTCTCAATGAAGATAATTTTGACGAAAACAAAAACAACGATAAAGAAATTTACAATAAAATTTTAAATCACTCATATATTTTACATTCATCGAATACAACTGTATGATCCTCATTTTCTAAACAATTATACAACCCAAATTCTCCATTATTATCATCATCGTTTGTTTTTATCATTTTAATTCCATATTGAATTGTTTCAATATTATCATTGAATGTATCAATATAATCCCAAAACACAACACATTGTTTTTTGTGATAATTTAAAGGATTTGAACATTTGTACATTAGACTATTCAATTTCTTATGTAAAGTTTTTTTTGGTAAACTGTATATACCTAAATTTTTATCAATATTGCAATTACAAACTATATTTTTTGTTACGATTATAGACATATATATATATAATGATTTTACTATTTTTTTAAATATTGTAACTTAAACCTTTTAATCGAGTTCTTCCATGGTACTAACTTTAGTATCATCAGAGTCTAATTCATTATTTCCTACAATTTCAGGAATATCTGTTGTTTCATCAACATCTTCAGATTTTTCATCCGCGTCAATTCCTAGACCGATCATTTTGTATATACGTTTGGAAAATACACTTGGATCATCATGATGATAACCCGATGCGACAAGCGCAGTGTCATACATGAGTTGAATAACATTTTTCATAATGTGTTCGTTCATAGATGTTTTCTGAATACCTTCTTGAAGCTTAACAATCATAGGGTGGTTTGGATTGATTTCTATAATCTTTTTGTTCATTCCACCCATCATATTAGAATTATTTTGAAGAGTTTGTGCTTTCATAATTCTTTCCATGTTTGCAGTCCATCCATACTCACCTGATACGATACAACATGGTGAATTTCCAAGTCGAGTGGAAACAACTACTTTTTCAACATCCAAAAGTTCCTTCATTTTTTTGCACAAATGCTTTTCATAATCCTCATTGGTTTCATGGAAAAGAGAATTGTCTTTTGTGATGTTTACTAGTTTCTTACCCTCAAACTCACGAATGTGTTGCACAATATATTCATCGATTGGATCCACTAAAAATAATACATCAAAACCTTTCTCCCTAATTCCATGAACAAATGGAGAATTCTCAACTGATTTCTTAGATTCGCCTGTGATAAAATAGATATGGTCTTGATTTTCTTTCATATTTGTTACATAATCATTCAAAGAGTTTAGATTCTCTGGATTGGAAGATGAATAAAATCGAAGAAGTTTCATCAACTTTTCACGATTATTAGCATCTTCATGAACACCTAGTTTAATATTCTGATGAAAGTTTGTGTAAAATGTATTGAATTTAGTTTTATCCTCATCCTCTGATAGCTCGTTCATCATTTCGATACATTTTTTAACTAAATTCTTTTTGATAACATTAACAATACGATTTTGTTGCAACACCTCTCGGGATACATTAAGTGGTAAATCGTCACTGTCAACAACACCTGTAACAAAATTGAGCCAATCTGGAACAAGATCCTCACATTTATCCATGATGAGAACTCTCTTCACATAAAGCTTCATTTTGTTATTTTTGTTTTTATCATTGTTAAACATATCAAATGGAGCTCGTTTAGGAATGTATAGAACCGACTTATATTCAACTTGCCCTTCAGCTGAGAAATGTTTGTGATATAATTCGTCATCCCAATCATTAGATAAAGATTTATAAAATGCTGAATATTCTTCAGAAGTGACTTCTGCTTGTTTCTTCAACCAGATAGGTTTCTGTTTGTTTAGCTGTGTCCATAAGGCCACTTCCTCAGTTACTGTTTTCTTTTTATTCTTTTTTTCATCATCAGATGGTTCGTCGTCGTCACTATCATCCCCAATTTTATCCATAGGTGATTTAACAGTCTCTTCTGAATCTTCATCCTTGATGTTAACAGTCTCTTCTGAATCTTCATCAGAAACTTCTTTTGTTTCAGTAGTAACTGTCCAAAGATAAATTGGATAATTTATAAATTCTGAATGACGTTTTACTATATCTGTAATTCTTTTCTCTTCCAAATATTCAACACAGTCGTCTTTCATTTCAATAACTATTTTTACACCATGTTCATAAACATCATCTTTGAACTCGTCAATTGTAAACGAACCACCTGCATTAGATTTCCAACAGTTCTTTCCAGAATATACAGTTACGGTTGTCCCAACTAAATATGCAGAATAAAAGCCTACACCAAACTGTCCGATCATACTGATGTCAGTACCTGCTTGTAAAGCTTCCATGAAATGTTTAGTTCCTGAATTCGCAATAGTTCCTAAACACTTGATCATATCGTCCTTGGTCATTCCAATACCATTGTCTTCGATCGTGAGTGTGTTGGTCTCTTTATTACCTGTAATCTTGATATTATAGTCTCTCAAACTCTCTGAGTTTTGAAGAGCGTTGTACCGAGCTTTGTCGATTGAATCTGATGCATTACTAATCAGTTCACGAAGAAAAATGTCTTTATTCGAATAAAATGTGTTTATGATCAAAGACATCAATTGATTGATCTCTGCCTGGAATGCGTATGTTTCTGTAGTAGACATAATGAAAAGAAAATTATAAGAGTATATATAATTAAATGCAAAATTATTTTAAATAATTTTTTTAATAACATAGTAAATGTTTTATTTCAAATTGTCGTAGTTTTTTAATTTGATCTTCAGAAATAAGTCTATCATATTTAAGATTCAAATAATCATAAGCTACATGTTTGTCCATATGTTCAAAATCATTTTGTCCAATCATCATATATTTACCCAATTTAGTACATAATATCTTGTATTCACTATCCTTTTCTAAAAAAGGATAAAATAACACCATAAATGAAAAACATGACGAAACAAATTCTTTATCTTTTAAAAAAATAATCTTATAACTTTTATAAACATTTTTCAAAAAATGATAAAAAATGTTTGCATTATCTTTCATTGTTAAAAACATCATATTTGTTAAAATGAAATCATAAACAGTTGTTTTGTATATAAAAAACGGATAGTAAATAGTAGATTCAAAAACATGGAGATCCATATCATTTGCTATGTTTTTAAATTCCTTACAAACAGTTTTTATTAAACATAAAGTATTGTAATCCATAAATTTAAAAATCTCACGAATACAATTACCGTCTAAAATAATCATAATATGATTAAAATATACTAATTATTTTAAACATATTTTGTTTTTCATATAAAATTAAAACGGGTATATTTAATATTGATATAATGAATGAAAATAACAACACGACATATCCAAAACAACCACAACCACAAGAGAAAGAGCATCCTGTTCAAGAGAAGAAACTGTTGTTGTTTGAATTAAAAAAAATATTGATAGAACATAGACATAGAACAGAGTTCAAACTTCACATCTACCCCAATAAACACAATTTCGTCACAAAAAATAACCTATTCGTATTTATTCGACCAAATACCAAAGATTTTCTAGAGTTCGTCTTTAAACACTTCGATATCGGTTTCTGGTCGTCCATGACAAGAGAAGACACATACGACATTCTCATCAGTCTACTGTCGAGAAAACAAATAGATTCAGTCAAAATAGTACTCACTCAAGAGGACTGTAGTACATTCGGAGACTATGTTAAAGACACCATAAAACCAATTTACTATAAGATTGTGGATAGACTGTGGACTAACTCGAATGAGACAAAGTGTTATAAAAAAGAAAATGTACTTCTGATAGACCATTCGTCGTACAAGTCCGTTTTTAATCCACCACATGTGTCAATTCATCCAAAAACATTCAATTTGTTAAATCTTGAGAAAAAAGACTCCGAGCTGATGCGCCTACAGAATTACCTGAAACATTCACTCAACGTATCATCATTGCATTCTTACGTTCGTCTGAATCCATATGAAGCATTCGATAATCCAGAAACCGAACCCGAACCCGAACCCATACCATATAGAAGGTTTCAGATCATAACATGGTTCGCTCGTCTGTTCGAGCGTATGTGTTCACCAAGACAAGGATAAATTTATTTTTTATAATACAGATGGAGGAGAGTATAAGCAATATACATATATATCGGATAATGACCTGAACTATATATCAGGTTTTATGATACACCTAATGATATTTTATGTTTTCAATAATATAATAATATAATAATATAATGTTAAATACCAAATTTGTTCTCTCGAATAATGATCTTTTTGAACTTAAGATATACATTCCATGTGGTGCAATTAATGAGGACGATGATCAAAGTGGAATTTCACATTTTTTAGAACATATTAAGTTTAATAAAACCACACAATCGCCTACATTAAACAAGGAGTTTAATAAAGCGAAAACTCTAGGAAGCACTATTAATGCATACACTACAATGGATCATACAACCTTTTTTACAAGTTCGTCTTCAAAAAATTGGAAAACAATTACAAAGCTTCTATTAAAAATAGTGTTTGATACTAAATTTAGCAATAATAATATTGAAAATGAACGAAAGATAGTGTTTGAGGAAAAAGCTATGAGATACGATAACCACATAGCTGCTAATGTTTTAGACACACTTCATCTTTCAAAAGATAATCCTTATGTTACGAAATCAATTATCGGAAGTGATAAATCCTTACTGAACATATCGAATGCTGATTTAAAAAAATTTAACGACGAGCATTACTTTGTTGATAATTGTATTTTTTTAATATCATGTTCGAATAGCCAAAAAGAAAAAATTTGTGATTTCATTATGAATTTTTTAAAAAAAATAAAACATTTAAAATGGACAAATGAACATAAAAAAATAATAGACACCTGTTTATATAAATCTTATGATTTTAATTTACAGGTAAATATAAATACTTCTAGTGAATTTAATAGAGTCCTTCTTAATTTCAGAAGTTTTTGCCTTACTAACGAGGATGTATGTTTTCTACCGGTTATAAATTATATAGTGACAGAAGAGTTATATAAAGAATTGAGAGAAGATAAGGCCTTTGTTTATAAAATTTATTGTACAAATGATACACAATTACATGTTGGCTTTACAAGAGTTTCTTTTACAACAACTTACGATAATGTTTCTATTATTATAAATAAAATCGTAGAAATAATCGAATCCCTTTCTAAAAATAAGACTCTATTTGATAAACAGATGTCCAGTTTTCTCAATAAATTCGACATAGATAAATCATGCTATATAATGAGTGATGTAGTTTTTTCATCTAGACAGATAAAAGATTCGTCAGTTTTAAGAGAAATTATAAACGATTTTACATACAATCATTTCAAAAAACTATCAAAATATATATTTGATTTAAATTACATGAGTGCAATGATAATTTCAAATAATAAAAGTGTAGACTATCATATTAATATGTTCAAAAAGGAACTAAAATATAACGCATATCAAGCTCTATAAAACGGTAAACGTATAACTTAAGATAAAAAATTGATATTCAAAGAAAGAATAAAATAATAAAATAATTAAGAAGATATTAAAGTTAGAATGAAATTTTTTGTAATAGAAGGTAATGTTGGTACTGGGAAAACAACTTTTCTAAAAAAAATGAAAGAAAGATATGATGATATTATAATTATAGAAGAACCAGTTGACGAATGGTATAATGTAAAAGATGAAGATGATGTTAGTTTATTTGAACGATTCTATACAGATCCAAAGAATTATGGTTATTTATTTCAAACAAATGTTTTAGCAACAAGATTTAAGAAGATTCTTGATACAATTAGGATGTATTCAAGTCAAAATAAAATCATTTTATGTGAAAGATCCATTCTTACAGATAAACATATTTTTGTCGCTGCTGCATTAGAACTAGGTTCTCTAAACAAAATGGAAGCTGAGGTTTTCAACAATCTCTATAATATTTGTTTATACAGTACACATATGAAAGTTGATAGTATCGTATATCTACAATGTGATCCTACAATTTCATATGAAAGGCTAAAAAAAAGAAATCGTAAAGGAGAAGAAAGTGTGCACTTTGATTATATCAAACTTTTACATGAAAAACACGAAGATTGGTTGATAAATAAAAAATCAGACATTCCAATCTATGTTGTAGACAACACTTATGAACCCGATTTTGTTAATATTTACAGTTTTTTAAAGAAAATGTAAAAAATTGAATATATTATATTTTACTTTAACCTTTCTAAAAGCTCAATTACAAAGTGATCTCAAATCAACACATCATATACGCTCTATTTCAACAAATATGGCGTGCTGTGTCGCACTTTACAATCATCCCGTTGTTACTGGTGTGTACAACCCACCAGTTGGAATTCAGGTAAAATCTATCAACAATGTTCTAATTGCGAATATCCCAATCGGTATTAAGTTCATCCCTGCCATTATTCAAGGGGATTGCATGAAATATGTTATCGGAACAAATGGGTACTATTTTAATGGAATTACTAAAGCGAGCAAGGTTGATTATATTTGGTATCATAAAGAAATTAATATGATTGAAATCAGGGGATTTGAAGGATACATGAACGATGCCGTAGCAAGAATCAATGCAAGAATGGAACATATTAAAAATGCCATGATCTCTAAAAGTGTCGATGGAAACACTGAAACCAAGAACCAAAAATTAAAATGGGCTGATATGGTAGACGACGGTAAACCATTTGAATTCACAGTATGAACTAAAAAGTAGCTATAATAAAATTAACGCTCACAAAAGAAAAAAACAAAACAAAAAACATTTTCTTATTTTTTTTCACGATTTTACTTTAGCAAAAAAATTGAAAGAGTTAAGATACAAATCTATTTTATTAAAAAACCAGAACAATATGGAATATACTATGTTTATTGATGTTGAAACAACCGGCTTTATAAAATCTAACCCTTATTTAGTATCTATAGCATATTCAATTTATGCAAATAATGTCATAAATGATGATTTTTCCAAAGAAATGCCAAGTAAAGTGCTCGAATATTATACAATAGTAAAGCCTCCTTCCAAAGATTATATCATACCAAAAGAAAGTGTTAAAGTTCACGGAATTACAACCCAAATGGCTCAAGAACAAGGCATATCCAACGAAGAAGTTATTGACAATTTACATTGTGTATTTGATGTTTATAACATAAAAACAATTGTAGCTCATAATATTGATTTTGATATCAGTGTTATGTTTATTCAGTTAAAAAGATATGATGTTAAACAAACAACATGTCCACTTAAACAAAAGATGTATGATAAAAAAGTGTATTGTACAATGAAAGAAACTACCGATATGATGAATCTTCAAAGAAATAATTCAAGAGGTTCTTACAAAAAATATCCTAAATTACAAGAACTTTATCATAAACTTTTCGATGGTGAAGACTTTCCTGCTCATAACGCATTAGAAGATGTTAGAGCATGTGTGAGATGTTATTATAAGCATCTCTATAATATCGACATATACAAGTAAATATAAAGAAAAATATATGTTCAATCTATGTAAATAATTTTATCAAGTTTCATTGTTCTTTACATTACATACATTTATGAATTTAAGTATGTTATTATTGCCCACATAGCAATATGGATTAACACACCATTGTCGTGTAATATTTGTACATTTTTAAATTTTCCATGAAATATAAAATCTACATTAATTTTGAAAGTTTCTGAAATAAAAAAAACACCAAAATGAAAGATATAATAGTGTAGCAATAATTAGATAAAAGTTAGTGTAAATATGTAAAGTTTTATGATTTTTTATGGAAATGTATGCTATAAAAATATACATAAACCAACACAATCCGTCTGATATATGATCAAGTATTAAACCAGTATACGATTGTTTTTTACATTGTCTAGCAACACTACCATCTAGACAATCTATGATATGATAAAGTATCATCATACCTAACAAATAATATTTATTGATTTTATAATGAAAAGAAATCAACATAATCATAATTAATATCATGTTTGTGAATGTAATATAATTTGGTTTTATGTTGTATTTACACATAATTGGATTGACATATGTTTATATGAATGTGTAAATATAACGATCGGTACAATACTGTGTTTGTGGAGCGGGCATGTTATTCTTTATATAATATAAATGAAAGAAACCCGTGTATATATGGATGGTGTGTTTGATTTGTTTCATGTAGGACATGTAAAATCAATAAAACAGATAAGAGATTTTGGAACAACAATAATAATTGGCGTTGTATCGGATGAGGATGCTATATCATATAAAAGAAAACCCATTATACCACAAGAACATAGATGTCAAATGATAGAACAATGTAAATATGTGGATGAAATAATATTTCCTTGTCCATTATTTGTAACTAAACAATTTTTGAACGATCACAATATAGATGTTGTTGTCCACGGTTTTAAAGACGAGGAAGATTACAAAAAACAAAAAGATTTTTTTAATGATATTGATCTTGTTGTAACGAAATATAATAATATTGAAACAACAACCGATATAATAAATAGAATTATCAATCAATAAAAAAAAAAGTTTTTTTCCCGACTAATTTATACAAATACGATATATGTTTAATTTATAGAAATAATTTCATCATCAAACAACTTATACAAATTATTTTTTTTGTTAATTTCGTGAATATCATGTATCGTGTCACAAATATCTTTGAGTCTCATGTTTTTTTCATCATCATTTATGTGTTTGCATTCATACGCCTTATAAATTTGCACATCTAATGTTGCGATAGCTTTTGTTTTTTTATGTGATAAATTTAGCATGTAAAGAGAATTGTACATAATATTGATCGGTTGGTGTATATTTTTAGAAGATTTATCATTATTTGTATTTGGTTGTGAACAGATAATAGATAATGTCCTCATTTTAATGTCATAAAAAAAAACATAATTATTTTTTTAAATAATATCAATTAAATATTATCAATTAAATCTTGAATATACATGTTACTTTTTTCTATTTTTGTTATTTCTTCTTTCAACTTAAGGAGAACATCACATTTAGTATGGGCATGATAAATACATGTTAAATTCTTTCCAGTGTAATAACCAAGTGTTGTCATGTAAATTGTTGTTAGAGTTATTTTAATGTTCAATTGAAACGGACAAATTGTGATAAGAATCATATAAATATAATTTATCATCATTGATTTGAAGCAAATATTGTAATATTTAGGCAATTGATCGTTGTAAATTTGTGCAACAGACTTACAATTTACAGCATACTCTACTTCATTTTTCAGATATCCTTGTAGACATGTTCTTGTTTTTGTCAAGGAATCTACTTCGTCGTCCGCATTGTTTTTTTCAGTTTCTAGATCGTTTAAACTATTTTCCAATTTTTTTACATGCATGTGTAATTTATTATTTTGCAAAATGATATATTCAGTTGATGGATTTTCTTTATTCATAATGTCATTTTTAATTTCGTTTGTTGTAAAGTACATCTTCAATGGAATGTTTTTATTTTCATCATCCATGTTTATATTCATCTTGTAATAGAAAGTTTGATTTGTAGTTACATATACAATAACTTGGTATCTAAATCAAATTTTAACACGACTTGAAAAACAATATAAAAGAAAGATGGAACGATCTTTTAAGTATAACATATTTTGTCGATGATGCAATTAAAACAGGTTTCCTTATTAGAGTTAAAGGTGTCTTCATTTTGTAACAAAAATGCGTTACGACAACAAGCAAGAAAACAACAAACTCCGAAATATAAGCATAAAGCAATCACCACCTATTCTACTTATCATACTGAAAACGATGGACAGTTTGATAATAATAACCAGCAGAAATGTGAGTATATTGACAAGTTTACGATCAACTTAACAAAAAATGCTAAAAAAGGTAAATATGATAAAATAATTGGTAGGGATAAGGAATTAAAAGATATCCATCAAGTTCTGTTAAAAAGAACGAAAAAGAATCCCTTGATTGTTGGTGATGCTGGGGTGGGTAAAACTGCTTTAGTTGAGGAATTAGCAAGGAGTATAATATATGATAAGCAAATTAATGCGGATTTACAAGATTGTGAAATCATTCAGTTAGATATTACCTCAATAATGTCTGGAACAAAAATGCGAGGGGAATTGGAAAATAATATAACGAACCTCCTAAAAGAGTTATTGGAACTAGAAAAAACTATATTGTTTATTGATGAGATACATTCACTTGTAATTGGTGATAAAAGTTCAATAAATGTCCAGTCATACGGAAATGGAATAAACATTTTTGATATATTGAAGCCACCATTGAGTAGAGGGCAAATAACAGTAATAGGATCTACAACATACGAAGAGTATGCTAAATATTTTAAAAATGATGCTGCGTTAGAAAGACGATTTCAAGTTATTGATATAGAAGAACCATCTGTTGAGAAAACACTTGAAATGATGTATCAAATCAAAGGAGGGTACGAGGAGTATCATAAATGTATGATAATGGATACAGCTATTAAAAAGTCTATTCAGTTAGCAAACATATATCTACCTTACAGAAAATTTCCAGATAAAGCAATAGATCTGATCGACGAAGCATGTTCAAAAGTAGTCATAGAAAGTTTCAAAGAAAAAAAACATATTAGAATCGTTGACACCGTAGATATTGAAAATGTCATGAGTATGATAAATGGTATCAATATAGATAATATAAACCTGTCTGAAATGGACAAACTGAATGCGGTCGAAAACAGTTTGAAATTAAATGTAATAGGACAACCTAAAGCTGTTTCTACTGTAATGAATACTTTGAAAAGAAGATCCATTGGTATTCATGATAAAAACAGACCTATTTGTAGTATGCTTTTTGTAGGACCCACTGGTGTAGGTAAAACATCTTTATGTAAAATGATTGCCAATGAATACTATGGAGATGATAAGAAATTAATTCGATTTGATATGTCCGAATACATGGAAGATTTCTCTGTGTCTTCCCTGATAGGAGCCCCCCCCGGGTATGTTGGTTATGATGAAGGTGGAAAACTTACAAACGCTGTAAAACAAAACCCTTGTAGTATTATCCTATTTGATGAAATTGAAAAAGCGCATCCAGAAGTCTTCAATGTACTATTGCAAGTATTGGAAGATGGTGTTCTTACTGATGCTTTAAAAAGAACCTATTCATTCAAAAATACTATTATTGTCATGACAAGCAATGCATACCAAGAAAGTAAAAATGTCAATATGATACTTAATGATGATGATCAGAATAAGATTAAAAGTCAAGATATTAAAAAAGAGCTTCTCTGTTATTTTAAACCAGAGTTTCTTAATCGACTCGATGAAATAGTTGTATTTAATCCATTAACACACGAAGATCTTGTTTATATTTGCGATATATTCATTAAGGAAGCATTGAATATGATTTACGAAAAAAACAAAATTAACATTCATATTACAAAAGAAACTTATGAATCTATAATAGATCATGTTATGAAAAACAACACGAAAGATGGCGCAAGGCCGATAAAGAGAATCATTGAGCAATTTGTAATAAATCCAGTCACTGATTATATTTTAACTAATGAAAATACAAATGTTTCTTATATATATTTATGATGAAATTTATCGAAAGACTATCATGGATTGAGTTATTTTCATCTTTAGAAAGTGACATAAATACAACAATAGATAAAGTTAAAAATGAAAACATATGTCCCGAATTAAACAATGTTTTTAAATGTTTTGAATTTTTTGATGTAATAGATACAAAAGTTGTTGTTATAGGACAAGACCCTTATCATACTCCAAATACAGCTACGGGTTTAGCATTTCAAACAAAAAATGTTAACAAACCACCTCCTTCGTTACACAATATTTATAAAGCTGTTAAAAATACATATCCTAACTCTGCTTGCGATATTTCGTCTTGGGTAAATCAAGGTGTTTTAATGATAAATAGATCATTTACTGTTGAGTTAAATAAACCGAATTCGCATTATAAAATGTGGAAATCAATAACAAATAGTATGATAAATCTTTTGAGTAAACATATGAAAGCTCAAGAGCGTAAAATGGTTTTTATGTTGTGGGGAAATAATGCTAAAGAACTAATTCCATTTATTGATAAGGACTTTCATATTGTTTTAACACATACACATCCGTCACCTTTATCTAGAAAGTCGTTCAGTAACTGTAACCATTTTCAAGAATGTAACAAAACTCACCATATAATTTGGTAGTTTTTACTCTAGATCATCTACTGTAAGCGTTTTTTTCTTTTGAAATATATTCCCATGTATTTTACAATATGGACATATATTCCCTGTTTCATCCAATAATAAGGGTGGATGATTATGTATTAAATTCCCAACAATATTGTTGAAATGAACATCTAAATATTGTTTTATAAGTTCTTCAATGAAGCGTAATTGATCTTTCATGATTTGTTATTTGAATGATTTTTTATGGTTTAAGTAAGGTTGTTTCTCTTAGAAAACAACCGCAAAGGCAACTGAAATAACAAACTCTAAGGGGTTTTATTCTCTATTTAAATAAAAACAAAATAGTAGAAGATGAATTCGTTTACTACACAGTCAATAAATACAATCTCAATCGGAAATTGGACAAATGTGGCAGTGAAAGTAGATCAATACAATAATACGATAACCTTTCTTATTAATGGTCAAGTAGATTCACAATATTCCTTTTCGGATGTTGTAGATTTAATTTTTGACGGAACCAATATGATGATAGGTACAGATTTAATTGCAAACAATCATTATATTGGTAATATATCCGATTTAAGCCTGTATAACGGGTGTCTTTCTTTAGACAAAATTAATACTCAATCGTATGATCCGATTTTAATGTTAGGTTATCGTTTTAACACCTACATGACAGCTAATAATTATACAAATTTTAACGATGTAAGTTTTACAAATTCAACACTTGTTGGTAACGAACATATGGACCTTGTGTATAGTTATAAAAATAATAAAAAAGGCGTGAAGATGAACACCTCTACATATTTAACAACGAATATAGATGGAAAGTTCAATGTTAATTTCGGGAAATGCACCATAAGTACCTGGATATATTTAGATACACTACAAACTATTGGGGAAAGAGCATTATTTTTTAAAGATAATTCGTTTTACATTTATATTGATTCGACAAATAATGTTGTCTTTGATTATGGGAATACCGTCATAAGAAGTGATAACTCTTTATCACAGAAAATATGGTATCATCTTGTAATTACCTTCAGTAATTTCAGCAAAGAAATAGTGTTTTATTTAAATGGATCTATATGGAACATATCGTCAAATACCCTTTTAAGTAATGTGACTAATATAACAGAAGGTGATTTATTTATTGGTTATAATAATGATGAAACAAATCCTATTTACTTTGGAAATGGAATTATAGATGACATCTTGATATTTAACAAACAATTAAGATTGGTATCTGTGCAAAACTTATATAATATTTTATTATCTTCTACAGACGAAGATATAAACAATAATTTAAATAAAGGGTCATGGTATCATATTGCAGCAAGTTATGACTACTTGACAAAAACGCTTAAAACCTATAATAATGGCATTTTATTACAGACATATGATAACTATGAAGTACCTGAAACAGTCAATGACGAGCTTATATTCGTTGGTAAAGGAAATACAGCTTATTTCTATGGTAAATTAGACGATATTCGTATTTATGAAAATACACTAAATGATGATGATATATATAATATATATCATCAATATTTCTTATCTGGAAACAATTTTGATGGAGCAGCACTAACAAGTGCAGATCAAGTAAATACGCTTATCACAAGCACCTCGCATATCGGAACCGAAGTCACATTTTCAGGAAATGTGAACAATGCTACCGTTTGGTATGCATTGGCATATTCGGGTGTTTCTCTTTCAAATAAAGAAATAACGGAGAGTTTGTTTAACGATTCTCGATTATCATCTGCAATAATAAGTGAGAATATTACAGAAGATACAGTTTTAGTCAATAAAAAATTAACAAAAGTAGTTTGTGTAACCGCTAATGAACCGGGGTTGATATTCAATGTAAAACCTATCTCTTCTGTTAATACAACAACTGTTTATTTGTTAGGGAGAAAAGTAATAAATGGGGTGACATCAGACAATATCAGTGCATCTGATGTGAATGTTATTGATATTTTATCTTCACCACATACATCTATTAATTTACAAACGACCTCTACGATATTAAAAAGTGATATAACACTCTTTAGTTCGTATGCTAATATATTATATTACAGAATCGTTGCATATTCTACAGATGTTGTAAATGAACCCACTATAGAAGAACTGTTAGCCTTGACAAATATAGACCATATACAAAATAGTTATACGAATACTCCAAAAAATATTATGAAAGTTGTTAATGATATTTCCATATCGCATTTATACAATGGTTCAGATTTTGTTGCGATGGATATAAGAAAACTTAAAAAGGTGTATGTTATTGCTGTTGATTATAACGAAAATAAATCGCTAAAATCTAAAAGTCCAGAAATTACTGTTGACCCTGTATCTGGTTCAATTACAGTAGTTGTAGAACAAGATGATGGAACAAAAACAGAAACTGAAACAGTCACAACTGGTAATGTTGAGAGTGTCAAAGAAACACAATTAGATGATAGTGGTACACCACTATCTGTTGTGACTACATCAGTCGATAGTGATACTGGAGAAGAAACTACTGTTGTAGAAGATATAATCCAAGGAACAACGTTAGAAACTGTAATATCTACAGATGGTACGATAACTAACACCGTAACAAGGAGTGATGATACTCAAGTAGAAACTGTGACAACTTCAACTGGATATACCATAGAAACACAAAAAGATAGTGCTGGTAACACACTTGGATCTATAGAAACATCTTTACCAATTGTTGACGAAACTGGATCCACAAAAACTACAACCACTATAAAAGATTCTAATGGAACGGAAACAACAAGCACAGAAGTATCTACTGATATCAATGGAGAAATTACAACAACTGTTCAAGATTTTACAGATAACACTGTAAAAGAAACAGTTGAAAAACTTGACGGAGTAATTATAGAAAGTGTGACAAATACTGCCGATAATACGGTGGTTGAAACAACAACTGACACATCCGGTTCTATCACTAAAATAAATAAAGATAGTGCTGGTAATATTATAAGTGAAATTGTAACAACACCGCCTATAGAAACTACAACAGGTGTAACTGAAACTACAACAACTGAGAAAGATTCTTCAGGAACTGAAGTTAAAACAATTGTTATAGTCACCGATGTAATTACAGACACAACAACAACAGTAGTTGAGGATAAAATAGACGGAACCGTTACAGAGACAGTCGTAAACATTGACGACACAAGTGTAGAAAAAGTAACATTATCTACAGGAAGTGTCGTACAAAGTAACAAGGATAGTGATGGTAATGTAATTAGCTCAATTGAAATCACTGCACCTGAAGTTACAGGGACACTTTCTAAAATCACAACAACTGAGAAAGATGCATCAGGGGCTGAAGTTAAAACGACAGAAGTATCTACGGATACAACCTCTGGTACTGTTACTACTACGACCGAAGATAAAACTACCGGTGTAGTTACACAACAATCTGAGTATACGGACGGTACAATAGAACAAACAACTACACAGGCGGATTCGTCAAGCAATACAATTGTGTATGCAGATGATGGCGTGACTGTTACTAGTGAAACCACCGTAACCGCACCTGATTCGTTTGGGTCAGTAACTACCATCGCAAAAAATGTTGATAACTCAGAAATAATCACTGTTACAGATGTTAACAATGAAATAACCTCTAAAATAGAAACAAGTGCAGTAGTTGAGGATATAGTTAATGGAACAACAACTGTTACCACTGTTGAAAAAGGAAACTTTGATGATCAAAATCCAGATGGCGTTACCCTACAAAGTACTACGGTTGTTGTAGATAGTAATACCAATACAGAAACCACTGAAGTTAATAATGTAGCTACTGGATCCAGTAGCATAACAGTAAAAGATAGTAGTCAAAATGTACTTACGCAAACAATCACAAGCGCACCTGATACGGATAACGCGAATGCTATCACCGTAACAGTTATAGATCAAACTGATGGTTCGACTAAAATTACTACAACATTAGATACTGGTATTGTAACTGAAATATTTAATAAAGAAGGTATCAGTATCGAAACTATCACATCTGCTACATCTAGAACACAAACCATAAATCAAGTAGATCAATCAAGTGTAGAAACAGTATATGTTGACGATGGTTCGGGTGGCGAAATTGTTAAAGAAACTACTACTGTTTCTGCACCAGATCCTACAAATAATCAGGTAACAACTGTGATTGATAATAAAGAAACAAACACAGTAGTTACTCTTGTAAATGATATCCATGGTGACTTCATCAGTAAAGTAAATGTTTTAAGTTTCACTGATGTTGATTCTAATGATGTTGTTCAAACATTACAACTAAACGAAAGTGACGAAGTATTATATACAACTAATGTACTTAGCAATAATGGTACTTTTGTAAGCTGGATTGAAACAGATTCCCCTTCTACAGTTGATGATACCACTACAACTGTCACCACTCACAAAAAGGAAAACGGAGTGGATGTGTTATTCACATCCACCCTTGAAACAGACAATGTAAACGCTACCAACACCACAACCATTGAAAACATTTCAGACACTTCTAAAACATACCAATTTCAAACAACAATTACCGATTCGTCCGACACCTTTGTTAGTTTGGTAGAAATATCAGCTCCTTCTACAGTTAATAATGTCATTACAACTGTCACAACTCACAAAGATGTAAATGAAAACATATTATTCACATCCACCCTTGAAACAGACACCACTACCAAAACTACAACCATTCAAAACATTTCAGACACCTCTAAAACATTTGAATTTCAAACAACAATTACCGATTCGTCCGACACCTTTGTTAGTTTGGTAGAAATATCAGCTCCTTCTACAGTTAATAATGTCATTACAACTGTCACAACTCACAAAGATGTAAATGAAAACATATT
>Ga0255773_10000015_pt1 | contig 183648 bp, 193 predicted proteins | sample 011ome_17_FD_179971 | JGI IMG/M metagenome (GOLD analysis project Ga0255773, IMG submission 179971) | Coastal salt marsh microbial communities from the Groves Creek Marsh, Skidaway Island, Georgia - 011502XT metaG (version 2) | ecosystem: Environmental > Aquatic > Marine > Intertidal zone >... | reverse complement strand
GGATGCCCCGCCACCACCTCCATCGCGGCACGCACCGCGAACGGATCATCGGAATCGGACACCTCTCGCAGTGCTGGCAGCAGGTGATGGGTCATCACATCGATGGCGTTGTCGCCGTACTCGTAGCTGTAGCCGGGCCACGACATGGTGACGCACTCGCCCCAGCCGCTGATCCCGTTGTCGGAGGTGGCTTCCACGAGGATCACGTCGCGCACTCGCTCGGTCCCGAAGCTCGTCCGAAATGGGCGCACGAGGGGGATGTTCAGACGATGAATCCGGAACCGCTCGATCCTCATGACGTCCTCTCCAGTACGTAGCCGCCATGGTCGGCGACTCCGATGATTCGATATCCGTCAGCGAAGGCGGCCTGCAGGTCCTCCCGCACCTTCAGCCGCCACTGCAGCCCGGCGGCCGGATCGGCTGCGCGAACGGCGACGATGTCCTCCGGCAGCTCTACCTCGCGCACATCGCGACCAGCCGCGACGAGCTCCTGCACGTCCAGGTCGCTCAGCTCACCGGCCATCGCTGCCGCGATACGGGCAGAGCCCAGATGCCACCACGCGAAGAGCCGGTCGGTGGCATCGCCGCTGTTGATGCCGTCGTCCATCTCGCCGTAGAAGTTCGGCTCGAATCCGTCCACGTCGACGCCGAGCTTGATCAGGTTGAAGCGCGCATTGCGTCGCACGAGGGGGTCGAAGGTCCACGCGATGGTGTCGATGCCGACATCGTGAGCCCACACCCGCTGATGCAGCTTCAGGGCCGTGCCAATGTGCTGATTGCGGTAGGGCTCGAGGGCACCGGCCATATGCGAGTGCAGGTGCTCATGCCAGTGACCGCCCTGCAGATGCCGGCCGGCCACTCCGAACGCCGCCCCGATGGGCTGGCCGTCGCGGTAGGCCGCACTGCAGTACCCACCTGCATGCACCAGTGCACGCATCAGGTTCCGCGGAAGCTGCGTCGAGCCGTCCCCCGAAGGCCACACCTGATCGAAGACCCACTGGGCGTCGGCCAGTTCACTAGGCTCAATCAGCAGGCGGACCTGCACTTGGGCCCGTTGCTCAGCCCGACGAAGGTCGTCATCGGCCGGTCGCGCTGTCACGAGATCACCGTAGCGAGTATCGGGAGGCACAGTGCCGGAGACGTCCTTGCACGATCAGGCGCGAGATCTGCTGCCCGCCATGGTCGACGCCGTCGAGGCACTCGTGACGATCGAGTCCCCAAGCGAGGACCTCGATGCCTGCCGCGCCGTCGTGCAGGAGGCCGTCGGCATCTTCGGGGGGTGGCTGCCCGAGCCCGCACGGATCGAGGAACACGGTGGACGCCCCGTGTGGCGATGGGGCGCCGATCAGCCGCGCATCCTGCTGCTCGGTCACCTGGACACCGTCTGGCCGATGGGAACTCTGGCTCGCCTTCCCTTCACCAACGACGGAAGCCGCATCACTGGCCCGGGCTGCTTCGACATGAAGGCGGGAGTCGTGCAGGGCTGGGCGGCCCTGGCCATGCTCGGACTCACGGAGGCGGACGGCGTCGGCATGCTGCTCACCACCGATGAGGAGATCGGCTCGCACGCCTCTCGAACCCTTCTCACCCATGCCAGCGCGCTGACCGAGTCGGTGCTCGTGCTCGAGCCCTCCGTCGACGCCGCCCTGAAGACCTCCCGCAAGGGCACCAGTTGGTACGAGCTGCACTTCACTGGGCGTGCCGCCCATGCCGGTCTCGATCCGCACAAGGGCATCAATGCGCTGCTCGCGGCATCGCAGATGGCGATCGACGCTGCCACGTGGGGAGATGCGGGTGCCGGCACCACCGTCACGCCGACCCTCCTGTCGGCAGGCACCACGGCCAATACCGTTCCCGCCGCCGCTTCCATGACCGTCGATGTGCGCGCCTGGACCGCAGCCGAGCAGCAGCGAGTCGATGACGCGTTTCGCTCATGGCAACCCGGCAACGAAGCTCAGCTGGCGATCGATGGCGGTATTGATCGACCGGCTCTTGAAGCGACCTCCTCAGCCGCGCTCTTCGCTCGAGCCCAGATGCTTGCTGCCGCTCTGGGCCTGGATTCACTCGACGGACGAGCCGTCGGCGGCGCCAGCGACGGAAACCTCACGGCGGCAGCGGGCCATCCCACCCTCGACGGACTCGGCGCGGTCGGTGACGGCGCCCATGCAGACCATGAGTGGGTCAGCGTCCCCGCGATGGCCGAGCGCGCGGCCCTGCTGGCCGCGATGCTCTCGAGGTAGACGACGCCGCAGTCCTTAGTGCAACTACAGGGACTCCGTGAGATCTCCTGAGTCGACGATCCGATACGCGTAGCCCTGTTCGGCGAGGAACCGCTGACGGTGCTGCGCGAAGTCGGCATCGACCGTGTCCCGGGTGACGATCGAGTAGAAATGCGCGGTGCGTCCGTCACCCTTGGGTCGCAGGACGCGCCCGAGCCGCTGCGCCTCCTCCTGCCGCGACCCGAACGTGCCACTCACCTGGACCGCCACCGACGCCTCGGGCAGGTCGACCGAGAAGTTGGCAACCTTGCTCACGACGAGCACGCGGACCTCCCCCTGCCGGAAAGCCTCAAATAGCCGCTCTCGCTCCTTCACCGATGTTTCGCCGGTGATCACTGGCGCGTCCAGATGCTCACCCAGTTCAGCGAGTTGGTCCAGGTACTGGCCGATGACCAGAACCTGATCGTCTGGATGACGGGCGACGATCTCCTCGGTGACCCGAATCTTCTCCGCAGCGCAGGAGGCCAGGCGGTAGCGGTCCTCCGGCTCTGCCATGGCGTACGTCATCCGATCCGAGTCAGGCAGGGTGATCCGCACTTCGACGCAGTCGGCCGGAGCGATGTGACCCTGGGCCTCGATGTCCTTCCACGGTGCGTCGTAGCGCTTGGGTCCGATCAGCGAGAAGACGTCGCCCTCTCGTCCGTCCTCGCGCACCAACGTCGCAGTGAGGCCCAGGCGGCGACGCGACTGGATGTCGGCGGTGAACCGGAAGATTGGTGCGGGAAGCAGATGCACCTCGTCGTAGATGATCAGGCCCCAGTCACGGGAATCGAACACCTCCAGGTGCGGGTAGATGCCTTGACGCTTTGTTGTCATCACCTGGTAGGTCGCGATCGTGACGGGGCGGATCTCCTTGCGGGCGCCGGAGTACTCGCCGATCTCATCGGGCGTCAGAGTGGTGCGGCGCAGCAGTTCATCACGCCACTGACGAGCCGCCACCGTATTGGTGACGAGAATCAGCGTCGTCGCCTGCGCCAGCGCCATGGCCAGCGCGCCCACGATGGTCTTGCCCGAGCCGCAGGGCAGCACGACCACACCGGACCCTCCGTGCCAGAAGCCCTCCGCGGCCTCGGTCTGGTACTGCCGTGGCTGCCAACTCTCCGCGTCGAGGCCGATCGCATGCTTCTCACCGTCGACGTATCCGGCAACGTCCTCCGCCGGCCAGCCGAGCTTGACCAGAGCCTGCTTGAGGTTGCCGCGCTCACTCGGATGGACGATGACCGTCGTGTCATCGACCCGTGCACCAAGCAGCGGCGCCACCTTCTTGCTGCGCAGCACCTCCTCGAGCACGGGCGCATCGATCGACTGCAGCACCAGCCCGTGCACGGGGTGATTGTTGAGCTGAAGGCGTCCGTAGCGCGACATCGTCTCGGCGACATCGATGAGCAGCGCATGGGGCACCGGATAGCGCGAGTAGCGAAGGAGCGTGTCAACGACCTGCTCGGCGTCGTGGCCGGCCGCGCGCGCGTTCCAGAGCCCCAGTGGAGTCAGTCGGTAGGTGTGGATGTGCTCGGGAGCCCGCTCGAGCTCAGCGAAGGGAGCAATCGCCTTACGGCAGGCGTCAGCGTCCTCGTGATCGACTTCCAGGAGCAGGGTCTTGTCGCTCTGCACGATCAGGGGGCCGTCGGTCACAGGCTGACCCTACGGATGCACCCGATCGCGCGCGAGGCGGCCTTCCCGAGTGATACCACTATTGATACCACCGTGCTAACGTGGCGTCATGGCCATGACCTTTCGCCTGCCTGCCGAGGATTCTGCTGCTCTTGCCCGCATGGCAGAGCTTGAGGATCGCTCCCGGAACGACGTACTTCTCACTGCGCTGCGCGAGTACATCGAACGACAGAGCCGAGCTGCCCTGATGGAGCAGGTCATGGACTCCGAACTGCCTCGCTATGCCGAGGCCCTCGAGCGCCTCGGTCAATGATCTACCTCACTCTGGACGAACTGCTCGGGATCGCTGCTCGAGTCATCGACGGCCAGGTGGCCCTGCGTGATGCCGGCCTGCTGGAATCAGCCGCGGCTCGCCCTCAAGCCACGGTGTTCGGTGCTGACGCCTACCCCGACCTGCACTCCAAGACCGCTGCACTCCTCATCTCCATCTGCAAGAACCGCGCATTGGTCGACGAGAACAAGCGGGTTGCACTCGCGGCAGCGATCGTGATGCTGGGCCTCAACGGATGGGTGCTGACGCTGACAAACGATGAGGCCTACGATCTCGTCATCGCCATCTCCAGCGGTGAACTCGATGAGGTGGACGAGGTCGCCGATCGACTCAGGAACGGCTCCCGGTCAAGTTGATTGGGGCCGCATCGCCAGCCGGGCATCGATGTCGAATCCGAAGTCGTCAACCGTGCCGAGACCGGGCAGGGGGATGTGGACGCGACCGATCGAGGCACTGCCGGTGATGTCGATCTCGGCCATCGCATCGCCTGTGGGTCCGATGGCAGTGATGGCCAGGTCCAGTGGCACCTCGATGGTTCCCCCGACCGCAGTCCCGGAGACCGTCCACCCGTCGGCATCGACTGAGCCTTGGCCGGTGTAGTCCAAGGAGTGCACATTGTTCGACGAGATCAGGCTGCGAGCGGCTGCCTGCATCAGGAAGTTGCCAGTGCGCATCTGACTGAGGTCCAGTCGCAGGGTGAACTGCGCATCATCACCCCGAAGCACCAACTCGCCTCCGGACACTGGGGCCGTCGCATCGATGCTGACGAGTCCGATCTTCCCGCTGCGAAGGCGCACATGCCCGCCATCGACCGTGTTGACGATCCACCGCTGATCCATGACCCCACTGTGTCACCCTTCCGAGTGATAGCCGAACATGTACCTACTGACGGCACTGTGGCGCACATCGGCCGGAACTAGCGTCAGACCCCTGCTAGTCCTCCCTCTTCGAGATCGGAACTCCTCATGAGAATCTCCAGAGTCGTCGCCACCGCACTCGGCGCAGTCATCGTGCTCGCCCCCGCTCTTGCCGGCAACGCACAAGCGGCCCAGCCGACGGCACAGAAGACGCAGCGGATCGTCATCGTGCAGGAGGCACCCACGCTCAAGGTCTACGAGCCCTCAGCGACCAACACCAAGGTGGTGCTGTTCACCGCTCCACTTGCCAACGCCGCCGGTGCCCCGGCTGGCACCCTCACCGGGTCACTGGTCACCGTCAGCGAGGGAGCGGAAGCTGGCTCGGCCCGGGAGCGCCGACTCACGTTCACCCTGCCCAAGGGCCAACTCGTCGCCACCGGTGTGAGCCTGTACCCCAATGGCAGCGTGGAGATGGAGCAGAACAAGCCGGTGACCATCGCCATCGTCGGCGGCACGGGCCGGTACATGGGCGCTCGCGGAGAGGTGAAGACCAACCGCAACGCCGACGGCACCTACCGCCACGTCATCACGCTGCTCCGCTAGGCACCCGGCAGACACCTGCCGTGTTCAGACATGACGAAGGGGCGGGAACCTGTCGGTTCCCGCCCCTTCGTTTTGCTCGTGGTTGTGAGGTTCTGAGCTAGAAGTCCAACCCTCGGGACTTCTCGCTGACGCTAGACGTCCCACCTCTGGGACTTCTGAGTGACCTCAGAAGTCCAACCCTCGGGACTTCTCGCTGACGCTAGACGTCCCACCTCTGGGACTTCTGAGTGACCTCAGAAGTCCATGCCACCCATGTCGCCGCCGCCCGGCATCGCCGCAGCCGCAGGCTCCGGCTTGTCGGCCACGACAACCTCGGTGGTCAGGAACAGTCCAGCGATGGACGCCGCGTTCTGCAGGGCAGAGCGGGTGACCTTGGCCGGATCGATGATGCCCTTGGCGATCATGTCAACGTACTCACCGGTCGCCGCATCGAGACCGTGACCCACGGGGAGATCGCGAACCTTCTCCACGATCACGCCACCCTCGAGGCCAGCGTTCTCTGCGATCTGCTTGAGCGGAGCGTTGACCGCGACGCGAACGATGTTCGCACCGACAGCCTGCTCATCGGTCAGACCCAGCTCGTCGATCTTCGGACCGGCAGCCTTCATCGCCTGGATGAGGGCCACGCCACCGCCGGGCACGATGCCCTCCTCGACGGCCGCCTTCGCGTTGCGAACGGCATCCTCGATGCGGTGCTTGCGCTCCTTGAGCTCGACCTCGGTGGCCGCGCCGACCTTGATGACGGCCACGCCGCCGGCCAGCTTGGCGAGGCGCTCCTGGAGCTTCTCGCGGTCGTAGTCGGAGTCGGAGTTATCGATCTCCGCGCGGATCTGGGAAACCCGGCCCGCGATCTGATCGGCATCGCCAGAACCCTCGACGATCGTGGTCTCGTCCTTGGTGACGACGACCTTGCGGGCGCGACCGAGCAGGTCGAGCGTCGCGTTCTCGAGCTTGAGGCCGACCTCCTCGGAGATGACCTGGCCGCCGGTCAGGATCGCGATGTCCTGCAGCATGGCCTTGCGGCGATCGCCGAAGCCCGGGGCCTTGATGGCCACGGAGCGGAAAGTGCCACGAATCTTGTTGACCACCAGGGTCGACAGGGCCTCGCCCTCGACATCCTCAGCGAGGATGACCAGCGGCTTGCCCGACTGCATGACCTTCTCGAGCAGCGGGAGCAGGTCCTTGACCGAGGAGATCTTGGAGTTGACGATGAGGATGTAGGGATCCTCGAGCTCGGCCTCCATGCGCTCGGGGTCGGTCATGAAGTACGCCGAGATGTAGCCCTTGTCGAAGCGCATGCCCTCGGTGAGCTCCAGCTCGAGGCCGAAGGTGTTCGACTCCTCGACCGTGATGACGCCTTCCTTGCCGACCTTGTCCATGGCCTCGGCGATGAGCTCTCCGACCTCCATGTCACCGCCTGCCGAGATGGCAGCGGTGGAAGCGATCTGCTCCTTGGTCTCCACGTCCTTGGCCATCGAGAGCAGCTCATCGCTGACAACCTCGACCGCGCGCTCGATGCCCTTCTTCAGGCCCATCGGGTTCGCACCGGCGGCCACGTTGCGCAGTCCCTCACGGACGAGCGCCTGAGCCAGCACGGTTGCGGTGGTGGTGCCGTCGCCAGCGACGTCGTCGGTCTTCTTGGCGACCTCCTTGACGAGCTCAGCACCGATCTTCTCGTAGGGGTCCTCGAGTTCGATCTCCTTCGCGATGGACACGCCATCGTTGGTGATCGTGGGGGCTCCCCACTTCTTCTCGAGAACGACATTGCGGCCCTTGGGGCCGAGGGTGACCTTGACGGCGTCGGCAAGTACGTTCATACCGCGCTCGAGAGACCGACGGGCCTCCTCGTCGAATGCAATCATCTTTGCCATGGGGGCTGTTCCTCCGGGAACGTCCGTGTGGTTATCACTCACTAGTGGAGAGTGCTAACGGAAAAGTTAGCACTCGACACCGGAGAGTGCAAACCCGAGATCCCGGTGAATGCTGCGTCAGGCGTTGAGCCGGCTGCGCGGCCTGGCGGTCGACTATCGACGCAGCACGAGGCACCCCGTGTCCACGCCGTACTGGTCAGCCGGTCGGAACGTCTCCCCCACGCAGGGCAGTGACCGCGGTGCGCTGAGCGGCCCGGAAGGCCTTCTTGGCCGCGGTCGCCTTGGCCCCCTTGGTCGAGACCTTCCACGCCTCGGCGTAGGGCTCCCACAGCACCCCGGCCTGCGGTGCATTCGGCATGGTCACCCCGGCCGCCCCGGCATTGCCGATGGCCCGGATGCGCCCACCCCCGGTGGTCACCGACTCGGCTGCCTGCAGGTTCGCCGGGTACAGGCCCGCCACAGCGGCCAGCTTCTGCTGCTGCGCGTTGCGGGCGAAGAAGGACGTCATGAGTCCGTCGACCGCCTTCTCAACACCGTGCTTCTCAGCGAACTTGGTCTTCATGAAGCCTTGGACGGTGAGCAGCGGCGCCGGCTTGATGCCCGACTTCATCGGAGGGACGGCGCCGATCCGGTAGGCGAAGGTCAGGTCGAGCAGGCTCTGCAGCGACTCCGGCCCCGCGAGCCAGAAGGGGGACTGCCCATTGGCGAAGGCCGTCTTCGCCTCCTCGGATGTCAGCTTCGAGGAGATCAGGCCGCTGGTGTTCCACGCATCGATCTGTGTGGCATTCGCTCGGAACGTCTTGTTCGACAGGCCCACGTCCGCGAGGTTGATGCTCCCGTCGGAACTGCGCCCGAACAGGTAGCCGCCCAGACCACTGAACAGCGGGAACGTGGTCCACGGCGAGGTGCCCTCGCCCTGGGCGAGGGCGAAGGGGATCGTCACCTTCTTCCTCTTCTTGACCAGTTTGAGCGCGACATCGCTGAGCTCCGCGAACGTCCGCGGCTGGGTCGGCACGAGCGCGGTGTTCGTGATGAGCGCCAGATTGCTGATCTGCACAGGCAGACCGAGCTGCTCGCCCTGCACAACGGACCCGACGAGAACGTTGGCCCGGAACTGGCTCTTGATGCGCTTCTTCAGCTTGATGGGAGCGAGCAGTCCGACGGGAGCCAGCTCGCCCGTCCAGGTGAGGTCTCCCCAGATGATGTCCGGTGCGTTCTTCGCGCCGATGCCGGCCAGTTCAGCACGAACGTCTGCCGGCTCCTTCTCCAGGACGGTGACAGGGGTGCCCTTGTAGCCGTCAGAGAGCATGTCCCGGATCGTCTGGGCATGTCCCGGATCGGACCAGATCACCACACCATCGGCGGCCTGGGCCGAAGGCACCACGGCACCCACGGCCACCAATGCCGAGACAGTCAAGGTCGCGAGGACCCGAGTCACGGGGCGCACAGCATCATCCCCTTACATCTAGCTGATGGATCTCCATGACGCTTTCAGACATCGTACGTTCGCGCCCCTGCCCTCACAGCGGAGTGACATGCGGCAATACGGATTCAAGGACCGGTCATGGTCCGGTCCGCTGCAAGCCCGAACTAGCGGGATTCGACCTCGATGCCGAGGCGCCTCGCGGAGCGGGCGCGCTGGCGGGAGGCCCGCATGCGGCGCAGGCGCTTGACCAGCAGTGGGTCGTAGGCGAGAGCCTCCGGTGCATCGATCAACCCGTTGAGGATCTGGTAGTACCGGGTGCCACTCATGTCGAACAGATCGCGGATCGCCTGCTCCTTGGCTCCGGCGTACTTCCACCACTGTCGCTCGAACTCGAGGATCTGCCGGTCACGATCGCTCAGGCCGGTCGCCTCAGCGTCCACCGCATGCCCTACGTCCATTCCAGCTCCCTCGTGACTCGACCCAGCGACAGCCATCGTAAGGGGTGAATCCCATCGTTGTCATTCGCCTCCCCGGTTCCGTCACTTCTTCCGGGCCGACTGTTCGCCGGCCTCTGGTTGAGATCAGGGTGACCCGTCCTCGCGTTCCGCACGTCGACGATCAAGTTTCTCCCGAACTGCCCGCCGATGACGAGCCCGTCGACGATCCCGCTCCCGGATGAGCAGCCACGAGAAGGCGTAGCCGAGGCCGTTGGTCGCCCAGTGGAAGCCCATGGGTGCCAGCACGCTGCCCGACAGCAGTCGGAGGAAGGCGAAGAGCACTCCGGCGATGGACGTGGTCAGCACACTCAGCGCCACGGCGATGATGTTGCCCCGGCGACCCTGCCCCGCCACCGACCCGAGCGCGGGATTCTTCTCGTGGGTCCCAATGCTGGGCAGGATGTGCCAGAGCCCGAACACGATCGACGACAGGACGATTCCCCACACGAGTCCGAAGCGGCGGATGAGCATCGACAGCAGCACCGCCCGGAAGGCGATCTCCTCCAGCAGAACCGTGCCGAAGGGCACCTCCACGAGCGCCTGGAACACCATTCGACCACCGCTCAGGGTGCCCATTCGCTCGTCGTGAAAGGCGGTTCGGGTGCGCTTGAAGGCCGATCCGATGAGGTAGATCGCCGTGATCAGGCCGATGCTGGCCGCTGCCCAGATCAGGCCGGGGAGGAGATACGCCCAGCCCAGGCCCATGTCGGTCCAGGTGTTGCCGTCGAGGAGTCCGATCGCGAGCAGAAGGACGGAACCACCGAAGGCCCACAGCAGGTAATGGGTCTGGGGAGCGACCCGGTTGTTGACCACATTGAGGACGATGAGCGTGACGATGACCACCGCGACCGGCCACCAGGCCAGTCCGGTCTCCTGCGCCGGATAGACGAGCTCGAACATCACTCATCAGTCTAGGTGCGTTGCCATACTCTTCCCGTGCCCGAAGACCGCAGCATTCTGTCGCGACCGGGCCCACCGCCCGATGCGGAACTGGCGTACGGCGCACACCCGGATCAGGTGATCGACTGCTACCTGCCTCGTGCAGGCAATGGAGTCGCAGAGCGACCGAGTGTGGTGTTCATCCACGGTGGGTTCTGGCGACCGGAATACGACCGCGAGCATGCGCGAAACGCCGCTGCGGCGCTCGCCCAGGCTGGCTTTCCCACCGCCCTCATCGAGTACCGCCGCATTCCGGGCGATCCGGATGCCATGGTCGCCGACGTGCGCATGGCCCTATCCGCGGTGGCCTCCGGAGACACCCCCCTCGCCGAAGGACCCGTCGTCCTCATCGGCCACTCGGCCGGCGGTCACCTGGCGCTGGTTCTCGCCGCGGATCCCCACGCTTCGGTCGCCGGGTGCCTTTCCCTGGCGCCCGTTGGCGACCTCGCAGCAGGGCAGGCGCTGGCCTTGGATGACGACGCAGTCACGGCTTTCCTCGGGGCCGATGCCCGAGACCGTCCTGACCTTGATTCCGCTCTTCTCCCGTCCCCGATCCGGCCGACTGTCATCGTGCACGGGAGTGCGGACTCCGTCGTGCCGATCGATCTGTCTCGATCGCTGGCAACCGCCCCCACGCTGGTCGCACTGGACGACGTTGGTCACTTCGAGCTCATCGACCCGGCCACCCCTGCCTGGGCAGAGGTCATAAGCGAGCTGACGCGGATGACCGATGCCGTCGTCCGGCCACCGCACGCCTAGCGCTTCAGCTTCACCCCTGTCACATCCGGAAGGGACCGGGTGGGATTGCTCGGGGTCGGCGGAGGTGGCGGAAGGAACTCCGTCGCCGTCGAGGCACCCTCCCACCAGGACCGACCCAGCATCTGCATGGCGCAGGGACACTCATTGGGTCCAGCACTCTTCGTAGGCCATGTCAGGTCATCCAGATCACCGAAGGCGATCAGGCCGGGAACGGCGGTGTACCTGGGCGTGGCTGAAGCGGCGTAGAAGGCAAGGATCTGATTGGCGAATGCCGGGTCCGAGGCTGCCCTCGCCGAATCACCAAGCTTCGTCGACAGCCTCGAATCCCACGCGAACCACCCATTCGTCGCGGGGAAGGGGATCGTGTAGCGCGTACGTGGCGACTTCCAGCTCTGGACAGCGGTGTTCGAACTGGAGGTGTTCAGTGGAAGGGCGTTCACGTAGTCGATGGCCGAACCCTGAACCGCGGGGAAGTCGGTGTAGGACTTCGACGCGCTGTTCGTCTGGCAGGCGAACCAGTAAGCGGTCACTCCGGTCAGACCCGTGGGAGCCGGCTTGCCGCCGGAACAGTTCGTCACGACTGTGGCCATGCCCATCGGGACGGAACTGACCGCCACCCCACCGCCGATGAGGCCTGCTTCATCGCTATAGAGGTTCGGTGGAACCGCTGCAGCAATGTTGCTGTTCCACGCGCAATAGGTGTCCAGCGCATTCTCCGCGCACAGCAGTCCGTCGGAACCGGGGGCCGCACCCGACTCCTGGGCATTCGTCATGTCGCCTTGCCCGAAGTAGAAGTTGTTCGACTCGGTCGTGAGGACGAACTGCTGGTAGAGAACAGAACTCCAGTAGGCGAGGAACTGCTGAAGGGACTGCACGTCCGCTTGGTCAACGGAGTTGGCGGCGACCGCCTCGCCGTTGTACAGGGTGTAGGCGTTCGTGACGATCTGCTGCCAGCCGCTCTTGACGCCGGGGGCTGCCGGAACGAACAGTGCACTGTTGATCTTGCTGCCGCACAGTGTCTTGACGGCCTTCCAATCCTGGGCGTATTGGGTCAGCTGAGGGTTGTTCTTGTCCAGAATCATCGTGAAGGTGAGCGATCCGTTGATATCCCCGGAGTTCTCACCGGAGAGCGTCACAACCGTGTTGCCGCTGACGGCTCTGGAGGACAGAACCTTGACCACATCCGTGAAGATCGCCCCGTCCACCCGTCCGGTGTTGGCCGCCGAGAGAGACACGACGATGGAGCCGCCAACGGTATCCACGTCCTGCACCGTCACTGGTGCTTCACCGTCGCCCCCGATGCCAGTCCCTGTGACCGTCATACCGATCGTCGGGGACGGGGACTTCCCCGAGTTTCCGGGCAGCGTGAGGGTGTAGTCGCCGGCGATACCTGTTGCGTCGGGTACTGACAGGTTGACCGAGCCGATGCCGTCACCGGAGACCGCACTCCCTTCGATGTTGCTGTAGCCGAGCGCGCCGGGCAGCGTGACGTTGGAACTGCCTGCCACTCCGGTGGCTCCCCCCACCACATTCGGCTGTGCGGCGGCCATGAGGTTCACGTAGTTGCCCCACGGAAGCGTGATCTGGTCCCGGCACTCGTTGGCTGCGGCCATTGCCGTGGCCAACGCTTGGTTCTGGGCCGCTACCTGCAAAGCGTTGACCTGCGAGGAGATGCAGTTCAGCTGCTCCATGACGGCGATGAGGGCGCTCTGATCGGGCGCCACGGAACCCGACCCGCCAAGCCCTGCGAAGACCATGCCGGGAATTCCTGTGGCCGCGGCGTCGGGGACGCCGGAGTACTGAAGGAGACTCTGGGTCGCTATCAGTCCCACCTGGGTGATGATCTCAGTCGATGAGGTGCCCGGCGCCGGGGAATTCGGTATCGCAGACGAGCACACCGCGGTATTGACATCCGTCGCCCTCAACTTGGCAGAAGCGCCTGCTGAGACGGACCCACGCGGGGCCAAGCGTGCAACCTCTCGACCGGCCGCGGCTTCTTTTGCCAGCACACCCATCAGGCCGTTGAACGTGCTCGGCAGGCGGGGCCGATCGGCCCGGGCAGCCGCCAGGATCCGGTCGACGTCGACGTAGTTGTTGCGGAAGCGGAGGATGTTGGCTGGCGCGTCCGCCGGAATCCCAACCGCTTCTCGGATCTTGTCGACGGACGTATTCCAGGCACGTTGGGTGGGAAGGCCGTCCTTCGTCAGAACTTCCTTACGGGTGGCCGCCGTGGATACCAGGTCCAGGTAGATCGTCGTCGTTTCAGTCAAGGCAGGCCACGCGTACGCCTTCAAGTTTCCCTCGAAGTCCTTCCCCCGAGCAACTCCACCCGATGTGGTCAAGGTCAACGGCAACGACGCCTCGGTCAGCATCAGATCAGTCAGCATCACGACGCCCTCCCGATTGGCGGTGCCGGATGCGATCAGTTGCTGATCACGGTCCCGAACCACCACAAGCGCGCCATCCAGCGGAGTGTTGGGACCCACAGACGCCCACACGAACAATGTTGCACCGGTCGCAGGGGACTCAGAGGCGCGTGCAACCGGGGCCGATCGGCTCTGCGCCGAGCCGCTCTCTGCGGATGCCGGCATCGCCGCCAGCCCCAACGCCGCAACCATGGACGTCACGCACAGTCCCACGATGCCCGACCTGACAGCCGCGACCTGCCCACGCGCGCTACGTCCAGCCATTGAGATTCCGCTCCTTGGATCCGATGGCTCATCAGCGCTGCTGATGGCCGTCCTCATTCCCCCGAGAGCCACGCGACATGACGCCAGAGACCTCACGGGGACTGCCGCGGAGAGGCTCACACGGAACTCTCCGACGGACAATCAGCGACCGCGGGGCCAGTTCGGTTTTCGCACGGGCCACGAGAGGGGAACCGCCTGAACCAGGCCAGCTGCCGACCAGTCACCCCGCACGGCACTTCCTCACCCAACTACCGGGCATCACCTCTGCCGGCAGTATTGAATGAGGACATGACGGACACCAGCGAGGACCGAGCAATCACGCTGGACGCGTCCGAGGACCCTGCCCTCAGGCGGGATGACTTCCTCATCCCCCCGGCCGTGGGCGGCGCCTTCCCCCTCACCTCCTACCTGGCGGGCAACTCCCTAGGCCTGCAGCCGAGGGCGACCCGTGCTGAGCTGATGGCCGACCTCGATGCGTGGGAGCAGTACGGGGTGCATGGGCACATCGATGCCGACCGACCCTGGTTCCCGTACCACGAGGAACTGCGCGAGCCGGCCGCCCGGCTCGTCGGCGCTCTGCCGCATGAGGTCGTGATCATGAACTCCCTCACGGTCAACCTGCACCTGCTGCTGGCCACCTTCTACCGGCCCACCGCCATCCGACATCGGATCGTGATCGAGGATCGCTGCTTCTCGTCCGACTCCTATGCCGTGCGCTCCCACGTGGCCTTCCGTGGATACGACCCGGACACTGCCGTGCTCCGCCTGCGCCCACGTGACGGTGAGGATGTCCTGCGCACCGAGGATGTCCTTCGAACGCTGCAGGAGCATGCGCACTCGATCGCGACCGTGATGATCGGTGGCGTCAACTACCTCAGCGGTGAGGTCATGGACATGCCGGCCATCACCGAGGCCGGGCATGCCATCGGCGCCACCGTGGGCTGGGACCTCGCTCACGCAGCCGGCAACATTCCCCTTCGCCTGCACGACTGGGACGTCGACTTCGCCGCCTGGTGCTCCTACAAGTACCTCAACTCCGGGCCGGGCGCCGTGGCCGGTGCCTTCGTGCACGAGCGGCACCTCGCCGACTCGAATGCCCCCCGGCTCGAGGGCTGGTGGAGCACCGACCCCATGAGCCGCTTCAGGATGGAGCCGGAGTCCGACCCTCAGGCCAGCGCCGACGCATGGTCGCTCTCCAATCCCCCGATCCTGGCGATGGGTCCGGTTCGCACATCACTGGACATCTTCGACGAGGTGGGGATGGATGCCCTTCGCGCTCGCAGTCTGCGTCTGACCGCATATCTTCGCGAACTCCTCGAATCGATGGCCCAGCGAGCGGGCATCACCATCGTCACTCCTGCCGATGACCAGCGTCACGGTGCGCAGCTCTCCGTGCGCGTCCCCGTCGATGCCGAGGACCTCACCCAGCGGCTGAGCGACAACTGGGGTGTCGTGGCCGATGACCGACGACCCGACATCGTCCGCCTTGCTCCGGCACCCTTGTACTGCACGTTCCATGACTGCTGGCGGGCTGCTGACGCACTGAGCCAGGAACTGACCGGAGAGGGAATCTGATGAAGACGCCAGACCAGACGACCGTGGCCGTGGTGGGAGGAGGCCTCGTTGGCTCCCTGCTCGCGTGCTATCTCGGTCGGCGCGGGTACCGCGTGGACGTCTACGAGCGCCGACCCGACCCGCGCACCGCCGAGGTGGAGCGCGGGCGGTCGATCAACCTCGCCCTCTCTGAACGCGGGCTCGACGCGCTGCGTCGCATCGATCTGGTCGACACCGTGATGGCACCGGCGCTGCCCATGCATGGGCGGATGATGCACGACGTCTCGGGTCGACTGACGTACCAGTCCTATTCGGCCAACGGCGACCGAGCTATCAACTCGATCAGTCGCGGGGCGTTGAATGCCACGCTCCTGGATGCGGCCGAGGCGACACCGGGCGTGACCCTTCACTTCGGTGTGCGCACCACCGCCTACGGACTCGGCGCCAACAGCCTCGCGTTGGCAAGAGGAGACTCGATCGAGGTGGTCGAGCCCGATGTGGTGATCGCATCAGATGGCTTCGGCAGTGCCGTCCGCCAGTCGCTGGAGGTCTCGGGTCGAGTGAGCACCGTGACCGAGAGCGAGGATCACGGATACAAGGAACTCACCATCCCCGCCGTGGACGGGGAGTTCGCCATGGATCCCGACGCCCTGCACATCTGGCCACGCGGGTCGTCGATGATGATCGCCCTTCCCAACCCGGACAAGTCCTTCACCTGCACGCTGTTCTGGCCACGTGCCGAGCTCGAGGCGCTGACGACGCCGGAGGAGATCCTCACCCACTTCGCCACGGAGTACCCCGATGCGGTGCCGCTCATGCCGACCCTCGTCGACGACTTCCAGCACAACCCGAACGGACTCCTGGCCACTCTCCACGTGGATCCGTGGCAGGCCGAGGGCAAGGTCGCGCTGATCGGTGACGCTTCACACGCGATCCTGCCGTTCTTCGGTCAGGGAGCCAACGCCGGGTTCGAGGACGTCGTCGAGCTCGACCGCTGTCTCACCGAGACGGGCGACGACTGGGGAGTGGCTCTGCCGATCTACCAGCAGCGACGCCAGGAGAACGCGGAGGCGATTGCGCACCTGGCGCAGGAGAACTTCATCGAGATGCGCGACAAGGTGGCCTCGCCCACCTTCCGCGCCTCCAAGAAGGTGGAGCATGCACTCGAGCGCCTGCTGCCCGGCAAGTACCTCTCCCGCTACGAGATGGTCTCGTTCACGACCATCCCCTATGCAGACGTCATCGAGCGGGACAAGAGGCAGCGCAGCACCGCTCTCGCGACAGCTGCCGGAGTCGGGGCAGTAGCCGTGGGCGCCGCACTCGGACTCCTCGCACGCGCGGCAAGAAAGGGATCCTGATGGCAACGCAGAGTCACCTGTTGAGCGAGAAGGCGAAGCCTCGGGGACGGTTTCCGCACGCGAAGCGCGCGGGAGACTTCATCTACGTCTCGGGCACGTCCAGTCGGCGCCCCGACAACTCCTTCGTCGGGGTTGACATCATCAACGGCGCCAAGGTGCTCGACGTGCGGCAGCAGACGGCGGCCGTCATCGAGAACATCCGCGACATTCTGCGGGCGGCTGGAGCTGACCTGGACGACCTCGTACAGGTCACGTCCTTCCTCGTAGACATGGCCGATTTCGAGGCGTACAACGAGACCTACGCGGAGTTCTTCACCGAGTCCGGCCCGACTCGAACGACGGTGGCCGTTCGCGAGCTTCCGCACCCGGACCTGCTGATCGAGATCCAGGCCGTCGCCTACAAGCCGGAGAGCTGACATGACCGACACCACGAACGACCTCACTGCGACCCTTGACTTCCAGGCGTGGCTTGCCGAGCACGGGCCGAACCTGAAGCCGCCGGTGGGCAACAAGGAGATCTTTCCCGGCCAGGAGGACTTCATCGTGATGGTGGTGGGTGGGCCGAACCAGCGCACCGACTTCCACATCGATCCCTATGAGGAGGTCTTCTATCAACTGACCGGCACGATGCACGTGAACCTGCAGACACCGGAGGGCCTGCAGACCGTCACCATCGGACCAGGTGAAATGTGGGTGCTCCCTCGCCATGTGCCCCATTCCCCACAGCGTCCGGAGACCGGGTCTATCGGTCTCGTCTTCGAGCGCCCCAGAGCGATTGGCGAACTCGAGCACTTCCAGTGGTACTGCCCGGAGTGCAACGCCCTGATTCATGATGTCGAGCTTCAGGTGACCGACATCGTCAAGGACCTGCCCCCGGTGTTCGACGCCTTCTACTCCGATGAGCATGCGCGGACATGTCCGCAGTGCGGGCATCTGCATCCCGGCAAGGGGTAGGCGAGCACACGAATGGCTCCCGTCATTGACGTGCACACGCACGTCGTTCCTCCCGGTTGGCCCGATCTCGGATCGCCCGACGATCCGTGGCTGCGTATGGACTCCGCGTCCGCCGCGACCATCATGCGGGGCGACCGCGAGTTTCGTCGCATCACGGATGCGTGCTGGAACGCTGACACCCGGCTCGCCGATATGGATGCGGATGGCGTGGACGTGCAGGTCGTCCTTCCCACACCGGTGTTCTTCGGCTACGACCGTGACCCTTCAGATGCAGCGCGCGTTGCGGGGATCTTCAACGACCTCGCGCTCGAGGTCACCGCGCAGGCGCCCGACCGGCTCATCCCCTTCTGCCAGGTGCCGTTGCAGGATGCAGATGCTGCGATCACCGAGCTTGATCGCTGCATGGCCAATGGTCATCGTGGCGTGGAGATCGGCAACCATGCGGGCGACCGTGATCTGGACAGTGAGGGTGTCATCACCTTCCTGCAGCACTGCGCCGACCGCGGCGTTCCCGTGTTCGTCCATCCCTGGGACATGACGCCATCCCCGCGCACCGATCCGTGGATGCTGGAGTGGCTGGTCGGCATGCCCGCCGAGAGCCAGTTGAGCCTGCTGCGCCTCTGCCTCAGCGGAGCCTTCGACCGCCTCCCCGAGACCCTTCGCATCGGCTTCGCCCACGGCGGCGGTTCGTTCGCCTACTGGACAGGACGTGCCGACAACGCCTGGCACCAGAGGCGCGACCTCGTTGGGGCAGACAGCGATCACCCGCCGAGTCACTACGCCGAGCGCGTCTACGTCGACTCCGTCGTCTTCACCGAGGTGGCACTGAGGGTGCTCCTCGACGTGCATGGACCGTCGAGAGTCGTCCTCGGCAGTGACTACCCGTACCCGTTGGGCGAGCGTCCCGCCGGTCGCGTGGTCCGGTCGAGCAACCTCACCGACGACACGCGCGCGCAGCTGCTGGGTTCGAACGCTCGAGACTTCCTGGGGGACGGCCGCGCCGCACCCAGCTGAATGGCACGCAGGTTCAGCGGCTCAGAGGGAAGCGGGGGGCACTCCGGACGCACGGGTGCTCGACCGATGCGCGGGCTCCGTCAGTCGGCCTCGAGCCCACGGTCTCGCAAGCCCTTCCGCACAGCGAACAGGAGCTCGAGATCGTCCAGATCCCTGGCGTCTTGAGCAGCCCACTCATACCGACACCAGATTCGCCTGATCCAGCATCACTCCGCGGCTCTTGAAATACGCAGGCGTCCGCTGGAAGACGTAGGCACGCAGGGCGCTTCCCTCGGGCAACCCAACCCAGATAAGGGTGGGGTAGAAGCGAGTGTCCGCCCTGGTCCAGGAAGGGGCGGAGTCCAGATCAGCCAGGCGGCACCTATGCACCGCGAGCCCGGCGAGCGCCGATGAGGCGGTCCGCTATCCATCCCCCCGCCAGAGGCGTGAGATAGACCAAGGCGTTGTAGGAACCGTAGATCGCTGCCGCATCGCCGGCCGAGAAGCCCAGACCTGACTCGGCCGGATTCATCGGGTCAATGGCTGCCACCAAGTACAGGACGAGGATGGCCCGCATGCCGTAGAAGGAGAAGCGCTCCCACAGTTCCGTGGCCGCGAGAGTGGCCAGGCCCCACGGATGTCCGAAGAAAGTCACGCGGTCTGGTGCCTGCTGATCAGGGTGAAGGTTCCCTCGGAGATGGGAGTGGACCACGAAGACATCGCGCCATCGCACCATGTGCCCCACCCACGCTGCAGGCGATCAGCACCCGTCACATCCGTTAGCTGCACATCGGTATCGTTGACCCCCGCGCCCCTGTAGCTCAGTGGTAGAGCAACCGCCTTGTAAGCGGTAGGTCGTCAGTTCAAACCTGACCGGGGGCTCTCTCCTCAAGGTGCGTCGCGCGACCTCCACGTATGGCGCGTCAGCGCTCTCCTCGTGGCGCCCAGCGGAAGACCAGAAGTGCCAGCACAAGACCGCCAATGGTCCACGCGGTCAGCACGAGTGCGCTGAGGCCCAGCTGCCACTCTCCCGCCACCTCGATCACCTCGGCTCCGTCGGGAAGGAACACGTATCGCATCGTCTGGGTGAGCCATTTCAAGGGGAAGATCGACGCGAAGTTCTGCATCCACGTCGGCAAGTCGTTGAAGACGAAGAACACGCCGGAGGTGAACTGCAGCACCAGAACAATCGGTGCCACGATCGCGGACGCGCCCTTGCCTTGACGTGGAACTACAGAGAAAGCGATCCCGAGCAGAGTGCACGAGAGCAGGCCGAGAACGCTAACCCACGCAAACGTGAACCACCTGTCGGCCGTGCTCGGCAAGTTGATGCCGAAGAACAGCACACCGACGATCAGCAGGATGATCACCTGCGCGAGGTAGGCCACGAAGACCATGCCCGCCTTGCCGATGAAGTAGGCCGCCTTCGGCATCGGGAGACCCGCCAGCCTCTTCAGCGTGGAGTCATCACGCTCCATGGGGATAGCAATGGCAAGGTTCTGGAACGACGTGTAGAGGATTCCGGAGGCGATCATGCCTGCGAGGAAGTACTGCGCAAACGTGATGTCACCGAAACCGATCTCCTGATTGGCGAATACGGATCCGAAGATCACCAGCAGGATCATCGGAAGCATGAAGTTGAACAGCGCGCTCTCCCGGTCGCGGAAGAACTGGCGCAGCTCGAGCACGATGCGCCTGCGGCCCAGGGTGATCGCCCGATTCATCGCTCCTCCTCCATCTTCAGCAGGGAGAGGTAGATCTCCTCGAGGGTCGGTCGGTGCACCTGGAGGGCAGGGATCTCCCCATCGAACCTTTCGGCCAGGGCTCTGACGAAATCCGTGGGTTCGCTTGTCGCCTCGGTGAGGTCGATGTCACCCTCGCGCCAGCTGACGATGGCCTGAGCGTCGGCTCGATTGCCGATCCGACCGGGTGCATCGCACGCAACGATCCGGCCCCGCGCGATGACGGCCACCCGATCAGCCAGCCGTTCGGCCTCCTCGAGGTAGTGGGTCGTGAGGAGGATCGTGGTGCCCTCTGCTTTGAGTTGCTCGATCAGCGTCCAGAAGTCACGGCGCGCTGCCGGGTCGAAACCGGTAGTCGGCTCGTCCAGGAAGAGGACCTCGGGTCGACCGAGGATTCCGAGCGCCACGTCGAGTCGGCGTCGTTGACCCCCCGAGAGCTTGCCGTTGCGTGCCTTCGCCTTCTCAGTGAGACCCACGGCTGCGATGACCTCGTCCGGGTCCCGAGAGTCGGGAAAGTAGTCGGCGAAGTGAGACACCGTCTCACGAACGGTCAGGTCGCCGAGGTCGCGATCAGCCTGCAGGACTATACCCAGACGCGCCTTCCACGTGAGGTCGCCTTTGGCTGGATCGACCCCGAGGACGCGTGCGCTGCCGCTGTCCGCCTTTCGGTAACCCTCGAGGATCTCGGTCGTCGTCGTCTTGCCGGCACCATTCGGCCCCAGCAGGGCCAGGCATTCACCATGCTCAACAGTGAAGGAAACATCGTCCACGGCAAGGACATCGCCATAGGCCTTGTGCAGGGCGTCAACCTCGATTGCAGAGCTCATGACTCAAGTGTGACTCACCCACGCCCGCATTCGGCGGTCAAGCTCACAGCTCACTCGATCCCGCGCGCCACCAACGCTTCCCCCACCGCATCTGCATGCCGCAACGACTTGACGATCAGGGGCGCGGCGTATGCCCGCGGGCTGGGGCCAAGCCCGCGAGCGCGCTGGGCGTCTCGAACCTCCGCAGAGAAGCCGACGGCAATCGGTACCGCACGGATGCCCAACGCGATCAGCAGGCCGACACGCTCGGGCTTCACTCCGAGGAAGCGCAATGGTCGAAGAACCACGACGATGACGTCGACAAGCGCACTCGTTCGGGTCGTGAGCGTGACCAGGCTGGCCGCCAGAACGAGCAGCACGATGACGCCCACGATGTCGACGGCTGCCTCCCATCCACGAGCCCACCCCTGGAACACGGCGATGAACAGCAGGATCCAGCGCAGCGGCTTCACCTGCCGCCAGGCCAACAGCGGCGTGAACCCCGCCAGCGCGAACAGACCGAGCAGCACGATGAGACCGACGACGATGGCCACGACCCCTTCGAGCAGAATCGATGCGACACCCAACGCGACAAGGGCCCCCAGCTTCACCCCCGCGGGCAGCCGGTGCACGGGGGACGACCCTGGGACGAAGAGTCCGAGATCGTTCATCCCATCAACCGCCGGTAGTGCTCAATGGCCGCCGCCGGTGTGTCGTCGCAGACCAGGCGGGCCTCGTCGAACACCAGCACCCGATCGAAGGAATCCAGCAGTTCAAGGTGATGAGTGACCAGCACCACCTGTGTCTCGAGGCCGCTGACGTAATCGCCGATCATTCGGCTGTTGCGCATGTCCAGCAGGGTCGTCGGCTCATCCATCACAACAAGGTTGGGCTCGCTCACCAGCACTGCGGCAAGGGCCAGCAACTGCTTCTGCCCACCGGAGAGCAGATGGGACGGGCGATCGGCCAGATCGGCCAGTCCGAACTGCCCCAGCACCTGCGCAACTCGCTCGGCCACCTGCTCCTTGCTCAGATCGCTCGATCGGAGACTGAAGGCGACATCCTCACCGACCGTCGGCATCACGATCTGGGCGTCAGGGTCGGTGAAGCAGAAGCCGACGCGTCGTCGAATCTCCCGGCCATGTCGCGCCGTCGAGAGTTCGTCCACGGTGACGTCGCCCTGAGTGGGGATGATCAGCCCATTGAGCAGACGTGCGAACGTGCTCTTGCCCGAACCGTTGGCACCGAGGACGCCGACCCGCGACTCGGAAAATCGAACGTTCACATCCGCCAGCACCGTGCGACGCGCAGACGCCTCGCCGAACTGATGACTCACACCCGTGAGCTCAACTACTGGCATCGCTCGACCACCACCGCCGCGCCTTGACCGCCACCACCGGCGACCGCGGCGATCCCGTAGCGCCCCCGCTCCTGCCGAACCAGTTGCGAGAACAGCCTGACCATGAGCACGGCCCCCGATGCCCCCCACGGATGCCCGAGTGCGAGCGCACCACCCTGTGCGCAGATCCGCCGTTCGTCAATGGGGAGTTCGTCGGCGGCGGCGAGCATCTGGCAGGCGAAGGCTTCGTTGAACTCGATGACGTCCATGTCCGCCCAGTCCAGCCCCGCCGTTCGCAGGGCCGCCTGCGTTGCGGGAACCACGCCCAGCCCGGGCACCTGCGGATCCACACCGCACGTGGCCCAGCCCAGCAGCCGCAGCCCCGGCCCACCCCGCCGCGCGTACTCATCGCCATGAACCATCGTCACCGCCGCCGCACCGTCGTTGACGCCGCAGGAGTTGCCGGCTGTCACCGTGCCGTCCTCACTGAAGGCGGATGGAAAGCGCGCCAGGCGCTCCACCGACAGGCCCGCGCGTGGACGCTCATCCTGCTCCAGGCCCGGCAGGGCGACAATCTCGTCGACGAACAGGCCCTCGGCCTTGCTTTGAGCTGCTCGCGCATGTGAGCGAGCGGCATAGGCGTCCTGGCGGGCGCGATCGATCCCGCGATCGCGCGCCAGCCGGTCTGCGGCGACGCCCATGTCTGGGTCGGGCCAGCCTGAAGGCGTGAAGGGGGCGCGCTCATAGGCCTGTCCGGCAGCGCCATCGGACGCACGCCAGTGGCGCACCGGAGCAGTCGATGCGGACTCCACTCCCCCGGCGATCACCCACCCGCCACGCGCGCTGACGAGGTCGGCGGCCATGGCCACCGCGGCCAGTCCACTCGAGCACTGCTGGTCCACGGTTGCGGCTGAGACCGATTCGGGAAGGCCCGCGGCAAGACCCACGACGCGAGCCACATTGCCGCCAGGACCCATGCAGTTGCCGAGGATCAGGTGATCGACGGGTTCGTCCGCCGTCGCCATCGCAGCAGACGCGACGACGGGGGCGCCCACCGCCTCGACCGTGAGGTCCCTCATGCGTCCGCCTGACGTGCCGATTGGCGAGCGCACCGCGGCGACGACGACAGGCCGCGGATTGGAAGTCACGTGGTCATCGTGCCACCCGGGCCGCTGGCGTCACCGCCAGCACCTCGCGCAGCAGTTCAGAGTCCGGCTTTCCCGACGCACTCGTGGGCAGACTGTTCAGGACGTACCAGCGATGGGGGCGCTGGGCGGGGCTCAACCGGTGACGAGCCACGTCAGGCAGCACCTCCAGATCCGCCGGATCGGTGAGCGCCACCGCCATCACCGACCCGAGACGGGCGTCCGGCAGGCCCACCACGCGCAGGGGTCCCGCAGCACAGGAGCGCAGAACCGACTCCACGTCTGCAACGAGAACGGTGACGCCAGCCGTCGTCACGGCATCATCGCCGCGTCCCCGGACACGCAGTTCGCCATCGTGGAATTCGCCTCGATCGCCCACGGTGGCGAATCCGTCAGTGCTCCACCGCAGCGATCCGGTCTCATCGTCGGCCGCGTAGCCGTTGCACAGGTAGGGCGAGCGCGCCCAGATCTCCTCATTGTCGATGCGGATCTCGACTCCGGGAAATGCCCCGTACGTCAGGCCATCCGATGCCCAGCCGACGAACGAGAGCTCCGCCGCCCCGTAGTACGCATGGACGCGGAGACCGTCCGCCGTCGCTCGTTCCACCTCACCGGCGGCAAGCGCATCTCCGGCGACGATCACCGTGGCACCGCGCCGGAGCACTCTCGAACGCCGGGCGCGAGTCAAGGCCAGCGGCGTGAGGTGGGCATGCGTCGCGTCGGATGGATCCTCCACGACCTCGGCCCCAGCCGCGTGCGCGTGCACGCGTGCAAAGAGGTTCATGGTCGACGTCATGGGCCCGGGCACCCACACGCGGGAAGCCTGATCGACAGCGGCCAAAGCACTCACTGCGGCAAACGAACTCGACCAGGAACCCGCGGACCGAATCACGCGTCGAGGCTGTTGCGTGGTGCCGGACGTCCGCAAGGCCAGCGAACGACCCTCGTGCTCGGCCGTGATGAACCCGCGGACCGGGTCGTCCCAGTCCAGCAGGTCGACAGGCTCAGGCGACCGGGACATCCGCGTCGGCCTGCTTTCGCATCCGTTGCCGAAGGAGCCCCGGATAGGACGCGTGCACGGGCTTGGCGATCAAGGCGGCAAGCACGGCCTTGACGAGGTCGCCGGGGATGAACGGCAGGAGTGCGACGGTGGCAGCACCGACGGACAGGCCACCCACCAGCATCATTCCGCCAAGGCCGAAGACGTACATCACGATGATCCCGCCGAGGACGTTGAAGGCCACACCCCAGCCGATGCTGTACGGAAGGCCGCGTCGTTCCGTGAGCCAACCGATGACGAAGGCCGCAATCGGCCAGCCGATGAGGAACCCCACGCTCGGCGTGGCGAAGACACCGAGTCCGCCTCGGCCGCCAGCCAGCAGAGGCAGCCCGATCGCGACCAGCGCGAGGAAGAGGACGACGGAGGCCGCGCCCTTGCGGGCTCCGAGGATCGAGCCGGCGAGCATGACACCGAGGCTCTGAAGTGTGACGGGCACCGGCATAGCAGGCAGTTGCAGCGCTGGCACGAGGCCGAGCGCCGCGATCACGCCGGCGAAGATCGCGACCTGCGCCATCCAGCGAGCGCTCTCCCCGGGGGCAGTCGTTCGGCCATTCGCCGGGGTGTCAGCACGCATGCGGCGGACACTACCCGCCCCGTCACACGACCCGTCAGGGCCACCACCAAGAGGCGGCCGCAGCACAGGCACCCCGGCTCAGGAGGTGTCTCGCACCCGTCCGGTCGATGATCGAACGATGAGCTCGGGTCGGAACACGAACTCATCCCGGGGTGCGGGAGTGCCGTTGATGCCGTCCATCAACGCCTGCACCGTTGCAGTGGCCATCGGCGTGACGGCCTGCCGGACCGTCGTGAGCGGTGGATCGGTGAAGGCGATGAGTCGCGAGTCGTCGTAGCCGACGACCGACACGTCCTCGGGCACTCGCAGGCCGCGCTGGCGAGCCGTGCGGATCGCGCCGAGGGCCATCAGGTCAGAGCCGCAGACGATGGCCGTCACGCCAAGCCCCAAGAGGTGGTGGGCCGCCGCCTGCCCGCCCTCGACGGTGAAAAGTGAATGGGAGACGAGCTCCGAGGCCTCCTCCTCGCCCATTCCGGTCTGCCGCGCCATCGCGGAGATGAAAGCCGCCCGCTTGCGCACGACGGGAACGAAGCGTGCGGGGCCAACCGCGAGGCCGATGCGTCGATGACCCATCGACGTCAGGTGGGTCACTGCGAGATCCATGGCCGCGGAGTCGTCATCCGAGACGAAGGGTGCGTCGATGCCTTCGGCATAGCCATTGACGAACACCACGGGCAGTCCGCGATCCACGAGAGCTCGATAGGGCGCGTGATCGGCGGTCGCATCGGCATGCATCCCCGAGACGAAGATGATGCCGGAGACTCCACGGTCCAGAAGCAGTTCGACGTACTCGTCCTCCGAGACTCCCCCGGGAGTCTGCGTGCACAGCACCGGCGTGTAGCCGTATTGCGCCAGCAGCGTCTCCATGACCTGCGCGAACGCTGGGAAGATCGGGTTCTCCAACTCCGGAACGATCAGCCCGACGAGACCTGATTGACCGCGGAGGCGGATCGGGCGTTCATACCCGAGTACGTCCAGCGCCGTGAGGACCGCTTGGCGAGTGGTCAGCGAGACACCGGGCCGATCGTTGAGCACTCGAGACACCGTCGCCTCACTCACCCCGGCCTGCTCGGCGATGTCGGACAGCCGGGCCCGCGGGTTCTCGCTCACGTCAGCAGCCTACGGCTCCCGCCCACGTCGCATCCATGCCAGTCTTGGCGGGTGCGCATGACGGGGACCTACGAGGAGCAGCGACTCACGCACCTGCCGTGGGACGTGCCGCTGGAGGACTGGCCCGAGGATCTCGTCGTCGCTCTTCCCCGAGGCATCTCTCGGCACATCGTCAGGTTCGTCCGCATCGACGGGGTTGTCTATGCCATCAAGGAGGTGGAGGAGCACTTCGCCACGCGCGAGTACGAGCTCCTCTTCGACCTCGTTCGACGCGATCTGCCCTGCGTCGAGCCGATCGGGGTCGTCCTCGATCGCATCGCCCCGTCCGGAGAGCCGCTGCCGGGCGCACTCATCACGCGGCACCTGGAGTTCTCCCTGCCCTACCGTGCACTGTTCTCGGCCAGCCTGCGGCTCGACACGGCCAGCCGACTGCTCGATGCCCTGGCTCTGCTGCTCGTGCAGGTCCACCTGGCTGGCTTCTCCTGGAACGACTGCTCCCTCTCCAACACCCTGTTCAGGCGAGATGCCGGCGCGTTCGCCGCATATCTCGTCGACGCCGAGACGGGCGAGCTGCATCGCACACTCACCGATGGTCAGCGCGCCTACGACCTCGAGACGGCAGCCACGAACGTGGCCGGCGAGCTCATGGACCTGCAGGCCGGCGGGCGCCTCCACGAGGGCATCGATCCGATCGTCACCGGCGTCAGCCTGCGCACGCGCTACGACGCCCTCTGGCAGGAGATCACTGCACCCGTCATCACCTCGCGCCAGGACCAGTACGCCGTCGAGTCCCGCGTCCGACGCCTGAACGACCTGGGCTTCGACGTGGCTGAACTGCAGGTGAGCACCGAGCCCGACGGGGAGCACATAGTCATCGCTCCGAAGGTCGTCGATGCCGGGCACCACTCCCGTCGTCTCATCCGACTGACGGGACTTGACGTCGAGGAGAATCAGGCACGCCGCCTGCTCAACGACCTCGACACCTTCCGGCTCGAGATCGGCCTTCGGTCCGAGGACGAGGAGATCGCCGCTCATCGATGGGTCACCGAACGGTTCGAGCGAGTGATGCGCGAGGTCAGCCCGGAGTTGCGGGGCAAGCTCGAGCCCGCCGAGATCTTCCACGAGGTCCTCGAGCATCGCTGGTTCATGTCCGAGCGCGCTGGAGCAAGCGTCCCCTTCGGCGAGGCCGTCCGCGACTACGTGGCCACCATCTTGCGCGCGAAGCCGGAGGAGAAGGCCGTGCTCGGCTCACGCGATGGCAGCCCGAGCGACGACACCGCTAGTCTGCGGATCGTCCTGCCGACGCCCTCCGAATCCTGAGACAGGGAGCACCGTGGAATCCGACATCCGCTCGCTGCTCGTGATCATGGCGATTGCGGCGGTCGTTCCCCTCATCGTCGGAATCCTGCGCCTGAAAGTCGCTGAGGTAGTGCTGCTGCTGGGATTCGGCATCGTGCTGGGGCCTCAGGTGGCAGGCTGGATCAGCGTCGACTCGTCGATCGACCTGCTCTCCGAGCTCGGCCTGGGAATGCTCTTCTTCCTCGCCGGGCTCGAGCTGGAACAGCGCGCCATTCGCGGCCAGAGCGGAAAGCTCGCCGCGATCGGCTGGTTCGTGTCACTCACTCTCGCGCTCATCGCCGCCCTGATCATCGTGGAAACCGAGAAGGGCCACGGCGTCGTCGGCATTGCGATCGCCATGACCTCCACCGCGTTGGGAACGCTCCTGCCGATGGTGCGAGATCGAGGGGAACTGAACTCGAAATTCGGCACGTTCTTCATGGGTGCAGGCGCCTGGGGCGAGTTCGGGCCCATCATCGCCATCTCGATTCTGCTGGGGACGAAGTCCTCCTTCGCCGCCATGGTCAGCCTCGGCGTCTTCGCCGTCGTCGCGATGATCCTGGCCGTCCTGCCGAGTCGCCTGGCAGGAGATCGCATTCGCGACATCCTCGAACGCGGCCACGCCACAAGTTCGCAGACGGCACTCCGCGTGACGATCCTGCTCCTGGTGCTGCTCCTCGGGCTGGCCGGATCCTTCGGCCTCGACGTCGTTCTCGGGGCCTTCATCGCCGGCGTGATCGTACGACGCTTCTCGCCACCGGCGGAGGAGTCACGGCTGCAGGTGCGCATCGAGGCGATCGGCTTCGGCTTCCTGATCCCCCTGTTCTTCGTGGTCTCCGGTGCCAACATGGACGTGAACTCGATCATCGCGGACCCCGTGCCGATGCTCGTGTTCTTCGTGCTGATCCTGATCGTGCGCGGTGTGCCCCAGTGGTTCATCTATCGCAAGGCCATCCCCGACGTGCGCGAACGCACGCGCTTCGCCCTCTACGCCGCCACTGCCCTGCCGATCATCGTCGCCGTGACCACCATTCAGGTGCAGAACGGCGTCATGACCAGCAGCGGGGCCGCATCACTCGTCGGCGCAGGTGCCCTCACTGTGCTGGTGTTCCCCCTCGTGGGCAACGCCCTCACTGCCCGGCGTTCGCCGAGTGTCGATCAGGAGCGGGCGGAGAACACGGCCTGAAGCACGATCCCCGCAGCCACGGAGGCGTTGAGGGACTCGTTGCCGCCTGCCATCGGGATGCTGACGCGCCAGTCGCAGGTCTCGCCCACGAGGCGGGACAATCCGGCCCCCTCGGCGCCGATCACGACGACCACCGGGTCGGTCAGGGTGGTGGCCACCAGGTCGCCCAGAGCGACGTCGGCATCGGCCGTCAGGCCCAGCACCGTGAACCCTGACTTCTGCAGGGACTGAAGGGCGCGCGTGGTGTTGGTGACCTGAGCGACGGGCACACGGGAGAGCGCGCCGGCTGAGGCCTTCCAAGCCGAGGCCGTGACTCCCACCGAGCGACGGGTCGGGATCACGATGCCGTCAGCACCGAAGGCCGCGGCAGAGCGGGCAATCGCGCCAAGGTTGCGCGGATCGGTGACTCCATCGAGCACGACGACCAGCGACCCCGTCTCAACGGCGGAGAGATCGGCGTACTCGTACTCCGGCACCGTGAGTACCAGCCCCTGGTGCACGCCGCCATCGGTCATGCGGTCGAGCTCCGTGCGCGCCACCTCCATGATCGGGATGCTGCGCGAGACTGCGAAGCGCATCGCCTCGCGCCAACGATCGTCCGCGTCGGCCTTGGCCTGGACGTAGAGGCCGGTTGCCGGCACGTTTGCGCGGAGCGCCTCGACGATCGGGTTGCGGCCCATGAGCAGGCTGCCCTGCGAGCGCTTGAACCCTCGCGAGGAGGAGCCGCCGCGCGAGGACGTCTTGGCGGTGCCGCTGGCCGCGCGCTTCTGCACGGCGCGCTCCTTGCGTGCGGCCGGATGGTGCGGGCGCTCCTTCGCCTTGGGCGTGGGTCCGCGGCCCTCGAGCTTGGCTCGTCGCTGACCACCCGAGCCGACAGTGGCGCCCTTCTTGGTGCCGGTCTTGCGCATGGCGCCGCGGCGCTGGGAGTTGCCTGCCATTAGTTCTCTCCGGTCAGTTCAGGGACCAGCGCACGCCGGCCCCGGTGTCCTCGACCTTGATGCCGATGGCATCGAGACCGTCGCGAATGGCGTCTGCCGCCGCGAAGTCCTTGCGTGCACGTGCATCCTGCCGCTGCTGAAGCACGACCTGCACCAGAGCGTCAATCACCTCAGCCTCGCGGCCATCAGAGCCGGCTCCCACCCAGGGCTCTGACCACGGGTTGATGCCGAGCACGTCGACCATGGCCAGCACCGCGGCGAAGGCTGACTGGACCTGCTCGAGGTTGCCATCGGCCAGGGCGGCGTTGCCCTCACGCACGGTCTCGTGCAGCACAGCGAGCGCCTGCGGTACCGCGATGTCATCGTCCATCGCCTCGTCGAAGGCGGATGGCCGGGCCGCGGCATCCACATCGGGAGTCCCATGCAGGCGCAACGCCGACTGGGCGCGCTCCAGGAATCCCTCGATGCGTCGGTAGCCCTGACCCGCCTCGGCCACATGCTCGTCGGAGTACTCGAGCATCGAGCGATAGTGCGCCCCGGCCAGGTAGTAGCGCAGCTCCACCGGACGAACCCGCTGCACCACCTGATCCACGAGCAGGGAGTTGCCCAGCGACTTGCTCATCTTCTCGCCGGCAGTGGTGACCCACGCGTTGTGCAGCCAGTACTGCGCGAAGTCCTGGCCCGCAGCCTTGGACTGTGCGATCTCGTTCTCGTGGTGCGGGAAGACCAGGTCCAGGCCACCGCCGTGGATGTCGAAGGAGTCACCCAGATACTTCGCGGCCATGGCCGAGCACTCGATGTGCCAGCCTGGGCGCCCGGAACCCCACGGGGTGTCCCATGCCGGCTCGCCGGCCTTCGCTGACTTCCACATGGCGAAGTCACGCGCATCCCGCTTGCCTCGCGGATCAGCGTCGGCCGCGTCTTTCATGTCGTCCGGTCGCTGCCCGCTGAGATCCCCATACGCAGGAAAGGAGCGCACATCGAAGTAGACGTCTCCAGCGGCCGCATATCCATGGCCGGTGTCGATGAGACGCTGCATCAGCGCGACCATCTCCGGCACATGACCGGTGGCTCGAGGTTCATAGGTGGGCGGCAGGCAGCCGAGGACGTCGTAGGCGCGAGTGAAGGCTCGCTCGTTGCGCATGGCGACGTCCCAGTAGGGGACGCCTTCGTCGGTGCCGCGCGCGAGGATCTTGTCGTCGATATCGGTGACGTTGCGCACGAAGGTGACGTCGTATCCCTTGGCCGTCAGCCAACGACGGATCACGTCAAAGGCGACGCCGCTGCGGATGTGGCCGATGTGAGGAGGCGCCTGCACCGTCGCCCCGCACAGGTAGATGCCGGCCTTGCCCTCCTGAAGGGGGACGAAGTCACGCACGGAGCGCGAGGCGGTGTCATAGAAGCGAAGGGCCACAGAGCGAACAGTACCGAGGCCGTCGTGGCGCCCCGGTACCTACGTGATTAGCGGGAGAGCAGGACGACCTTCTCCGGATGAATTCGCACGACGACGCGGACGTTGTCGGTGCCGTCGTCCATCGTGTAGCGGTCGGCGCCGGTGTACCTCAGGCAGAGTCGGTCGATCAGCTCTCGACCGCCCTCCTCCGTCATCTCCACGGTGCCGCGGATCTCCACATATGAGTAGGGATTCGCCGATGGGTAGACGAGGACGGACACCCGCGGATCCCGCTCCATGTTCAAGCACTTGCGCCGACCCTTGACGGTGGAGACGAGCAGGTCGTTGCCGTCACGCTCGATCCATACGACGGTCTGCTGAGGGAAGCCGTTCGGCAGCAGGGTCGCGATGGTGGCGAAGTCCGTGCCGTCGAGCCACTCCTGGGCGATCTCGGGAATCTCAGCCATGGTCAGTCCAGCCACTCGGAAATCGCGTTGAAGGCCACCTGGTTGACCGCCTTGCGCTGGGCAGAGGTCATGTTCTTCGGGCCATTGACGAAGTAGGTCGTCTCGATGATCGCATCATTGACGAGGCTGTAGACCGCGTAGTTGTCATTCAGGTACGGGTCGTCAGAGGTGCTGTCAGTGCCTAGGTTGTTCTGCGTGATGCCGATGGATTCAACACCGACAACGGACACAGCGGGGACCACCGACGTCTTGACCAGCCACGAATTGGTGTAGGAGGTTCCGTCATCATCGGTGGAGGTGGTCGAACCGGAGCCGTTGCACTTCTTCGACATCGTCTTCATCGCGTTGAACGCCTTGATGGCCGCCGAATCCGATGCGTACTTCAGCACCTGGACCTGGACGGACGGCCCTGAAGCCTTCTTGCTGTTGTAGTTGGCCATGAACTGATACTGCGACTTGCCCGTCGAGATGCTCGCGCCATTGTCCTGTGGATCCTCGGAGGGGACGTAGCACAGGAAGTTCTTGTAACCGGGACTGGCGCTGAAGTTCAGCCGCGAGTCGAACACGCCCAGAGCCTTGGGGATATCGGCCTGGGTGATCATGTGCCCGGCCGCGTACGTGTAGAGGTCTCGGTCGTACGCCTGAGCCGCGGGCGCAGCCACCATGCCGACGAGTGAGGCCGCAAGTGAAGCACCGAGGGCGGCGGTGAGGGCGGGACGGATACGCATGAATCCCCCTAGAGAGTTGGGTGTGCCGACATCAGTGAGGCTACCGCGATCGCCGCGATTCCCTCTCCTCGGCCAGTCAGGCCGAGGCCGTCGCTCGTGGTGCCGGACACGCGCACGGGTGCGCCAAGGGCCGCGGACAGCACGTCCTGCGCCTCCTCGCGACGAGAACCGACCCGGGGACGGTTGCCGATCACCTGAACGCTCGCATTGCCGATCAGGTGGCCGCTGTCGCGCACCAGCGCGGCTGTGTGGGTGAGCATGGAGACGCCGGACGCCTGCGCCCACTGCGGGTCATCGGTACCGAACACCGAGCCGAGGTCTCCTAGACCCGCGGCGGACAGCAGCGCATCGCACAGGGCGTGCGTGGCCACATCGGCATCCGAATGCCCAGCCAGACCTATCTCGCCAGGCCAATGCAGGCCGGCCAACCACAGGGGGCGACCCTCGCCGAACGCATGCACGTCGGTCCCGATGCCGACCAAGGGAATGTCAGATGGCACCGGAGGCCCTCCTTCGGGCGAGGATGGCCTCGGCCATGACGACATCGATGGGTCGCGTGACCTTGAAGGCCTCCTCATGCCCGGCGACACAGAACACCGGGACACCGAGCGCTTCGACGAGGCCAGCATCGTCGGTCGTCCCGAGGTCGGATTCGGCATGTGCCTGCTGCAGCACGGCTCGCTGGAATCCCTGCGGGGTCTGCACGGCGCGCAGCACCTCTCGATCGACGGTGCGGACCACTATGGCTGACGCGTCGACCTCCTTGATGGTGTCCACGACGGGGAGCACCGGAATGACGGCGGGATGACCGGCTGCAACGGCCGCGACAACGGAGGTGACCACCTGCTCGGGGACCAACGGCCGTGCGGCGTCATGCACGAGCACGATGTCGACGTCGGATGGCAGCGTGAGGAGGGCTCGAGCCACCGAATCCTGCCGGGTATCACCACCGGCCACGACCGAGACATCTGCGCCGAGTCCCTGCTCGTCGAGCATGGCGGCGACCGAGTCAAGGGAGTCCTCGGGGGCGGCGACAACCACGAGATCCACCACTCGACTCCCGGCCAAAGCCCGCACCGCGTGCACGAGCATGGGCACACCGCCGAGGGTGCGTAGGGCCTTGGGGGCACCGGGGCCGAGGCGCTCACCGCGGCCAGCTGCGGGAACCAGAACCGCCGTGCGACCAGACCGCTGCGACAGATCCCCTGTCGCGTCCGAGGACGCCACAGTCGCCTGAGCTAGGAGGCCAGGACTTCGTCGAGGATGGCTTCTGCCTTGTCCTCGTTCGTCTTCTCGGCGAGAGCAAGCTCGCTCACGAGAATCTGGCGTGCCTTGGCCAGCATGCGCTTCTCGCCAGCCGACAGGCCACGCTCGCGCTCACGGCGCCAGAGATCACGAACGACCTCTGCCACCTTGATGACATCGCCCGAGGCGAGCTTCTCGAGGTTCGCCTTGTAGCGACGAGACCAGTTCGTGGGCTCCTCGGTGTAGGGCTGGCGGAGAACGTTGAAGACCTTGTCGAGTCCCTCGGCGTTCACGACGTCGCGGACGCCCACGAGATCGACATTGTCGGCGGGAACTCGGACCGTCAGATCGCCTTGGGCCACCCGGAGGACGAGGTACTCGCGGTCCTCTCCCTTGATGGTCCGAATCTCAACCGATTCGATGAGGGCTGCTCCGTGGTGCGGGTAGACAACCGTGTCGCCGACGTTAAAAGCCATTGAGTGGAACCCCTTTCCAAGGACCTCAAGGTTACCACGCGGAATTTCCCCTCCTGTCGGCAGCAGTTGCCCTCACGGCCATGCAACGGCGGCCGCCATGCCTGCCCTGACGGCTGCTCAGCCTGGGTGAAGCGCCGCCGGGCATCGGATTCCGAGGCTTCGCTAGTCTTTCCGCCGTGAAGCGCACCTATCTCGCCGCCGTCCTCCTACTCCCCTTCGCCGCCGTATCCCTCAGCGGATGCTTCAACGGCCTCGAGGCCACCACCAACGTCCAGTCGACGATGAACTCCGGCAATGGCGTGCAGGTCCGACAGGGCGACATTCGGATCGAGAACACGACGCTGGTCATGGACGAGACAGGCGCCACAGCGCTGCTCGTGCGACTGTTTAACGAGGGGCCCGTCACTGACGCCCTCACCTACGCGACCGTGAACGGGCAGCAGGTGGAGATCGTCACTCCTGAGGGCAACGGGGCGGAACTCCAGCCCGGCGCGTCCGTCTCCTTCGGCTGGGACTCCGACAACAGCATTGCCATGCCACAGCTCGACGTTCCGATCTCCAGCTACGTGCCCGTCGAACTCGGCTTCGCCGAGGCGGGACTGGCGTCGATGTCGGTCTTAACGGTTCCCCAGACGGGCTACTACGCCGACGTCGTCGTCACCCCGTAATCCGCCGCTCGAGATCACCCGCTCGAGCCTTTCGCGTCAGCCTTCTACGTAGGCGTGCGAGGAGTAGTCCCCGCCAGGAATGCGGCGAGGGAGTCGAAGTAGCTCTCCATCCCTGCCTGCGCTCGCACAGCCTCGCCATCTGGCAGCTGACCGTATTGGCTGAACTTCACCCAGCTGTACATGCCTCGACTGTCGAAATCGATCACGATCCGATGGTGCGGGGCTGACTCGTCGCGGGCAGCGAACTCCTGTGCAGACTGCGTGTAGCAGAGCGTGTGCGCGAGCAACTTCTGTTCCACGACCTCCGTGTACTTGCCATAGAAGTAGGCGACGAAACCCTCTGACGGCACGTCCACCGCCACGGACCATGCGCCCCCGACCTCAGGCTCGGACGTGACGCTGCCGGGCACGACTGACAGATCCGTGGGGTGGTACCACGCCTCCAGGGCAGTCGCGTCCACCCAGGCATCCCAGAGAATCTCGACGGGCAGGTCGAACTCACGCTCAACGGAGTACAGGAAGTCGCTCATGGCTGCACTGTAGGCGCTGGCCCGTCACGCGTCGAAACCTGCAGTTGGCGTCGCACTCGGCGCTGGTTGCGACGCCAACTGCAGGTTTCGGCGGGATCAGGTGTGGGCGGGATCAGACGTTGAAACGGAACTCGACCACGTCGCCGTCGGCCATGACGTAGTCCTTGCCCTCGATCCGGACCTTCCCCTTCGCCTTGGCCTCGGCCATGGATCCCGCGGCCACGAGATCGTCGAAGGAGACGATCTCGGCCTTGATGAAGCCCTTCTGGAAGTCCGTGTGAATCACGCCGGCGGCCTCGGGTGCCGTCGCGCCCTTGCGCACCTCCCACGCGCGTGACTCCTTGGGCCCCGCCGTGAGGTAGGTCTGCAGGCCGAGGGTGGCGAAGCCGACTCTGGCCAGTGCCTCGAGGCCCGGTTCGTCCTGCCCGACGGACTGCAGGAGCTCTAGTGCCTCCTCGTCCGGCAGCTCGGCGAGTTCGGCCTCCACCTTGGCGTCGAGGAAGACCGCCTCGGCCGGCGCGACCAGATCACGCATCGTCTGCTTGAACGTCTCGTCGGACAACTCGGCCTCGTCGACGTTGATGACGTAGATAAAGGGCTTAGCCGTAAGGAGGAACAGCTCCCGCAGGGGCGCCATGTCCATGCCCGAGGCGAAGATCGTCCGGCCGGCGTTCAGGTGCTCCTGCGCCTCGACCGCGGCATCCAGCTGAGGCTGCCTGCTCTTGTCATTGCGAGCCTCCTTCTGCAGCCGCGGGATCGCCTTCTCCAGGGTCTGCATGTCGGCGAGGATCAGCTCGGTGTTGATGGTCTCCATGTCCTCGGCGGGCGATACCCGGCCCTCGACGTGGACGACATCGTCATCGTGAAATGCCCGGAGCACCTGGCAGATCGCGTCGGACTCACGGATGTTCGCGAGGAACTTGTTGCCCAGTCCCGCCCCCTCGCTTGCGCCCTTGACGATGCCGGCGATGTCGACGAACTGCACCGATGCGGGCAGGATCCGCTCGGATCCGAAGATGCCGGCAAGCACCTCGAGCCGTGGGTCCGGGACGCCCACGACCCCGGTATTGGGCTCAATGGTGGCGAAGGGGTAGTTGGCCGCCAGCACGTCATTCTTGGTCAGGGCGTTGAACAGGGTGGACTTGCCCACGTTCGGCAGTCCGACGATTCCGATGGTGAGGGCCACGACACTCTTTCCTCGTCTGGGATGGCAGCCCCGGTCGGGCGCTTTGAGTACGGTACTCAGGTGACCTCTGAGGACGGCTCCCCCGGGCAGGATCCTGTCGATCCCGCCTTCGACGGCCTCTTCCGGCCTGAGGACGTCCTGCCCCAGATGGCCGAGCCCGCCCCCGAGGCGCAGGTCGCAGATGCCGCGCCGCCCGAGCAGCCCGAGCCGACGCAGCCCGCGGTGGACACCGGCCGCCTCTTTCGCAGCCAGGGAGTCGAGGATCGCTCCGATGCTGTCCTGGCCCTCGACGCCGGGCGCTTCAGCCGCCTGCGCACCATTCAGCGCGTCACCGACGACTCCCCGCGGGCGGTTGCTCCAGAGCCCACCGAGGCCGATCCCGCGGTCGCTGCCCTGCTGGCCCCGATCCCGGCGGACCCATACCCGGGATCACCGATCCCGGCGGACTCACACCCGGGATCCCCGATCCCGGCGGACTCACCCGTCGCAGCCTCCCCATCAGGAGAGCCCGTGTCACCTCGACGCCGTCGCCAACGCCCCGCATTCGCCTCCAAGCCCAGCGGCCCGGGTGCGAGCGCAGGGATCGTCTACGTGGTCGTCATTGCGGTCACTTTGCTCGTCGGACTGGCCAATGCGTTTCTTGGCGGGGGGTCCCTCGGCTGGCCAACTGGGCTAGCCCTGCTGGCGAGCTCCATCTATGCAGCAGTGACGGTGCGCCGGGCAGACGACGCCGCCGCCTTCATCATTCCGCCCGTCGCCTTCCTGATCACGGCACTTACGGCGGGGCAGTTCTTCCTCTCAGCAGGCGACACGTCGCTGATCAACCGGGCCGTGGCGGTGTTCTTCTCCCTCGCCGACAACTGGGCCTGGATCATCGGGAGCACGCTGGTTGCCCTGGTCATCGTTCTGGTACGTCGTCGCCGCGACTGACGTGCGGCTAGGCCTTCTGCTGAGCCGCCTTGAGGTCGCGGCGCAGTTCCGGAGGAAGGGCGAACATCAGCGTCTCCTCGGCGGTGAAGACTTCCTCCACCGCTCCAAACCCGCGCTGCCGCAGCCAGACCAGCACCTCATCCACGAGGATCTCGGGAACGGACGCCCCACTCGTGAGGCCCACCGTGGTGACGCCTTCGAGCCACTCCTCCTGTAGTTCATCGACGGAGTCCACGCGATAGGACCCTGCCGCGCCTGAATCAAGAGCGACCTCGACGAGTCGCACAGAGTTCGACGAGTTGCCTGAGCCCACCACGATGACGACATCGCTCAACGGCGCGATCGCCTTCACCGCTGCCTGTCGGTTCTGGGTGGCGTAGCAGATGTCATCGCTCGGCGGGCTGATGAGATTCGGGAAGCGCTCCTTGAGCACATCGACGGTCGCGAGTGTCTCATCGACCGACAGCGTCGTCTGCGAGAGCCACACGAGCTTCTCTTCGTCAGGGAGCGCGACCGCCGCCGCGGCGGCGGGATCCTCCACCAGGGTCATCACGTCGGGTGCCTCACCCATCGTGCCGACCACCTCTTCGTGGCCCTCATGGCCGACGAGGACGATCTTGTAGCCCTCGGACGCGAAACGCCTGGCCTCCGAGTGCACCTTGGTGACGAGCGGGCAGGTGGCATCGATAGTGCGCAGGCTGCGTTCCGCCGCTTCGTCGTGCACCACGGGGGCGACTCCGTGCGCGGAGAACACGACCAGACTGCCCTCAGGCACCTCGTCGAGCTCGTCGACGAAGATGGCGCCGCGCTTCTTCAGCGATTCCACGACGTACTTGTTGTGGACGATCTCCTTGCGCACGTATACCGGTGATCCGTAGTGCTCCAGGGCTTTCTCCACCGTGACCACCGCTCGATCGACGCCGGCGCAGTAGCCGCGCGGGGCTGCGAGCAGAACCTTCTTTCCGGTGGTCATGTCCCCATGCTAGGTGCTGCTGGGCCATCGAGCATCGGGCGGCCATCGGGCAACGGGCGGCGCGAGATTCAGCGGACCGCTGGGCATGCTCAGCGCCGCTGGGAGCCGACGTGGTGAGATGGGCTCGTGACGCGACTGCAGCTCGGCACGGCCCAGTGGGGTCAGGGGTACGGCGTCACCAACGCCGTGGGTCGACTGTCCGACGAGGCCATCGCTGACATCGTGGCCGTCGCCCGCGAGTGGGACATCGACTCGGTGGACACGGCGATGGGATCGACCGCAGGACAGTACGGCGACGCCCAGGCGCGTCTGCGGCCCTTCGCGCACGACTTCGCGATCACCACCAAAGTTGCCGGCGCAGAGGACGTCACGGAGCAGGTCTTGGCCGCCCAGCGGCAGTTGGGCGTCGATCGACTGCATGCCGTTCTCGTTCACGACTGGGACGCACTGGAAGACGACGATCGGCGCCGCGCAGTGCGATCGCTCGGGCGCCTGCTGGACTCGCACGGCATCGAGCGAGCAGGGGTCTCGGTCTACGACGAGGCAGGTGTGAGCAGCGCGATCGAGACCTTTGCCTCGCGCCGGTGCCCCCTCACCGCGGTGCAGGTGCCTGCCAATCTGCTCGATCGTCGGCTGGAGAGATCGGCACCGCTGATTCACCTGCACCAGCAGGGGGCCGAGATCGTCGTGCGCAGCGCCTTCCTGCAGGGCGTGCTTCTCGCGGCGAGCAGCCTGCCCGGCAGCGCTGAGAGTCTCGCGAACCATCCCGACGTGTGTGCCTACCGCGACTGGTGCCTGGAGTCGGACCCCTCTGTGTCCTTGGCCTCCGCCTGCCTGTCCCATGTGCGCGCCCTGCCGTGGGCAACGCATGTGGTGGTCGGTGTCACGAGCTCGATGGAGCTCACCGAGATCTGCGAGGCCTGGCACGAGCACGGGCCGAAGCTGGCGCCAGACAGCCTCGGCTCCAGCGACCTCGACCTCATCGACCCTCGCCGGTGGTGATCGGCCCGTAGGCTGCCCGCATGGCGATGGAGACGAGTCCGGAGTCCCCGGCAGCCGTTCGCACCATCGCGCGCTCCCTCGCCGACTGGATAAACAAGCTCGGGGCCGTCTGGATCGACGGTCAAGTGGCCGAGTACCGCCAGCGCCCAGGCGCCCGATTCCACTACTTCGTGCTTCGCGACACCGACGTCGACATGTCGCTGAGCGTGAAGGCGGACTCGTCCGTCATCGGTCGACTCGACCCACCCCTTGCGGAGGGGCAGCGACTCCTCGTGCATGCCCGGCCGGACTTCTACGCGGCCCGAGGGTCCTTGTCGATGCTGGCTCGCGAGATCCGGCCGGTCGGGCTCGGGGCGCTGCTGGCAGAACTGGCTCGACTGCGGGATCTGCTCGCCGCCGAGGGGCTGTTCTCGGCTGAGCGCAAGGTGGCTCTTCCCTTCCTTCCTCGACGGATCGGCCTGGTGTGCGGTCGCAACAGCGCAGCCATGCAGGACGTGCTCGCGAACGCCCGCGATCGATGGCCCTCGATGCCGTTCGAGATCCGCGAGGTTCCGGTGCAGGGAGCGCAGGCCGTCACCGCCGTGTCTAATGCCGTAACTGAGCTCGATGCACTTCCCGATGTCGACGTCATCATCGTGACGCGCGGAGGCGGAAGCGTCGAGGACCTCCTGCCTTTCAGCAACGAGACCCTCGTGCGCGCAGTGTCCGCCTGCCGCACTCCCGTCGTCAGCGCCATCGGACACGAGCAGGACACTCCCCTGCTGGACCTCGTCGCTGACCTGCGGGCGTCGACTCCGACCGATGCGGCCAAGCGCGTCGTCCCGTCGCTGGCGGAGCAGCGGTCGCTCGTCAGCGGCCTTCGCCAGCGAGCGCACCTGGTGCTGGTGCATCGCATCGACGCGGACGCCCAGGCGGTGGCGCATCGCCGCGAGCGCGCACGGTCGGTGCTGCGATCGCGTATCGACCGGGCGGCGAATGACGTCATGCATCTGTCCGCGCGTGTGCGTGCCCTGTCACCCGCGGCGACGCTGGAGCGCGGCTACGCGATCGTCCTGACCGAGGACGGCAGCATCGTGCGTGATGCGGTCGACGTTCCCGATGGCGCCATGCTCGATATCCGGCTGGCCCACGGGCGCCTGCGCGCGCGCCGAGAGAGCTAGGGTCACGTCATGGCATCCAAGTCCCGCGCGAAGGGTCCAGCCGAGGACCTCTCCTACGAGGATGCGCGAGATGAGTTGGCAACGATCGTGGCGACACTGGAGTCAGGTGGCCTCGCTCTCGAGGAGTCCCTTGCGCTGTGGGAGCGCGGGGAGGTGCTGGCGGCACATTGCGAGTCCTGGCTGGCGGCCGCACGGGCCCGCGTGGAGCCCGAGGACGGTCCCGGTGAAGATGACGGGCCCGGTGCCGAGGATGAAGACGACGACTGACGGCTCAGCCCGCAACGGGCTTGAGTGAGCCCTGCAGCTCCTCGATCTCAGCCCAGTCCGCTGTGCCCGAAACGATGGTGGTGACCCCCTCGTCGATCAGCACGAGGCTCCGGCGATCCTCCGACTGCCACTCCTGCCAGACGACACCGTCGATCTCACGGGTGCCGACGGGTGCACCGCCGGAGGTCTGCTCGGTGAGGAATCGCTCCGACGCCGTGCCCGAGACGGTCACCTGCGCATACTCGTCCGACGGCGACACGAACCCCAGGTGCAGCACAGGTGAGTCGCCCGACTGCGCTGTGGCCTCCCACCGAGCACTCGTGGGGCGCCACTCGTCCGAGAGACCCGCCGGAGCAACGATGGGGTAGTCGGCCTGGGTCGCCGCCATCGCCACCGCGGGGCCGGGATCGATGACCTTGACTTCCTCCGGCAGGGGGCGCCAGGCGAGGAGAACGATCACGAAGACCACCGCAAGCACCAAGGCCATCGAGCGCACCATGTCGCCCACGGTCTTGCGCAGATGCGCATTGCGACGACCGGTGGGCTGCGGTGCGGCGTCGGGGGACGACATGCCCAACATTCTCCCCCATCCTTTCCGCAGGGACGAATCGAGCAGGTTTTCGCACAGCTGCCATGGCTACGCTGTCCGCATGACTGCCACCGAGCATGCACCCGAGGTTCCTGATCGAAATCTGGCGCTGGAGCTCGTTCGCGTCACTGAGGCGGCAGCCATGGCCGCGGCCCGCTGGGTCGGACGTGGCGACAAGAACGGCGCGGACGGCGCCGCGGTCAATGCCATGCGGCAATTGATCGGAAGCGTCTCGATGAACGGCACCGTCGTCATCGGCGAGGGCGAGAAGGACGACGCCCCGATGCTCTTCAACGGGGAGCGGGTCGGTGACGGTAGCGGCCCCGACGTCGACGTCGCCGTCGACCCCATTGATGGCACGACGCTGGCCGCCAAGGGAATGCCGAACGCCATCGCCGTCCTGGCCGTTGCGGAGCGCAGAGCCATGTACGACCCGAGTGCGGTCTTCTACATGGAGAAGCTCGTGGTCGGATGCGAGGGAGCGGATGTCATCGACATCAATGCACCCATCGCGGCAAACCTCGCGGCACTGGCGAAGGCCAAGGGCGAGAAGATCGCTGACCTCACCGTGTGCATTCTGGATCGCCCGCGTCACGAACAGCTCGCCGACGAGATCCGCGCTGCCGGAGCGCGCATCAAGTTCATCACCGATGGTGACGTCGCCGGCTCGATCATGGCCGCTCGCGCCGGCACAGGCGTCGACATGCTCGCCGGAATCGGCGGCACACCCGAGGGCATCATCACGGCCGCGGCCATCAGCTGCCTCGGCGGCATGATCCAAGGCAAGCTGATGCCGCGCGACGATGCCGAGCGACGCAAGGCACTCGATGCTGGGCACGACCTCGACCAGATCCTGACCACCACTGATCTGGTCACGGGCGACAACATCTTCTTCTGCGCCACCGGCATCACCGACGGGGAACTCATGGAAGGCGTTCGGTACACCCCGGATGGGCCAACGACGCATTCGATCGTGATGCGCAGTAAGAGCGGGACGATCCGCGAGGTGCGCAGTGAGCACCGGCTGGCCAAGCTGTCGACGTACAGCGCCGTCGACTTCAGCTCCGCTGGCGGGTCCGCCACATCGTGACCGAAGGCCCGCGAGGGCCTGTACGCGCTGACGCCAGAACCCTCCCGCACTTGCCTACACCCCAGTCGCGGCGCCATGCTGTCCCATGACATCGCTTACATTCATCGGTGGACGACGCGCAGGGAGGCAGCATGCACGAGGGGATCGCCCGCGGGCGCGCTCGGCTCGCCTCCCTGATCGCAGGTGATGCAGATGGCCACGACCTGCTGATGCGCTACGACCGCTGGGCACCGGACCTGTGGGCGGGCCTGGCCGAGGTCTATGCGGCCGCGGAGGTGCTCCCGGCGATCGTCGACGTCATCGCCGCCGTGCATCAGCAGCGCACGTCACCCCTTCGCGAGCGCGATCGCGAGCGCCTGCTGCGTCCGGACTGGTTCCAGGACGAGCATGCGGTGGGCTACGTGGCCTACACGGATCTGTTCGCCGGTGATCTCGCCGGCGTCGCCCAGCACATCGACTACCTGACCGATCTCGGGGTCACGTACCTGCACCTGATGCCCCTCCTCACCCCGCGCCCCGGCGCGAATGACGGCGGCTATGCGGTCATGGACTACCGCTCGGTTCGCAGCGACCTCGGGACGATGGCGGACCTCGCGGCATTGGCGACGAACCTGCATTCGGCCGGCATCTCCCTCACGCTCGACCTTGTGCTCAATCACGTCGCGCGCGAGCACGTCTGGGCCCAGAAGGCGCAAGGTGGCGACCCGAAGTATCGGGACTACTTCCGGATCTTCGACGACCGCACTGTGCCTGATGAGTTCGAGGCAACGCTGCCAGAAGTCTTTCCCACCTTCGCCCCCGGCAACTTCACCTGGGACGAGGACCTCTCCGGCTGGGTCTGGACGACGTTCAACGAGTGGCAGTGGGATCTGAACTGGGCCAACCCGGATGTGCTGGTGGAGTTCGTCGACATCATCGGCTTCCTCGCCAACCAGGGTGCGGACTGCATTCGGCTCGATGCCATCGCCTTCATCTGGAAGCGCATGGGCACGAACTGCCAGAACCAGCCCGAAGTGCATGCCCTCACCCAGGCCCTGCGCGCAGCCACGCGGATCATGAGCCCCGCTGTCCTCTTCAAGGCCGAGGCCATCGTCGGACCGCAGGACGTCGTCGCCTACCTAGGCCAGGGATCCCATGCGGGCAGGGTGAGCGACCTCGCGTATCACAACTCGTTGATGGTGCAGATCTGGTCAGCGCTGGCGGCCCGTGACGGTCGGCTGCTGGTTGCAGCGCTCTCTCGGTTCGACGCGATTCCCGTCACGACCTCCTGGGCCACCTACCTTCGCTGCCACGATGACATCGGCTGGGCCATTGACGACGCCGATGCCGGCGCCGTCGGATGGGATGGATTCAGCCACCGATCCTTCCTCGCGGAGTTCTACAGCGGTGAGTTCGAGGGCTCCTTCGCTGCCGGTGCGCACTTCCAGTCCAACCTGCTCACCGGTGATCGTCGAACCTCCGGGACGGCCGCAAGTCTCGCGGGAGTCGAGACGGCCTTGCATTCCGGCGACGCTGCAACCCTGTCCACCGCCATCGAACGGTTGATCTGCGCATACGCCATGGTCTTCGGCTTTGGCGGGATCCCGCTCATCTATATGGGGGACGAGTGGGGTCTGCTGAACGACAAGAGCTACCTTGCCGACCCAGTGAAGGCCGATGACAACCGGTGGATGCACCGTCCCGCGATGGACTGGGACACCGTCTCGCACCCGGTGAAGGGCAGCATGAGCGCCCGCATCAACACGGCTATGCGCGACCTGATTCACGCGCGCCAGCACCTCCCGGCCCTCCATGCGAACGTGAGCACCGAATGCCGGGTCACCGACGACCCCGCCGTACTCGTCTTTCGCAGGCGTCATCCCGCTGGCACTCTGATCGAGGTCTACAACCTGTCCGAGTCGACCCGCGTGCTGTGGCCAGGCGACCTGGCTCCGCTGGCCTCCGGGTCCTTGCACGAGCACATCTCCGACACGACCATGGTCATCGAGGGCCCCACCCAGCTGCCGCCATACGCCGCCTGGTGGCTGACGTCGGCCTAAGACTCCCGGGCGCCGGGCACGTGAGACCGGTCACCCCCGACCCTGAGGCTGGGCCCCGAGGTCGCCCGCGTCCTACGCTTGGCGGGTGACGGACTTCCAGTACACCGAGATGCTGCCCCTCGGAGCCGACGAGACTCCCTACCGACTGCTCACCACCGAGGGAGTGACTGAGACGACGCTGGGGGACCGAACCTTCCTTACCGTCGAGCCGGAGGCACTGCGGCTGCTGGCCTACGAGGCCATCCACGACATCCAGCATCTCCTGCGGCCCGGCCATCTGGCCCAGCTGAGGAGCATCCTCGATGACCCGGAGGCGAGTCCGAACGATCGCTTCGTGGCCCTGGACCTGCTGAAGAACGCCAATGTGGCCGCGGGTGGAGTGCTGCCGATGTGCCAGGACACCGGCACGGCCATCGTCATGGGCAAGCGCGGCCAGCAGGTCCTGACGCAGGGCGATGATGAACGGGATCTCTCCCGCGGGATTTTCGATGCCTACCAGCGCCTCAACCTGCGGTACTCGCAGATGTCGCCATTGACGATGTGGCAGGAGCGCAACACCGGATCCAACCTCCCGGCCCAGATCGAGCTCTACGCCGACACCCATGCCGGGCACGAGCAGCAGTACGAGTTCTTATTCATGGCCAAGGGCGGTGGCAGCGCGAACAAGAGCTACCTGTTCCAGGAGACGGCAGCCTTGTTGAACCCGCAGGCTTTCGAACGCTTCCTTGACGAGAAGCTGCGGGCGATCGGCACCGCTGCCTGCCCGCCCTACCACCTGGCCATCGTGGTCGGGGGGACGAGCGCGGAGTACGCCCTGAAGGTTGCGAAGTATGCGAGCGCTCGGTACTACGACTCCGTGCCGGTGCACGGGTCCGACGAGGGCCGTGGGTACCGCGACCTCGAGATGGAGCAGCAGGTCCTGGGCATGACCCAGAACTTCGGCATCGGTGCCCAGTTCGGCGGCAAGTACTTCTGCCACGACGTGCGCGTCATCCGACTGCCTCGACATGGCGCCTCATGCCCCGTGGCGATTGCCGTCTCATGCTCTGCGGATCGGCAGGCGAAGGCGAAGATCACCCGAGAAGGTGTGTTCCTTGAGCAGCTTGAGGCCGAGCCGGCGCACTACCTGCCCGAGATCACCGACGACCATCTCGATGACGAAGTGGTCCGCATCGATCTCAACCGTCCCATGACAGACGTGCGCGAGCAGCTCGCCCGGCTCCCGATCCGCACACGGGTCTCGCTCACCGGACCGATGGTGGTTGCGCGTGATCTGGCGCATGCGCGGATTCGCGAGATGCTCGAGCGCGGCGAGCCCATGCCGTCCTACCTGCAGGATCACTGCGTCTACTACGCCGGCCCCGCGAAGACGCCCGAGGGTTACGCGTCTGGCTCCTTCGGCCCGACCACAGCCGGTCGCATGGATGCGTATGTCGACCAGTTCCAGAAGGCGGGCGGTTCACTGGTCATGCTCGCCAAGGGCAACCGCAGCAATGCCGTCACCAAGGCGTGCCAGGATAACGGAGGGTTCTACCTCGGATCGATTGGCGGGCCCGCAGCACGTCTCGCGCAGGACAACATCCGAAAGGTGGAGGTGCTGGACTTCCCCGAGCTCGGGATGGAGGCCGTCTGGCGCATCGAGGTCGAGGACTTCCCCGCTTTCGTCGTCGTCGACGACAAGGGAAATGACTTCTTCGCCGAGACGCTACGGCCGATCACCGTCGACATCCCCGTCAGAGGGAAGGACTAGCCGTTCAGCAGTGGTTGGCGCCACCACGCCAGTGGTTTGAGCCGGAACCATTGCGCCAGATCGTCCAGAAGGCGCGGTCCTGCCAATAGCGATTCCACTTGTTCGGGGTCAGCTTGCGCAGAGCCTTGACGATGGCGACGCCCTCATCGCCCATCTCCCGCTTGACTTCCTTCTGCATCATCCACGTTGCACCTCGGGCCAGTGCCGCACTCATCTGGTACGCGCCGTGGTAGACGCCGCTGGTGGCCCGGTAGTTGTAGTTGCTCTCTCGGTCGAGGATGCACTTGCGCCGGTCTTCCTTGCCCGGCATGTACCACTTGCCCTGGTACAGGCTCGGCATCCAGCCCATCAGGTCGGCCGCCATGCGACTTCCGCGCGCGTGGGCGATCTCCCGTTCGCGATCACTGGCGGAATCCGGAATCTCCGTCGGCGAATCATCTGACGCCCCGGCGTTGTTCTCCAGACCCGCGCTCGCGAGATCCGCCACCTCGTCCTCGTCGTCATCGCGCGCATCGGCCTTCGCGCTCTTGTCCGGCTTGGCGTCGGCCTTGCCTGTCTGCGCAGGCTCCTCGCCCACGGGGTAGAAGACCTCGTTCGCCGGGGTAGCCGCCTGTGCTGCGCCCGGGATCGCGACGCACAGCAGAGCGGCCGCGACGACTGTCGCGATGCCGGTGCGTGGGCGCATGCGGGAAATCTCCAAGGGTCAGGAACCAAGGCCTCCCCTACGGTGCCGAAAGATCACGGGCTTGTCACGTGGACCGTGGGTGGGGGATGTCACAGGAGATGTCGGAGAAATCGGACACACGTCACATAGGCCACACGTCCACGAGGGACCGTCTCGACATCCATGTGAGGTAGATCACATGTCTATCCACAGGGGTCAGATGTGGATGTCCTCCAGCATCTCCGTGACCAGTGCCGCAATCGGTGACCGCTCCGACCGAGTGAGGGTCACGTGTGCGAACAGCGGATGACCCTTGAGCTTCTCGGCGACCGCGACCACACCGTCGTGCCGACCCACCCTCAGGTTGTCCCGCTGAGCAATGTCGTGAGTCAGCACCACGCGGCTGTCCCGACCCACGCGCGACAGCACGGTCAGCAGAACGTTGCGCTCCAGTGACTGGGCCTCGTCGACGATGACGAACGCATCGTGCAGGGATCGACCACGGATGTGCGTCAGGGGCAGCACCTCGAGCATGCCGCGGTCGACGATCTCCTCCACCACCTCCTGGGTGGTCACCGCGCCGAGCGTGTCGAACACTGCCTGACCCCAGGGGGACATCTTCTCCGCCTCCGTCCCGGGCAGGTACCCGAGCTCTTGGCCGCCCACGGCGAAAAGCGGACGGAACACGATCACCTTCCGGTGCTGGCGCCGCTCCAGGACGGCCTCGAGTCCGGCGCACAGGGCCAGGGCGCTCTTGCCCGTTCCGGCTCGTCCACCCAGGGAGACGATGCCGATCTCGGGGTCGAGCAGGATGTCGAGCGCGATGCGCTGCTCGGCACTTCGGCCATGCAGGCCGAACGCCTCGCGATCTCCGCGAACCAGGCGCACTCGCTTGTCGGAGGTCACTCGACCCAGTGCACTTCCACGATCTGACAGCAGGACGAGCCCCGTGTGGCACGGCAGATCCGCAGCCTGCTCGAGTTCGATGACCTGCTCTTCATACAGGCGATCGACGTCCTCCACGGATGCCTCGAGTTCCGCCATCCCGGTGTAGCCCGTCTCCACGACGAGTTCGGCGCGGTACTCCTCGGCGGTGAGGCCGACGGACGATGCCTTGACGCGCATGGGCAGGTCCTTGCTGACCAGCACGACGGCGTGCCCCTCGGCCTGCAGGTTGCGGGCCACCGCGAGAATCCGGGTGTCGTTGTCGGCCAGGCGCAGGCCGCTTGGCAGGACAGATACGTCCGTGTGGTTGAGCTCGACGCGCACCGTGCCGCCGGCATCACTGACAGGCATCGGCTCATCGAGCCGCCCGTGCGACACCCGCAGGTCGTCCATCAGCCGAAGGGCCTGCCGCGCGAAGTACCCGAGTTCGGGATGACTCCTCTTGCCCTCGAGCTCCGTCACTACGACGACGGGAATGACCACGTCATGCTCATCGAACCGGAACAGTGCCCGGGGATCGGAGAGCAGGACTGAGGTGTCCAGGACGTAGGTTCGGCGATCCGATCCCGATGCGGGCGCAACTGGCACGTGGGCCTCCCGTTCGAGGGCCACCTGCCCGGTGACCCGGTGCGGTTAAGGCCAGGCGGTCGCCCGACCTGATGCCACGACGCTAGGACGGGTCGGGATCAGTTGGTCGGCGCCACGCCGATGCCCTGGTGCAACGGGAGGGTGAACGAAGACCAACGTTCCGGTCGCGGGTCAGGCCCCGTACCGACGCTCGCGATCGGAGTAGGCCCGCAGGGCGCGCAGGAAGTCCACGTGGCGGAAGTCCGGCCAGTAGGCCTCGCAGAAGTAGAACTCAGAGTGCGCGCTCTGCCACATCAGGAATCCGGACAGCCGCTGCTCGCCGGATGTGCGAATCACCAGGTCGGGATCCGGCTGCCCCTTCGTGTACAGGTGCTCGGCAATGTGATCTGGCTCCAGCAGCTGCGCAAGCTCGTCCAGGGATGTGCCCTGCGAGGAGTGCTCCTGCAGCAGGGACCGCACCGCATCGACCACCTCGCGGCGCCCGCCATACCCGACGGCCACGTTCACCAGGGATCCGTTGATGCCGGCGGTCGACTCTTCAGCTTCCTTGAGCAGGCGCGCGGTGTGGTCCGGGAGCAGGTCGAGGGCACCCACCGGGTGGAGCCGCCAGCGACCCTGCTCGACGAGGCCCGAGACGGTGTCCTCGATGATGCCCATCAGGGCCTCGAGCTCATCCGGTGGCCGATTGAGGTTGTCCGTCGACAGCAGCCACAAGGTGACCACCTCTACCCCGGCCTCGTCGCACCAGCCGAGGAACTCGACGATCTTGGCAGCCCCTGCCCGGTGTCCGGCGGAGGAACTCGTGCCCTGCACGCTGGCCCAGCGACGGTTGCCGTCGAGGATGACTCCGACGTGACGTGGGCGGCGCTCCTGCGGAATCTGCTGGTACAGGCGTCGCTCATAGACGCCGTACACCAGATCGCTCAGACCCACCGATGACTCCTGCCCGAACGGCCACGTTGGCCGACGCCTCGCAGGTTACTCCTCGCCGACGAGTTCCCGGGCGCCGATCCGCTCGGCCAGAAGGCCCAGTTCTGACGTGGGACGGTCACAGGTGAAGTTCTGGCACACATATGCGGTCGGCCGGCCATCGATCACCGAGCGGTCGCGCAAGAGCGGGATCTCGTCCTCCGAGGGGCCACCGACCGCGACCACCGCACCGGGGGACGTTGCCATCAGCGCCGTTCGCCACCACCGCGTGAGCTGGTCGTCCTCCGCCTCGGCGACCACCGCGATCTCCAGCGGCCCGGCCAGCAGGGCCGTCGAGGCCGCCAGCCCCCAGCCCATGGCTCGCGGTGCCGTCGTTGCCAGGGTCGTGACGATCCCCAGGGCTGCTTCGGCAATATCGCGGTACTCCATCACGCCGGTGAGAGCCGCCTGCGTGATGCAGGCATTGGCGACGGAGGTCCAGCCAGATGGCTCCGCGTTGTCGGCCGGATCACGTGGACGCTGGACGAGTGCCGGCACGTCATCCGCCGTGATGAAGAATCCGCCGTTGCCGTCCGCGAAGTGCTGAGCCGCCACGTCGAGGCAGATGCCGGCGAAGGTCAGCCATGAATCGTCACCCGTCACCTGGAACAGCACCTGCAGGCCCTCAGCCACGCAGCCATAGTCGTCGAGTACGCCCCGCGTGGTGCCAGCCCGCCCATCGCGTGAGGTCCGCACCAGTCGGTCGTCGTCGGCGGCGCCCAGATGGATCGACACGATGACGTCAGCGGCAGCCGCCGCCGCTTCAACCCAGGCTGGTTCACCAAACAGTGCGCCCGCCTCAGCCAGCGCGGCAATCGCCAGGCCGTTCCAGGATGCGACCACCTTGTCATCGCGACCCGGGCGCACGCGCGCATCGCGGGCGGCCATGAGTCTCGTCCGAACGCCCAGCCATCGCTCGGAGTCGTCGGGATCCTGCAGCAGCTGCAGTGTCGAAAGTCCGTCCTCGAAGGTCCCGTCCTCGGTCACCGAGAGCAGGTCCGCCGCCCAACTCGCATCCTCCACTCCGAGCACGTCCACGAGCTGCTGGCGGCTCCACGAGTAGAAGACGCCCTCGCGGCCCTCGCTGTCTGCGTCGAGTGCCGAGGCGAACCCGCCCTCGAGAGTGCGCATCTCCCGGAGGAGGAAACCCGCGGTCTCACGCACCACCCGCTCAGCAAGGGGTGAACCCGTCAATCGCCACCAGTGCGCATAGACGCGAAGCAGAAGGGCATTGTCGTAGAGCATCTTCTCGAAATGCGGAACCACCCAGCGACTGTCGACGCTGTACCGGGCGAAGCCTCCGCCCAACTGGTCATACATGCCACCGCGCGCCATCGCAGTCAGCGTCGTCTCGGCCATCGACAGGGCCGACGTCGACAGGGCGGACTCGCCTCCCGTAAGTGCGTGATAGCGCAGGAGGAACTCCAGAACCATGGACGGCGGGAACTTCGGAGCCCCTCCGAAACCGCCCGAACCCTGATCGAACTGTTCGGCCAGTGTCGCCACGGCTGCATCCAGGTCCTCGCGTGAGGGTGGACGGTCGGCACCCGTCGGCGTCGATCGAGACTCCAGTGCCTTCACGATGCGCACGCCCGCGGCAAGGACCTCCTCGCGCCGATCGCGCCACGCATCGCCCAGGCCCTGGAGGAGCTGGACGAAGGAGGGCAGTCCATGGCGAGGGGCGGGCGGGAAGTACGTGCCTGCGTAGAAGGGCCGGCCGTCGTGATCGACGAACACGGACATGGGCCAGCCTCCGTGACCGGTGAGGCTGACCGTGGCGTCCATGTACACCGAGTCGACGTCGGGTCGTTCCTCGCGATCGACCTTGATGCTTACGAAGTTGTCGTTCAGCACCGTCGCGACGTCAGCATTCTCGAAGGACTCATGCGCCATGACGTGACACCAGTGGCATGCGCTGTAGCCGATCGAGAGGAATACCGGAACATCCCTCCTCCGGGCTTCCTCGAACGCCTCCTCGCCCCACTCCCACCAGTCCACCGGATTGTCGGCGTGCTGCTGGAGGTATGGGGATGTGGATGCTGCGAGTCGATTGGGCACGACATCATCCTGTCGGGCGGCGTTCGCGCGCACACATACCGGTACCCCGGACCCCCTCACGGGGGGCGCCCGAGAGTGCGATCCGAAGCGCTCCACCTAGCCGATGACGACCCGCTTCTCGCCGCCCGCCAGCCACTGCGCAACAGCGGCACGCGAGAGGGTTCGGTGCCCGCAGTCGCACCATGCCGGGATCTCGTCCTCTGCTGGATCCGCGACAGTGAGCATGTCCACGAACTCACGCGCCTTGGCCGGAGTGTGCGGCTCGTCCGGGCGATCACGGTTGCCATGGGAATGCGCCCGGACCGTGGTCACCACGATGGGACCCGCACCTGTCGACAGCACCTTCAGCAGGTGATGGCCTTCGGGGCATTGCACCTGCATCGCAACGGCATCTCGCCCACGATGCGGCAGCTCTTCCAACGATGTTCGTGCGAGCAGTTCGCGCTCATAGCGATCGGTGATGACGGTCATGAGGTTCACCTCCCGGCGAAAGTGAGGGCAACCGGTCCCTCATCTCCAGCGTAGGCAAGCAATCGCGCGGAGTCGCGCCGCAGACCGGTCCGACTGCGGTCAAGCAACAACGGAGATGACGGACAAGGCCGCCAAGCCCATCGTGGCAACCACCAAGAGCAGGGGCACGCTGCCCGCCGCATGCACCGACTCGCCATGAGTGACCTGTCGAAGCCGCCGCACGGCGACGACGAGGAAGACTCCGGCAGGGATCAGCGTGACGAGAAGAATAATCAACGAGGTCCCCGCCAGCATGAGTCCGCGCTCAGCCAGCAGGGTCACTCCGATGACAGTGAGGGAGGTGCGCAGCCACGCCTGCCGGGTGCGCGTCCCGACCTCGTCGTAGCCGATGCCCGGGACGCTCATGAGATGAAGACGATCGCTGACACCAGGCCCGCCAGGATCGCGAAGAGCACCCCCACCACGATCAGGACAGGCGTGCGAGCCAGCGGGGTGCCCGAGCGCATCGCGCGATCGGTCTTCGACCACCGGAACGTCCCAATGATCGCGACAACTGCACCCGCCGCAATCGTGGTGATGGCGATGGCGACGACCAGCCCCTCGGCATGCTCGACGCGAACGAACTGGTCGAGGGCGAGGCCGCCGGCGATGAGGGCGAGGGCCGTGCGCATCCAGGCCAGGAAGGTGCGCTCATTGGCCAGCAGGAAGCGATAGTCCACCGGCACTTCGCCGGGGGCAGCGGGGGGCGGTGCTCCGTTGGCCATACCGCGAGGCTACCCGCACCGCCGAGAGGCAGGGAATGGTCGTGAAACACGCCGCTTCGCCGGCGTTTCACGACCATTCCCTGCCTCTCGGCGGGGTGCGTCAGCGGGAGGTGGTGCGTCGGTAGCGACGCACGGACAGCGTCGAGAAGATCGCGATGAGCACGACGCAGGACACGATCGTGTAGAGCTGCGGATGCTGCAGCGGCCAGTAGTCCCCGCCTGCCCCGGTGGGATTGCCGAAGAGTTCTCGACAGGCCAGCACCAGCGCCGATATCGGATTCCACGCCGCGATCACCTGCAGGACGCCCGGCAAGGACGACAGCGGGACGAAGGCGTTGGACAGGAACGTCATCGGGAAGAGCCACACGAGCCCGGCCGTGTTGGCCGTCTCCGGGTTCGGCATGTAGAGCCCGATCCACGCACCGATCCACGCAACCGTGTAGGCGAACAGCAGCAGCAGCGCATACGCGTAGATCGCATTGAGCAGCCCGTTGTCGATCCGCCAGCCGACGAGGTAGCCGGTGATCGACAGCACCAGCAGCACCAGAATCTGGCGCACCGCATCGGCGAGGGTGCGCCCGATCAGGACGGCCGGAGGCGCCATGGGCAGGGCTCGGAATCGATCGATCAGGCCCTTGTGCATGTCCTCGGCGAGACCGACGGTGCTGGACGCCGCCGCAAACGCGACCGTCTGCCCGAAGATGCCCGGCATGAGGTACTGACGGTAGGCGTCGGAGGCCGTGTCGCCCGGAATCGGGATCGCACCGCCGAAGACATAGGCGAACAGCAGCACGAAAATCACCGGCTGCACCAGCGAGAAGAACAGCAACTCCGGTACGCGCACCGTCTGGATCAGGTTGCGACGGGCGACGACGAGGCCGTCATGAATCGTCCAGCCATAGATGGGGCGACGCATCGGCACGGGTGCGTTCATCGTCAGCGTGCTCATGCTGCCTCCCCTCCTCGCTTGCCGCGTCGTCGACCCTTCTTGGGCGCCGGGGCCACCTCATCTTCTGCCGCATGACCGGTGAGGGACATGAAGACGTCGTCCAGAGTCGGCCGGCGCAACTGGAGGTCGGTCACCTCCACCCCCTGCAGGTCCAGGGCACGGATGGCGTCGACCAGGATCGTCGATCCGCCGGAGACGGGAGCAGAGACTCGGAGCTCCTCGACGAGCGGCTCGCCGGAGCTGACTGAACGCAGGGCATCGGCCGCCCGGCCGACCGCGGCCGGATCGACAACGGTGACCTCCACTCGGTCACCGCCGATCTGGTCCTTGAGCTGCTCTGAGGTTCCGTGCGCGATGACGCGACCGTGATCGATCACCACGATGTCCTCGGCCAACTGATCGGCCTCCTCCAGGTACTGCGTCGTCAGCAGGACGGTCGTGCCCTGCGCGACGAGATTCTCGATGACGCCCCACAGTCCGAGCCGCGACCTCGGGTCCAGCCCTGTCGTGGGTTCATCGAGGAACAGGATCGACGGTTGCGCCACCAGGCTTGCTGCCAGATCGAGGCGCCGACGCATGCCGCCGGAGTAGGTCTTGGCCGGGCGATCCGCCGCATCAGTGAGGTCGAACCAGTCCAGCAGCTCAGCGCTCCGCTCTTTCACATACGACGGGGCCAAGTGGTAAAGATCGCCGAACATCCGCAGGTTCTCGCGGCCAGTGAGGTACTCGTCGACGGCCGCGTACTGGCCGGTCAGGCCGATCGCCCGGCGCACCTCATCCGGCTGCTTCACCACGTCGAAGCCCGCCACTGTCGCCCGACCGGAAGTGGGCTGGAGCAACGTGGACAGGATGCGCACCGTCGTCGTCTTGCCCGCGCCGTTGGGGCCCAGAAGACCGACCACCTGCCCCCGGTTGACCGTCAGGTCAATCCCATCGAGCGCCTTGACCTCACCGAACTCCTTGACCAGACCCTCGGCCTGGACCGCGATCTCGCTCGTCATGGCAGTCACCTTACGACCAGCGATAGAGGGCGATTACTCGTGTCGGCTGCGCATTCCCTCGGTGATCGACGCGATGGCGCCCGTGAGCTCCGCGGGCACAACCCACACCTTGTTGGCATCGCCCTGCGCCACCTCAGGGAGCGCCTGCAGGTATCGGTGCGCGAGCTCGTTGGGACGCGGATCCGCCGTTCGCAGACCCTCGTAGATCTTGGTGACGGCCTGAGCCTCCGCATCGGCCGCAATGACACGTGCCTTGGCCTCGCCCTCGGCTCGCAGCACGGCCGCCTCGGCATCCGCCTGCGCCGTAAGCACGGCCGATGCCTTGGCGCCCTCCGCATTCAAGATGGCGCTCTGCTTGGCGCCCTCCGCCGTGAGGATGACGGCCCGGCGCTCACGCTCGGCGCGCAGCTGCTTCTCCATCGCCTCCTGCACGGTGGCCGGGGGATCGATGGCCTTGAGCTCCACCCGATTGACCCGGATGCCCCACTTGCCCGTGGCCTCGTCGAGAACACCGCGCAACTGGCCGTTGATCTGGTCGCGCGAGGTCAGGGCCTCTTCGAGGTCCATCGAGCCAATCACATTGCGCAGCGTGGTCACGGTCAACTGCTCGATGCCGAGGATGTAGCTGCTGATCTCGTACGTCGCGGCCTTCGGGTCGGTCACCTGGAAGTAGATGACGGTGTCGATGGACACCACGAGGTTGTCCTCGGTGATCACCGGCTGGGGCGGGAATGACGCCACCTGCTCGCGCATGTCGACGCGCTCGCGGATGCGGTCGAGCACCGGCATCAGAATGCTCAGGCCGGGCGTGAGGGTCCGCTGGTACCGGCCCAGGCGTTCGACGATGGCGGTATCCGCCTGCTTGACGATGACGATGGTCCGCGACAGCACCAGCAGCACGACCAGAAGCACCAGGACGGTGACGACGACGGGGGCGATGAGATCCATGAGTGCTCCTGATTTCCGGTGGGTGCTGGCTGGGGGCTAGAGGCGGGGATCGACGGGATAAACGAGGGCGGTGGCGCCATCGATGCGGGTGACGACGACATCGACGCCGTCGGCAATGGGATCGGAGGTGACGTCCTCGTCGAGACGTGCTGACCACACCTCACCGCGCAGTCGGATGCGGCCATCGCGGGCTGTGATCTCCGACAGTGACTCGGCTCGAGCGCCCGGGAGGGCATCGACGCCTGTGCGCGCGCCCACTGCGGCCTTGCGCATGTGCCGCAGGGCGATCGGTCGGATGAACAGCAGGCCCGCTGCCGAGACGCCTACGCCGATGACGGCCTGCAGCCACAGCGGGGCGCCTACCGCCGCCGCCACTCCCGCAGAACCCAATCCCACGGCGATGAGGCCGAAGGTCAGATCGACAGTGAAGATCTCCACGCCCACAGCGACGATCGCCGCGATCATCCACACGAGTGCCGCTGACATGGGAACCTCCTTCCTGTCAGGGTAACCCGAATCGGCCAGAACGAAACCGGGAGCGATGAGCCATGAGTGAACAATCAACACAGCGATCGGGCCAAGGCGCCCCAGGCGCGTTCTGGGTCTACCTCGCCGTTGCCGTCATCGGGCTCCTGGGCACCGCCTGGTTCAACGTCCGAAGCGTGATCGAGCCCAGCGAGCAGACCTTCTTCGCCGCGTGGTTCGCCAATCCGTCCGTCAGCTCCCTGTCGTGGGATCTGCTGGCCGTGGCCAGTGCCGCGTCGATCTTCATCATCATCGAAGGCCGCCGCCTGGGCATTCGCTGGTACTGGGCCTACGTCGTCTTCTCCTTCGTGACCGCCGTCGGCTTCACCTTCCCCCTCTTCCTGGCCGTCCGGGAGCGCCGACTCGCCTCAGCACGCTGATCTCCCCGGCCAATCCCCTCGCGTCTTCGCATCTGCGGGGATATTCTCTCAGCTATGCCGCATATGCGTATTTCTGACGCCGCCGGACTGCTGGGCGTGAGCGATGACACCGTGCGTCGCTACCTCGACTCCGGCCGACTGACCTCGGGGCCGGACGCTCCCGGTCCGCGCACTGTCGACTCCGCCAGCCTCGCGGCCCTGCTCGTCGAGCTGCACCCCCGCGACCTCGACGCCCCCGTGCACCAGTCCGCGCGGAATCGGTTTCCCGGGATCGTCACCAGGGTCGAGCGCGACGGCGTGATGGCCCTGGTCGAGATCCAGGCCGGGCCGCACCGCGTGGTGTCACTGATGAGCCGTGAGGCTGCCGATGAACTGGGACTCGAGCCCGGGGTTCCCGCCGCCGCCACCGTCAAGGCGACCAACGTCGTCGTCGACATCGAGGGTCTTCGCTGATGCGAGGAGCGATCATCGCCATCGCGGCGGCAGCCGCACTTCTCCTCTCAGCATGCAGCGCTGGGGAGGAGCGGGACGTCATCACGGTGTCCGCAGCGGCGTCGCTGACCGATGCGTTCACCGAGATCGGCGACGCCTACATGGCGGCTCACCCGGACACCGAGGTGCGATTCAACTTCGCCGGCAGCCGCACGCTCGCCGAGCAGATCAATGCAGGAGCCCCGGTCGATGCCTTCGCTGCAGCATCCCCGGCCACCATGCAGGTGGCGGTCGAGAGCGGGTCGGTCGGCACGCCCGGTGTCTTCGCCCGCAACTCCATGAGCATCGCCGTGCCCGACGGCAACCCGGCGGGGATCTCCTCGCTGGAGGATCTCGCCCGTCCAGAGGTCACAGTGATCGTGTGCAATCCGGCGGTGCCCTGCGGCGCCGGAGCTGCGCGGGTCTTCGAGAACAGCGACGCGGACGTCACGCCGGCCTCGCTGGAGCCCGACGTGCGCGCGGTGCTGACGAAGATCGTCGCGGATGAGGCGGATGCCGGACTCGTGTACCGCACTGACGTCACTGCGGCTGGAGCCTCCGTCGAGGGCATCGCCATTCCCGATGACGTCAACGTCACCAATGACTACCTGATTGCCGTCGCTCCCGACGCCCCGGCATCGGCCGTCGACTTCGTCGACTTCGTGGGTTCCCCAGAGGGCCAGCAGGTGCTGGCGAGCTGGGGGTTCCTGACGCCATGAGGACCCCCGCACCGCGGCTGCTCATCGCCCTAGCGATGGTGGCGTTCGCATTCCTGGCCCTGCCGCTCATCGGCCTGCTGCTCTCCGCCCCGTGGGGGCAGATGACTGAGCTGCTCAGCACACCGGCAGCCCGCGACGCCCTGCGACTGTCACTTGTCACGTCACTCATGGCGACGGCAATCACGATCGTGCTCGGGGTTCCCCTCGCGTGGGTGCTGGCTCGCCGCGAGTTTCGTGGTCGCGCGCTCGTTCGCGGACTCGTCCTGATCCCTCTCGTGCTGCCTCCCGTCGTCGGCGGCGTGACGCTCCTCGCTGCCTTCGGTCGACGCGGCCTCGTCGGGCAGTACCTCTACGACTGGTTCGGCATCCAGTTGCCGTTCAGCACAGCAGGCGTGGTCATGGCAGAGGCCTTCGTCGCACTGCCCTTCCTCGTGATCACGGTCGAGGGTGCGCTACGCGTGATGGACATTCGATTCGAGGATGCCGCGCGCACTCTGGGCGCATCACCCACGCGCGTTCTCCTCCGCGTCACCGCTCCCCTCATCGCGCCCTCGCTCGTCGCCGGTGCCGTGCTCGCCTGGGCCCGCGCGCTGGGCGAGTTCGGTGCCACCATCACCTTCGCCGGCAATTTCCCGGGCGTCACCCAGACCCTGCCCCTGGCCGTGTACTCCGCACTCGAGGTGAGTCGCGAGGAGGCCATCGCCCTGAGCGTGGTGCTGCTGGGCATCTCGTTCGCCGTGCTCGTCTCCCTCCGCGGTCGACTGCTGGGAGGACGCGGATGAGTGTCGATGCGCGTATTCGCACCACGGTCGGCTCGTTCGAGATCGACGTGCATCTCACCTGCGCTCCAGGTGAGACGGTCGCACTCCTCGGGCCGAACGGAGCCGGCAAGAGCAGCGTGCTGCGCACGATCGCCGGGCTGCATGGCCTCGATCAGGGCCGAATCGAGATTGCCGGCAACGTCGTGGACGATTCCGCTGCCGGGATCCATCTCCCCGCAGAGCGCCGACGCGTCGGCTTCGTGTTCCAGGACTACGTGCTCTTTCCGCACATGACGGTTCGACAGAACATCGGCTTCGGTCCACGCAGCACCGGGCTCGACGCCTCCGGGGTGGATCACTGGATCGACGCCCTCGGTATCGCCGATCTGGCCGACCGCAGGCCGAGCGAGCTCTCCGGGGGTCAGGCCCAGCGAGTCGCACTCGCTCGGGCACTCGCCACCGATCCACAGCTATTGCTCATGGACGAGCCGCTCGCGGCCCTCGATGCAGCCACGCGCATCGAGGTGCGCGGACGCCTGCGCCATCACCTCGCCGAGTTCCGGCAGGGAACAGTCATCGTCACGCACGACCCGCTCGATGCGCTGGTGCTGGCGGATCGGGTCGTCGTCGTCGAGAACGGCCGCATCACTCAGGACGGCCCAACCGCTCAGGTCGCGGCAGAGCCGCGAACGGAATACCTCGCCGCCCTGCTCGGAGTGACGCTCTTTCGCGGGTCGGCCGCATCGGGCACCATCGCCTGCGTCGATGGTGGAACGCTGATCGCCAGCGATACCCACGCCGCCGGTGATGTCGTTGCCCTGGTTCGCCCACAGGCCATCTCGCTGCATCGCGAGCGCCCGGAGGGCAGTGCTCGCAACACCTGGCACACCACCGTCACCGGGATCGATGCCCACGGAGATCAGGTGCGCGTTCACCTGGCCGGCCCGCCTGCCCTGGTCGCCGCCGTGACGCCCGCGGCCGTTGCCGAACTCCGGCTGGCACCCGGGGAGAAGGTGTGGGCCAGCCTCAAGGCCACCGACGTCAGCGTGCATCCGGCCTGACGCGGGCGCCTGCGCGAGGGGATGGGTGGTCGGAGTTCCCCCACCGCGACCCCGATGCGCAAGAGTGACCCCATGGCGAAGCCGATCACCGAACTCGTCCACGAGAGCTGGGCGCCCCACCTGGCACCGCTCCAACCGACCTTCACCGAGATCGGTGAGTTTCTGCGCGAGGAGTCCGCAGCGGGGCGGCCGTGGGCCCCGGCTGGGACGAACATCCTGCGCGCCTTCGGTCAACCCCTCGATGACGTCCGGGTTCTGATCGTCGGGCAGGACCCGTACCCCACGCCCGGCCACGCGGTGGGCTTGAGCTTCTCCGTGGCTCCGGACGTCCGTCCCCTGCCCCGAAGCCTGCAGAACATTTACCGAGAACTGCGCGATGACGTCGGCGTCGAGACCCCCGCCCATGGTGATCTCACTCCCTGGACCGAGCGCGGCGTGATGCTGCTGAACCGCGTGCTGACCGTGCAGCTGGGTGAGCCCGGAAGCCACCGACGCCACGGGTGGGAGGAGATCACCGCGGCCGCCATCGACGCCCTCGTCGAGCGCCTCGACGCGCCCCTGGTCGCGATCCTGTGGGGCAAGGACGCCCAGTCACTCGAACCGGCCCTGCCGGACGTGCCGATCATCGCTTCTGCCCATCCGAGCCCGATGTCGGCCGATCGCGGATTCTTCGGCTCGCGTCCCTTCAGCCGCGCGAACGACCTGCTCGACGAGCTGGGTGCTGATCCGATCGACTGGTCGCTTTGACGAGAAAGCAGCGAAGCCACTGATCAGGTCGCGAGGAGCGCCACCACCACCGCATAGGTGCCGATCAGGGGGATGCTTCGCCAGCGCGCCAGCAGGCCGCCCCGCGCCGGGATGATGAACACCACCAGCAGCACGCTGGCGACTATCCCGATTGCCATCTCGGAGGAATCGACCGAGATGGGATGGATCACCGCAGCGGTGCCCACGATCAGCAGGGTGTTGAAGATGTTGCTGCCCAGGATCGTGCCGACGGCAACCTCGTCATGTCGTCGCAGGCGCGCCACGATCATCGTCGCGAGTTCCGGTGCGGAGGTGCCGAGGGCGACGATCACCGCGCCCACCACGAACTCGTCCCATCCCAGCGCCACACTGATGTCGACGGCTCCACTCACGATCAATCGACCCGCAGCGATCAGCATCGCCAGCCCGATGATCAGGCTGATCACGACCGACGTTCGCGACCGCTCCATCAAGACCGCCTCCGTGGCATCGCGGAGGCGACGAGCCGCTATCGCCGTCTGCACCAGCCATGCTGCGAATACGACGAGCAGCACAACCCCATCGATCGGACCAAGAGATCCGTCAAGCGCCAGCAACCCGACGAGAGCCGGGGCCATGATGGCCGCGGAGTAGTCGCGGGTCACCGTGCCGTGGCCGACCCGAATGGATGCGAAGACGAGAGCCAGTCCGAGGACGAGGGCGATGTTGACGACGTTGCTGCCCAGGACGTCACCGAGGGCGATCTCGGGCTGACCCTCGAGTGCCGAGTTGATCGCCACGGACATCTCAGGAGAGGACGTCGCGAAGGCCGCGACCGTGGCGCCGATGATGCCCGGGGGCACGCGCCACCAGGCCGCCAGACTGACCAGCCCTCGGACGAACAGTTCTCCACCCAGCCCGGCAAGCACGATGCCGAGCAGCAGGAGCCCCGCCGAACCCGTCACGTCTGGAGCAAGTCCCGCTGCTTGAGGTCCTTGTGCACGAGCGCCTCAGCGAAGAAGGAGGCGAAGGGGATGGTGCCGGCGACCAGGATCGCGATCGTGCGGATGACCGAGTACTTCACCCGGAAGGCGAGGTCGACACCCACGATCAGGTAGACGACATAGAGCCAGCCGTGCAGCATCCACAGCAGCGAGTACAGGCCTGGCTTGGACTCCACGTTGGCGTAGTCGAGGAAGCCGTAGCCGACCACCAACCACACGGTCAGCGCCGCCAGCACCACGCCGGTGACCCACGCCAGGATTCGGTAGCGCAGGAACGCACCGCTCAGACCCTTCATGCCCAGCCTCCGGGAACCTCGTCGATGCGCGGGGGGTCCGCTCCGGGCCGCTGGCAGGTGATGCCGGCGACGGCGATGCCGAATCGAGCAGCGGCGACCAGCGCATCACGATCGGACACATCCGCGCGGCCCTTGCCATGCTGCATCCACCAGGCCAGGAACCCGCCGCTGAAGGAGTCACCCGCTCCCACGGTGTCGACCACCGGAACACCAGGAACGTCCAGGACGATGTCATCCTCACCGGTGATCACGTGCACGGCCTTCGCGCCATCGGTGAAGAGCACCACCGAACTCGTTGTTGCCGCAAGTGCAGCAGCCGCTGCCAGCGGGGCCGCGTCAGGGAAGAGGAACTCCAGATCATCGCCGCTGACCTTGACGATGTCGGCGCGCGGAAGGACGGCATCAAGCGCGTCCTGGAACACCCGTGAGCCCGTCATCACTGAAGGCCGGCAGTTGGGATCGACCATGACGAGCTGGTCATCGGACGCAGCAGCGACCAGCGCAACGGATGCGTCTGCCAGTGGCTGGAGCACGAGCCCGAGCGTCCCGACATGGATGACGCGGCAGTCGGACGTCATGTGCGCCAGCGCCATCGACGGCGTCACCGCGGCCGCGGAGGTGCCCTCCATCATGAATCGGTAGGTCGCCGCGCCGTGCTCGTCGATCTGGGCGATCGCCAGTGTCGTGGGCTCCGGGACCTGAGCCCCGAGCCCGAGGGTCACCCCGTCCGTCTCGAGCAGTCGCATCATGCGGTTGCCGAAGGCATCGGTCGAGACGCCGCCGAGGAAGGTCGCGGGGATGCCGAGTCGTGCGATGGTGCGCGCGGTGTTCAGGGGAGCCCCACCGACGACGGAGGTCACGTCACCCTGCGGATCAACGATGATGTCGACGAGGGCCTCGCCGAGGACTGAGATCACCTCGTCAGGCTAGTCGACCGACCCCTCCATCGACCTACGTGCCTCGATTCGCAGCCAGCGCACGTAGAGGAAAAGGCCGAAGGCCGCGAAGATCCACCACTGGAAGGCGTAGAAGAAGTTCTGCAGGGGGAAGGGGACGTCACCGGTGTTGAGGCTCGCGGGGACCGGAGCGGGGGCGGGCTCGATCACCGGAGTCTGGCTGGTCAGGACGACGTAGCCGGTGGGCACCGACTCGTTCCATGCCTGCTCGAGGGATTCCCGGGAGATGGCGGCGATGGTCTCGTCGGTGACCGGGGCGTCGGCATAGAAGATCTCGTCCGGCTGGAGGACGCCCTCCACGGACACGATTCCGCGCGGGATCTCGAGCGACGCTGAGTCGCTTGGGGCAATCCAACCCCGGAGGATCGGCACGAGGGTCCCGTCGGTCAGTCGCAGGCCCGTCACGACCCACGATCCGGGCACGTCGTCAAGAGATCGATTGGCCACGATGACCTGCCGCTCGGAGTCGTACTCGCCGACGGCCGTCACGGGGCGACCGACGGAGTCCGGTGGGAGTCGATCGCCAGACCCAAGCGCCTCCTCCACCGGAATCGGGAGGGAGGCCGCTGCCCGTTCGGCCGCCAGGATGTTCTGGGTGCGCGTCCACTGCCAGGAGCCCAGCAGGCTGGTCGCGACCATCACGGCGACGACAAGCACCGCGAGCGCCAGCCAGCGCGGGGTGACTGCCAGTCGCAGCATGGCTCGGCCCATGGTCAGTCGTTGGGCGCCGAGGGTCCCGAGGTCTCACCGGAAGCAGACGGATCCGCCTCCTCCCCCCGCGCGACTGCCTCCTGTGTGAGCGCGCGATCCATGGCCTGCTCACGGTCATCCCGGCCTGCCGGCAGGGACTTGTCGATCTTGCCCATCTGCTTGGTCATCGACCGCCAGAGGATGAAGATCACCACTCCCAGAGCCAGCACGAAGAGCCCGGCGATCGGCAGGGCTCCGCTGATCATCGCCTGCTGATCATCGGGGTTCACCGTCTCCTCGGCGAGCACTGTCAGGGACTGCACGGTGGTGATCATCAGGAGTCCTCTCGGGCCGCAGGGCCATCACTGCTGTCGCGGAGTCCCGCGAACAGATCGTCTTCTGGGAGCACGGTCTCGACGGACGAGCGCACGAGCTCGAAGTCCTCCGTCGGCCACACCTGCTTCTGCATGTCCATCGGCACCGCAAACCACATGCCGTCCGGATCGATCTGCGTGCGATGCGCCAGCAGCGCGGCGTCGCGCACGTGGAACCAGTCGGATGCGTCCACGCGGGTTGTCACCCGCGGGTACATGTCGTGACGGTCCGACCAGTTGGTGAGCCAGTCTCCGTACGGGGACTCCAGGCCCGCCTCGACCAACGCCTCATGGGTCGCCAGCACGCGAGCCTTGGTGAACTGGTGGTTGTAGTAGACCTTCGCCACCTGCCACGCAGCACCCAGATCGGGGCGGTAGGAATCGTCGGCAGCCGCGTCCAGCGCCGCCATGGTCGTCTCATGGGTGCGGACATGGTCCGGGTGCGGGTAGCCGCCGAGCTCGTCATAGGTGGTGATGACCTGCGGGCGGAAGTCCCGGATCAGCGCCACGAGCGGGTCGATCGTTTCCTCGACCGGCAGGTCGGCGAAGCAGCCGGCCGGCAGCGGGGGCTTGGGATCCCCCTCCGGGAAGCCGGAGTCCTCGAAGCCGAGCCAGGCGTGCTGCACGTCGAGCACCTCGACAGCAGCCGCCATCTCAGCCATGCGAACGGCATCGAGACCGTCTCGGTCGACATCTGCCTGAGCGGCCGCATTGAGGACGTCTCCGCGCTCACCGCCGGTGCAGGTGACGACCATGACGTCGATGCCCTCGGACCGATATTTGGCCATCGTGCCGGCGCCCTTGCTGGATTCGTCGTCCGGATGCGCGTGCACGGCCATCAGGCGAAGGTCACTGCTCACGGGGATAGTCTCCCCTACGTGCCCTCACCGTTCACTCGGGACCAACTCAGCCCCGAGATGCAGGCCCGTTACGGCCTTGATCGACGCCCGGTCGGCGTCTGGATCAGCGTCGGAACCCTGATCGCGGCCTTCGTCGGCATTCTCGCCTTCATCACCGTGGGCGTGACGGGCAATCCGGTCGAGCCACGGCTCGTGGCGTGGAAGGTGGTGGCCGCCGATCGCGTCGACGTGACCTTCTCGGTGAACAAGCCAGCCGACGCGTCCGTCTACTGCGTGCTCCGTGCGCAGGACGAGAACCGCATCGATCTCGGCTACGCGACTGTCGACGTGGCCCCGGGAAAGAGCAACGAACTGATCACGTACCCCCTTCGCACCCTCGCCCCCGCCTTCACCGTCGAACTGCTCGGCTGCTCGGTTGACGGCCCGCCCGGCGTGACTCCCCCGCAGTTCCCGCCGGGTGTGGTGCCGCCGGAGCAACCCTGGATCGCTCCCTGATCAGACGGGTGCCTTCGGGAGACGTGCGCTCTGATTGGGCGAGTTTCGCCTGCACAGGTAGCCTTTCTCCTTATGACCGAGACCGACATCACCTGGCTGACCCAGGAGGCCTACGACCGCCTCGTGGCTGAACTGGCCGACCGCGAGGGTCCCACGCGCGAGCAGATCAAGAACCGCATCGCGGCCGCTCGCGAGGAGGGTGATCTCAAGGAGAACGGCGGCTATCACGCCGCCCGCGAGGAGCAGGGCAAGAACGAGGCGCGCGTGCGCCAGCTCAAGCACCTGCTCGAGCACTCCCGCATCGGCGCTCCTGAGGCTGCCGATGACGAGGCCGCCGCCGGCAAGGTCGTCACCGTCTACTTCGCGGCGTGGGACGAGGAGGAGACCTTCCTGCTCGGTTCTCGCGAGGAGGCGGCGCACGCCTCCATCGAGGTCTACTCCCCCACCTCACCCCTCGGCGCTGCCGTCAATGGTGCCAAGGTCGGCGACACCGTCACCTACACCCTTGCCAATGGCAATGAGATGAACGTCGCGATCCGCAAGGTCGCGCCCTACGGCGGCTGATCCCGCTCCAGCCCACTCTCGGGGGCCTATGCCTCCAGAAGCACGGCTTGAGCACCCAGGTCCTGTGCCAGAGCTGCCGCGCGCGAGTCGAATGTCGCCAATGAGCCGCCATGCGCACCGGCAATCAGCGCCAGATGCGCATCTGTCACCCATCCCGAACCATGGACGTGGTCAGCAAGCGACGCGCTTTTCACGGACAGGCGCGTCGTATCGGCCCAGAACCGATGACCGGGCAGCGCGCAGTAGCGCCCCAGCACCTCTGCGGCCTGCCCGGGTGTGACGCCCTCAGGGAACACGCGAGCGTTGCTGGAAATGCGCACGAAGCCCGATTCCGTCACGGGTGTGGTCGCCCAGCCAGCCTCGTGGACCTCCGCGAACCATCGAGTCGCTCCTGCATGGTGGACATGATTCGGCCAGGCCAGCGCGATGAGGACGTTGACGTCGAGCAGATACGTCACGCCTCGTCCATCGCCTCACGCACCATCTCTGCTGTCACCGGGTCAGCGTCGTCGCAAACCACGAAGGTGGGGAAGGGTGAGTCTGTGGCCTGTGGACGTAGGCCGCGGAGCGCGAGTTCGGACACGGCGGCGCCCAAGGAGATCCGCTTCTGCCGAGCGAGCGATCGAGCGGTGTCGAGGACCCGATCGTCAATGTCGAGGGTCGTTCGCATCACAGCATCATATCATCAAAGCATCAAGTACCCCCTTCGGCTGGACTCTCCCATTCCGCATCATGATGCGATTGCCTTCGCATGGAGATGTATTCTGTGAGCATGCGTACGACAGTCGATCTCCAGGACGACGTCGCCAAGGCCGTCGAGGATCGGCGACGAGCAACGGGCCGCGGACTCAGCGCGACCATCAACGAGTTAGTTCGTGAGGGTCTGCTCGCCCAGCATTTGGATCGATCCCGCTTCGTCCAGACGTCCAGCCCCGTCGGCCTCCGCGTCGACGTGAGTAATGTGGCCGAGGTGCTCGATCTCCTCGACGACCACCAGTGATCGTCCATGCTCCTTGACGCCAACGTCCTGCTGTACGCGGTCGATGCGACGGACGCTCGGCACGCGACGGCAGTGGAGTTCCTCGAGTCCGCGCTCAACGGGACTTCACGGGTGGCCTTCCCGTGGCAGTCGATCACGGCCTTCATCCGCATCAGCACCCATCCACGGGTGGCCCTTCATCCCCTCAGCGCGGAGCAGGCCGCCGGCCACATCGACGCGTGGCTGAGCACTCCACCCGCGTGGATCCCGGCCCCCACTGCCGCCACCGCCTCGATTCTCTCCGACCTGCTGCGCTCATCAGGCGCCACAGGCAACCTGGTCTCGGATGCGGCCCTCGCGGCCATAGCGATAGAGCACTCGATTCCCGTGATCACGAACGACTCGGACTTCCATCGCTTTCCTGTGACCATCGTCAACCCGTTCGAGTGAGACCAGCCCCCCGCGCCACAACCCCACGTGTTGTCACCGAATCTGTATGACGGTGCGCGACGAGCCCCAAGCACGATCAGCAGTGAGAACGGCTCCGCCCACGCGATCGCCGAGCGCGAGACAGAGTCGGTCGCCGAGCGACAGATGCGGATGGGCATCACCTTGAGCCTCCGCATGGCGGCATTCCTTCAGGTTCAGGCCGGCGCGAGGCGGTAGCGCGATGGCGCAGTCACCCTCTGCGTTCGAGGAACGCCCCTAGCGCTCACTGACCGCATAGTCCTGAGCCCGCAGGAACTCCACGAGTGCCGCGCAGTGCTCTGGCCCACGGGTCTCGACATGGACGACGATCTCCACCTCGTCCACCGACAGTCTGGCGTCATCGCGGTGGTGCTCGACATCGACGACGTTCGCGTGCTTGGACCCGATGTCCGTCAGGAGTTGCGCAAGGGAACCGGGCCGATCCTCCATGCGAATGGACATCGTCAGGTAGCGGCCAGCAGACGCCAGGCCTTGGCGAATGATCCGCAGCAGCACGAGCGGGTCGACGTTGCCTCCCGAGAGGACAACGGCCGTGGGCTCTGTGAAGTCCTGCGGGTTGACCATCACCGCGGCAAGGGCTGCGGCACCTCCCGGCTCGACCACGAGCTTCGAGCGCTCGAGCAGGCGCAGCACCGCTCGGGAGAGCTCATCCTCCGTGACGGTGCGGATCTCGTCGACCAGATCCCGGACGATCGGGAACGGGATGTCGCCTGGCACACCAACCGCAATGCCGTCGGCCATCGTCGACATGCGAGGCAGACGAAGCGGCTTGCCCTCGCGCAACGATGGCGGGTAGGCCGCAGCCGCCTCGGCCTGCACGCCCACGATGCGAACATCCGGACGACTCGCCTTGACGGCCGTGGCGATGCCTGCCAGGAGGCCACCTCCGCCCGTGCACACGACGATCGTCTTGACCTCAGGCATCTTCTCGAGAATCTCCAGCCCAACGGTGCCCTGGCCCGCGACGATGTCCTCGTTGTCGAAGGGGTGGATCACGACTGCACCCGTCTCCTCGGCAAACGCGAGGGCTGCCTCAATCGCATCGTCGACGGTGGCACCGGTGAGCACGACGTCGGCACCGTAGCCGCGGGTCGCAGTGACCTTGGGGATGCTGGCCGCCTCCGGCATGAAGACGGTGGCCCGGACTCCGAGACGCTCTGCGGCCAGTGCGACGCCCTGCGCGTGATTGCCGGCACTGGCAGCCACCACGCCTCGCGCCTTCTCGTCCTCGGTCAGCTGCGAAATGCGGTTGAAGGCGCCCCTGATCTTGAAGGATCCAGCGCGCTGCAGGTTCTCGGTGACGAGCTGGACTTCGCCGGGGACGGACTCATCGAGCCATCGTGCGCTGACGAGTGGCAGATCGCGGATGACGCCCTGAAGGCGCTCAGCCGCAGCCTCGATGTCACTTCGGGTGACGACTGGCTCGCTCATTGCCCGATCATGTCAGGAGCCGTCCAGCTCGGCGCGAAGTTGAGCTGCGTTGGACCTCAGGCGATCGGCGATCCACGTCTTGATGACCGCCTGCCGGGCGATACCCAGATGCTCAGCCTCGGCGTCAAGGAGTTGCACCATCCAGGGCGGGAAGTCGACGTTGACTCGCTGCACCTCGCGCCCGGGGCGCCGCGCCTTGGACATGTCTACGTAGGGAGTCATGTCCTCAACCCCGTCGTCAAAGATCTTGTCGACCTCCTCAGCCTTCATAGTCTCTTTCCTCTCTCGGGCGGGCCTGCGTACCGAGATGATCCGGATTGCTGAGTTGCGCGTCGTGAACACTGCTGCCCACAGACGCCCGTCTACTTCTCCCACGGCGATCCAGCGGGATTCGACGGTCGACCGAGCTGGAAACTCCAGACGATTCGGATCTCGCCAGATCACCTGCGCTCGGTCAAAGTCGATGCCGTGCTTGACAAGGTTGGCGTCTGACTTCGCCACATCGATCATGAAAAGGTATGGAAATGGTTTAGCCACTACTCATGACCTCGGCTCGTGCCCAGCTCACGCTTGCCGCCCACCTCCGGTGCATCCGTGAGGCGAGCCCGTGAGGCCGCATGCCGTCCTGCCGCAGCCGCCGAGCCGCTCGGCGCACGGACGCCACCGGAGTAGCCGCCCCATCGGCCCCTCGCGTCAGAGGTCTGCCGGTGGAAGGCCTGGACATCCTTGGCCTTCTCGCGCAGCACGAGTTCCCCCGTCGCACGGTCTGGGTGCGCATCCGAGGAGGTTGCCGGGAGATGGTCCATGGTCTGGCGGCGCGCCTCGGTCAGCCGCTCCTGCATTCGCTCCACGTAGGCCCGATAGAAGGCCACCCGGGCCGTCTGCGCCGTGTGCTCCTTGCGCTGGCGTCGGCGCTTGACCACCGCGGTGTAGACCTCGCCCTGCCATACCCGGCTGACGACATACGCCTGACTCGACTGCACCATGTGAACGGAGAGGGACGAGAACATCGTGTCGATCACGTCAAGATCGGACGGCATGCCGTAGCCGATGACGTACGTCGAGTTTGCGGCAATGTCCACCTGTGCGTCGTTCGCGTGCGCGATCACGACATACAGGGAGATCAGGTGGCGATTGGCGCGGCGGCCCTTCTCCCCGATCGTTCTGGTGCGCGACTCCGGTTGCTGCCGCTGCTCCTTGTGAAGGGTGCGTGAGCGGGCAATAGCCAGATCAATGCTGGCCAATGTCGCGAGCTCCTGGGCCTTCATCAGGTAGGCATCGGCCTCCGCCTCGATCTCGGTACGTTCGGCCTTGGCCAGCAGGGCAGCGATGCGTTCAATCGTCGGTGCCATCAGCGGACTCCCGCCGATTCATAGCCTGCTCGCAGCAGCAGAGCAGCTGCCTCACCGAGCATGCAGGCCACGACCGCATCCATCGCCGCACGAAACTCAGCCCCGTGCCAGCGACCTGAGGTGCGCTCGGGAGGGATTCCGCAACTGCAGGCGAGATGGTGAGCGAGCTCATGCAGCACCACCGACTCGCGGCCGGCCCAGATATCCGATGGCAGTTCGATCGCTGCCAGCTCCGGCAGGTAGCGCGCGCGTGTGCGACTGCGGGTTCCTCGGACTACTACCGCACTCGCCTTCGGATAGGCAGATGCAATCTCGTCCAGTGACATCACCCGATCGACATAGGCCTGCACCGACGCCAAATCCCCGAATCGTCGCTGCATGGGGATGTCCAGGCGGGACCCGAAGAAGTCCACCGTGCCCCCGCGGTCGAGCACCGCGGACCATTGGTCCTCGGCGGCATAGACGGCGGATGCAGGCACCCTTGGAGGATAGGGTGACGCGGTGATGGCGACGGTATACCGGTCCTCCCCTGTGGATGCCCGACACCCCGTGTGGACATGAGCCCCGTAAGAACGGTCGGGCGCGCACTGCGTAGAACCCCCCTGCTGGCTGGCCTGCCCCGCGAAGTCGCTGTTGTCACTGCCGTCGCCTTCTGCGTCGCCTTGGGGTTCGGCATATTGATTCCGGTCCTGCCGGTCTTCGCTCGCACGTTCGACATCTCAGCCCTCGAGGCGAGCGCTGTCGTGAGCGTCTTCGCACTGGTGCGCTTCGTCACCTCCCCTCTTGCTGGTGGCATGGTCGATCGCTTCGGCGAGCGATCCGTGATGACGAGCGGGCTGCTCATCGTCTCGGCGTCCAGCTTCGCGGCCGGGTTCTCGCAGACGTATTCCCAACTGCTGATGCTCCGCGGTGTCGGTGGCCTGGGGTCCAGCATGTTCACCGTTTCCGCCATGGCGCTGCTCCTGCGCGTCGTATCGACCGAGCAGCGGGGCCGCGCCTCGGGAGCATTCCAAGGCGGCTTCATCATCGGTGGAGTCGCGGGACCGGCCGTTGGCGGACTCGTCGTCGCCTGGTCGATTCGAGCTCCGTTCTTCGTCTATGCCGGGACGCTCCTCCTCGCCGCCTTGGTCGCCGTCGTGTTCTTGTCCCGCGCTCGTCTGCATGACCTCGAGCACGAGGTCGCGCACGGCGCAGAGAACAAGCTCCAACAACTGCGCACCGCACTCAAGGATCGCGCGTATCAGGCCGCCATCACGACGAACCTCGTCACGGGATTCGTCGTGTTCGGGCTGCGGTCGTCAGCCGTGCCGTTGTTCGTCGTCGAGGGTCTCGGCGAGAGTGCTTCGATTTCGGGGATCGGATTCCTCATCGCCGCGGGTCTACAGGCGCTTCTCCTTCTGCCAGCCGGGCGCATGGCCGACACCTCCGGGCGCCGGAAGGCACTCCTGTGGGGAACGATCGGCACGGCTCTCGGCATGCTCGTTCTCACCGGCGCCGACATTGCCGCCAACGGATGGGGCACTCCTGCACTCGCTGGCACCGGGCTGTTCTTCCTCGCCATGGCGATCCAAGGGGCGTCGGGGGCATTCCTCGGGTCCGCCCCGGCAGCCGTGGTCGGCGATGTCATGGGCGGGAAGAAGGGCGGCATCGTCGTCGCGACGTTCCAGATGATGGCCGACCTCGGTGCCATCCTCGGCCCGCTGATGGCGGGGCTGATCATCGACGCAGCCGACTTCGACTGGGCATTCGGGGTCGGTGCGATCCTGTGCATCATCGCCATCGGCTTCGTAATTCGCATGCCAGAGACCCTGCGTCGATCCCAGCCCCAGGTCGACGCCTCCGATTCCCCGACGTAGCCGCTTCAATCCCCCGCGAGCCCGGATTTCCGGGCCCTTTGGTTCTTCTTCATCCAGTTGCCTCCCTCCCCTCGGGTTCGCCACTTCCGCGACCCAAGCCAGGGCCCCGGCCCACGGAGAGAGAGTTCAACCAGCGCCCACCAACGCGATCAGCACAGCCACTTCCGAGTGAGGTGGAGCAGGGCGAGCGCGACCACAGGTGCGCACCTACCATCACGTCATGAGCATCTTCGGCGCGAAGTCATCCATGGTGGCCCCCGATCAAGCATTGACCGGGCGGGAATCCCCCGTGCTGCCCCATCCGGCACCGCACGCCGTCCTGGGCACATCCCTCATCGGTCCCTGGCCTGACGGCACCGAGACGATCTACCTGGCCATGGGGTGCTTCTGGGGTGCCGAGGAGATCTACTGGCGCCTCCCCGGAGTGGTGGCCACGAGCGTCGGCTACATGGGCGGCTTCACTCCGAATCCCACCTACGAGGAAGTCTGTTCCGGACGCACCGGGCAGACGGAGACCGTGATGGTCGCCTACGACCCCGCAGTGCTGTCCACCTACGACGTGCTCAAGGCGTTCTGGGAGAACCACGATCCGACGCAGGGGTACCGCCAGGGGAACGACGTCGGCACCCAGTACCGCAGTGCGATCTTCACGACGACGGACGCGCAGGCCGCACTCGCCCTGCAAACGCGAGATGCCTACGCCAAGGTCATCGCCGAGCGCGGGTACCCCGACATCTCCACCGAGATCCGGCCAGCGTCGGACTTCCCATACTTCCTCGCGGAGGACTACCACCAGCAGTACCTCTACAAGAACCCCAATGGATATCGCTGCCACGCGAACACTGGTCTGGCGCTTCCACCCGCCTGAGCAGCCAGGACGGTTCTGACAGAACCCTTACGTCTCCCGGTAGGCGTGGACACCCTCCGTGCGAGAGGCTGGCCTCATGAGACGTCGTGTCCTGTGGATCAACGTCGGCCTTGCCGTCCTCCTCCTGGCTGTGGTCGGCATCGGTCTCGCCCTTCTCGCCCCCGCTTCGCCTGAGCTGACCGGTCGCACCGTTCCCGCCCAAAGCGGCACCGTGAGCGAGACCGTCACGGCGACCGGGACCGTTGAGACATCCGGAGTCGTGGAAGTCGCCTTCGAGACATCAGGGACGGTGGCAACCGTCGCGGTGAACGAGGGCGACGACATTCAGGCGGAGGACGAGCTCGCCGCCCTTGACGACACTGCCCAGCGGCAAGCCCTCGCGAGCGCCAAGAGTTCCTACGCCCAGGCCGTGACGAGTGCAGATCAGTCAGGGCTGTCGCTTTCCGCCGCGCAACAGAACGTCGCTGAGGCGGAACGCAATCAGCGAATCAACCGCAAGACCTACGCGCAGAGTGTCTCGGTGGCGCGTCAGTCCCTCGCCGATGCTCAGTCATCCTGGTCGGAGAGCTGCCTGACCCCCGAGGGCGCCTGCCCCGACGATGCGGTGTGGTCGCAGTTGCGCGCTGCCGAGGCGGACGTCGTCTCGGCACAGACCGCCTATGACCAAGCAGTGCAGAGCGCGACCAAGACCGCTGAGACGAACCAGGTCAAGCTCAGCCAGGCCCAGGTGAACGTGGACAACGCGCGATCGACGCAGACGAGCCAATGCGACACCTATGGCTCTGACTCAAGTGCCTGCGTGAGCGCCGTCAACGCGCTGCGCAGCGCGGAACAGGCATATGCCCTGCAGGTGAAGGCAAACGAGACCGCCGACATCGCGGCCCAGCAGTCCCTGGTCAACTCCGACGCTCGCATCACCGCGGCGAATGTGACGCTCCGCAAGCTCCAGTCGACGCTTCGCTCGTCGGCATCGGATGCCGTCACCGCGGCTCAGAACTCGCTGGAGTCCGCTCTGCTCACCCAGCAGAAGGGACTCGAGGCAGACCGCCAGGCCGTTCAGTCCGCGAAGGAGTCACTGTCGTCGCAGAACGCTGCCGCCCAGCCAGTGACCATTGGCGACGATCAGGTCACCACCTCGCAGGCAGCCATCGACGTGGCGCGTGCCGGCCTCACGCTCGCCGAGGACAACCTCGCCAAGACCGTCCTGACCACGCCCACGGACGGCACCGTTGCAGCCATCGAGATCATCGCAGGAGACACCGTCACCCCCGGAGTCACCGTCATGACCGTGGTGCCTGACGCGCCGTTCGAGATCGTCGCCGAGTTCTCCGAGGCGGATGCACTCAAGTTGGCTCCCGGCCAGCCCGCGACCGTGAGCTTCGACGCCCTTCCGGGCACCAGTGCGGTAGGCACCGTCACGTCGGTCGCACTCCTGCCTACCGCAGCGACGACAACCGGTCAGGTGACCGGCAGCGGCGTCACGACCTACAGCGCAACCATCACGCTCGATGACTCTCCCGAGGGTGTCAAGGAGGGCATGAGCGTCAGTGTCGTCGTCACGACCCAACAGGTCGACGACGTGATCTGGGTACCCACGGCCGCCATCACCACCGTCGGCGGCGTCAGCACCGTGACCGTCAGATCAGGTGAGGTCGACACCATCGTGGAGATCACCACCGGACTCGCCGGAGATGCCGGCACCGAGGTCACCAGCGGAGTCAGCGTCGGCGACGAACTCGTCATCGATCTCGGTGACGCCGGGACCTTCACCGGCTTCGGCCGCAACGGCGGATTCGGTGGCGGCCCACCACCCAGCGGCCGGTGACAACGTGACGCCCGTCATCGATCTGCAGGGGATCACCAAGGTCTACGGGAGCGGCGACACCGAGGTGCGGGCGCTCGATGGCATTGACCTGTCCATCGCCCGCGGGGACTACGTCGCCATCATGGGAGCTTCAGGCTCGGGCAAGTCGACGCTGATGAACATCGTCGGGGCTCTCGACGCTTCAACCGAGGGCCACTACGCCCTCGATGGCATCAGCATCGACGATCTCGACGAGTCCGCCCTCTCCATCGTGCGCAACCGGAAGATCGGCTTCATCTTCCAGTCGTTCAACCTCATTCCGCGAACGTCCGCGCTGTCGAACGTCGAGCTCCCACTCGTCTATCGCGGCGTCCGACGCAAGGAGCGTCGGGAGCGCGCCATCGCGGCCCTCACCTCGGTCGGTCTCGCCGATCGCATGCACCACATGCCCAATGAACTCTCCGGCGGCCAGCAGCAGCGTGTCGCTGTGGCGCGAGCCCTCGTCGCTGAGCCATCCTTGCTCCTCGCCGACGAGCCCACCGGCAATCTCGACAGTCGCTCCACCGGAGACGTCCTCGACCTCATGGGTGAGCTGCACGATCAAGGCCGCACCATCGTGATGATCACCCACGAGGACGATGTCGCAGCCCACGCCGGACGCGTCGTCACCCTCGTGGACGGCCGGATCTCCGAGGATCGAAGGAACTCGGCGTGAACGTCATCGAGACGGTCCGCATCGGGCTGCAGGGGATCGCCGCGAACAAGTTGAGGTCTGGGCTCACGATGCTCGGAATCCTCATCGGCGTCGCCTCGGTGATCGTGCTCATGGCCATCGGCAATGGGGCATCCGTTGCGGTGACCGCGAGCATTGAGAGCCTCGGCACGAACACCCTCACGGTTCGGCACGGAACCTTCAGCGGAGACAGGGCCTCCACCCGCACCCAGTTCAAGGATCTGACGGTCGACGACGCCGTAGCCCTCGTCGATCCCATCCTCGCCCCGGATGTCGTCAGCGCAACCCCCGTAGTCACGGCGGCCACCACCTGCACCTTCGAGGGGTCGAGCTACTCCACATCCGTCACCGGCACCTGGCCGTCGTACTTCGATGCGTCGAACAGCCCCATTGGCACGGGGACCCCACTCACCGCTGATGACGTGCTCAACAGCCGACGCTCCATCGTGCTCGGCCAGACGGTCATCGGCGAGCTCTTCGGGGATGTGGATCCGCTCGAGAAGACCGTGACCTGTGGCGGGGTCCCCTTCACTGTGGTCGGCACCATCGAGGAGAAGGGCAGCAGCGGTTTTCTGGACGCCGATGACGTTGCCGTCGCCCCGCTCAGCACCGTGCAGAGCAAGCTGACCGGCTACGGCAGCCTCGACTCGATTCTCGTTCAGGCCTCGTCGTCGGAGACGAGCACCGCTGCCGAGTCTGAGGTGACCTCGATCCTCGATCAACGACACGGCACCACCAGCGAGGCCAACCGCGACTACCAGGTTCTCAACCAGGCCGCGTTGATCTCGACCGTTCAGGACACCATCGGCATCTTCACCGTGCTTCTTGGTGCCGTTGCGGCCATCAGTCTCCTCGTCGGCGGCATCGGCATCACCAACATCATGCTGGTCACGGTCACGGAGCGGACACGTGAGATCGGGATTCGCAAGGCGATCGGTGCTCGCAAGTCGGCCATCATGACCCAGTTCCTGATCGAGGCGATGGTGCTCTCCGTCATCGGTGGTGGCATCGGCGTTCTTCTGGCCCTGCTCGCCACGCGAATCACGATCGCCGACGTGACTCCGGTGATCGTCCCGTCGTCCGTGATCGGCGCCTTCGTGGTGTCCGTGTCCATCGGCCTATTCTTCGGCAGCTATCCCGCCAACCGTGCAGCATCACTTCGACCGATTGAGGCACTGCGTCATGAGTGATAACACTGGGCTCGAGCCCGCCACCCCGGAGCCACAGGCTTCGAACGACGACGACCTGAAGGAGTTGCTGGCCAAGCGGCAGCACGCCAAGCCGAACAAGGCCACGTGGATCCTGCTCGCGCTCATCACCATCGGCCTGGGCTTTGCCATGGGCGCCTGCACGCAGAAGCAGGTCTCCTCGTTCTCAGAACGGTCGGAGCAGTCGCAGCAGCCGGAGATCGCGTCCGATCCCGCTGGAGCCATCGGTGGCCAGCTGCCTGCCTTCCCCGGTGGAGACACCACGGTTGGCACGGTCGAGTCACTAAGCGAGAACTCCCTGACCATCGTCACCCGCGACGGCCGCACTGTCGAGGTGACTGTCTCCGACGAGACACCGGTCACCTCGTCCGTCGAGGTGCCGCTCTCGGAACTCCCCATCGGCGCGAGCGTCATCGTCCGCGGACCCACGGCTGACGACGGCTCCGTCATCGCCGAGTCCATCTCCGAGGGGGCGGGCTTTCCTCGTGGCCGGGGCGAGCGCTCCCCGTAGTCTGACCAGGTGACCTCCACCCGCGATGAGTTCGACCGCGAGCTTCGACGCGTTGTGGACCGACTCAACTCCATGCCGCTGAACCGAGCAGCAGCTTCACAGGATGCAGTCATGTCATGCGCCAAGATGCTCGTCTCCGAGTGTCGGCGGGCAGGAGTGCCAATACCCGCGAGCGCGGTCCTGCCAGAGCTGGCACCTCAGGGCTTCGGCGCGCTGATTGCCGTTCTCGGTCATGACCTTCAGGACGCCGCCGACGAGTCAGATCTGACTGCCGGCCTCAACGCACTCGTGACCCTGCGTCGAGCACTCCCCTGATCGGCAGTTCCTACCGAGGGTGGCGATACGTGCGGGTCACCTCGGCCACCACGACGGAGTACTCGGAGTACCACTCCTCGCGCCCCCGCTGCTGGGCGACCAGATGCTCGGCCACCTGCTTCCAGGCACGAGCCCTGGATTCGTCCGCCCAGTAGGACACCGTGATGCCCCGGCGATCGTCGGGGTTGCGGACGGACTCTATTCCGACGAACCCCGGCTGATTTTGGGCCAGCGCATCCATGGCTTCAGCCGCTGCCGCGTACTCCTCGTCGCCGCCGGCAGCACGAGTGCTGCTGAAGATCACCGCAACAGCACCCGACTGCACCGTTCAGCGCCCTGTTCGAGACTGGGACTAGCTGCGATTGAGTAGCGACAGCAGGCGCAGGAACTCCAGGTAGAGCCAGATGAGGGTCACGAGCAGGCCGAAGGCCATCCGCCACGACTCCTGCTCGGGCGCTCCCGCCTTGATTCCCTGGCTGATGGCCTCGAAGTCGAGCAGCAGGAAGAACGACGCGATCAGAACACCGGCGACCGCGATCAGGATGCCGAGGAAGCCAACGCCGTAGAAGCCCCAGCCGTCGCCGACGCCGAACATGGCGGCAACGAACGACGCCAGCGCCAGCACCATGTACGACACCAGCGCGACCATCATCACGCTCTGGAACTTCTTGGTGACCTTGATGATGCCCGTGAGGTAGAGCGTCAGCATGACCCCGAAGGTGGTCATCGTCGCGACGACGGCCTGCAGCACGATCCCGGGGTACTCGTTTGCGATCGCCATGTCGTTGTACATCAGGGAGATGGCGCCGAGCAGCACACCCTGGAACACCGCATAGAGCAGGACGAGGGGCGGGGAGACCTTCTTCTTCAGTGCGTTGACGAAGCCGAGACCGAGGCCGCCGATAAGGCCGACCCACAGGAGCCATGGCATCGACGGGGCGAGGTTCCAGCCCACCACGGCGAAGATCACGGTCACCGCGAAGACGGCGAAGGTCTTGACGATGACGTCATTGATGGTCAGGCGCGCGCCACCGGCCGCCGTGACCTGCTGGAAGGCAGCGTCGACGCTGGCGCCGGAGCCTCCGCTCGCAGCCTCCTGATAGGCGCTGACTCCCTCGTTGTAGGCGTAGCCGGCATCGCCAGCGGCGCCCTTCTTGGGCTCGTAACGGGACAGGACGGGGTTGTTTGACTGCATGACACAAGGGTAAGGCATACCTATCCCCGGGGCATCATTCCGCCGGATTCCTGGGGCACTCCGCACGCTCCGTGCGACCCTCAGCCCCTTGGGGCACTCCGCACGCTCCGTGCGACCCTCAGCCCCTTGGGGCACTCCGCACGCTCCGTGCGACCCTCAGCCCCTTGGGGCACTCCGCACGCTCCGTGCCCCCGATGGGATTTGAACCCATACTGTGCCGGGTTTAAGCCGGGTGTCTCTGCCAGTTGGACTACAGGGGCGCGAGCCCAGCCTAGGAGCCGTCCCCGTCTCGAAGCAGCCGCCGCAGGATCTTTCCCGATGCCGACTTCGGGATCGCGTCCGTGAACACCACGTCGTGGACGACCTTGTAGGTGGCCAGATGCTCCGCCGTGAAGGCCGTGATCTCGTCCGGCAACAGATCCTGCCCCTCGCGCACCACGATGAACGCGCGCGGCCGCTCGCCGGCCTCGTCATCAGGGACGCCGATGACCGCCGCGTCAGCAACGGCCGGGTGGGTGAGCAGCAGCGCCTCAAGCTCCGCCGGGGCCACCTGGAATCCCTTGTACTTGATGAGCTCCTTGACACGGTCGACGATCGTCAGATGCCCGTCGGCATCGATGAAGCCGACGTCGCCCGTGTGCAGCCAGCCATCGGCATCGATCGTCAGGGCGGTGGCCTCCGGGTTGTTGAGGTAGCCCTTCATCACCTGCGGGCCGCGGACCCACAGCTCGCCGACCCCGTCGATGTCCTGATCCGTGCCCTCCTCGACGCTGACGATGCGGCACTCGGTGTTCGGCACGGTGACGCCGCAGGTGCCGGGCTTGAAGTCACCCATCCGCGTGACATGGGTGACGGGGCTGAGCTCCGTCATGCCATATCCCTGCACGACCTCGCAGTCGATGCGAACCGCCGCCGCCTGAGCCAGATCCGCACCGAGCGGAGCGGCGCCAGAGAACACCTGCTTGAGACTGGAGATGTCGTACTGATCGACCAGCGGATGCTTCGCCAGGGCGAGCACGATCGGAGGCACCGCGAACAGTCGGGTGATCCGGTGCTCCTGAATGATGCTCAGACACTGCTCGAGATCGAACCGCGGAACCGTGACGATGGTGGCGCCGCGGCTGAGGAAGAAGTTCATCAGCACCTGCATGCCGTAGATGTGGAAGAACGGCAGCACCGCGAGGACGACCTCGCCCTCCTGCACGTCAAGCGCATCCTCCACCTGCACGAGGTTCGAAACCAGATTCCGATGGGTGAGCATGACTCCCTTGGGGAAGCCGGTGGTGCCTGAGGAGTACGGCAGGACGACGACCTGATCAGTGGAGTCCACCTCCACCTGGGCGACGGGTGCCCCCATCAGGTTCGTGAAAGGCGCGAGCCCCTCCGGCGGGTCGCCGATGATGAGCACCTCGTCCACCTCGGTGTCTGCACACGCCTCGAGAGCCGTCTGAGCGAACATCGCGATCGTGATCAGCAGTCGCGCATGCGAATCTCGGAGCTGGAACGCGACCTCCTCCGCTGTGTACGTCGGGTTGATGGTGCTGACCGCGACGCCGGCAACGGCGGCACCGTGGAAGACGATCGCGAACTCGGGGATGTTCGGCGACATCAGGCCGATCGTGTCGCCGGGCCCCAATCCGCGGGCGGCAAGCCCTCCGGCGAACGCGTGAATCGCCCCGGACAGCTGGCCGAATGTGTAAGAGCGGCCAGTGGGGCCGTCGATCAGGGCTGTGCGGTCCGGGATGCGAGCCGCCTCCTTGAGGACGTACTCGGTGATGGTGACGTCAGGGATCTGCATCTCCGGCAGCGGGCTCGCGTGGATGATCATCGCCTTCCCCCTCCTCGCAGGTAGGACGAGTGTGACGCTCTCAATCCGATGGCGCAGGAGAACGCGACAGATCGCGGGCCCGGCCGAGCACCTCGTCGAGCATGGGTTCGGTCAGGCGCCCCGTGAAGGTGTTCTGCTGGCTCGGGTGGTACGAGCCCAGCATCGTCACCGGCCGCCCCGTCGGCGTCACCGCTTCGGTCATCGCTCCGTGGCCGAACTTCGCGGAGGTCACCGCCCAGCCTCCCGCCCGCAGGGCCGAAGTGGTGGCCGTCCACGCGATTCCCCCGAGAGGCACGATCACCTGGACCTCGGGCTCGATCAGTGCGATCTCCTCCTGCAGCCAGTGACCGCACTCCCTCTTCTCCTCGGTGGTCGGCTTGTTCGCCGGAGGTGCGCAGTGCACAGCCGCCGTGATGCGCAGATCCACCGCTCGCTGACCGTCGGTGCGGCTGGTGGACGTCGGCAGGTCCGCCAGACCCACGCGATGCAGCGAGGCGAACAGCCAGTCGCCACTGCGGTCCCCGGTGAACATCCGCCCTGTCCGATTCGCCCCATGTGCGGCCGGGGCCAGGCCGACGATCCAGATCCGGGGATCGTCCCCGAAGCCGGGTACCGGGCCGCCCCAGTAGTCGTCATCCATATACGCAGCGCGCTTGGTCCGCGCCACCTCCTCGCACCACTCGATCAGGCGGGGGCAGCGTCGGCAGGCGACGACCTGGGCATCGAGTCGTGCGAGCTCAGCCGCGACAGTCACGGAGAAATACAAGGGTTCGCTGCCAGGCCAGGGCGGCATTGTCGGCCTGGAAGACCTCCGGGCGGTGGTCATTGAAGAAGGCATGCACACTGCCTGCATACTCGAACAGCTCGACAGTGCCTCCAGCGGCAGCAATCGCGGCCGCGTACTCCGCAATGACCGGACCGTTCCCCGGCTCGTCGGACTCGGCCTTGTGCACGATCGCTGACTTGCCCGCGTAGCGCGACCAGTCGGGGGCGTACTGCGGCCACGGCATAGCGGGGTAGAACGCGGTCGCACAGCAGATGTTGCTCGACACCGTTGGTGCAAGCAGGGCAAGGCCACCGCCCATGCAGAAGCCGATGACGCTCACCGCCTCGCTCGTGACCTCGGGTCGCGCCAGCAGGTCCGCCGCAGCCGCATCCAGATCAGCGGCCACCTGGTCGATGTTGAGACCCAGCATGAGCTTCTGCGCCTCGTCCGGCTCGGTCGTGGCCACACCGCGGTAGTGGTCCACGGCCATGGCGACGAACCCCTCGGCGGCAAGTCGGTCGACGACCTCGTGGATGTGAGGCACCAGCCCCCACCACTCCTGGATGACGATGACGGCCGGGCCCGAGCCCGACTCCGGGATGGCGATGACAGCCGGAACATCCTCGGTTCCGATGCGCACGGTGGTCTGCATGAAGCAAGCATGGCGCATCACCGATCAGCCGTCGACCGCCCCAACGACGAGGCCTCGGGCGAAGTGCCGTTGAAGAAGGAAGAAGACGGTGATCGGAATGATGATGGCGATGAAGGCGCCCGCGGTGAGGAGGTGCTCATGCAGTCCGTAGCCACCCGCCAGTTTCGCCAGATAGGGAGTCACCGGAGCGACGTCCGCGGAACTCCCGGCGAACGTCAGGGCAACGATGTAGTCATTCCAGATCCAGAGGAACTGGAAGATGGCGAAGGCGGCGATCGCCGGCATAGCCAAGGGCAGCACCATGCGTCGGAAGATCACGTAGTGGTTCGCACCGTCGATCCGCGCTGCATCGATGATCTCGCGCGGCACCCGCGCAATGGAGTTGTGCATCAGGAAGACGGCAAGCGGAAGTGCCATCGTCGTGTGGACCAGCCAGAGCGGGACATACGTCCCCATGAGCAGCGAACGGCCCGTCTCGGGGTTGTCGAGGTTGGGGAAGATCGGAACAGGCCCGATGCTCCACCCGTTGCTGAACATGGTGAGCAAGGGCAGCAGCGTCATCTGGATCGGCAGCACCTGCAGCGCCACGATGCCGACGAAGACCACCGCCGCTCCCCGGAAGGGCACCCAGGCGATGCCGTAGGCCACCATGCACGCGAGCAGGATCGGGATGACAGTCGCCGGGATCACGATGGCAACCGTGTTGACCAGGTAGGGCCCGATGCCCTCGGGGAGGATGTCTCCCCCGGTCAGCACCTGGGCGTAGTTGTCCAGGGTGACGGTGCGGTCCTCGACGATCGCCCACCATCCGGACTTCTTGGTCTGCCAGACCGGGCGAATCGAGGTGACGAAGAGTCCCATCGTCGGGATGGTCCACAGGACCGTGATGGCGACGACGATGACGGTCGCCAGTGGGCTGCTCAGTCGACGCCGAGCGGAGGACAATCCGCGTTCCGCGCGAGGCAGCGGAATGAATTCGTGCGCCTCGACGCTCATGAGCGCGCGGCCAGCACCTCTCGGTACCAGTGGGCGCTGTCCTTGGGTGTACGAGTACCGGTCGCCGGATCCACCCGCACCATGCCGAACTTCTTGGTCCACCCCGATGCCCACTCGAGGTTGTCCATCAGGCTCCAGGCGTAGTAGCCGCGCACGTCGAAACCACGGTCCATCGAGCGCAGGAGCGAGGCGAGGTGATCGTGGATGTACTCCGAACGCACGGGATCGTGGATGCCCTCGGCATCGGTGACCTCCTCCACTGCGGCACCGTTCTCGCAGATCCAGATGGGAACCCCCGGCAGGTGGTCCGTGATCTCACGGAGCGCCAGCTCAAGGCCGTCTGGATAGATCTCCCAGCCCATGTCGGTGAACGGCGGGCGCGGGGCGAAGCGCAGTGGAGGACATGCCGGGAAGGCCGCGGTGTCCTGCCCGATGGCATCGGCAGCCGCGCCCTCAGGTGCTGCGACCCGCATCAGCGAGTAGTAGTTCTCGCCGATCCAGTCGATCGGCGCCGCAAGGATCGGGGCGTCCTCAACCCAGACGAAGTCCCAGTCGGTGACGGACGCTGCAGATGCACGGAGGTCCTCAGGAATGGACCCCTTCGCGAGCAGGTCGAGGAAGATCCGGTTCTGCGCTGCGTCGACATGCCTGACCGCGTCGTCCATGCGCGAGTCATCGGTCACCACGGGGATCACATTGAGGACGATCCCGACGTTGCGAGCACCGGCCGCCCGCAGTCGCGACACGGCGAGGCCGTGGCCGAGGATCAGGTGGTAGGCCGCGGCCAGCGAACTGCCCGGCTCGGTGCGGCCGGGGGCGAAGTACCCCGAGCAGTAGCCCAGGAAGGCCGAGCACCAGGGCTCGTTGAGGGTGGCCCAGCGGTCGACCCGATCGGCGAAGTGCTCGCCGACGACCTGCGCATACTCGGCAAACGCGTATGCGGTGTCACGATTCGGCCAGCCACCCGCCTGTTCCAGTGCACTCGGAAGGTCCCAGTGGAAGAGCGTGGCGACGGGGCGGATGCCGCGAGCCAGCAGCCCGTCGACGAGGCGGTCGTAGAAGTCCAGCCCAGACGCCGAGACCTCCCCTGTGCCGTCAGGCATGATGCGCGGCCAGCTGAAGGAAAAGCGATAAGCGTCAACGCCCAGCCACGCCAGCAGGTCGAGATCCTCCTCGAGCCGGTGGACGTGGTCGCACGCCGGCTCACCGGTGGCACCGTCCACGATCGCACCCGGCACCTGCGAGAAATCGTCCCAGTTGCAGCGTCCGCGGCCGGTGACGTCGCCCTCGATCTGCCACGACGAGGTCGCGACGCCCAGCTCGAAGCCGGCAGGAAACTCCAGGGTCATGTCAGCCCTTGACTGAACCGGCGAGCAGGCCCCGCACGAAGAAGCGCTGCAGCGAGAAGAACACGATGAGCGGCACGACGATCGCGATGAACGCGCCCGCGGTGATCAGATGCAGCTGGGCTCCGTAGGTACCCTTGATATTCGCCAGGTATGCCGTGATCGGCGCGACGTCGGGCGTGCCACCGGCGAAGGTCAGGGCAACAAGGAGGTCGTTCCAGACCCACAGGAACTGGAAGATCGCGAATGACGCGATGGCCGGCACCGTGAGTGGGAGCACCAGCTTGCGGAAGATCAGGAAGTGGCTCGCCCCGTCGACGCGGGCGGCCTCGAACAGTTCCCGCGGGAGCTGGCGGACGAAGTTGTGCAGCAGGAAGATCGCCAGCGGCAGCGCGAACATCGTGTGCGCGATCCATAGGGGGACGTACGTGCCATAGAAGATCGACTGGTTCGACCCGGCCTGATTGAGGTCAGGGAAGATCGGGATGGGGCCGATGCTCCATCCGAGGTTGAACATCTGCAGCAGCGGCAGCAGCGACATCTGCAAAGGGATGACCTGGAGGGCGAAGATGAAGAAGAAGATCGTCGTCGCACCCTTGAAGGGGATCCAGGCCAGCGCATAGGCCGCCATGGTCGCGATCACGAGCGGGAAGATCGCGGCGGGCAGAGCGATGGCGAAGGAGTTGAAGAAGTACGGGGTGATGCCGCCGGGGATGGTGGCTCCACCGGTGAGGACCTCGGCGTAGTTCGTCAGCGTGAAGACCGGATCGGTGAAGGCCGTCCACCAGCCCGAGCTCTGGGCCTGGTCCTTGGGCCGAAGCGACGTGACCAGCAGGCCGAAGGTGGGAATGGTCCACAGGATCGTGATGAGGATGACCAGGCCGGACGCCCAAGGACTGCTCAGCTTGCGGCGCGCGGCCACAGCGATGGACTCCTCCTCGGGCTCTGGGATCGGGATGATCTCGGGCGCTTCAACGCTCATCGGATCGTCCTCTCCTTACGCAGTTGCACGACGTTGTAGACGATCAGGGGGATGACGGCGAGGAACAGCACAACCGCCAGCGCACTGCCTCGTCCGACGTCGAACGCGACGAACGCCTGGGCATACATCTCATTGGCCACGACTTGTGTGCCGAAGTTGCCGTTGGTCATGGTTCGGACGATGTCGAAGATCTTCAGCACCGCGATCATGATGGTGGTGAGGACGACGATCAGCGTGCCGCGGATCATCGGGATCGTCACCTTGCTGAACAGTCGGTAGCCGGTCGCGCCATCAAGTTCGGCCGCCTCCACCACGTCCGAGGGAATGGCCTTGATGGCGGCCGAGAGCACCACCATCGCGAAGCCGACCTGAATCCAGATCATGATGATCATCAACAGAAAGTTGTTGAAGGGCTGCCAGAGGATCCAGTTGGGCGGGTCCTCGATGCCCAGCCACATCACCACCTGGCTGAGCAGGCCGACCTGCTGCTTGGAAGGATCGCGGTACTCGTAGATGAGGCCCCAGATGATTCCGGCGCCGACAAAGGAGATGGCCATCGGCATGAAGATCAGGGACTTGGAGATGGACTCCCGCCGCATGCGGTCCAGCAGCAGGGCCAAGGTGAGCCCGAGGGCTGTCGACAGCACCGGGGCGATGATCAGCCAGAGCACGGTGTTGATCAGGAAGGTCGAGTTGCCCGGTGCCGTGAAGATCCAGCCGTAGTTGGCCAGGCCCACCCAGTCGTTGCCGCCCGCGTCCTGGAAGCTGCCGGCCGTCGTGCGGAAGGCGGGGACGATGAGGCCGTAAGCGAGCAGGAGGATGGCGGGCCCCAGGAAGACGACGATCGCCATGGGAGTCTGCAGGCGGCCCTTTGCTCGAGCGCCGATGAAGAAGATCAGCAGCAGCAGTCCCAGCACGATCGCCACCGCGGCGACACCGGTGCCCACCTTGGTGAGACCAGCGGTCAACTCCTCCAACGCTCCTCCTCAGCGCTCGTGCCGGCTAGCCAGTAAGGCACCGGGGTCCGCAAGATGTGTCTACACCCTGCGGACCCCAGTGGTCACTCATTCAGCGAATGACTGCCTCAGGTCAGGACGCCGGCCAAGCAGCGTCGATAGCCTTGAGAACGGCGTCAGTCGACTTGTCCTCGGCGAACCATGCGGTCATCTCGGTCCACTCAGCACCGGCGCCGACGGCGGCGGGCATGAGGTCGGACGCGTCGAACCGGAAGGTGCCGTCGGGGTTGGCGAGGTACTCCGCCGACAGACGGTCAATCGGGTTGGCGTAGGTATCCAGCGGCACACCGCTGTTGGCGGACACCCAGGTGCCGAGCGCAGCCTTGGAGGTCGCGAACTCAGGCGATGCCAGGTACGTCTGGACTGCCTGAACCTCGGGACGATCCGCGAATGCGGTCACGAACTCGCCGCCACCGACAACGGGGTTGGCGGCCACGGCCGCGTCAACCTCGGGCAGGTAGAACGCGAACACGTCGCCGTCCTCGGCGATCGTGGTTCCGGGCTGGAAGTTCTCCCAGAAGTTCGCGTAGAAGGACGCCTGCTGAAGCATGGCGCACTCACCAGCGAGGATCGGGCCACCAGCATCCTGGAAGGCCGTGGTCGCGATGGTCTTGATGTCGCCGAAGCCACCGTTGACGTAGTCAGGGTTCTTCATCCAGCCGGCCAGGACGTCCATCGCGCCCTTGATCTCGGGTGAATCGAACTTGACGTCGCCTGCGACCCACTTGTCGTAGACCTCGCCACCCTGCGTGCGCAGGACGATCTGCTCCAGCCAGTCAGTGGCGGCCCAACCCGTGGCTCCTCCGGACTCGATGCCGCCACAGAAGGGCTTCACGCCCGCAGCTGCAATGGCGTCGGCCGCAGCGAACATTTCATCCCACGTGGTCGGGACGGTGATGCCCCACTCGGAGAAGTACTTCGGCGAGTACCACACGAGGGACTTCATGTTCGAGCCCAGCGGTGCGGCGTAGAACGTGCCGTCGACGCTGCCGTAGTCCTTCCACGCCGGATTCCAGTAGGCGTCCACGTTGGCCGCGACGGAGTCGGGAGCGGCCACCGGGCCACCGGACTCGACGAGCTTGGCCAGCAGACCCGGCTGCGGGATGAAGGCGATGTCGGGGGCGTTGCCACCGGCGATGCGCGTCGGGAGCTGAGCCTCGAACTGATCGCTGCCTTCGTAGACGATGTCAATGCCGGTGCAGGACTCGAAGTCGGCCCATGCCTGCTCGAAGAGCTGCTGCTCCGGGGGGAGGATCGAGGTGAAGAGGGTGACCGAGCCGCCCTCGCTGCCCATGTAGGCCTCGTAGGCCTCGCAGCCAGCGGCGACAGCGTCGCCGGCACCTTCATCGGTGGTCTCGGTGGACTCAGCCGCCGTGTCCTCAGTCGCGCCTTCGCTGCTTGCCTCGTCAGAAGAGCCTCCGCAGGCGGCGAGCAGCATGGTGGCTGCGATACCGCCGGCAATCAGAATGGCCCCACGACGCCGCTTGATTGCGGTCATGGAATCTCCTTGCGTATTCGTGACGATGGGGCGGATCCCCGATCGCGATCCACGTTCGACGTGAACGTAAACGCTGTCATCGTCGCTCCCTTTGAGACAGGAAGCAACCCCTGCACGGTTTGAAATCGCAACGAAGTCATCACGATTTGATCTCGGACTGTGTCCTCGTGTCATGTAACGCGTTACATCCTGAGGGAATCAACCTTCGACGGACGGCACATCTCGCAGCCCTCGAACGACTACGCTGAGTGCGCACCCAACCGGGTGCACCTTCCAACTCGGATCGTCCGGCACGTTCCTGCCGGTTGAAGGAGAGCATCATGACTCAGCGCGTCACCTACGAGGACGTCTCCCTCGTCTACCCCGGAAGCACCACCCCGGCCGTCAGCCATCTGAACCTCGAGATCGGCGAAGGCGAGTTCCTCGTCCTCGTCGGCCCGTCCGGCTGCGGCAAGTCCACCTCCCTGCGCATGCTCGCCGGACTCGAGCCCATCAGCGCAGGCAAGATCTTCATTGGCGATCGCGACGTCACGAACGTTCCCGCGAAGGATCGCGACATCGCGATGGTGTTCCAGAACTACGCCCTCTATCCGCACATGTCCGTAGCGGAGAACATGGCGTTCGCGCTGAAGATCCAGAAGGTCAGCAAGAGCGAGATCGAGCGACGGGTCAAGGAGGCGGCCGCCATCTTGGACCTCACCGAGTACCTCGAGCGCAAGCCCAAAGCCCTCTCGGGCGGTCAGCGCCAGCGCGTGGCCATGGGGCGCGCCATCGTGCGCGAGCCCGAGGTCTTCCTGATGGACGAGCCGCTCTCGAACCTTGACGCGAAACTGCGAGTTCAGACTCGCTCACAGATCGCCGCGCTTCAGCGACGACTCGGCACGACCACGGTCTACGTCACCCATGACCAGGTCGAGGCCATGACGATGGGCGATCGGGTCGCAGTGCTCAAGGACGGCATCCTGCAGCAGTGCGCCAGCCCGCGTGAGCTCTACGACGAGCCGGACAACTCATTCGTCGCAACGTTCATCGGGTCCCCGTCGATGAACATGGCGACAGCCGCCATCGTCGACGGCGGCGTCACCGTCAATGGGTACACCGTTCCTGTCGACCGAGCGATCCTTGACCAGGCGAGCGGATCGAATGTGCTGCTCGGTGTGCGACCTGAAGATCTGCACATCGCCGACGAGGGCATCGGCATGACCGTCACCGTCGTCGAGGAGCTCGGTGCCGACACGTTCGTCTACGGCGAGTTCACCGACGCGGGTGGGCAGACGGTTGATGTGGTCGCCCGCGACCGCGGATTCCACGCGCCCAAGATCGGCAGCAGCGTGCACGTGCGCCCGGAGCGGGTCTACGTGTTCGACACTGAGGGCATCCAGCGCCGACTGCACTAGCAGCGAATCCAGGCACCGGTTGAGGGCGGCAGGGCGATCCTGTCGCCCTCGACTGTGACTCCCGCATCGCTCGCCACGAGGATCGCCCCTGAGATCGGCGCGACTGCGGGGACCTCACCCATGTTGACGACGCACGCGAAGTGCTCACCGCGCTGAATCACCAGCACGTCACCGTCACGCACGGTGGTCATCAGTGACCCGGACGCCAGATCAGTCAGCTCATGCCGGAGCCTGAGCATGTCGCGGTACTGATGCAGCGTGCTCATCGGATCAGCCTCTTCCGCCGCCACCGTCATCGACTGCCACCCGAGCGGCTGCGGTAGCCAGGTTCGGGAGCTATCCCCGAATCCATAGGGCGGCTCATCGCCGCGCCATGGCAGGGGAACTCGCGCGCCGTCGCGTCCCTTCTGCGCTCCCGCGGTGCGAAACCAGACGGGGTCCTGACGCGCCTCATCGGGCAGGTCCGCGTCCGGCAGGCCAAGCTCCTCCCCCTGGTACACGTAGACCGAGCCGGGCAGGCACTGCGCTACCAAGGCCATCGCGCGGGCGCGCCGAAGCCCCTCGGCTTCCCCGCCAAGGCGCGTCGGAACCCTGGGGGTGTCGTGGTTGCTCAGTGCCCAGGTGGGCGGCGCGTTCACGACGGCGAGCTCTGCCATGGTGCGCTCGATCACTGCGTGAATCCGATGCGCGTCCCACGGCACCGCCATAAAGTCGAAATTGAAGATCTGATGCAGCGTGTCCGGCGCAACGTAGCGAGCAGCCCGCTCGGGCGGCACCCACGCCTCGGCAACGGCCATGACGTCCCGGTCGTACGAGTCCATGACTCGTCGCCACCCGCGATAGATGTCCTGGACCTCGTCGCGGTCGAGCACCGCGGAGTTCGCCACCCGTCGCCGACGGATCATGGCCTCCACGGAGCCGTCATCGAGATCCATGCGCATCGCCGAGATGAGTGCCTCTGGATCATCGATGTCCGGATACGTCATGTCCTTGGCGAGTCCGAGCGCGACGTCCACGCGAAACCCGTCCGCACCGAGGTCCAGCCAGAAGCGCAGCGTCTCCAGGCCATCGGCCACTACCTCAGGATTCGCCCAGTTGAGGTCCGGCTGCGATGCGTCGAATTGATGCAGGTACCACTGCCCCGGGGAGCCGTCGGCCTCCGTGACGCGAGTCCATGCACCGCCGCCGAACCAGCTCACCCAGTTGGTCGGCGGCAGCTCCCCGTGTGCGCCTCGGCCATCGAGGAAGTGGTACCGCGCCCGTTCCATCGAACCCGGGGCCGAGTGCAGGGCCTGCTGAAACCATTCGCGATCGCTGGAGGAGTGGTTCGGGACGACATCGACGATGACCCGCAGGCCGTGCTCGTGAGCGCGGTCGAACAGCTCGCGGGCGTCGTCGATCGAGCCGTAGAGCGGGTCGACGCCACGGGGGTCGGCGACGTCATAGCCGGAGTCTCGCTGCGGCGAGGGGTAGAACGGCGACAGCCAGATCGCGTCCACGTGCAGGTCGCGCACGTAGTCGAGCTCATCGATGACGCCGCGCAGATCACCGGTGCCGTCGGCGTTGCTGTCCCGAAAGGATCGCGGATACACCTGGTAGATCGCCGCCCGGTGCCACCAGGGCGCGCTCATCGCGTGCCGGTCACGGCTGACGAACTCACGGCTGATGAACTCACGGCTGAGGCGCGTGGGGGCGCGTGGACCCCCGAACGATCAGTCGTGTGGGCAGGTGAATCTCGTCAGTCGATCCCTCGGGAGCGGGGTTTCGCAGCTGCAGCAGCAGCGCCTCGGCAGCGATGCGGCCGAGGTCGGGCACCGGCTGGGCGACGGTGCTCAGGTCAAGGAGTTCCGACATGTCGTGGCCGTCGATGCCGACGATCGAGATGTCCTCACCCGGCTGAAGCCCGTGGCTGCGCATGGCACGCATCGCACCGAAGGCCATCTCGTCAGACATCGCGAACACCGCGGTAGGGGGCTTGCGAGCCGTGAGCAGAGCAGTCATCGCCTGCTCCCCTCCCGTGATCGTGAAGTAGCCGAAGGCCTCCAGCATCGGATCGATCTCTATTCCAGCGTCTGCCATGGCGTGCTGGAAGCCTATGTGCCGATCGTTCTCCGCCGTGAAGGGCGATCCCACAGGCGCACCCGTGATCACCCCGATGCGCTCGTGTCCGAGGTTGAGCAGGTGCTGCGTGGCCATCCGCCCCGCTGCGACGTCGTCGATCGTCACGCTGGGGACGCCATCGAGGGTCAGGCCGACCAGACTGGTAGGCAGGCCCAGATCGAGCACCTCCTGCAACTGAGGGTCGTTCGGGCTCAACGCCATGACCAAGATGCCATCAACACGGCGGCGGAGCCGGGGAGCCGGGGGAAGCCGATGCTGCCCCTCCGGGGTGCTCACGCTCATCAGCAGCAGATCGATTCCCGCGTTCTGCAGCACCGACTCGACCCCGGACAGCACGGTGCTGAAGTACCAGCGAGCGATGTAGGGGGTGATCACCGCGATGCTCCCGGTGCGTCCGCTGGCCAGTCGCGAGGCGCTCGGCGAGATCACATAGTCGAGGTCGTGGGCGATCTTCTGAATGCGCTCACGCGTCGTGGCATCAACGTTGGGTAGCCCGCGGAGTGCCCGCGACACCGTGGCCGTCGAGACGCCTGCGGCGTCGGCGACGTCCTTGATGGTGATGGCCACGATTCCTCCTGAGCGGCGAGTCTAGGCATCGTGCCACATCGGGACGACGAAAGGTTACAAACGGTTACACCGAGTAGAGCAACGGAAAGCAGCAGAGTCAGGGCGCAATGCTGTAAACGATGCCATCGAGAATGTCGGTCTCCGAGACGACGACGGAGGCCATGCTGGTGGTGCGCAGAACCTCGTCGAGCACCATGGCCCCACCGCCGATCACGTCCACCCGCCCCGGGTGCATGTACGGCAGGGCGGCCCGATCCGCACGGGTCATCCGCAGGAATCTCTCAGCGACATCGGCTACCTGGCCAGCACTGATCACGCTCCCATGCAGGACATCCGCGTCGTAGGCAGGCAGGTCGAGGGCCATCGCCGCGACCGTCGTCACCGAACCGGCCAGGCCCACCAAGGTCGTGGCCTCGTCGAAGGGCACGACGGCAGCCGCGCGCTCCACGGCCGCACGCACATCTGCTCGAGCCGCATCAACCTCGGTCTGCGTCGGTGGATCCGAGATCAGGTGCCGCTCGGTCATGCGCACGCAGCCCACGTCAACACTCGTCGCCTGCTTCGGCGTCGCCGAGCCCAGCACGAATTCCGTGGATCCACCACCGATGTCCACTACGAGGGCAGGCGGCTGGACCAACCCTGGTGGCAGTCCGCGAACGGCTCCCACGAAAGACAGCGCCGCCTCCTCAGTACCCGGGACGACCTCCGGCTCGACGCCCAGCCGCGCGTGCACGCCGGAGATGAACGCCTCGCGGTTGCGGGCGTCACGACTGGCTGAGGTGGCGACAAATCGCGTGCGCGTGACGTGCGCTGAGTCGATGAGCAGGCGGAATTCGTCCAATGCCTCGAACAGGCGCCCGAGTGCTGCCTCGGAGAACTCGCCGGTGCGGTCGATTCCCTCGCCCAGACGGACGATGCGCATGACGCGCAGGTGCTCGTGCAGCTGCCCGGCGTCATCCACATCGGCGAGGAGCAGGCGCACCGAGTTGGTACCGCAGTCGATCGCCGCAACCGTCATGAATCCTGCTCGGGGTTCGGTGTCGAGGCGCATGAGGCGGACTTCCACCACTCCGGGAGGGCGGCAAGGGCCTCGTCACCGAGGGGGTTCACACCCGGACCCGCCGCCATTGCATGCGCGACCAGCACATGCAGGCACTTCACACGGGTGGGCATGCCGCCGGCACTGATTCCGTCGATCTCGGGCACCTCGCCCAGTTCGGCGCGGTCACGCAGGTAGGCCTCGTGCGCCTGACGGTATGCCGCGGCCAGGCTCGAGTCCTCCTCGAGTCGCTGCTCCATCTCGCGCATGAGCCCGGAACTCTCGAGCGTGCCAATGGCCGCGGCCGCCCGAGGGCAGGTCAGGTAGTAGGTGGTCGGGAAGGGGGTGCCGTCCGGGAGACGAGGCTCGGTGGCCACGACATCGGGGTCACCGCACGGGCATCGGTGGGCCACCCGCACGGCCCCACGAGGGGCACGGTTCAACTGCCGAGTGATGGCCGCGTCGTCTGCTGGCGACAGGCCGGGGGATGAGTCCGGACTCATGGAGCAGTGGCGTCCTTGTCTTCCCCGTCGTCGTCGGCACTGCCCTTGCCGTCCGCGCCGTCTTGCGACGGACTGTCACTCTCCCGGACTGCGCCCCAGAGGGTGTCGAACCACGGATCATCGTTGGCCTCGGCCGCCGCAACCTGCTCCTCCGGTGTCTGCACGCCCAGGGTCACGTAACCGACCTCACCGGGAAGGACGAAGTGCAGCCGTCGGCGCGCCTCTGCTGCGACGTAGGCCGGATCGTCCCATCGCCCCTGCTCGAGTTGAAGAGCGGCAACGCGATCGCGAGTGGACTCGACATCAGCACGGAGCTGGGCGATCTCGGCCCGCTGCGCAAACCAGGTGCGCACGGGAACAGCCAGCGCCACGAACAGCGTGATGGCGACCGCGGCAAGGATGATCGCCCTCGAGGTCACCGAACTGCCGGCTCCGCTCCTGCCCGGGCCCGAAGGCGCAGGAGCCTCCGGGGGCGCATCAGACACAGGCGAACTCACCCTCCGATGGTGTCACGGAGGCTCGCCGGCTCAGCGCGCGAAACGCGGGAAGGCCGACGCTCCTGCATACCGGCCCGCCTCGGCCAGCTCCTCCTCGATGCGCAGGAGCTGGTTGTACTTGGCCACTCGCTCGGATCGAGCCGGGGCGCCGGTCTTGATCTGGCCGCAGTCGGTCGCGACGGCGAGGTCGGCGATCGTGGTGTCCTCGGTCTCGCCGGATCGGTGGGACATCATGCTCCGGTAGCCATTGCGGGAGGCCAGGCTCACGGCGTCCAGGGTCTCGGTGAGCGTGCCGATCTGGTTCACCTTGACCAGAAGGGCGTTCGCCGCTCCCTCGTCGATGCCCCTCTGCAAACGGGTGGGGTTGGTCACGAACAGGTCGTCCCCGACGATCTGCACCTTGTCGCCCAGGGCATCAGTCAGATGGACGTAGCCGGCCCAGTCGTCCTCCGCCAGCGGGTCCTCGATGGACACCAGCGGGAAGTCCGCCACAAGGCTCTCGTAGTAGCCGGTCATCCACTCGGCCGAACGCTCGGCGCCCTCGAAGGTGTACGAGCCATGGGCGAAGAACTCGGTCGATGCGACGTCCAGTGCCAGCGCGATGTCCGAGCCCACCTTCAGGCCGGTGCTCTCGATCGCCTTCGCGATCAGTTCCAGGGCGGCCCGGTTGCTGGGCAAGGAGGGGGCGAACCCGCCCTCGTCGCCGAGCCCCGTGGCCAGGCCCTCGGCCTTGAGGACGCTCTTGAGGGCGTGGTAGACCTCAGCCCCCTGCCGGAGCGCTTCACCGAAGGTGGTGGCACCGATCGGCGCGATCATGAACTCCTGGATGTCGACGTTGGAGTCCGCATGCGCCCCGCCGTTGAGGATGTTCATCATCGGCACCGGCAGCACGTGCGCGTTGGGACCGCCGACGTAGCGGAAGAGAGGGAGTTCGGCCGAGAGCGCCGCCGCCTTGGCGACCGCGAGGGAGACGCCCAGGATCGCATTGGCGCCGAGTCGGGACTTGTTGGGCGTGCCGTCGAGGTCGATCATCACCTGATCGACGAGGCGCTGCTCGCTCGCGTCGAGGCCGACAACCTCCGCTGCAATCTCGTCCTCAGCTGCTGCCACGGCGTCGAGAACGCCCTTACCGTTGTAACGGTCGCCGCCGTCGCGACGCTCAGAGGCCTCGAAGGCTCCGGTGGAGGCTCCGGACGGTACGGCCGCGCGGGCCACCGTGTCGTCGTCGAGCAGGACTTCCACTTCGACCGTGGGATTGCCACGGGAGTCGAGGATTTCGCGGGCGATGATCGCGTCAATAGAGGCCATGGAGATGAGCCTAGGACGTGCTGGTTTCGGAACGGAAACCGGAGGACGTCCACAGAACTGTCGGTGGGGTGCCGTGCCCGGTGGGGTGCCCTGATCGCTCGGGCACGCGTGGGACAGTCGATCCGTCTGCTCAGAACGGTGGCGGGGGCTGACCCGCAAGCGCGAGGGGAACGTGCGAGTGGATCCGGCCCTGCGGACTTTGCCAGGTGCAGGACCCGTCACGAGCACTCTCGGTGATGTCCCAGCCGCCGTGCGTCTTGAGCTGGTGATGCCGCACGCAGAGCGCCCCGAGGTTCGACGCGTCGGAGGCACCGCCGTCATCCCATGACGTCGCATGGTCGATCTGGCAGAACTCAGCGCTACGGCCGCAGCCCGGGAACCGGCACACCCGATCCCTTGCCACGATGAAACGGCGGAGCGCAGCTGAGATCTCGTATCGACGCCGACCGAGATCGAGGATGTGACCGTGCTCGTCAGTGATGACGGGCCGCAGATGCGCGTGCACTGCGGGATCGTCAAGAAGGCGGCGCACCTCCGCAAACTCGACGGGTAAGCCGGCCACCGTGATGGCGCTCGGCTCGTCGCTGCTGGTCTGCAGCGCCGTCACCGGGATCGTGACGTCGAGGGTCACGTCGAGGGTGACGCCCGGTGACATGCCGACGGGTGCGTCAGAACAGGCGCCTTCCGCGGTGCTGCCGAGAGTGAGCGCTACCAGGGCCTCGGCGCGCCGCTCCCCTGCCGTCGCGGTGGGCTCCCCCGCAATCACCGGGCCGGCAGCAGCCGCATTGACCGCACGCATGATCGCGTGCGCGGTCAGCGCATCCAGCCGTGCCACGAGCGTGACGATCCCATCGACATCCGGTGACACCTGGACGTCGCGCGTGCAGCGCGCACGCTGGCGTCGGCGAGCCTGGCCGGCGGCATCGATGGCCTCCACTGCACGATTCAGGCAGGCCTTGGTACGCGAGAGCGTCGACCGACGCGCCATGCGCAGGACGCGCTGCTGCAGGGCCGCACACTCATCAGTGAACTGCTCATCGTCCGAGTCTCGGGAGGAGAGGCGCTCGGCTGCCTCACAGATCACCCGAGCATGCATCGAGGAGATCTCACCGAGCTCCAGACAGTCTCGAGTCTCGCGCAACGGCCCCGCGAGAAGCCGAGCGTGGTCCATGGATCGTTGCGCTGTCGCCGGCGACCAGCGCAGCGCCGCGGCGACCTCCTCGCGCGCGGCATCCTCGATGCGAATGGTGCGCTCAGCGTCGTGATCCGGCCGAGGATCCAGCACGAGGAATTCCGAGACGAGAGCCGACGGACCAGTCGCGGCCACCAGGGCATCGGCCTGAAGGGCCGCCCACCAGGAGGCCACGCGGTCGTGGATTCCCAGGTACCTGACCGCGTCGTCGGCATCGAGCGCCGACCGATCGATCATCAGGAGGGCCGACATCACCAGCGGCCCTGGCGCAAGGTCCTCGATGCTGCGCAGCAGCTCACCGGGTGTCGACCCGAGTGGGTCGATGCCAAAACCCTCGATGTCTGCCATGACCCGAACCTACGCGGGGGGTCTGACATTCCGGGGGCTGCTTCAGCCCAGACCCTCGGCCTCTCGGATGACGCCGACCCTACGACGCGATGCCATGCGAAGGGCGGTCTCCGCGTCGAATCCGCGCTCCCTACCGGCCGCGACCAGTGCGAGGAGGAGGTCGCCGTACGCAGCCTCGTCCGCGACGTCCCGGATCACTGTGGACGCCGCCGCGCTCGCCGGGAGATCGGGCAGCGTCGCCAGCGCCTTGCTGCGGGAGAGCACCTTGCCCGCATGCGTGAGGGCCGGAAGCGCCGATGGAATGCCGTCAGTGACGGATTCGCGTCCCTTCTCCTCAGCCTTGATCGCGTGCCAGTTCGCCTCGACCTGCGCAGCAGTCTCAGCGTCGGCATCAGCGAACACATGCGGGTGACGTCGGATCAGTTTGCGGATGATGCCATCGGCAACATCGTCGATGGTCCACGGATCCTCGACGTCTTCCGAAGCGATGCGCGAGTGGAAGACGACCTGCAGCAGGAGATCGCCGAGCTCCTCGCGCAGCAGTTCGCGATCAGCTTCCTCGATCGCCTCGACCGTCTCGTAGGCCTCCTCGATGAGGTACTCCACGAGCGACTCGTGCGTCTGCCGCGCATCCCACGGGCATCCGCCCGGGGAACGGAGACGGTCCATCACCTCGACGAGATCGAGGAATCGCTCACCCGCGCGTGCCGCGCCGTCACTCGGCCCGTCAGGGGTCATGACCTACTCGGCGACCGGAGGTGTCGAGAGGTCGTTGGGGATGCCCGCGATCGACAGGGTCTGCGGATCCCAGGTGCCGAATCGCGGCGACACCGTGGTCTCGAGCTCCTGGCTCAACGCACTGATGGCCTCGAAGGCAGCGAGCCCCTGCTCCTCCGCCGACCCGCTCGGATTCAGCACATATCCCAGTTCCTGCGCCTGCAACTGCAGCACGAGCAACGTCTCGATCTGCTCGGGTGCAACGTTCTCCTGCAGGAAGGCCGCTTCCAGCGCCTCTGCACCGCCGAGCTGGGCCTCGTAGTTGACGGTCATCCCGTCGATCATGCCCTGCGAGATCACGATGCCCTGATCGGTGGAGAGCCGATCGACGAGGAAGGTCGTGATCATGCGGCCCAGAGTTTGCTGCACCAATGACGCATCCTCCGTGGTCGGGGACTGGCCCTTGGCCTCGAGGATCATGGCGACCTCGGAACTCAGGGCCGTCTCCGCGATCCGGGAGTCCGTGAAGGTGGCGGCCGAGCCGGCCTCCTGGCTAGCGCACCCGGTGAGGATCAGCGCGGCTGACGTGGCAAGGGATGCGGCCGCGAGGGTGAGGCGGCGTGCTGGCGTCATGATGGGGACTCCGTTGTGTTCTCGATGGGCCGTGCGGGCGCCAGGACAGCGGTGATGACATCCGTCGCCCAGGCGAGCAGTTCGGTGCCTCGGAGCGGCTGCCCGCCCATGAGGGAGGTGGCCGGCCTCGGCACCATGATCGTACGGACCGCGGGCTTGATGAGGGTTCCCGGGTACAGCCGGGACACGCGCATCTGGGCCGACTCGGCCAGCGCCACCGGGTGGAAGCGCACCTTCGACCCCTGCAGAATCACCTCGGTCAGGCCTGCCGAACGAGCGACGACCCGGAAGCGAGCAACGGCGAGCAGGGACTCCACCGGTGGTGGCAGGGGCCCGTAGCGGTCCAGCAGCTCAGCCTCGACTTCGGCCACGTCGGAGTCCGTCACGGCATCCGCCAGCCGCTTATAGGCCTCCAGTCGCAGGCGCTCATGAGGGACGAAGTCGGTGGGAATGTGGGCGTCGATCGGCAGCTCCACCTTGACTTCCGCGGCTACCTGAACGTCCTCGTTGCGGTGCTCCGCCAGCGCCTCGCCCACGAGCCGGACATACAGATCGAAGCCCACGTCAGCAATGTGCCCGCTCTGCTCGCCCCCCAGCAGATTGCCTGCGCCGCGGATCTCCAGATCCTTCATCGCGATGTGCATGCCCGAGCCCAGATCCGTGTGCTGGGCGATGGTGGCCAGCCGCTCATGGGCGGTCTCGGTCAACGGAGTCTCGGGTGAATAGAGGAAGTAGGCGTACGCCCGCTCGCGCCCACGACCCACGCGACCACGCAGCTGATGCAGCTGCGAGAGGCCGAACGTGTCCGCCCGATCGACGATCAGGGTGTTCGCATTCGCGATGTCGATTCCCGACTCGACGATCGTCGTCGTCACCAGGACATCGATCTCGCGATTCCAGAAGTCCACGATCACCTGCTCGAGCGCACTCTCACTCATCTGGCCGTGCGCTACTGCCACGCGCGCATCCGGCACGAGCTCATTGATCCGCTTGGCGACTCGGTCAATGGACTTCACGCGATTGTGGACGAAGAACACCTGGCCCTCGCGCATCAGCTCACGATGGATGGCCGCTGCAATCTGCTTGTCGTCGTACGGACCGACGAAGGTCAGCACGGGGTGGCGCTCCTCGGGCGGCGTCTGGATCACCGACATTTCGCGGATGCCCGTGACCGCCATCTCCAGAGTCCGCGGGATCGGCGTTGCGGACATGGCCAGCACGTCGACGTTGGTGCGCAGGGCTTTGAGGTGCTCCTTGTGCTCCACTCCGAAGCGCTGTTCCTCGTCGACGATCACCAGCCCCAGGTCCTTGAATCGCACGGACGATGACAGCAGGCGGTGCGTGCCGATCACCACGTCGACCGTGCCGTCCTCGACACCCGAGAGCACATCGCGCGCCTCGGCGTCCGAGCTGAACCGCGAGAGGGCCGCGACCTTGATGGGGAAGGACGCAAACCGCTCGGCGAAGGTCGACAGGTGCTGCTGCACCAGCAGTGTCGTCGGCACCAGCACGACGACCTGCTTGCCATCCTGCACTGCCTTGAATGCTGCGCGAACCGCGATCTCCGTCTTGCCGTATCCGACGTCACCGCAGATCAGCCGGTCCATCGGGACCGTGCGCTGCATGTCGACCTTCACCTCGTCGATGCAGGCGAGCTGGTCCGGAGTCTCCTGGTACGGGAAGGCGTCCTCGAGTTCACGCTGCCACGGGGTGTCAGCACCGAAGGCGTAGCCCTTGCTTGCCTGACGCGCTGCGTAGAGGCGAACCAGCTCGTGCGCGATCTCCTTGACCGCCTTGCGCGCGCGGCCCTTGGCCTTCTGCCAGTCGGCGCCCCCGAGGCGGTGGACCGCCGGCGCCTCCCCACCCACGTACTTGGTGATGAGGTCCAGTTGATCAGTGGGCACGAAGAGGCGATCCGGTGGCTGGCCGCGCTTGCTCGCCGCATACTCCAGCACGAGGTACTCGCGCTCGGCACCGCCAACAGTGCGCTGAACCATGTCGACGTACTTGCCGACGCCATGCTGCTCGTGGACGACGTAGTCGCCCGGCGTCAGCGACAGCGGGTCGATGGTGCGACGGCGACGCGACGGAAGTCGGCGCATGTCGCGCGTGGACGAGCGCTGGCCGACGATGTCCGTCTCCGTGAGCACCGCCAGCGAAGCAGCGTCGACCGCGAAGCCGTGCAGGAGTCGCCCCTGAGTGACCGTGACCAACCGAGGTTCCGGGGCGCTGTCCAGAGTTTCCACGGCAGTGACCGGGACTCCGGCAGCGGCCAGCTCCTCCACAAGTCGCTGAGCGGATCCATGCCCCTCGGCCAGCAGCAGGACACGCATGCCGGATGCGGCCCAGCCACGAAGGTCCTCCAGCGCTCGGGCTGAGTCCCCACGGTACGACTCGAGTTCACGCCCGGGAATTCGGACGGGAGCCGTGGCAGCCTCATCAAGCTCGCTATCACTCACCAGAGGTGAGAGCCGCCACCAGGCATCCCCCCGGGCTGCCGCGAGATCCCGCACGTCACTCAGATCCCGGTAGGACGCAGCGGCAAGGTCGATCGGAGTCTCATTGCCGACGGACGCGTTGTGCCACGAGGCCATCAGGAATTCCTCGGCCGTGCGCACGACGTCGTGAGCCCGTCGACGAATCCGCTCGGGCTCCAGCAGGACGACGTGCGCAAGGCCGTCGATGAGTTCCAGTGGCGTCACGAGTCCATCGGCGAGCACGGGTGCGAGGGACTCCATACCCTCGACCGCAATGCCCTCAGCGAGCTTCTCGCACATGTCGGCGATCTGCGGATGGGTCGTGGCCAGGTGTGCAGCACGCTGACGCACCTCGGGCGTGAGGAGAAGCTCTCGCACGGCCGGAGCCCAGAGCGCCGGTTCCGCTTCCAGGGATCGCTGATCGGCCACGGAGAAGGAGCGGATCTCCTCCACGGTGTCGCCCCACATCTCCACGCGCAGGGGATGCTCCTCCGTGGGTGGGAAGACATCGAGGATGCCGCCTCGCACAGCCACCTGGCCACGACGCTCGACGAGGTCAACGCGCTCGTATCCGAGTGCCACCAAGGACTCGACCAGATCCTCCAGGGGTGCCTCGTCACCCACCTCGAGCCGTACCGGCCGAACGTCGGCGATCGCCCGCACGACCGGCTGGAGAAAGGCCCGCACCGAGGTGAACAGCACATCGATCGGCAGACCGTATGGGTCAGAGGCGTCTGGGTGCGCCAGTCGATGCAGGACCGCCACTCGGCGACCGACGGTGTCGGACGACGGTGACAAACGCTCGTGCGGAAGGGTCTCCCAGGACGGCAGGTAGGCAGCATGCGCACCCGGGACGAGTTCTGGCAGCGCGGCCGCGGCGTCCTCTGCCTCACGCCCCGTCGCGGTGACCACGATGACGGGGGATCCGGCCGCACGACGTCGAACGATCTCGGCAACCACCACCGGGTGCATCGGCACCGGGGCCTCGACCAGCGTTCCAGCCTGCCCCGCGGCGAGGTCTCCTATCTCCGTGAAGCCCGTCTCCTTGGCGAGACAGGACAGCAGGCCGGTGAGGCTCACGAGCTGGCAGCCGCCTTCAGCGCCGCACGCAACGGTGCGACGAGGACAGGGTGGCTGACCATGAGGTCCGTGACGTACGGGGGCATCTGGTTGAACAGGACCGCAGATCCGTCCACGTGCGATGGCACGAGTCCGTACTGAATCGCCACACCGTACGGAGCCGCGACATCCCATTCGTAGAACCCGGTGTCGTGCACATAAGCGTCCGCGCGACCGCTGATGATCTCGTTCACCTTGGCCCCCACGGATCCGACATCGATGATCTCCACGCCCTGATCGCTGATGCCCTCGCGCGCAAGGGTGTCGGCGAGGATCTCGACCGCTCTCGGCAAGGTGGCGGGCGGACGGCTCCGCGAGGCGACGATCCGAATCGGACGATCCTGCGGCAGGGGCGCCGGCTCACCGACCTGATCGAGCACGGACCGGGTCAGGCCCTGGGCCGGCAGATCCACCGTCGCAGCCGAGAGGATGCGCGTGCTCGGCTCCCACAAGGCGATGTGCACGGCGAAGTCCGCGCGGCCCTGCCCGTACTCGTAGGTGCCGTCCAGTGGGTCGACGATCCACACACGCTCAGCGTCCAGCCGCGATGCGTCGTCCTTGCCCTCCTCGCTGAGGATGGCGTCATCGGGGCGGGCCGCGGACAGCAGTTCCATGATGCGCAGGTGCGACTCCCGGTCGGCCTTCTTGCGCAGCGCGTTCGCCGCATCCTTGTCTTCGACGGGGCCGAATCCCTCACGCAGCGCGAGGAGGAGTCGGCCCGCGTCCTGTGCGACATCGCGAGAGAGTTCAGCGTCGGTGGTCATGGTCCTACCTTTCCCCACGAACTCGCGGGATGCGCCAGCGGGTCGACCCGAGGCGGTCAGTCGTTGAAGCGGTTCTGCGTTCGTTCGAGCCCGTCGATCACAAGGGACTCCACGGCGTCAGCGCACCTGCCCAGGAAGGGCGGGAGTTCGGCCCGCTCGGCGCTGGAGAAGGGCTTGAGGACGAAGGCCGCGGGATCCTGCCGGCCGGGGGGTCGCCCGATTCCGGCCCGCACCCGCAGGAAGTCCCCGGTGCCCAGTGCCTTGCGGATGCTCCGCAGGCCGTTGTGGCCGTTGTCACCCCCTCCGAACTTCACGCGCATGGCGTCGAAAGGCAGATCGAGTTCGTCGTGGATGACGATGAGGTGGTCAGCGTCGACCCCGTAGAAGTTCATCAGCGCCTTGACCGGGCCGCCGGACTCGTTCATGAAGGACAACGGCTCGACGAGCACGATCCGGTGCATCGCCCCCGGCAGTCCGACCTTGACCTCAGCCGCCAGAGCATGGGCTCGCTTGTGTCGAGCCATGCTTGCGCGGGATCGGGTTGCCAACTCGTCGGCCACCATGAAGCCGATGTTGTGGCGCGTCGCCGCATACTCCGGACCGGGGTTGCCGAGCCCAGCGACCAGCCATGGTGTCGTCGACACGGAAGGGCCTTCCTGAGGGGCGCACTGGGCGCCCGCCATAAGGGACTACTCGGCGGCGGGCTCGGCAGCGGGCTCGCCGGGTTCGCCCTCGGCAGCAGCCTCGGCCTTGGCTTCCGCCGCAGCCTCAGACGCACGAGCAGCCTCGGCGTACGCAGCCGCCTGGGCCTGCGCATCGGCCACCGCGTGCTCGACCGCATCCAGCGGGGCCTCGCCCGCCTCGACGGCAGCCTCGAGGAACTGGATGACCGCGCCGGCATCGATGCCCGCCTCATCGGCTGCCCGGTGGGCCGCCTTGATGGCGTCGGCCATCTGCGAACGACGATTCGCCTCGACCTTGGTGATGACGATGAGGTCGACGTGCTCGAGGTAGCGCTTCACCGGCTCGCGCTGGACGTCGCGCGGCTTAGTCAGCAGCTCCTTGCCGTCGACGGTGACGTTGAGCACCACGCGCGGCTTGCGCAGGGCGAGCTCAAGCTCATGCGTGTCGAAGGAGATATGGAGCAGCTCAGTGCCCTCGCCATAGATCACGGCAGGGGTGCTGCCACTGCGACGGGTACGGCGGGCAGCGCCCTTGCCGAAGTCGGAGCGGGGAACGGCAGTCAGGGCCACGGTGGTCACGTCAGAACTCCTCGGTCATCGTCGGTCGCCTCGGCTAACGCCTGTGGGCGCCGACCGCGTCGATCACGGTGACGCGTGGCTGCGCGGTCTGCGCCGTCTCACGTCACCCTCGCCGAGGGTGTGAGGAGTCTAGCGCGTGACCAGTGATGGTCATGACCAGCCCCGGAGTCGGGGTGTGCCCGCCCGACGGGAGCGCTTCTCGTGCCCCAGCCCACGGCCCCCGCCAGCGGGAGGACGGTGTCAGTGAGAGGACGGTGTCAGTGAGATGAAGGTGTCGCCTCGAGGGGGTCGTCCTCGAACATGCTCGTGACCGAGCCATCCGTGAACACCTCGGTGATGGCCTTGGCGATGATCGGTGCGATCGACAGGACCGTCAGCTTCTCGAACTGGTGCTCTTCGGGGATCGGCAGCGTGTTCGTGACGATGACCTCGGAGATCCGCGACTCCTGCAGACGATCGCGCGCAGGATCGCTGAGGATGCCATGCGTCGCGGCCACGATGACGTCCTTGGCTCCGTTGTCGAACAGGGTCTCGGCCGCCTTCACGATCGTCCCGCCGGTGTCGATCATGTCGTCGACGAGGACGCAGGTGCGGCCCTCCACGTCACCGACGACCTCGAAGACCTTGACCTGATTGGGCACATCGGGATCTCGACGCTTGTGGATGATCGCGAGCGGCGCACCTAGGACATCCGTCCAGCGTTCGGCCACGCGCACGCGACCGGCATCCGGGGACACCACGGTGATCTCCTCGCGAGGCACTCGCGAGGAAACGTGGCGGGCGAGGATCGGCATGGCGAAGAGGTGGTCGACGGGCCCGTCGAAGAAGCCCTGGATCTGCGAGGTGTGCAGATCGACGGTCATGAGTCGGTCGGCCCCGGCCGTCTTGAACAGGTCGGCGATGAGTCGGGCCGAGATCGGCTCGCGTCCGCGATGCTTCTTGTCCTGCCGTGCGTATCCGTAGAACGGCACGATGACCGTGATGCGCTTGGCGGATGCCCGCTTGAGCGCGTCGATCATGATCAGCTGCTCCATGATCCACTTGTTGATCGGCGTGGTGTGGCACTGGAGAACGAAGGCATCCGTACCGCGCACAGACTCCTGGAAGCGCACGAAGATCTCACCGTTGGCGAAGTCGTACGCCATCGTCGGCGACAGCGGTATGCCGATCTCCTCCGCCACCTCCTCAGCGAGCTCGGGGTAGGAACGTCCCGCGAGCAGGACCAGTCGCTTCTGGGTGGGGACCGACAACTGGGACACCGGCGAACTCCTAGGCAGACTCGGACGGACGGTCGTGAGAGTCATCCTGCCGCGCCCGCTCAGCGGCCTCGGCAGCGGGTGAGCCCGGGCGCCTGCGCTCGACCCAGCCCTCAACGTTGCGCTGGCGCGAACGGCCCACGGCCATCGCACCCGCAGGCACGTCCTCCGTGATGACGGAGCCGGCAGCCGTGTAGGCGCCGTCGCCCACCGTCACGGGAGCGACGAGCATGGTGTCGCTGCCCACACGCGCATGCTCGCCAACAATCGTTCGGTGCTTCTCCACCCCGTCGTAGTTCACCGTGACCGTGGCCGCTCCGATGTTGGAGCCAGCACCGATATCGGCATCGCCCACGTAGGACAGGTGCGGAACCTTGGCTCCGTCGCCCAGCGTCGAGTTCTTGATCTCGACGTATGCCCCCGCCTTGGTCGAGGCGCCCAACACGGCACCGGGGCGGAGGTAGGTGAACGGGCCCACCTTCGCGCGCTCGCCGATGACGGCCAGCTCTGCCCAGGTGTGGATGACCTCGGCACCGCTGGCAACCTCGCATGACGTGAGCGTGGTGCCCGGGCCGATGATGGCGCCGCTTGCCACAGAGGTCGGACCACGCAGGGTCACCTGCGGGCGAATCAGCACGTCGGCCTCGAGTTCGACGTCGACGTCGAGCCAGGTCGTCGCGGGATCAACCATGGTGACGCCCTCGCGCATCCACCGGTCGTTGAGGCGATCGCGCATGATGCCGGCCGCCTCGGCGAGCTGCACGCGATCGTTCACGCCGAGGATCTCGTGATGGTCGGCACAGACGGATGCCGCCACCGTGAGGGCTCGATCACGCAGGAGCGCGATCGCGTCGGTCAGGTACTCCTCGCCCTGGGCATTGTCGGTGGTGAGACGACCGAGTGCGTCCGCCAGTGCCGCCGGGTCGAACGCGTACATGCCCGAGTTGATCTCGTCGATGCGCAGATGCGCCTCGTCTGCATCCTTGTGCTCGACGATGGCCGACACAGCTCCATCTGCTTCGCGAAGGATGCGCCCGTACCCGGTCGGATCGTCCAGCCGAGCGGTGAGGACCGTCGCGGACGCCTGGGTTGACGTGTGCTCCAGCAGCAGGCTGACGAGGGTGCCACCCGTGAGCAGGGGGGTGTCGCCGGTGAGGACGACCACCGGGCCAGCCTCGGCGCTGATGCCGCGCTCGGCAAGGCCCGCCAGCGCGACTCGGACAGCATGGCCGGTGCCCTTCTGCTCCTCCTGCACGACCGTGACGGCCCAGGGGGCGATCTCGTCGATGTGCTCCTGCACCTGCTCGCGTCCGTGACCGACGACCACCACGAGGTGCTGCGGCTCCAGTGTCGCCGCCGCCTCGATCACGTGACCGAGGAGGGATCTGCCGGCCACTGAGTGCAGGACCTTGGGCGTTGCCGACTTCATGCGCTTGCCCTCGCCCGCGGCCAGAATCACGACGACGGACGGTCGATTGGAGCTCACAGGGATCCTCAGACAAGTCGGGCGCGGCAGGCCGCGCGGGTAGCCGGGGAAGGCTCTGCCAGCCTACCCACAGCCGCACCGACTCAGCGGGGCGATCGGGGGAGCCGAGCGAGAGTTGCCAGCGCTCAGCCCGGTTTCGGCTCCCCGCACGAATGACTGCATCGGGACGGTGTGGTGGCTCCCCGGGGAGGGGTCGAACCTCCGTTGACGGATTCAAAGTCCGCTGTCCTGCCACTAGACGACCGGGGATGGCAGCGACCGATGTGTTGGTCGCATGAACTCTAGACATCATTCGCGTACCCGGCTTGACTCCCCTACCTACGGTTCCGTAACCTACGGAAGCGTAGGTAATGCAGCACCCTTCCGGACGGAGACATTCATGACGGCAAGCCTCGACACCCTCAGCGACCGGCAGCGTGCGGCGCTGGATGAGCCGATGGCCCCTACCCACACGGCCATGCGCATCACGATCGGGGCTTTCATCGTCATCCCCCTGCTCGCCGTCGTTGCGGCAATCCCGGTGGCGTGGGGTGGCTGGCTCTCATGGGTCGATGTGGTTCTGGCGCTGCTCTTCTACTCCGCCACAGCGCTCGGCATCACCATCGGCTATCACCGCTACTTCACCCACGGCTCCTTCAAGGCCTCGCGAGGAATGAAGATCTTCCTCGGGCTTACCGGCTCCATGGCCCTCGAGGGGTCACTCGATCAGTGGGTCGCGAACCACCGCAAGCACCACAAGTTCTCCGACGAGGTCGGCGACCCGCACTCCCCCTGGCGCTTCGGCACCTCCAAGCGCGCCGTCGCCAAGGGGCTCTACTACGCCCACGTCGGCTGGCTCATCGATGAGTCGAACACCCCGATCGACAAGTACGCCCCGGACATCGCTGGCGACGCGGACCTGAACGCCATCTCGCGCTGGTTCCCGGCCATTGTCACCTCGACGCTCCTGCTGCCTGCCCTGCTTGGCGGGCTCCTCACGTGGTCCTGGATGGGTGCACTCACCGCCTTCTTCTGGGCCAGCCTCGTGCGCATCTCACTGGTCCACCACGTGACGTGGTCGATCAACTCCATTTGCCATGTCTTCGGCACCCGCCCCTTCCGCTCGCGTGACCTTTCGGCCAATGTCTGGTGGCTGGCGATCCCCTCGTTCGGCGAGTCCTGGCACAACCTCCACCACGTCGAGCCGACGGCCGCACGTCATGGGGTCCTGACCCGGCAGATCGACATCAGTGCCGAGATCCTCCGACTCTGGGAGCGCATGGGACTGATCCACGACGTCCGCTGGCCGAAGCCCGAGCGCCTCGTCACGAAACTCGAGGATCCGGCTATGGCTCGACGCGTGCGCGGCTACCAGGTACCGGCGTCGTCGAAGGTCTGACCGACATGACGATCCAGCCCAGCGACGAATCGCTGCAGCACGAGGAATCCAACGTCACCGAGTTGAGTCCGTCGACTCGCACTCCTCGACGTCCGGAGCCGCGTGAGCGCACCCGCATGAGCGGGCAGGAGCGACGCGAACAGCTGCTCGACGTCGGCCGCCGACTCTTCGCAAAGAAGGGGTTCGAGGCCGTCAGTGTCGAGGAGATCGCCGCGAAGGCTGGCGTTTCCAAGCCCGTGGTCTACGAGCACTTCGGCGGCAAGGAAGGTCTCTACGCCGTCGTCGTCGACCGCGAGATGGGCTACCTGCTCGATTCGGTCGCCCAGGCGCTCGCGGCATCGAGCGAGGATGCCGAGGTCGTGCACCCGCGGACCCTCCTCGAGCGGGCAGGGCTGGCGCTGTTCGACTTCATCGACCGCGACCCGGATGGGTTCCGCATCCTGGTGCGCGACACGCCCGTGGTGCGCTCGCCCGAGGCCGGCGACGCAGGCACCCGAGGCACCTTTGCAGGTCTGCTCGTCGATGTCGCCGAGCAGGTGGACGACCTCCTGGCCGTGCAGTTCAAGGCCCATGGGATCCCCACCAAGTGGGCCCCGATCTACTCCCAGATGCTCGTCGGCATGGTGGCCCAGACCGGGCAGTGGTGGCTCGACGTCCGCAAGCCCAAGAAGGAGGAGGTGGTCGGTCACCTGATCAACCTCACCTGGAATGGGCTGCAGGGGCTCGAGCCGAAGCCGCGCAGCGTTCGCTCCTGACCCTGCGCGTGCTGCCGCGCCGCCACGGCCAGCGAAGGGTGTCTCGATCCTCGGGTATCTCGATCCTCGGGTATCTCGATCCTCGGGTATCTCGATCAGCATGAATCTTCACCGCCGTGAATCTTGATATCAAGACTTCCGCCTAGCATGGGCATGTGGCGGACGAAGTCGATGCGCTGGTCGAGGCCTGGCAGCGGGAACGCCCCGACCTGGATGCCTCCCCCCTGCACGTCCTCTCGCGGGTGACCCGGCTCTCCCATCACCTCGATCGCGCACGCAGTCAGGCCTTCTCCGCGCACGAGCTCGACAGCTGGGAGTTCGACGTGCTGGCTGCCCTCCGCAGGGCGGGCGCCCCGTATGCGCTGTCTCCGGGTCGGCTAGGAGCCCAGACCCTCGTCACGAGCGGAACGATGACCAACCGCATCGACCGCCTCGAGGCTCGGGGTCTGGTGAGGCGCGAACCCGACCCGGCCGATCGTCGAGGCGTGCGCGTGGTCCTCACCGATGCCGGGCGAACTCGGGTCGACTCCGCGCTTGCCGACCTCGTGTCGCGCGAGCATGCGATCCTCGCCGGCCTGACGCCCGGCGATCAGGCTTCGCTGGTCATGCAGTTGCGACGACTGCTGGAGACCTTCGATGTGCAGGATCAGCCACGCGCGAAGTAGGAGTCGATACCCGCGAGCAGCCAGCGCGCGTACGAGCGCTGACCGGACGTGGACGTCATCAGCCGCGCATCGGCGGCATTTCGCATATTGCCGAGCTCGACCGTCACCGTCGGCACATCGCTGAAGTTCAGGCCCGTGGTGTTCGTCGAGATCATCAGCTGATCGCGGATGTAGTTCGACGGCGGCGCGCCTGCCTTGGTCATGCCGCTGATCATCGCCTTGGCCAGCCGACGTCCGGGCTTGACGACATCCTCGGTCCAGCCCTTGACCAATCCGGGCGCGAGCAGGAAGAAGCCGCGGTTCCGGGCTGATGATCCGTCGGCATGAATGTTGACCATGATGTCCGCACCGATCCGATTCGCCTGCTTCGCCCGATCCCAGACACACGGACCCCAGGCATCGCGCGAGTTCGAGGTGCGAGTCAGCTCAACGCGGGCACCCTGAGCCTCGAGCAACCGCTTCAGACGCTTGGCCACCCGCCAGTTGAAGGTCGCCTCCGGGTACCCGCTGTTGGTCGCTGTACCCGTCGTGTTGCAGCCCTTGACCGTGGTGCCGTTGAACTCCTTCTGCGCCATCTGCTTGGCGAACGCGGGATTCGAGTTTCCCAACTGGTGACCTGGGTCCAGCAGGATCACCTTGCCCGCGAGTCGCCCACCTGCATCCGGCGCCGCCTGCGCAGGAGCACCGATGAGCAGCGCGGCTGCTGTCGCCGTCATGAACAGGAAGGCGGCGGCAGCTCTCACAGAGTCGCCAGCATTCGATGGTTGCCGAGAGTGTTCGGCTTCACGCGCTCAAGCCCGAGGAACTCCGCGACGCCCTCGTCGTAGGACTGCAGCAGCTGCTCGTACACGTCATGATCGATCGGGGTGTCGTCGATCTCGACGAAACCGTGGCGCTCGAAGAAGGGCACCGCGAAGGTCAGGCAGAAGACTCGACTCACCCCGACGGCTCGAGCGCGATCCATGAGATCGGTCAGAATCGCGGTTCCGATGCCCTGCCCGGCTCTCGTCGGATCCACAGCAAGCGTCCGCACCTCCGCGAGGTCCTCCCAGATGACGTGCAGGGCACCGCAGCCGACCACGATGCCGGCCTGCTCTGCCACGACAAACTCCTGGATGTCCTCGAACAGCGTGACGGTGGCCTTGGACAGCAGCCGTCCGTCAGGTGAGTACGCGTCGATGAACGAGCGGATGGCCCGCACATCACCTGTGCGCGCCGGACGAACGATCACCGAACTCATGACTGCCCGGGCTTCACGAGTGGGAACAGGATCGTCTCGCGGATGCCAAGGCCCGTGAGAGCCATCAGCATGCGGTCGACACCGACGCCGACTCCTCCCATGGGCGGCATTCCGTGCTCCATTGCACGGAGGAAGTCCTCATCGAGATGCATGGCCTCGTCATCACCGCGGTCGCCGAGGGCGGACTGCTCCACGAGGCGCTCGCGCTGGATTACCGGATCGACGAGCTCGGAGTAGCCGGTGCCGGACTCCATGCGATTGATGTACAGGTCCCACTTCTCCACCACACCGGCCTTGGTTCGGTGCGCGCGGACGAGTGGAGACGTGTCGACCGGGTAGTCCATGACGAAGACGGGATTGACGAGGGTGGGAACCACGTAGTGCTCGAACAGCTCCTCAGCCAGTTTGCCGGGGACAGCGGTCGGATGGAAGGTAATGCCCTCCCGATCGCACAGCATCACCAGGTGGTCACGCGGGGTCGCCGGCGTGATCTCCTCGCCGACGGCAGCAGAGAGCGACTCGTACAGATCGATCTCCGGCCACTCGCCAGACAGATCGAGCGCGGTGCCGTCGGGGTGCTGGACCTGAAGGCTGCCCGTGGCGGCCAGCGCCGCCTCCTGGTACACCTCGCGGGTGATGCGTGCGACATCGCGATAGTCCAGGTACTGGGCATAGAACTCCAGCATCGTGAATTCGGGGGAATGCGTGCGATCGGCGCCCTCATTGCGGAAGTTCCGATTCACCTCGAAGACGCGCTCCAGACCGCCGACGACGGCCCGCTTGAGAAACAGCTCCGGTGCGATCCGAAGGTAGAGCTCGATGTCGAAGGCATTCGACTCCGTGACGAAGGGCCGCGCGGCAGCGCCGCCGTGAATGGTCTGCAGCATCGGCGTCTCGACCTCGAGGAACCCTCGGTCGCTCAGGCTTTTGCGCACGGCAGCCACCACGGCCACGCGAGTGCGCGCCACCTGCTGGGCTTCCGGGCGAACAATGAGGTCGACATAGCGCTGACGCACCCGCGTCTCCTCATTCAGCGGCTTGTGCGCCACCGGCAGCGGGCGGAGCGACTTCGATGCCATCCGCCATTCATCCGCCATGACCGACAGCTCGCCGCGCTTGCTGGTGATGACCTCTCCGGCCACGAAGACGTGGTCACCGATGTCCACGAGGTCCTTCCAGTCGGACAGTGCGTCCTCGCCGACGTTCGCGAGCGAGAGCATCGCCTGGATCTCCGTACCATCCCCGGCGCGGAGGGTCGCGAAGCAGAGCTTTCCGGTGTTGCGCTGGAAGATCACCCGACCGGCAATTCCCACGCGATCACCCGTCGCGGTGTCCGGTTCCAGATCGGGGTGAGCAGCCCGAATCGCGGCGATGGTGGTGGTGATGGGCAGGCCGATGGCGTAGGGCTCCATGCCTCGGGCGACCAGTTGATCCCGCTTCTCCCGGCGAATGCGCATCTGCTCGGGCAGATCGTCCTCAGGTTCGGTGCTCGTCACTGCTGCCGTCGAGTCTGCGGTGGTCGCGTCGCTGCTCACAGCGCACAAGGCTATGCCTCGTAGGCTGCCCGCATGACCAACGGCCCCAGCGCGCACCCGGAATGGCCCACTCCGCAGCCCATTCGGGGAGTGGTCTTCGACATCCACTCGACGCTGGTCGATCAGGGCGATGCAGAGTCGTGGCTGGACGCGGCCCTCGTCGTCGAGCCCCATCCCCTCACGACCCACGAGCGCACCGAGCTCATCGCCTTCCTCGATCGCATCTGGGAGGGTGCGCGCATCAGCGATTCGCAGAGCAGCCGGGATCTGTCCTTCGAGGATCACTCACGGGTCTTCCACGAGCTCATTCAGGCCGGGCCCGGAGTCGATCGCGCCTTGGCCAACGCGCTCTATGACGTGATGCTCTCCACGTGGCATGCGTATGACGACACGGTTCCCACCCTCCGAGCGCTCCGCGAGAGCGGCATCCGAACCTGCCTTCTGTCCAACGCCGGAGTCCCCATTCGCGACGTGCTTGACCGCGAGGGCATGACCGGCTGGTACGACGAGATCGTCCTGTCCTACGAGGTCGGGTCGGTCAAGCCCGAGCGGCGCATCTTCCAGATCGCCCTCGATCGACTCGGTATGCCCGCCTCGGATGTGCTCATGGTGGGAGACAACGCGAATGACGACGGCGGGGCGACTCACCTGGGGATGCGGACGCTCATCCTTCCGCGAACTGCCGGCCGGGTGCACGGGCTGAAGGCCGTCACGGCTCTCGTCACCGGTTACAACGGGTGAAGTCCCCGACCTAGGCGGAATCGACGTTCTTGTCGAACACCAGACGAAGTCCCGTAAGCGTGAGGTCCGGGTCGTGGTGGGTGATCGTCTGGGACTCCGGCACGACGATCGGCGCGAGCCCTCCCGTCGCCACCACCGCAGTGACGTCGCCGATCTCATCGATGATGCGGTCGACAAGCCCGTCCACCTGACCGGCGAACCCGTAGAGCGCTCCGGACTGCAGTGCCTCGACCGTGTTCTTGCCGATCACCGAGCGAGGGGCGACCAGTTCCACCTTCCGCAACTGCGCAGCGCGGGAGGACAGCGCATCCAGGGAGATCTCGATGCCCGGCGCGAGTGCACCGCCGAGGAACTCGCCCTTTGCGGAGACGACATCGAGGTTCGTCGACGTTCCGAAGTCCACGACGATGCACGGACCGCCGTACTGGTGGTGCGCCGCAATCGTGTTGACGATGCGGTCAGCACCCACCTCCTTGGGATTGTCCGTGAGCACAGGAACGCCCGTCTTGGTCCCCGGCTCGATGATCACCGTCGTGACGTCGCCGAAGTAGCGGTCGAGCATGCCCCTCATCTCCCGCAGGACAGCCGGCACCGTGCTGCACAGGGCGATTCCGGTGACGTCGTCCGCCTCCGAGAGCAGGCCACGGAAGGTGAGAGCCATCTCGTCCGCCGTCGTCCGCGAGTCTGTCTTGATGCGCCACGAGTGGCGTAGGTCCGCGCCCTCGAACATGCCAAGGACGGTGTTGGTGTTGCCGACATCGATCGCGAGCAGCACTACGACTCCTGACGCAGGTCTGCACCGATGTCGAGCACCGGTGCCGAGTGGGTGAGGGCTCCGACCGCAAGGTAGTCCACGCCGGTCGACGCGACCTCGGCGGCAACGTCGAGGGACAGTCCGCCCGAGGCCTCCAGACGGGCGCGGCCCGACGTGCGTCGCACTGCCTCGCGCATCCGCTCAGGGGTGAAGTTGTCGAGCAGCACCAGATCGGCTCCGGCGGCCAGAACCTCGTCGAGCTGATCGAGGGAGTCGACCTCCACCTCGACGTCGAGTCCTGGGAACTGCGTCCGAACCAGGTCAAAGGCCTCGGCCACTCCACCGGCAGCCACCACGTGATTGTCCTTGACGAGTGCGGCATCCGAGAGGGACATCCGGTGGTTCACCCCGCCACCGCAGCGGACGGCGTACTTCTCGAGTCGACGCATTCCCGGTGTCGTCTTGCGGGTGTCACGAATGCGCGCCCCAGTGCCCTCGATGGCGTCGACCCACGCTCGAGTCGCCGTCGCGATCCCACTCAGATGGCCAAGGAGGTTCAGGGCGGGGCGTTCCGCACGAAGGAGCTCATGAGTGCTGCCGGTGACGGACATGATGACCGTTCCAGGCTCCACCCGCGTGCCATCAGGCGTGACGATCGTGATGGCCGCATCGCTACCGCACACCTCGGCGAATACGGCGGCGGCGACCGGGGCTCCTGCTGACACGCCTGCGCCACGTGCCACGAGGTCCAAGGTGGCTCGCTGATCGACCGGGACCGTGGCCACCGTGGTGACATCCACGCCGCCGTCGAGGTCCTCGTCAAGGGCCATGGTGATGAGCGACGACACCGCGTCGAGGCTGAAGCCGGCCGCGACAAGCGGGTCCGAGATCTCCTTCGGCCAGGTCGTGCCGCTCATTCCACTGCTCCCGTCACCGGCTCCTCGCGCGTGCTCAAGGAGCCATCGTCCTCCATGCGCGTCACGAGCCGAACACGCCATCGCGCGTCGTCACGCTCCGGGAAGTCCTCGCGCCAGTGAGATCCGCGCGTCTCCTCGCGAATCTGCGAGTGCGCCACCAGCACTGTCGCGATCTGATGCAGGTTGGTGGTCTCCCAGTCCTCCGTGGACGGCCGAGACCCGCCCGACTCCCCGATACGGGAGAGACTCTGGGCAGCCCCCGCCAGCGAGTCCGCGCTGCGAAGGACGCCGGCCTCGGTGTCCATGACCTGCTGCATGGGTCGGCGCACCGCATGGGGCAGGAGTCCGTCAGCACCGGCAGCCGGCTCCGCCTCGATGACGTCGTGCTCATCGACTTCCAGCGCCTGCACGATTCGACGCGCGAAGACGAGTCCCTCGAGCAAGGAGTTCGAGGCTAGGCGGTTCGCTCCGTGCACACCCGTGCACGCCACCTCGCCGCACGCATACAGGCCCGGAATCGAGGCGCGCCCCCACAGATCGGTTCGCACACCTCCAGACACGTAGTGCTGCGCTGGAGCTACCGGGATGAGGTCCGTGACGGGGTCGATGCCACGGGATCGGCAGGACTCCAAGATGGTCGGAAACCGCTGCAGCCACGTGTCAGCGCCGAGCATGCGTCCGTCGAGCCACACGTGGCTCGTTCCCTCAGAGCGCATGCGACGCATGATCGCCTTCGCCACCACATCGCGTGGAGCGAGGTCTGCCAGTGGATGCTCGTCGACCATGAACCGGGTGCCCGATGCGTCCAGCAGCACCGCGCCCTCACCGCGAACGGCCTCGGACACCAGCGGCTGCTGTCCCTTCGCAAGCGGGCCGAGCCACATGACCGTGGGATGGAACTGCACGAATTCGATGTCGGCGATGTCCGCGCCCGCCCGCATTGCCAGCGCCAATCCGTCGCCGGTGGAGACATACGGATTCGTCGTCTGACCGAACACCTGCCCAAAGCCGCCGGTCGCGAGGATGACCACCGGGGCAAGCGCGGCGCCGACGCCATCGCGCTGGCCCGATCTCATGACGTGCAGGGTCACGCCCCGCGCGTGCCCGTTGTCGTCCATCAGCAGATCAAGGGCGAGGGCGTTCTCGATCACCTCGATGCTTGAGTCCAGCTGCACCGCTGCGACAAGGGCACGGGAGATCTCCGCACCAGTGGCGTCACCTCCGGCATGGGCGATGCGATCACGCAGGTGACCGCCTTCGCGCGTCAGGGCAATCGCTCCGCTGGCATCCACATCGAATCTCGCGCCGATGCCGATCAGCTCCCGCACGGCCTCCGGGCCCTCGGTCACTAGTACCCGCACTGCCTCGTCATCGCACAGCCCCACTCCGGCCACCAAGGTGTCGTGTCGATGCTCGTCCGGCGAGTCCTCCTCCGACAGCGCGGCCGCGATGCCGCCCTGCGCCCACCGGGTCGATCCCGCATCCACGGTGGCCTTGGTGACGAGGAGTACGGTGCGCCCGAGCTGTCGAGCGCGCAGGGCCGCCGTCAGCCCCGCAATGCCCGATCCGACGACGATGACGTCAGCGCGCGCCTCCCATCCCGGATCCGGGGCGGTGAGGCGACGTGGCAGGCGAGGGCCGCTCATTCACCCATCCTTGCGGGTCGGTTGTCGATGAGGCGGGTGCCGCCCACCATGGCTGCGATCAGGATGCGGGAGTCACCGACTTCGGGTGCAGGTCCCAGATCCGGATCCGTCACCACGAGGTAATCGAGCGCGACTTCCGGCACAGCGCCAAGCGCAGCGCGTCCCGCGTCCAAGGCCGCCTGCGGGCCCGCTCGGCCCGCACCTACCGCAGCATCCAGCGCGTGCGGGATCGTCGCCGCGATCGCGCGCTCCGTCGACGACAGGTATCGATTCCGGCTGCTGCGGGCCAGCCCATCCGGTTCCCGCACGGTGGGCACGCCGATGACGTCCACGGGCAGGTTCAGGTCACGGACCATCCGACGGATCAGGGTGAGCTGCTGGTAGTCCTTCTCTCCGAAGAGCGCGATCGCAGGCGTCGTCATGCCCATCAGTTTCGCCACGACCGTGAGGACTCCACGGAAGTGACCCGGACGCGACGCTCCCTCGAGGATGTCGCCCAGAGGTCCGGGATCAACCGTCACGGTGTTCGGGCCGAAACCGCGGGTCGGGCCGTAGACCTCGAACGCATTCGGTGCGAACACCACATCCGCGCCCGCAGCAGCGGCGACGTCGACATCGGAGTCGAGGGTGCGTGGGTAGGCATCGAAATCCTCCCCCGCCCCGAACTGCGTCGGGTTGACGAACACTGTGACGACAACGTCGCCGTTCGGTCCGATGCGCTCACGCGCCTGCCTGATGAGCTCCGCATGCCCGTCGTGCAATGCCCCCATCGTCATCACGACGGCTCGGGGACGCGTCGCTCCCCGACGCAGGTCATCGACGGTGTGAATCAGCTCGGTGCTCATGAAGGCTCCTGCGGCGCCGACAGCACACCGAGCAGTTGCTCGGCCGTCGCCAGATCGATGAGTCCGGCCGCGACCGCGCGGTCGGCCGTCAGCCGGGCCAGCGATCGGTAGGAGTCGGTGACCACGGGGGGCAGGTCACTCATCACGTCAAGGTGGTCAGCGACGGTCGCCGCGTCACCGCGCGCCACCGGGCCGGTCAGTGCGGCGTCCCCGTGCCGCAGGGCGTTGTCGAGCGAGGCGCTGAGAAGCGGTGCGAGCAGTCGCTCAGGCTCCGCAATGCCCGCTGCCCGGAGGAGATCGACCGACTGGAGCACGACGGTCATCAGGTAGTTGGCACCGAAGACGAGGGACGCGTGATACATGCTGCGGGCCTCCTCGGGAACCCACACCGGCTCACCGCCCATCTCGACCACGAGGGCCTCGGCGACTGGCCGCATCGCCTCGTGGCTCGTCACCCCGAAGGGCACGCCCTCCAGGCGAGCAAGGTCAACGCTTGTGCCGGTGAACGTCATCGCCGGGTGCAATGCCAGCGGCACCGCTCCCACCTCGGTTGCGGGGGCGAGCACCCCGATTCCGTGTCGGCCCGAGGTGTGCACCACGAATTGGCCCGACGAGAGCGCTCCCGCGCCCACCAGACCGGCAACGAGGTCCGGCAGCACGTCATCAGGAACGGCAAGGAGCACGAGCTCGGCGGCATCCGCAATCTCCGGGGGCGCCAGAACGGGCACTCCGGGAAGCAGGGCGTCAGCCCGCAACCGCGAGAGATCCGAGACGGCGGACACTCCTACGATCTCGTGACCACTCCTGCGCAGCGCAGCACCCAGCACCGCGCCGACCCGGCCCGCACCGACGATGCCGATGCGCAGCCGTGGCGGCTGGGGATCCAAGCTCACCTTCGGGAGCGTAGACGCATCGCCCGATCACAGCGATGGCAGTTCCGATGTGACGCCTCTGTCAGGATGGCGCCGTGGCGACGAACCTTCTGCTCGGCATCGGCACGGTAGCCGGGCTCGACTGCGATGCTGAGCTGGTTCTGGACCCCCGCCACCCCGCTCGTCACCCAGGATTTCTGCTGCAGATCACCGTGGACGCGGATGACGTCGTCACCTCGGCGGATCCTCAGGTCGGTTTCATGCACCGGAGCGCGGAGAAGCTCTTCGAGTCGCGCGACCTTCGCCAGGCGATGCTGCTGGCGGATCGTCACGACTGGCTGTCGTCGTTCACCTCCGAGCTCGTCACGGCCCTCGCCATTGAAGAGGCCCTCGGCATGCTCCCTCCTGAGCGCGCGACGTGGACGCGCATGCTGCTAGCTGAGGTGGAGCGCATTCAGGCGACGATTCCGTTTCTTGCCGTGGCGGCCGGCACGGCACGCCCATCCATGGAGGCAATGCGAGCACGGATCACGACCATCCTGGAGTCCATCACGGGTGCACGGATGCATCCGGGTTTCGCCCGCATCGGTGGCGTCGCCGCAGCAATTGCTGACGATGACCGAGCAGCACTGCGGTCCACACTCGTCGACGTGGAGTCACAGGTGCACGAATGGCAGCAGGCCGTCGACGGCGAGACCGTCGACCTCGAGGGCATCGCCGTGCTGACCGCTGATCAGGCTGTGGGCTTCGGACTTGGCGGGCCCGTCGGGCGAGCCAGCGGCGTCGATCTGGACCTGCGTCGCGACGATCCCTATCTGGCGTACGCCGACCTGGCGGAGGTGGTGGAGGTTCCGGTGCGAACCGAGGGTGATGCGCGCGCTCGGTACCTCGTCCTTGCCGATCAACTGCCGGTGACTGCGCGGCTCGCTCTTGCGTGCCTGGATCGCCTCGATGAGCTGGGCGAGGGCCCTGTCGATACGCCACTGCCCAAGGTTGTGCGCCTGCCGGAGGGCGCGACCTATGCGTCGGTCGAGGGGCCGCTCGGGATCAGCGGGATCCTGCTCGTCGGGGCGGGCGACAAGTACCCCTGGCGGATGAAGATCCGGTCGGCGTCCTTCGCCACCATGCAGGCCATGACGACCGCGCTCGTCGGAGTGCCCCGCACCGATCTGGCCGATGCGTTGATGTCGCTGCCCGTGGTGATGGGCGACGTCGACCGCTAGCCCCCTACCCTTCCTGCCCACTCCCTGCCGAGTGGCGAGTTGTGGCGGGTTTGAACGGGTTCAAACCCGCCACAACTCGCCACTCGCCGGGGTGGGCTCACTCCTCGCCGTGCTCGCGCAGATACGTCGCGAACCTTGCCCGCAGCAGGCTCTCCGTCGTCTCGTCCAGTTCGGCGTCGCCCATCATCTCCTTGACCGCGCGGACGGTCTCGATGAACGTGCCTCCCACGGCGCCGAGGTCGCCGCCCTCGCCCTCGATCGCCACCATGCCGGGCATATGCGAGAACAGGTCGGTGAAGAAGCCAAGGTCCAGATGGTGCTCGGCGTAGGAGAACGCCTTCTTGCGCAACTCGTCGAACGGCAGATCCTCAAGGGCCACATCACTCATGGCATCAGCCTATGCGCTGGCACACGGTGGCACGCGTCACGTCGGCCGATCGTCGTCCCCGCCGGCCGGGATGCGGCAGGACTGCTCCAGCCACAGCGCCGCCGCGACGATGCCCACTGCGCCGACCGCCGCCATCGTCGAGGCCCAGAAGGTCTGCACGGCCGAGGGTGCGGCCATCCGACCGACCATGCCCACGGCAATGCCCCCATAGAAGCCCACCATCAGCGACCCGATCCTCGAGGCCGCCATCGCCATGGCTGCCGATCGTGCCGCGACCAACGGCTCCATGGGCTTGGTGCCCGGGCGCCCCTGGATGCGCGGTCGGGCCAGCACCGTCCAGTAGGCGATGGCACCAGCGAGGAGCCAGAGCGCCGCGGCTGCGAGCCAGGGGACGGGCACGAGCCGTCCAAGCCACGAGGAGACGATCTGCACCAGCCCCCAGCCGAGGGCGCCGCAGATGACGGCGATCGCGACCAGCAGGCGCAGGCGTGTGGGCTGCATGGCATTCATGGCGTGATGTCCGACGTTGCGGCCAGCGCATGTGCAGTCCGACGCACACCCGCGTCGCCCACCGAGGCAAGGAGATCGGCGACGGTCCCGCGACCGGGGATGACGCCGGCGGGGTCGACATCAGCCCAGGGGACGAGGACGAAGGCGCGCTCATGAGCGCGCGGATGCGGCAACTCCAGTCGCTCATGCTCCATCACCAGATCAGCCACGGCCAGCACGTCGATGTCGAGTGTGCGCGGCCCCCATCGCACGTCGCGCACGCGGCCGAAATCGAGTTCAATCGACTGCGCAGCGTCGAGCAGCGCGATCGGCTCCAGCGAGGTCTCCACCATGACGACGGCGTTGAGGAACACGTCCTGATCGGGACCCCCGACGGGGTCGGTCTCGAACACCGCCGATACCGCGACCACCTCGATGCCAGGGATCGCATGGAGCGCATCGACTGCACCCTGCAGGGTTCCAGCCGAGTCACCGATGTTGGACCCGAGCGCCAGAGCGGCTCGGCGCACCTCAGGCACGGCCGGCATGCCGTTCCACTCGTATGGCCACATCGTCGAACGGAACCGGGATCGGCGCATGCGGCTTGTGGACCACTACCTCGACCCGCGCCACCCCCGGCACAAGGCATGCACCGGCAATCCGCTCGGCCAGCGCCTCGATGAGGTCGAACGGCTCCCCCACGATGAGCGCGTGCACCGCCGACGCGACGGTGGCGTAGTCGACAGTGTCTGCCAGGTCGTCGCTCGTGGCCGCCTTCGCGATCTCGACGTCGAGAGCAACATCGACGACGAATTCCTGCCCCTCTGCCCGCTCACTCGCGAGTACCCCGTGAAAGCCGAACCCGCGAATACCGGTGATGACGATCTGGTCAGCCATGTGAACTCCCTGATTGAGCGGCCTCACTGGACCGTGGGGCTGATCCGGATCGCCAAGCAGCCGCCACACGCACCGCATCCGCGGTGCCTGTCACGTCATGCACTCGAACCGCCCAGACTCCTGCGTGGGCCGCGATGGCGCTGATCGCATCGGTGGCTCGGTCGCGGCCATCGAGTGCTCGAGGAGATCCTTCCGGGTCGGCCAGCAACGCACCGATGAAGCGCTTGCGAGACGCACCGATCAGGACAGGAAGCCCCACCTCGAGGAAGTCGGGGAGCGACCGCAGGATGACCCAGTTGTGATCCGGCTCCTTGGCGAAGCCCAGACCGGGATCGATCACGATCCGGCTCCGCGGAATTCCCGCCGCCTCCGCCGCAGTCACGCGTGCGCCCAGCTCCCGCAGCACCTCCGCCACCACATCGTCGTACTGCGCAAGGTCGTTCATGCGATCGCTGTGGTCACGCCAGTGCATGGCGATGTAGGGAACGGCGAGCGTCGACACCGCCGCAAACATCTCGGGATCGGCCAGCCCACCGCTCACGTCGTTGACCATGCAGGCACCCGCCCGCACTGCGTCTACCGCGGTCTCGGCGCGCATGGTGTCAATGCTGACCGGGACTCCTGCCGCCACCAGACGTTCGATCACCGGCACAACACGCTGGCGCTCCTCACGCGAGTCGACCCGCACTGCACCGGGACGCGTGGACTCCCCGCCGACATCGATGACGTCCGCCCCGCTGCGATGCAGTGCAACGCCATGCGAGACGGCCGCATTCACATCCAGATAGCGGCCGCCATCGGAGAACGAGTCCGGCGTCACATTGACGACACCCATCACGGCCGTGCGTTCGAGCTGGGACAGGGCCAGGGGCAGGCCGTCCGGGTGCATTGCTAGCGACCCAGGATCAGAGCCATGGCCTCGGCGCGCGTCGCCGCATCCCGGAGCGTGCCACGCACCGCACTGGTGGTCGTCTTGGCTCCCGGCTTGCGCACACCGCGCATCGACATGCACAGATGCTCGGCCTCCATCACGACGATGGCCCCACGAGGCTCCAGAATGCGCATGAGCGAGTCTGCGACCTGAGTCGTCAGGCGCTCCTGCACCTGAGGACGCTTCGCGAAGACGTCGACGAGTCGCGCGAGCTTGGACAGGCCGGTGATGCGCCCGTCAGAACTCGGGATGTAGCCGATGTGGGCGACTCCGTGGAACGGCACCAGGTGATGCTCGCACGTGCTGTAGAGCTCGATGTCCTTCACGAGGACCATCTCGTCATGGCCGATGTCGAACGTCGTGGACAGTACTTCGTCAGCGTTCATGCGCATGCCGCGGAATGTCTCCTCGTAGGCGCGCGCCACGCGAGCCGGGGTGTCACGCAGGCCGTCGCGCTCGGGATCCTCGCCGATGGCCACCAGCAGATCACGCACGGCGCGCTCGGCCGCCTCGAAGTCGAACGCTCGCACCTGACTGTCCGCGGCAAGGGTGACCGGGTCGATGCCGCTCACGCCTCGTCCTCGACACCCGATGGCAGAGCAGGCGTGGTGCCAGTCGAATGCCCATTGGCTGAATGCCCATTGGCTGAATGCCCATTGGTCGAAATCTCGGCAGGAGTCAGCACCGGACCGCGCTCGTCAGGACGACGCCTGGCCGAGCCAGTCCACGCCGCACGAGGCTCACGCAACTGCAGCTCCGCGAAGACCTCCTCGATCTCCGCCTTGTCCAGGGTCTCGCGCTCCAGAAGCGCCAGCACCATCGCATCGAGGACGTCGCGGTTCGCGACCAGTACGTCGTAGGCCTCCTGATGCGCCGCCTCGATGAAGCCGCGCACCTCCTCGTCAATGGCCGCGGCCACTTCCTCGGAGTAGTCGCGGATGTGCCCCATGTCCCGGCCGAGGAAGACCTCGTTCTGCTCCTGGCCGTAGCGGATCGCGCCGAGTCGCTCGGTCATGCCGAACTGGGTCACCATCGCGCGCGCCACCGCCGTGGCCTTCTCGATGTCATTCGAGGCACCCGTGGTCGGATCGTGGAAGATCAGCTCCTCCGCGGCACGCCCGCCGAGCATGTAGGCCAACTGGTTCAGCATCTGGCTGCGCGTCGTCGAGTACTTCTCCTGATCGGGAAGCACCATCGTGTATCCGAGCGCCCGACCTCGGGGCATGATCGTGATCTTGTGCACCGGGTCGTTGCCTGGCAGGGCCGCGGCAACGAGCGCGTGCCCAGCCTCGTGATACGCCGTGATCTTCTTCTCCAGGTCGTCCATCACTCGCGTGCGCTTCTGCGGCCCAGCGATGACGCGATCGATCGCCTCGTCGAACGCTTCGTCGTCGATGACGGTGCCGTTGTTCCGCGCAGTCAGAAGAGCCGCCTCATTGAGGACGTTCGCAAGATCGGCACCGGTGAAGCCGGGCGTGCGTCGGGCCACCGACATGAGGTCGATGTCCTCTGCGATGGGCTTGCCCTGCGCGTGCACCTTGAGAATCTCGAAGCGGCCGTTGAGGTCCGGGCGCTCCACCGCGATCTGGCGATCGAATCGACCGGGACGAAGCAGTGCGGGGTCGAGGATGTCTGGCCGGTTGGTCGCGGCGATGAGGATGACGTTCGCGTTGACGTCGAAGCCGTCCATCTCGACGAGCATCTGGTTGAGGGTCTGCTCGCGCTCATCGTGACCGCCTCCGAGCCCGGCGCCGCGATGGCGTCCCACGGCATCGATCTCATCGATGAAGATGATCGCCGGAGCATTCTCCTTCGCCTGGTTGAACAGGTCACGGACGCGGCTGGCTCCGACGCCGACGAACATCTCGACGAAGTCCGAGCCGGAGATGGAGTAGAAAGGCACGCCAGCCTCGCCGGCCACCGCTCTCGCAAGCAGTGTCTTGCCGGTTCCCGGAGGACCATAGAGAAGGACGCCCTTCGGGATCTTGGCCCCGACTGCCTGGAACTTCGCCGGGTCCTCAAGGAAGTCCTTGATCTCGTGCAGCTCCTCGACGGCCTCCTCGGCACCGGCCACGTCGGCGAAGGTCGTCTGCGGCATGTCCTTGGTGATCATCTTCGCCTTGGACTTGCCGAACTGCATGACCTTGGATCCGCCGCCCTGCATCTGCGACATCAGGAAGAAGAACAGCAGCACGATCAAGGCGATCGGCAGGAGCGAGATGAGGAGTGTGACGAGCAGGCTCTCCGTGGGCACGACGATGTTGTAGCCACCCGGCAGCTGCCCGGCATTGACCTTCGCCTGGAGCAGCTCCTGCAGATTGACGCCTTGGCCCGCGACGTAGGAGGAGCGCGCCTTGCTGCCGTCCTTGAGGGTCAGCTCCAGCACCTGATCGCGGTCGACGATCGTGGCCGTGTCGACGTTGTTGGACTGGATCTCGGTGATGGCCTGGCTGGTGTCCAGCTCCTCCGGAGCACCGATCCCCGACACGAAGCTCGAGCCGATCAGCACGAACAGCACGATCATGGCGATCCAGAAGATGGGACCGCGCAGGAGCTTCTTCACATCCACCTCATCACGGTACTACGAGGTGAGGGATGCCTCACCCGGCGCAGGGGGCACCCACCTCAGCCCTCGGCGAAACCGCATAAAGGGAGGGTTCTCTCCCAGGCTCAGCTGTAGACGTGCGGGGCGAGAGTGCCCACGCAGCGCAGGTTGCGGTACTTCTCCGCGTAGTCCAGCCCGTACCCGACGACGAACTCGTTGGGGATGTCGAAACCGATGTAGCGCGGGTTCACATTCACCTTCTGGGCATCCGGCTTGCGCAGGAGGGTGAACACCTCGACTGATGCGGGGTTGCGGGAGGAGAGGTTCTTCATCAGCCACGAGAGGGTCAGCCCCGAGTCGAGGATGTCCTCGACGATGAGGACATGCCGATCGTCAAGGTCCGCGTCGAGATCCTTGAGGATGCGGACGACGCCGCTGGACGTGGTGCCAGAGCCGTATGACGAGACCGCCATCCAGTCCATGTCGGCAGTGCGCCCCAGAGCGCGCGCCAGGTCTGCCATCACCATGACGGCCCCCTTGAGGACTCCGACGAGCAGCAGGTCCTTGCCCCCATAGTCCTGGTCGATCTGTGCCGCGAGCTCCACGAGACGGTCGTGGATCTGCTGCTCCGTGAGGAGGACGTGCTCAAGTTCAGAGGAGATGTCCTCAGGATTCACTACTTCTCCAGACGGGGGCTCGATGAGTGCACGCTCAGCCTGCCACACGATCGCTCTGCGATCACACCGCCCGGCAAACTGACCGGTCCTTGTCCGTGCCACTGGCTGACGAGGGCTTCCACCGAACGCACGTGATCGATGCCAACGTCCTCCCCGGGAGCCCCTGCCTCGATGATCATCGAACGGATCACCCTGCTGCGGATGGCAGCCGCGAGCCCCGCAAGGTCGCTGCAGTCGCTCGAGATCTGCGACCCGCTGGTCGACACGATGCGACGGTGGGCCTCGTCGCCGATCGCCTCCAGTGCATCGGCATCGTCGCGAAGCAGGTCGGCACTACGCGCCAGCCCGGCGATCACGCCAGAGCCCAGCGCCCGCTCGATCTCTGCCAGCGCCTGACGAACCCGGACCCGAGCGAACGCTGGATCCTCGTTGTGCGGGTCGTCCCAGGCCTGGCGCCCGATCGCCGCTAGGGCATCCTCTGCGGACGCTCGGACGGTCGACCGGGGGAGGTGCAGGAAGGGCCGTCGCCACAGACCCGTGCGCGGCGCCATGGCCGCCAGTGATCGCGCACCCGAGCCACGAGCCAGACGGAGCAGCACCGTCTCAGCCTGATCCTCCCGGGTGTGACCCAGCAGGACGGCCTCGGCGCCACTCTCGTCTGCGGCACGCCTCAACGCCTCATAGCGCGCATCGCGAGCGGCTGCCTCAGGGCCGCCTTCGGTGCCCACGTCCACGCGCACGATCGATGCGGGCGCACCCAGCAGGTCACACGTGCTGGCCGCCGCGTCAGCGACCTCGTGCGAGTTCGACTGCAGGGCGTGATCGACGACCACCGCACTGACCGCGAGCTCCGCGCGTCCGCCAACCCAGACCGCCGCAGCCACGAGAGCCAGCGAGTCAGCGCCACCCGAGCAGGCGACCACCACACGAGCACCGGGGCGCAGATCCGCCAGCCCCTCGGCCATCGACCGCCGGCAGGCGAGCGTCTCCTCGGAAGAAACCCGGCGACTCATGCCCCCAGCCCCACCCGATTCATCCAGGCATCCGGGTCGTGGATCTCGACCCGCGAGGGCAGGTGGTCCGGAGAGGTCCACACGCGGTTGAAGCCCGGCATGCCGACCCGGTCGACGACATGGCGGACGAAGGCGGCGCCGTCGGTGTACTGCCGCATCTTGGCGTCCATTCCCAGCGCACGGCGAGCGATCTGATCGACTCCACGGACCTGCTCGCGACGCTCGCTGAACCGCTCACGGATCGTCCTGACCGATGGCACCACCGCGGGTCCCACGTCGTCCATGACCACATCGGCATGACCTTCGAGCAGTGACATCAGCCCGGTCAGCTCGTCGAAGAGGATCTTCTGCTCCGGCGTCTGAAGCGCGTTGATGACGCTGACATCGGAGCCCGAGCGCAGCGATCGCACCAGCGCGTAGACGAAGGCCACGAGTCGCTCCATCGTCTCTCGCGCCGACAGGTCGGAGGCCTCGAGCAGGGCCTGAATCCGGGCAGCGAAGTGCTCGCCGAGCCACGGGACCGCGCCGAACTGCACTCGATGGGTCTCCTCGTGAAGGCACACCCAGAAGCGGAAGTCCCGGGGATCGACGTCCAACTGCTGCTCGACGCTCACGATCGTCGGCGCTACGAGCAGGAGTCGCCCGGGCTGGTGCGGCCCCGCACCGAAGGTCTCGAACTGGCCGAGCACCTTGGTCGAAAGCCAGGCCAGTACCGCCCCGAGCTGCAACGCCGTGCCGCGCGACCCGAGGCTGCGCACCACCGCGGGGGCATTCTCCGTGCGCTCGGACAACGTCTCCCAAGAACCGAGGATCGTCTTCATCCCCTCTACGTTGGATGCGATCCACGCTCCCCTATCGACGACGACCGCCGGGGAGGTGTCAGGGGCGACGAGACCGGTCACCTCACGCACAGGTGCGATCGCCTCGCGGGCCAGGCCGCGGAGCATCGCGACGGCCTCACGCGCGGCCCCAGGCTCCAACTCCGGACCCGACGGGGCGAGGCGTCGCGCGGTCGCGATCGCCAGATCCCAGTCGATCGCGTCGGGACGAGTGTCAGCCATCAGGGCCGTCAGCGTGCGCCGGTCGGCGCATCAGGCGCGGGTGGGCGGCACACCACTCCGGTCAGCTTTCCCGCTCCCTCGCCGTGAAGGCTCAGCCGGCCTGCCGCATAGGGGACGAGGACGGCATCGCCCTTGGCGACCTGCAGTGAGCCAGCCTCCGTGGTGAGCACTCCGTGTCCGTCCAGCATGAGGATCACGGCGAAGCCGGGATCGACGTCCAACGGACCGCCGGAGGTGTCGAAGTGATGAGCGCGGAAGTAGGCATCGGCAGCGGCCGGCATGGCCGAGTGAAGGCCAGCACCCTCGATCTGCTCGCGCGGGAGCACCAGGTGGTCGAGGTCGCTCGACGACACTGCTGAGTAGTCGACCGCACCCAGGACGGTGTCGAAGCCCAGATCCAGATGCCCGTCCTTCTTGCCGTCGACAGCGAAGCCCTGCCACTCGAGCAGGATCGACAGGTCCGTCGGCTCCTGAAGTTCAAGGACGAAGACCCCGGATGCCACGGTGTGCGGAAGACCCGCCGGCACGAGCATCGCATCTCCTGGCCGGACGACTCTGCGCTGCAGCGATGCCAACAGGGACTCGGAGTCCTCCGCATCGACCCAGGCCGCCACCTGGTCCCGGCTCATCTCCTGGGCGAAACCGACGCCGACCTCGCCCCCCTCGGGTGCATCGAGGACGTACCAGGCCTCCGTCTTCCCGTGAGCCAGGCCGAGGTGCGTTCGCGAGAACTCACGGTTCGGGTGCAGGTGCACGGGCAGTCGCTGGTCCAGGTCGAGCAGTTTGATCAGCACCTCGGTGCTGGTGCCGTAGCGCCCGACGTGATCCGCACCGAGCCACGCCTGGGGATCGGATTCAATGGCCTCGATCAGCAGGCGACCATCGGGAAGTCGACTGAAGCCCTGCGGTGCCTGACCGAACCGAGCCGTGGTCGAGCCGATCCACTCCTCAGGCCGTTGCGGGCCGCCCGGCCCATGCCTGAGCGCACCGATGCGATCGCCGCCTCGATAGAAGTGGTCGAACTGGTTGACCGGCAGCAGGACGGGCAGCATCGGGTGTCTTCCTTTCTTTTGACCGATCACGTGGACCGATCACGAGGACCGATCACGTGGACCGATCACGAGGACGGACCGGGCTCAGTCGCATCCGCACGTGGCGAGGGTGGCCGCGATGGTGTCCATTGTGGCGCGCGCCTTGCCGATCGACTTCACCTTGTCGTCGATCATGGCAAAGACGAGCGTGCGACCCTCGGCATCCAGCACTGTTCCGGCCAACGACGCGACGCCCGTGAGGGTGCCCGTCTTCGCGTGCACGAAACCGCGCCCGTCCGCGGTCGCGGTAGTGCCGAACCGACTCTCGAGGGTCCCGGTGAACCCGGCGATCGCCAGGCTGGAGCCGATCGGAGTCAGGTCGGCGTCCTGCCCGACCACCACATCGGAGAGCAGCTCCGCCAGCAGTGAAGGCGGAATGAGGTTTCTCCGGGAGAGTCCGCTGCCGTCGACCAGGGTCAGCCCGGCTATGGGCAGGCCAGCCTCGGCGAGCACCTGAACGGTGGCCTGTGCGCCGCCGGCGAAGGAGGGATCCCCCAGCAGCTTTCCGCCCACGAGGTGAGCGAGCGCCTCTGCATAGTTGTTGTCCGAATCGGTGAGGAAGCCCTCGACGATCTCCACCACCGGTGGCGACTCCACGCGCGCGACCTCCGTGGCTGATGCCGCCAGAGCGCCCTTGCGCGTCTTCTTCACCTTCAGCCCCTGCGACTTCAGCAGGGCAGAGAATTCCTTCGCCGCCTGACGAGCAGGGTCGGTGACTCGCGATGAGGCACCGGGTCGCACACGACCGCCGTCCACGACGAGGGCACTGACCGGGGCCGCCACTCCCGCAGACGGAAAGCTCGACTTCCATCCGGGTCCGAGGGCGGGGCCGGTGAAGGCGGATGCGTCGTAGATGACGGTGATGGCCCGTTGCGTGCCGTAGTCCTCGGCCACAGCCTTGGCAAGTGCTGTCAGCGAGGCGCGGCCGTTGTCGATCGTGTCCCGCTTCTTTCCCCGCACCAGCGTGGGATCACCCCCGCCGACGAGATAGACGGTGTCGCCGTCGCGGTAGGCGATGGTGGGAATCGTGGTGCCGGCGCCCAGAACCTCCAGGGCAGCCGCAGCGGTGGCGAGTTTGGCCGTGGAGGCGGGGATCCGCGGCTTGCTGCCACGCTGGTCGAACAGAACCGATGACGATGCCGGGTCGAGCACGATCACCGAGGCACGCGCGAGGTCCCTCTTCACCAGCCGACCGATGGCCGACCGGACCCCCTCAGGCGTGGGCCGGGGCTCCCGCTGCACCGTCGGGCTCAGGATGCTGGGAGCAGGCGCCGGTGGAGGGGTGGTGTCGGCGACTGCCGGAGCAACAGCCAGCAACCCGGCAGCGAGGATCGTCGCCAGGGGGATGGCTGACAGACGGATGGCCGACAGGGGGTTGGAGCCTGCTCGTAGATGCACTGGTCGTCCTCCCTCCCCGACTTAGGGAAGACTAGGGCACCGAGGGAGCGCCGATGCTCGGCGTTCAGGGAGGACCACCATGGAGCCGTTGACCTTCGATGTCACCATCGAGATTCCTGCAGGCAGCCGGAACAAGTACGAGATGGACCATCACAGCGGCCGGATCCGCCTCGACCGGATGCTCTTCACCTCGACCCGCTACCCGCACGACTACGGGTTCATCGACAACTCCCTCGGTCTCGATGGCGATCCTCTCGATGCCCTCGTGCTCGTGCAGGAGCCCACGTTCCCCGGCGTCGTCATCTCCTGCCGCACGGTCGGGATGTTCCGCATGACGGACGAGGCCGGCGGCGACGACAAGGTCCTGTGCGTGCCGTCAGGGGACCCCCGCATGGAGCACCTGCGCGACATCCACCACGTGGCCGAGTTCGATCGTCTGGAGATCCAGCACTTCTTCGAGGTGTACAAGGACCTCGAGCCCGGCAAGAGCGTCGAGGGCGCCACCTGGGTGGGACGGACGGCGGCGGAGGCCGAGATCCACGCCTCGTGGGACCGATTCAAGGCAGCCGAGCACTAGGCCCGGTGACCCAAAGTGAACTACAGGTGAACAACACTCGAACGGGGGATTTCCTGAAAGTGGCCGGATCCTGCTAACGTGGTAGCAGTCACCGCGACGGCGACCGCTCGTTGGCGAGCGAAATCCTCGATCAGGAGAGCAGGTGCGACATGAAACTCCCCTTCCTCAGGCGCGACCGGCACCTCACCGCCCTGCATCCACCCCTGCACGACGAGGGCCATCAGGTCTCCTCCACCTTCAACTACGGCTTGTGCCGTTTCGTTCTCGAGTGCTCGTGCGGAGCTGAATTCGACACCCCCTACATCGACGAGGCCCTCGAGTACCGCGAACTGCACGAGCGGCTCGGTCCGCTGGCCGATGAGATGGCCGCCCTCTAGGCCAGGCCGCCCCCCCCTTCACACTCGACGCTCCACACTCGACGAAGGTCCCCTCAGCACCCGCTGACGGGGACCTTCGTCATCTCAAGTCCCGCACTTCGACCCCACGGCAGACCCGGGTTGGGGTGCCACCATCGAGACATGAAGAAGCTGCTGATCCTCGGCGGGGGAACCGCCGGAACCATCGCCGCCAACAAGCTGCGGCGCAAGCTGTCCGCGTCTGACTGGGAGATCACCGTCGTCGACGCGGATGACAACCACAGGTACCAGCCCGGGTACCTCTTCCTGCCCTTCGGCACCTATAGGCCATCGCAGATCACGAAGAGCCGCCGCAAGAACCTCACCAAGGACGTCCCCCTGGTCTACGGGGAGATCGATCGCGTCGAGGCCGACGAGAACGCGGTGCTCCTCACCGATGGCCGACGTCTGGACTACGACGTCCTGATCATCGCCTCCGGCGTCACGCCACGCCCTGATCAGACCGACGGCATGACCAGTGACCAGTGGGGCAACAGCGTCCACGAGTTCTACACCTACGAGGGCTCCGTGGCCTTGGCCAAGAAGCTCGAGACCTGGCCCGGCGGCCACCTCGTCATCAATATCGTCGAGATGCCGATCAAGTGCCCGGTCGCACCCCTGGAGTTCGCCTTCCTCGCCGACTCCTTCTTCAAGGACAAGGGCATGCGAGACAAGGTCGAGATGACCTACGTGACGCCGCTGCCCGGCGCCTTCACCAAGCCCATCGCGGCTCAGGCCTTCGGCAACACGCTGGAGGAGAAGGGCATCGCGGTCGAGCCCGACTTCATGCTCATGGAGGTCGACAACGAGAAGAAAGCCCTCGTCTCGTACGACGAGCGCGAGGTTCCCTTCGACCTGCTCGTGACCATCCCCCTGAACATGGGCGCCGACTACGTCGCCAGGTCCGGACTCGGCAACGAGATCAACCTCGTGCCGGTGGACAAGTTCACCCAGCAGGCCAAGGCCCACGCGAACATCTTCGCCCTCGGTGACGCCAACGACATCCCGGCCTCCAAGGCCGGCTCCGTCGCGCACTTCGAGATCGACATCTTCGTCGAGAACTTCCTGGAGTACATCCAGGGCAAGGAGATGACCCACAAGTTCGACGGGCATGCCAACTGCTTCATCGAGACGGGCGGCAAGAAGGCGATGCTCATCGACTTCAACTACGACTGGGAGCCACTTCCCGGCAAGTACCCCGTCGCCGGCCTCGGTCCCATGAGCCTGCTCAAGCAGACGCATCTGAACCACATCGGCAAGCTCGCCTTCCGCTGGATGTACTGGAACATGCTCATCCCCGGCCGACCCATGGGGTTGCCGCCGCTGATGTCGACGTCCGGCAAGCGAACCGACCTGGTCACCGCCGAGAAGTAGGCGACGACCACACACCAGCAATCACAACACACCCAAGAGCCGATCAAGCAAGGAGAACGAGATGCCCACCACCACCATCAACGGCCACGACGTCACCGTCGACGACGAGGGCTTCATGACCGTGTACGACGAATGGGACGAGGACACCGGCAAGGCGCTCGCCGAGGCCATCGGTGTCGACATGACCGACGAGCACTGGCAGGTCATCCGCTTCCTGCGGAATGACTTCAAGGATCAGGGCGCAACGCCCACCATTCGCCGCGTCTCGACTGCCGGAGGCGTCGACACGAAGAAGCTGTTCCAGCTCTTCCCCAAGAAGCCGGCCAAGAAGATGGCCTACATCGCAGGCCTTCCCAAGCCTGCCGGCTGCGTCTGAGAGGCCAGGACAATGACTGCAACGCAGGACATGCTCGTCCCGTCATTCGATGACGAGGTCGAGACCGGTCGCAAGCTCGCCATCATCATCTCCAAGGGCAGCCTGGACATGGCCTACCCGGGCCTGATCCTCGGCAATGCCGCGCTGGGTGAGGGTGTGGAGGTGGAGCTCTTCTTCACGTTCTGGGGATTCGACATCATCACCAAGGGGCGCATGGAGCACCTGAAGTTCTCGCCCGTCGGCAACCCCGCGGCTCACATCCCCGCAGCCCTGGCGCCGATCCCCGGCATGACGTCGATGGCAACGCACATGATGCACAAGTCCCTGGAAGAGCTGGAGATCCCCGAGGTCCCGGAGTTCCTCGAGCTCATCAAGGCATCGGGCGCGCGGATCTGGGCCTGCCGCCTCAGTGCCGATATGAACCACCTGTCGGCAGATGACCTGTGGGATGGCGTCGACGGCATCATCAACGCCAGCGACTTCATCGAAATGACGGATGGTGCGCAACTGCTCTTCATCTAGCGAGCAGCACACGCACGCAGGGAGGCGGACCCGAGCACCCGCGATCCTGCATCAGCAGTGAGGGCCCCTCACCCGGTCGGGAGTGGGGCCCTCACTGTGCTCGGGCTCGGCGCCGGTCGGCGCACGGCCTGATCGGTCAGTCGGACTCACCCTCGGCCGGCACGTCGACTGCGGCACCGTCGGGATCGCCCTCAGCGGCGACGACCTTCAGCGGGGTGAAGGTGGAAATGCGCACCGGCTCGGGGATGGGAGTGAGCCCATAGGACTCCAACGCACCTTGCCCGGCCAGTCGCAGGGCGTACTGGGCCACCGACAACGGGACCGGATTGTCCGGGCTGTCGCACACCAGCAGGTGACCCACGCCATTCACCGGCCACCCGATCATGGGCTGGCCCTCCTGAAGGATCACCTTGGTCGAGGCAAAGTCGAAGTTCTCAGCAACGGGGATTCCTCCCACCGCTGGCGCCGCTGCGATGTTGCCCTTCTCATCCGTGGTGACGTTGATGGCGCCGACGCCGATCTTGGCCAACTGCACATCGTCAGCGCTGATGTAGACCGTCTCTCCGGTGCCACCTTCGGCGTCATCGACCACCGGGAGACTGGCCGCAGGAATGAGGTTGTTGATGGCGTCGAATACCGGCAGCACCGCCACCGTGCCCTCCATGAGGGTCATCTCGAGAATCAGGTCCATGTACGTGGGAAGGACCGTGCTGTTCGGAAGGGTCCCGACCACTCCCTCGGTCCACTGATCGGGCACCACGTCGGAGAGCCACGTGGTCATGGCCTCCACCGCGCCCGATGGGCTCTCGGTGCTCATGACCGCGATCTCCGGAAGCAAGGTCAGGTCGAAGGATGCGTTCGGCTCCGTGATCGCCGGATCCTCCCAGGACGTGATCGTCCCGTTCAGAATCCCAGCGATCGCAGCCGGGGTCAGCACAAGGCCTTCCAGCCCCAGAATGTTGTAGGCCAGCGTCACGGGATACCCGTAGAGCGGCACATAGATGGTGTCGCCGGGGGTGCAGTTCTCCTCGAACGCCGCGATGGTCTCCGCCGACGGGGGGCCCGTGGTGACGCGCAGCGGAGCGGGCTGGTCCTCGGGAACCTCCATCAGCGTCTGGTCCGGACAGACAGACGTCAGGGTGTCGCCCAGCATCTGCATCGAGCCCATCAGGTTCTCCGGCAATGCGACGTCCGCTGCACCGGTCTGGCATTGGATCTGGTTCTCAGCCCGAGCTGCCAGCACGTCAGGCGGCATCGGGGGTGTGCAGGCACTCATGGCCAGCACACCGGCGCCGAAAAGGGAGGTGAGGGCGACGCCTCGGCCTGTCCAGGACATTCCGGGCATCGCCCTCACTCACCTTCTGCTCGAGTTCACAGCAGTCACCGTGACCGCCGTGCGGGAAATTACTTGATCTGGCTGACGAGCGACTTCGCCTTGGCCAGGGCCTTGCCGCCCACCGGGACGAAGCCCAGCGAGGATGCACGGGACGGGCCGCACTTCTGGATGACGTAGTCCTGGAACTGGCGAACACCCAGGCCCTTCGGGCCCTTGCCGTCCGTGCGGGCCAGACCATAGCTGAAGATGCCGATCGGGTAGGCGCCCTTGACCTTCACGTTGTAGTTCAGGTCGACGAGTCCGGTGGACCGGACATCGGTCTGATTCGCGAGGTTGCGGCCGATCGATGCAGAAGACGGTGCGACGTACTCGCCCATGCCGTTCTGCACGCGTGCGGACGGGTAGCCCTTGGCGTCGCCGAGGTCGACGTAGCCGATAGCACCCTCCTTGGACATGACCTGCGCCATCACGCCGGAGTTCTTGTTGCCAGCGATGGAGTTTGACGGAGGCTTGCCACCGGGGAAGGCCGTGGACATGGTGTCCTCGACATCGCCGAAGATGCTCGGCGCCCAGCTGTTCAGGTACTGCAGGAAGTTGTTCGTCGTACCGGACTTGTCGGCGCGGTAGACGATGGTGATCGGGGTGCTGGGGATCGCCTTGGCAATGCGCGGATTGGAGCTCAGGATCTCCCTGTCGTTCCAGCGCGTGATCTTGCCGCCGAAGATCTTGGCGATAGTGCTCTGCTTGAGCTGGATGGACGAGCCGAGGCTGCGACCGTTCGTCCTGTTCTTGAGGTTGATGGGCATCACGACGCCACCACCGATGTTCGGGATGTACTCCCACCCGAAGCTGGGCTCTGTTCCCTTGGAGAAGGCCGAGTCGGTCTGCGCGTAGACGAAGGTGCCCTTCGCGAAGTTGCCCTTGCCAGTACCCGAACCAGTCGAGGTGTACTCGATGCTGAAGTTCTTCTGCGAGGCATTGAAGTCCGAAAGGCACTGCGAGATGAAGACGTAGGGGAATGAGGCGCCACCACCGGGGATGGTCTCTGCCGCGTTGGCCGGAACTGCGAGTGCGACCGTGCTGGCCGCAATGGCGGTGCCTGAGAGAGCTGCGATCAAACGTCGCACGAGTTTCTCCTTCATATGCGGAATTGCTGACATGGAGGACGCTATGCGGGCAATCTGACCCGGAATCATCACTCGAGGGACCGCCGAACGACCGTCAGGTGAACTCTGGGTAGCAGAGTGAACGCACGTTTAACCGAAGCGGCCGTTGACGTAGTCGAGGGTGCGCTGATCCTGCGGCTGACCGAAGATCTCGGTAGTCAGCCCCTGCTCGATGACATAGCCGGGCTCGTTCTCAGCCGCGAGGAAGAAGGCCGTGTAGTCCGAGACGCGAACAGCCTGCTGCATGTTGTGCGTGACGATCACGATGGTGATGTCCTTGGACAGCTCGCGGATGGTCTCCTCGATCTTCAGCGTCGATGCTGGGTCGAGGGCCGAGCATGGCTCGTCCATGAGCAGGACGTGTGGCTGAACGGCGAGAGCGCGAGCAATAACCAGGCGCTGCTGCTGACCGCCGGAGAGTTCACCGGCCGTCGCATCGAGGCGATCCTTGACCTCGTTCCACAAGCCCGCCGCGGTCAAGGTCTCTTCAACGATCTGGTCGTGGTTGCTGCGCTTCATGCCCGAGAGCTTCAGACCCGAGAGCACGTTCCCGCGGATAGTCATGCTCGGGAAGGGGTTCGGCTTCTGGAACACCATGCCGATCTTGAGTCGAATGTGGACGGGATCAACGTCCTTTTCGTAGATGTCCTGTCCCTCATAGAGGACTCGGCCAGCGAGCGCAGCACCGGGAATGAGCTCGTGCAGGCGGTTGAGCGTGCGGATGAACGTCGACTTGCCACAGCCCGATGGACCAATCAGCGCGGTCACGCTGTTCTTCGGGAAGTCGATGTTGACGCCCTCGAGCACCTTGCGCTTGCCGAACCAGACACTGAGGTTCTCAGCAGCCAATTCCACCGGCCCACGCTCCGCGGGCAGGGTCACTTCAGACTCCAACGTCTGCAACTCACCCTCGAACTCTGCTGTGGACATTCAGATCTCCTAACTGCGTCGGCCGACGCGATCGCGGCCGATGATTCGGGCAATGGTGAACAGAATCAGAACGAGCAGCATGAGAACCAGTGCGGCTCCCCACGCTCGGGCCACGGCACCTGGGTACGGCAGCGCCACGTTGTCGAAAATGTAGGTCGGCAGGGCCGCGATCGGACTGTTGAACGGATTGAGCACCGTCTGATCGCTCTTCAGGGACGTCAGCAGCAGCGGGGCTGTCTCACCGATGACCCGGGCGATGCCCAAGATGATGGCCGTGACAATGCCCGTCTTCGCCGCCGGGAGGACCACCCGAAGCACCACGCGAGCACGGGTTGAGCCCAGGGCGAGAGCTCCCGTGCGCAGGTCATCGGGGATGAGGCGGAGAACCTCTTCTGCGGTGCGCGCCACGGTGGGCAGCATCAGGATCGCGTAGGCGAGGCCGCCAGCGAAGGCGCTCTGGCCGATGGCCCCCGAGACAATCAGAACCGTCAGGATGAACAGGCCCGCCACGATCGAGGGGATGCCGCTCATCGACTGGACGAAGAACCGCACATAGGGAACTGCCCGACCGCGTACCTCAGTGATGTACACGGCGGTCGCAATGCCGATCGGCACCGCGATGAGGGTGGAGATGCCGACGATGATCAGTGTGCCGAGGATGGCGTGGCCGAGGCCGCCGTACTCCAGAGGGGTGCTGGGGTTGATGTAGACGTTGTTCTGGAAGAGGAACGACGAGCGGAAGCCCTCCGGCCCCCACAGTGCCTCAATGCCGCGCACGATCAGCGACCCGATGAGCGAGATCAGAATGATGAAGCTGAAGATGGTCGCCCCGATGGCGCTCACGATCAGGAAGGAGTCCGCAACACCTCGGCGCCCACGGGTGACGAGGGCGGCGATCGCGGCAGCCACCAGCTGCAACGGCAGGTAGACAACCAACAGCACGACAGCACCTGGGATGTCCGTCGTCGCGAAGATCCCGGCCACAATCGCGGCGGGGACAAGAGTCGCGATCGCAATGGATGCATCCAGTTGCACGGGGCGCTTTCGCCATGGACGCTGAGGCTGCTGATCTTGCACCAGCGACTCGCGGTCAAGGACGGTGGTCATCGCTGCATCTTCCCGGAGCGGTTGACGATGAGGTTGGCGATCATGTTCACGATCAAGGTTCCGAGGAAGAGGAAGAAGCCAGCTGCCAGGAGAAGGTTCAATTCGTAGGGTCCGGAGACCTCTCCGAAGCTGGCCACGATGAGCGTTGCGACCGAGCCACCGCCGGACTCGATGATGTGATACCAGTTGATCTCGAAGACCAGCTTGAGAACGAAGAAGATCGCAATCGTCTCACCGAGCGCTCGGCCAAGGCCCAACATGATGCCGCCAACGATGCCGCCGCGACCGTATGGAAAGGCCACCATTCGCAGCATCGTCCAGCGGGAACAGCCCAGGGCCTCCGCAGCATTGATCAAGTCAGGAGGCGTGCGTCCCAGCACCTCTCGAGAAACCGAGGTGATGATCGGGATCATCATGATGGCGAGCACGAGGCCGGCGATGAACGGCGTGCCGTTGAAGTTGCCCGAGGAATTCTGGAACAGCGGGATCCAGCCGAGGTACTGGTTGAGCAGCGACTGCCACTCCTCCGCCGGCGGCGTGAGGATGTAGAAGGCCCAGAGGCCGATGATGATCGAGGGGATCGCCGCCATCAGGTCAACAACGTTGGTCATCAGATTGGCGAGGCGCTTGGGTGCCATGAAGACGATGAACGTCGACAGGAGAAGCGATGCAGGGATCGCGATCACCAGGCCGATGAGGGCCAGGAGCACAGAGCCGTACAGCATGCCCGCGATGCCCGCCTTGGGATCCTCACCGATCGTCCACTCTGTGGTGAACAGGAAGTCCAAGCCCTGAGTGCGGAGCGCATCGACGGCGCTATACCCGAGGAAGATGGCGATTCCAGCCAGGACCACCAGCGCTGTGAAGGCCAGCGCGGTTACGGTGCGATTGAAAATCCGGTCGCCACGATGCGAGGTGGCCGCCGAATGCAGGTCCCGCTGCTTGGGCTCCGCCAACGACATGGCGCAACAGTTGTGCAGATCAATGGACGATCCCCCACGGCTGGGCGAATGCACCCCCTCCAGCGCATGAACAACCGGTGAACAGCCGCGGGCCTGAGGTTCCCGCCCTACTCGACTGGGCCGTGACCCTCGACGTGCGGGTGCCCGGGCAGAGGCTCTGAGAGCTCCTTCTCCGAGGGAATCTCAGCCTCCACATCGGAGGCGTGGATCGTGTGCAACATGGCCCACACGGCCCACACACCGAACAGTCCCGTCACCGTACCTACCGAGACCCACGCCGCCACGGTCGGCAACTGGGTGAGGTGATACATGATGAAAGCCATCACTCCGGCAGCCGGGATCGTGATCACCCAGGCGGTCAACATTTCTCCGATGACCTTCCAGTTCGCCCCCTTCCCCGATCCGACACCCGCCCCCACGATCGACGAGGCAGCCGCATGGGTGGTGGAGATGGGAACGCCCAGCGAGGTCGCACCGAAGATCGAGGTCGTTGCGCCGATGTTGGCCGCCAGCCCGGAGTTCGCATGCAGCGTCGTGAGGCGAAGGCCCATCGTCTCGATGATCTTCCAGCCGCCCCAGAGAGTGCCCAGGGCGATCGCTGCGTATGCCGCGAACGCGGCCCACTCCGGGACCATAATCGTGCCGTCGTCGCTCAAGTCGGTGTATCCAGCGCCCAGCAGCAACGCCGCGATGACACCCATCGTCTTCTGGGCGTCATTGGCTCCGTGCCCGAAGGACACGGCGGCGGCTGACACCAGCTGTGCCCCCTTGAAGACCGGGTGATCGTCATGCCACTTGGTGGCTTTCTGAACGCCAAGGACCAGATAGAAGGCAGCGAACGCGATGCTGAAGGCCACAGCAGGCGAGATCACGATGCCGATAGCCGCCTTGGTGACACTTCCCACGTCAATAGCGTCGAGGCCGCCGGCGGCAATTCCGGCGCCAACCAGTCCGCCGATGATGGCGTGGCTCGACGAGGATGGCATCCCCACACGCCACGTGAAGTAGTTCCAGGCGATGGCCGCGAAGAGGGCGGCGAACGCCAAGGCGACGCCGCCGTACTCCGCCTTCACCGTCTTGGCGATCGTGTTTGCGACGAAGGTGCCGACCACGAAGTACGCCACGAAGTTGAAGAAGGCCGAGAAGGCGGGGGCCCACTTGGCCGGCAGTGCCCGCGTTGCCACCACCGTAGCGACGGAGTTGGCCGCGTCGTGGAATCCGTTGGTGAAGTCGAAGATCAGCGCGATAACGATGACGGCGATCACGCTGATGAGCAGGATGTCCACTCAGGGTCCCTCGGAATTCTCCTTCAGGCCATCTCGCGACTCTCCCAAGAGTGACCACGAGACGAACTGGACCCGACATCTTCGGTTCGGGGCATAGTCTCGGGGGTCCCGTAGGTCCACGGGTGGTGAACGCGGTACTCACTGGCGAACTTTGGGTTAACGCATAGTGAACGAGGGTCGGGTGCTAGTCGGACACGCCCTCGCAGGCCTTGAAGAACCGGTCCCGCCATCTGTCGGCCTTGGCGCGCAGGGAGGCCAGTTCGATCATCTCGTCCTTGTCCAGAGCCGGATCCTCATCTGAGGTCAGGACCGGCGTGATGAGCTCGGCGTACTTGGACTCGAAGTGCCGCCAGCGTTCTAGCGGATCAGCATCCTTGGACTTGGCCACGCTCGGAACATACCGCGCCAAGATGAACGCCCCGCAGGGAACGTGGCTACTCCCTCAACGGGCAGTCCGCCCGCGCGACCGACCGGCGCGACCGTCAGGCGTGTCGCAGGTCGACCACTGTGACCTCGTCTCCCGCTGCCACCGAGGTGACCTCCTCGGGCACGACGATCAGGGCGTCAGACTCGGCCAGCCCACCGAGCACATGGGATCCCTGACCGGTGCCCACCGGAGCCACGTCACCCGAGGGCAGGAACACCGCCCGGGCGAACTGCCGCTTGTGGGGCGGCGACGTCAGGCTGGCAGCACAGCGGGCTCGCAGGATCGGTCGGTCGAGGTCAGGCAGGCCGCGCATCAGCCGGATGGCGGGGCGCACGAAGTTCTCGAAGGAGATGTAACTGCTCACCGGGTTCCCCGGGAGAGTGATGATCGGCGTGCGGTCCTCCCCGACATGGCCGTGCCCTTGCGGCATGCCGGGGTTCATGGCGATCTTCATGAAGTCGACCGATCCCAGCGTGCTCAGCACCGCCTTGACGGTGTCGTACGCCCCCATGCTGACCCCGCCGCTGGTGAGGATCAGGTCGCACCGATGCAGCTGATCCTCGATCGCGGTCATGAAGGCCGCCTCGTCGTCGATGATCGGACCCACGCGATAGGCATCGGCCCCCGCCTCGTGGCAGGCAGCCACCAGCAGGTAGCTGTTGCTGTCCGTGATGAGTCCGTGCCGCAACGGCGTTCCTGGCTCCACCAGTTCCGAGCCGGTGGAGATGACGGCCACACGGGGTCGAGGCCGCACCTTGACCGTACCGCAGCCGACCGCTGCCAGAATCGCCATCTGCCGGGCACCGATCAACGTGCCCGCGCGCATGACGACGTCACCGGCAACCACGTCCTCCGCCGCCTTGCGCACGTAGGCACCTGGATCCACCGAGTCCGAGATGAGCACGGTGTCGACGCCTGCATCCGTCCGCTCGACTGGCACCACCGCATCCGCGCCCTCCGGCATCGGCGCACCCGTCATGATCCGAATCGCGGTGCCTGGGCGCAGGCTCTCCGATGCTCGGTATCCCGCGGGGACGTCGTCGATGACAGTGAGCGCTACGGGGCTCTCCGCCGAGGCGTCGGCGATCTCGGCTGACGCGACCGCGTAGCCGTCCATCGAGGAGTTGTCGAACGAGGGCAGCGGCCACGGAGCGGAGACGTCCTCCGCCAGCACGCACTCATGGGCGGAGGACAACGGAACGTTCAGCGGGGCCAGCGGCTCGACACTGGCCAGGATGCGAGCGCGGTAGTCGTCGACGTTCAGCACGGGGCGACTCTAGAGGGGATCAGCGCTCGGCCATGTTCGAGATGCCCTTGGCTCCCATCATGACCGTGAGCGTGCGGGCACGGGCATCGGACTTGTTGCTGACGTTGTGCCAGATGCCCTTGGCCTGGACGAAGGCACTGCCGGCAGGGAAGTCCTTCACGACGCCCGCGTCGTACTCGATGCTGATCGCACCCTCCATGACATAGACGTAGGTGGGCACCCGGTACTTGCGCCACCCGGACTCCTGGCCCGGCTCCAGCACCTCGAGCTCACTGCTGATCTGGGCCTTCTTCTTCTTGGGGTACTCGATCGGCTGATCCAGCGCCGTCAGGGCCTGGGCATCCATGAGGACGGCCGCACCCTCCAGAGCCGCCACCTCCTCGAGCGTCGATGCCTCGCCCTCGGGAAGGGCCTCATCGTCGCCACCGCAGGCCGCGAGGCCAAAGGACAGAAGCGCGGTGGCAGCGACCACGGCAAGTCGGGATCTCGTCGAGCGAGTCCCCGTTGCCGACGTCTTCATCTCCTCACTGTAGCCCCGCGGACGGCCTCCGGCACGGGATTTCCCGGGACCTGCCAGACTCCGGCCATGCGTCGCCACTGGGCCGCCTGGGCCCCCTCACACACGGTGCCGGTGACGTCGTGGCGGTCGAACTCCCGCTGGCGCACGAGCCCGGGCAACTTCGCCCTCCTCGTCTTCGGCCTGTGGCTCTTCGGCACCGGCGAGGCCCTCCTGGTCACCGCCGGGCTGGGCAACGGTCCGTGGACCGTGCTTGCTCAGGGCCTGACGACGAAAACGCCACTCAGCATCGGCATGGCGACCTTCATCATCAGCGTCATCGTGCTGCTCCTGTGGATTCCTCTGCGCGAACGCCCCGGGCTCGGCACCATCATGAACGCGATCGTCATCGCCACCGCGCTGCAGGTCATGGTCCTGGTGCTGCCGACAGACCATCCGGACGGCTTCCTCGGCCTCATCACGCAGCTGGCCATGGTCCTCGGCGGAATCGCCCTCATCGGGCTCGGCAGCGGCATCTACCTCACGACGGGTCTTGGACCGGGCCCCCGCGACGGCTGGATGACCGGCGTGCACCAGCGCACCGGCTGGCCCGTCAGTCGTGTGCGGCTGGGAATCGAGGCGACCGTGCTGACGATCGGCTGGCTGCTCGGTGGCACGGTCGGCATCGGAACGGTCCTGTTCGCGCTGCTCGTCGGTCCGGCCGTGGGCTACGGGTTGCGCGTGGTGAAGTCCGTCGATCGGGGAGCCGCCGACGTCACCGGCGACGAGCAGCATCCGGAACTGGAGGCCTGAGCGCATGACGGCGCAGATCTGGCTGATTCGCCACGGCGAGACCGAGTGGAGTCGCACCGGACGCCACACCGGACGGACCGATGTCCCCCTCACCGAGGCCGGAGTCGCGGCGGCCACACGCCTGGCCCCTCGGGTGAGCACGCTCTCTCCCAGCCTCGTCCTGTGCAGTCCGCTCCAGCGCGCCCGAGACACGGCCCGGCTCGCCGGACTCACGCCTGACTCCTGCACCGACGACCTGCTCGAGTGGGACTACGGCGCTTGGGAGGGCCGCACGACGGCCGAGATCCGCCAAGAAGCCGCCGACCCCGCCTGGCTCATCTGGGATCACGACGTGCCACCCGGCGACACCGCAGGCGAGAGCCTCTCGGACGTCGCCGTTCGCGTGGATCGGGTGATCGACCAGTGCACTCCCGAGCTCGACGCGGGTCGTGACTGCATCCTGGTCGCCCACGGGCACGTGCTCAGAATCCTCACGGCACGGTGGCTCGGACTTCCTCCGATCGATGGCCGCCTGTTCGTCCTCGATGCCGGGAAGCTGTCTGCCCTCGGTTTCGAGCACGAGACGCGAACCATGCGACTCTGGAACTCCGGTTCCTGAATCTTTGACAGGATGGATGCATGGCTAATACCCCGAATCCGGATGACAGCTCCCGCCGCACGCTCCGATTCTCTCTGTTCCTCCAAGGGTTCGCGCTTGTGATGATGGGCGGCGCCCTGATCGTCCGCGTGACGGTCCTCGGCTGGGACATGGCCGCGTTCCTGCTCACCGGCCTCGTCGTCGTGATCGCGGGAGCCATGGGGTGGACCGTGAATCGACTCCGCAATGACTGACTCCCCTGACTCGAACCCGTGGCGCGGCTTTGCGAGTGACAACTACGCGGGCGTGCATCCGGAGGTCATGGAGGCGATTGCTCGAGCGAACACCGGCCATCAGGTGGCCTACGGCGATGATGAGCTCACCGCCAGACTGCAGGAGTTCGCTCGTAAGGAGTTCGGTCCGCAGGCGGAGATCTTCCCCGTGTTCAACGGCACCGGTGCCAACGTCGTCGCCCTGCAGGCACTGACCGAGCGCTGGGAGTCCGTGGTGTGCCCTGCCACGGCACACATCAGCGCCGATGAGGGCGGCGCACCCGAGGTGATGGCCGGTCTGAAGCTCTGGACGGTGCCCTCACCCGACGGCAAGCTCACGCCGGAACTTCTGGACACCGAGGCGTGGGGATTCGGCTTCGTCCACCGATCCCAGCCGGGCGTCATGTCGATCACCCAGACCTCGGAATACGGCACCGCCTACGCCCGTGAAGAACTGCAGGCGCTGGCTGACCACGCCCATGAACTCGGGCTCCATGTGCACGTCGACGGTGCGCGTCTGGCGAACGCCGCCGCGACTCTCGGGTGCACCTTGGCCGAGGCGGCCAACGGTGCGGACATCATCTCCCTGGGCGGCACCAAGAACGGCGGAATGCTCTCAGAGGCTGTGGTCGTCGTGAATCCCGATGCCGCGCGAGGTGTCGACTTCCTGCGCAAGACCTCGATGCAGCTGTCCAGCAAGATGCGCTTCATCAGCGCGCAGCTGCTGGCCCTCTTCGACGGCGATCTCTGGCACCGCAACGCCATGCATGCGAATGCCATGGCGCAGCTCCTCGCCGAGCGGGTCGGGGCCATTGACGGGGTGACCATCACTCAGGCAGTGCAGGCGAATGCCGTGTTCGCCACCCTGCCTGCCGATGTCACATCCCGATTACAGGCCGAGCATCGCTTCTACACCTGGAATGAAGCAATTGGTGAGGTGCGGTGGATGTGCTCGTGGGACACCACTGCCGACGACATCGAGGCCTTCGCCGCGGCCGTCGCCGCTCAGATGTCTGGGTGATCCTGCGGCTTCGCCCAGTGCGTCGTCGTGTCTGACCCTCGGGCCTGCCGCGCCCGAGCTACTTGCTCGTCGGCCACCTCTCGCGCGTAGTGAGCATCGAGGTGCAGCGCCTTGACCGACACCGGCCCCGGGGTCGAGTCGGCGTGCATCGTCGCGAGGTCCAGCATCCGCTCCCACGGACCCTGGGTCACCCGAACGGACTGCGTGCGCACGTGCGGAATGACGGCCAGGCGCCGCGTGAATCGACCACTGCGAGTCGCCAGCACCGAGTCGTCCCACGCGACGGCAAGACGTCGCCACTGTATGAAGGCGCGTCGACGGCTTCGCTCCGGTGCCGGGTGCCAGTCAAGGGCGTCGAGATCAAGGCCCGGCATCAGTCGATGCACGAGGGAGATCGCCACTGGCAGCGGCGCCACGGGAATCAGAAGGGTCTCCTCCTTCTTATTGCCATTGCTCTCACCCCCGACGCCCGCAATGTTGATCCGCACGCGCACCCAGTTCCAGCGGCGCCACAGCAGCGGCTCCACGAACTCGATGGCCTGCACCCGCCCCGGTGGGACGGTTCGGGTCTCCGTGCGCGCAAGGCCGAAGCGCAGGCGCAGCCCGTCCGGCGACTGACTCACGGTGAAGCGGAAGTAGCGCATGAACTCTGAGGCGACGACGAGGATGGGAACGCCGCCGGTGATCAGCACGAGAGGCAGGCCTCCCCAACCCTCGCTCAGCACGGTGAAGACGAAGATCGCCACGGTCAGCAGCAGTAGACCGGCCGTGGCAGTGCGCATGACGAGCGATACCGCCAGGTCTCGGGTCGGCACCGTGACCAGAGCCGACTCAGGAGCCTCCTCCACGTCTCCGGCAAGACCAGCCGCTCGCGCGAGCACCTCGTTGCGCAACGACCGTGCCTGAGCGAGCTTGAGGTACCGGAGCTTGACGCGCGAGTCGCCAGATCCTGCGACCTCGATGGACACCTCGGCCATCGAGAACAACCGGGCGAAGAGCGGCTGGGCAACGTCGACCGCCTGGAGGCGACTCAACTGCAGTCGTCGCTGCTTGCGGGTGAGAACTCCGGAGTCGACCCGAAAATCCCCATCGTCATCGAACCAGTACCAGAGATTGCGCCAGGCGAGGTAGGACCAGCCGGTGACGGCAAGGCCGACAACGACCACCGCGAGCACGGTGATCGGGACGATGCCCCAGCCGAAGGAAGCCAGCACGCCGCCACCCGAGGCGACGACGAGGAGGACGATGACGGGCACCACGGAGACGCCGTGCACGATCGGCGTGATCGGGTGAACGTGGCGCCGGCCCAGCGCATCCGAGGGTGATTCGCCCGGAAGGGTCAGGCCCAGGCCGAGATCATCGCCGATGGGTGAGGGCTGCTGGGCGTTGCTCACAGGCCCGTGGACCTCTCTTCGCCTCGACGTGCGAGGCGATCCCGCAGTTCGACAGCAACGTCGGGGACCAGCCCGGGAATGCTCGCGTCGGTGGTCGCGGCCGCGGTGTGCAGCTGCACCGTCGTCACTCCGAGCCAGCGGTCGATAGGGCCGGCCTGAACATCGACAAGCTGCATGCGTCCGTAGGGAACGATCACGAGCCGACGGAAGAGAATCCCGCTCGTCACGAGCAGGTCGTCACCGCGCTCGGCATACCCGAAGGAGCGCACGCGACGGCCGATCAGCCACCAAAGCCAGATGAAGATCACCACCGCAATCGCACCGACCACCGCGGGCACCCAGGTCGGCACCCCCGGGATCAGGACAAGCGCGACCACGACGGCGATGACGATGAGGTAGACCAGCGCGAGGGAGAGTCGCCGCGCGACTGCCAGCCGCGGCGACACGGGGATCCATCCCAGCTCGTAGGTGAAGGCGGTGTCCGGTGTCATGTCAGTCAGGCTACCCATGGCAGGCCCGTGAGCGCGGGTCGGCGACAGACGCTAGCCTGATGGTGAACCGGGGAGCTCGCGAGATCGGCGGGCTGAGAGGGTGGCCGCTCCCACCGACCCATAAACCTGATCTGGGTAATGCCAGCGGAGGGAAGGAATCCCCATGCGTCGTCGAACATCACCCGTCATCACCGCAAGCATTGCGGTCCTTGCGTCTGCCCTGCTTCTCGCGGGCTGCGCGTCGTCCGGAGCAGATGGCTCCGATGCCGTCGAGCCCGCGGCATCCGAGCCGCAGACAGTGCAGCTGCTTGCCCATGACTCCTTCGTCGTGAGCGATGACCTCATCACCGCGTTGAAGGAGGACACCGGAATCACGCTGGAGATCATCAGCGGGTCCGATGCGGGAACGATGGTCGCCGGCGCGGTGCTGGCCGCGGGAAACCCGACAGGTGATGTCATGTTCGGGGTGGACAACACTCTGCTGTCCCGCGCCCTCGAGGCCGACGTCTTCGAACCGTACGAGTCGCCCGAGCTCACCTCTGTCGTCCCGGCCCTTCGAGCAGACACGGCCGAGGGTCGCGTGACGCCGATCGACTTCGGTGACGTGTGCATCAACATTCACGATGCGGCCTTCACCGACATTGACGCGCCGAGCACCCTGGACGACCTCATTGATCCGACGTACCGCGACATGCTCGTCGTGGAGGATCCGGGCACGTCGTCGCCCGGGCTGGCCTTCCTGCTCGCAACGATCGCGCGATACGGCGACGGCTGGACCGACTACTGGGCAGCGTTGCGGGACAACGACGTGAAGGTTGCGGCGTCGTGGACCGACGCCTACTTCGGGGAGTTCAGCGGAGGCGGCGAGGGGACCCGGCCCATCGTGGTCTCCTACGCCACCAGCCCGCCAGCGGAGATCGTCTACGCCGAGGAGCCCAAGCCCGAGGCGCCGTCCACCTCCGTCATGGCCGATGGCTGCTACCGGCAGGTCGAGTACGCCGGCGTCCTGGCAGGAGCGCGCAATCCGGAAGGAGCCAGGGCCGTGATCGACTGGCTGCTGTCCGAGGGTGTGCAGTCGGATGTGCCGATGTCGATGTTCGTCTTCCCCGCGCGCGAAGGCATCGCCTTGCCGGCCGTCTTCACCGACTTTGTTCCCACAATCGACAGCCCCCTGCAGTTGCCGCCCGACGACGTGGCGGCGGGAATCGCCGGGTGGCTCGCCGAGTGGGGCGCCGTGATGGGTCGCTGATGACACCGACCCTGCCCGGATGGCTGCGGTGGTCATGGCTTCCGCCGGGAGCCTTCCTGCTGGTCTTCCTGGTCTATCCACTCGCGGTGCTGGCGGTCACCGTCACCTCCGACAGCGGTGGTGGTGTCATCTCCACACTTGCCTCACCGACGCTGTGGCAGGTGACCGGACTCGCCGCCGGGCAGGCTGCGGCGAGCACCGTCGTCGCGCTGCTCGTGGGGCTGCCGCTGGCGAATGTCGTCTCGCGGTATCGCTTTCGGGGGCGCGCATTCGCACAGGCGCTCGTGACAGTGCCGTTCGTCCTTCCCACCGTTGTGGTGGCACTGGCCTTTCGATCCCTCCTCGGTGACGGCGTGCCACAGGGCCTGGTCCTCGTCGTGATGGCCCACGCCTACGTCAACCTCGCCGTTGTCGCACGCATCGTCGGCGCTCAATGGGCGCAGCACTCGGGCGACTACGAGAGCGTCGCTCGCACCCTGGGGGCATCACGCTGGCGGGCCTTCGTGGACGTCACACTTCCCAGCCTCCGCCCGGCGATCGCGGCGAGCGCGGCCGTGGTGTTCGTCTTCTCCTTCACGTCGCTCGGGATCGTCCTGCTGCTGGGCGATCCCACGACCAGGACCCTCGAATCGCAGATCCTCCGCCAGACCTCGGTCCTGCTGGACTTCCCCGGTGCCGCCGCCACGGCCCTCGTCCAGCTCGTGATCGTGTCGACCGTCCTGCTCCTCGGGGCGGCGGCCTCGAGGAGATCCGCCACCCGACGGTCGCGCCCTCCCGCGCTGCGGCCCCTGCCGTCGTCCGTGAGCGGGCGGGCAGCCGTGCGGATCACCGCAGTCATCGGAGCACTGATCGTTCTCGCGCCGGTGGCAGCGCTCGTGGCATCGTCTCTGCGGAGCAGCCGAGGATGGACACTGAGCTGGTGGACCTCGCTGGGTTCGGTGGATGCCGGCACGACACGGCTGAGTCCACCGAGTGAGGCCATCACCACGTCACTTGCCTACGCAGCGCTCACCGCTCTCATCGCCGCTGGTGTCGGCGGCCTGGCAGCAATCGCGTCGCTGACCTCCGGGCGCAGTCGGATCATCGCCGTGCTTGCCCTGATTCCCCTCGGAGTGTCCGCCGCGACGCTGGGACTGGGCACTCTCCTGGCCTTCGGCCGGCCGCCCATGGACCTGCGCGCCACCGGGCTCCTCATTCCCCTCGCCCACGCCCTCGTCGCCGTGCCGCTGGTCATCGCCGTGGTCGCGCCCAGCCTGCGGTCGACGGACACCCGCATGAGTGCAGTTGCGGCTACCCTCGGCGCCCGTCCGACGCGTGCCTTCTGGACCACCTACGGTCCGGTGCTGCGCATCGTGATGGTGGCAGCCGCCGCCCTGGCCGGTGCGGTGTCGCTGGGCGAGTTCGGAGCGGCAACGTTCCTCGGTCGGGCAGCGGCACCCACGGTGCCCGTCCAGATCGTGCGCCTGCTCGGACGTCCCGGAGAGCAGTCCCTCGGCGTGGCTGCCGTTCTCGCCGTGGTGCTCGTGGTGATGACGCTCCTGCTCGTCATGCTGGTCGACAGGTGGGCCACGCCCCTTCGACGAACCACCGCACAGGAGAATCCCGCATGACCCCCAGCCGACTGGATCTGCAGGCCCTGGCCCTCGGCTACGAGGGTCGGGCGTTCATGCGCGGGATCGACCTCCGCGTCGACGCATCTGAGATCGTCGCGATCCTCGGTCCCAGCGGCAGCGGCAAGTCGACACTGCTCAGTGCCATTGCCGGCGTGGTTCCCCCTCTGGACGGCCGCATCCTGATCGACGGTCGTGACGTCACTCGCGCGCCCATCCACGAACGGGACGTCGGGCTGATCTTCCAGGAGCCGCTGCTCTTTCCGCACCTGGATGTTGCGAGCAACATCGCCTACGGGCTGCGCCGCCACGGGCAGACCCGCAAGGCCGCACACCTGCGAGCCACCGAGCTGCTCGAGTGGCTCGGCCTCGGCGGCTACGAACGACGCCGCGTCAATGAGCTGAGCGGCGGACAGGCCCAGCGCGTCGCCCTGGCCCGCGCGCTGGCGCCGAGGCCCGCCGTGCTCTGCCTGGACGAGCCCTTCAGCGCCCTCGACGCAGACCTGCGCCAGCGGTTGGCCGTCGAGGTCTCCGCCATGCTGCGGGAGTCGGGGGTGGCAGCGATCCACGTCACCCACGATCCGACCGAGGCGCGGACGGTCGCCGATCGCGTCATCGAGCTGTCCGCACTCGGTGAGGCCCTCTAGGGTCGCCCCATGTCCGCTTTCACTGTCCGGTCCGGGCCGTGGTCCGCTGCGCAGATCAGCGACTACCTGACGGCGACAGCGATTCCTGTACGCCTCGCATCCTCCGGGCGCTACCCCCTCGTGCAGTCCCTGTGGTTCCTCTTCGACGGTGACTCACTGTGGTGCGCGACGCAGGAGGACTCGGTACTCGCTAAACGAATCCGCCGAGACGATCGGGTGGGATTCGAGGTCTCCTCCGAGCACCCGCCGTACCGCGGCGTTCGTGGCACCGGCCACGCGCATCTGGAGCGAGCGGCTGCTGCGGACCTGCTTCCACGTCTGATCGACCGATATCTGGGCGCCGAACCGACTCCGCTGGCATCGTGGCTGATGTCCAGGATCGACTCCGAGCTGGCGATCCGCATCGATGGCCTGTCTATGACATCGTGGGACTTCTCGGCTCGGATGTAACTGGTTCAGACAAGACCTGAGGGGACGACACGATGGATGAGGGGGCCTACACGAGCGGCATGCTCGTCGTCGCCCAGATCTTCGAGGTCATCGCCGCCGGGATCCTCGTCGTCGGATTGGTCATGGCCTTCGTTCTGGCAGCCAGGCGCTACGCCAGCACCCGCGACGGCAAGGCCACGTACACGCTGCTGCGGCAGTTCTTCGGCGGGGTGCTGCTGCTCGGTCTGGAGGTGCTCGTTGCCGGTGACCTCATCCGCACGGTCGCCGTGGCGCCCACGCTCGACAACGTCGTCGTCCTCGGACTGATCGTCCTGATCCGCACCTTCTTGTCCTTCAGCCTCGAGATCGAGATCGAGGGTGTTCCGCCCTGGCGCCGCGCGTTGGTGAGCGGAGCCAGTGTCATGTCCCGCGCAGTGAAGACCTCGGAGGCCTCATGACCACCCCGATCGATGGCCGCCCTCTTGAACCGGGAGTCCGGAGGGACTTCACCGAGGCGATGTCCTACGGGGACTACCTTCGGCTCGACCTCGTCCTAGCCGCGCAGCAGCCGCTCAGCGATCCGTTTCGTCACGACGAGATGCTGTTCATCATTCAGCATCAGACCTCTGAGCTCTGGCTGAAGCTCATGCTGCACGAGCTCCGTGCCGTGCGCAGGCTCCTCGCCGACGATGATCTCTCGACGGCGTTGAAGGGACTCGCCCGCGTCAAGCACATCCAGCACACGCTGATCGAGCAGTGGAGTGTCCTCAGCACCCTCACCCCGAGCGAGTATGCCGAGTTCAGGTCCTTCCTCCAGAGCTCCTCGGGGTTCCAGTCCTGGCAGTACCGCGCCGTGGAGTTCATCCTCGGCAACAAGGACGAGCAGATGCTTCAGGTGTTCGAGCACGATGCGGCCACCCATGCACTGCTGATGGAGCTCTATGAGGACTCGACGATCTACGACGAGTTCCTTCGACTCCTGCATCGCCTGGGCCACCCCGTGCCCGACGACATCCTGAATCGGGACGTGCGCGAACGCTGGCACCTGCATCCCTCACTGCTGCCGGTCTTCCAGGACATCTACGACCACACCAGGAACAACTGGCGGGAGTACGAGGCGTGCGAGGAGCTGGTCGACGTCGAGGACAATTTCCAGATGTGGAGATTCCGCCACCTGAAGACGGTGGAGCGGATCATCGGATCCAAGAGTGGCAGCGGCGGCTCCAGCGGCGTCCCGTTCCTGCGCAAGGCCCTTGACCTCACGTTCTTCCCCGAGCTGTATGCGGTGCGTGCCGAGATCGGCACATGAGTCAGGGCAGGACCACCGTCCTCGTCGCGTACGACCAGCTCGACCGGCACCACGGAGCCCTCGCACTGGCCGACCCCTCCACTCACGACGTTCTGATGGTGGAGAGCGAGGGCATGCTGCGCTCGCGCACGTGGCACGCGCAACGACTCCACCTGCTGATGTCCGCGGCCGCGCACTTCCGGCGCGACCTTGAATCCGAGGGATTCACGGTTCACCACGTCAGTGCTCCGTCCACCGCGGCTGGGATCGCTGCGTATCTCGATGGGCAAGGCAATGGGCATGCCGATGGGCATGGGAATGGGAATCGACGTGAGCGGTCGATCATCGCCGCCGAACCGTCATCGCATGGAGTCCACGAGGCGTGGCATGCGGCAGGAGTCCTGCTTCTCCCCAGCGATCAGTTCATCACCTCGCGTTCGGAGTTCCGCGACTGGGCCGAGCGACAGCGAACAATGCGCATGGATGCCTTCTACCGCTGGCAGCGCACGCGTCTGGACGTCCTCATGGACGGCAGTGCTCCTGTTGGCGGCACCTGGAGTCTCGACTCCGAGAATCGCCTTCCTCCGCCGAAGGGTCCCCACCCCTGGCCTGCGCCTCTGCACTTCCCCTTCGACGACATCGATGAGCGCGTGTGGGCAGACATCCTCCAACGCCAACTGCCCGTCACCGGCGCGCCACCGAACGGCACGTGGGCCACCACCCGTGCCGGAGCGATGCAGCAGCTCGAGCATTTCGTCGAGAACGTCCTACCGGAGTTCGGCCCCTACGAGGACGCCATGCCGGCAGACACCTGGTCGGTCCAGCATTCGCTACTCAGCCCCTACCTCAACATCGGGCTGTTGCACCCGGCGGAGGTGGTATCCGCCGTTCTCCAACGCCACGCCGAGGGGGACGTCCCGCTCTCCTCGACCGAGGGCTTCATTCGTCAGGTCATCGGCTGGCGCGAGTACGTCAACGGCCTGTACTGGTTCTTTCCTCGCGACTACCGGGAGGCGAACCACCTCCAGGCCACACGGTCGCTTCCCCCGGCCCTGACTCAGCCGGGCACCACCGACATGGCATGCGTCTCTGGCGTCGTCAGCGATATCGATGCCCGCGGCTGGGTTCACCACATACCGCGTCTCATGGTGCTGGCCAACCTCTGCCTGATCACCGGAACTAATCCGCAGGAAGTGCTCGACTGGATGCGGCGAATGTTCGTGGACGCGGCCGACTGGGTCATGGTGCCCAATGTGATCGGCATGGGAGTGCATGCCGATGCCGGAGTGATGATGACGAAGCCGTACGCGGCCGGCGGTGCCTACCTTCATCGGATGGGCCGCTACTGCAAGGGCTGCCGCTTCGATCCCAAGAAGAGAGTGGGAGAGGACGCCTGCCCGTTCACGACCCTCTACTGGGACTTCCTGGATCGGCACCGCGAGGAGTTTGCGAAGAACCCCCGCATGGCTCAGCAGGTCCGTGGCCTGGATCGGCTCAGTGACCTGCCCGAGCTCCGACTGCGTGCTGCTGAAGTGCTGGCGGGGATTGAAGCCGGCACCCTCTGACAGCAGGTCGCGGACGATCCGGCTCAGTTTGAGAAGACGTTGCCCTTGATCGCCTTGGTCAACTGCGGCCGCTTGCCCTTGGGGCGATCCCCGCGGCTCGTGCCCGGCTCGCGCCCTGAGCTTGCTGCTGAGTCATCGCTGCAGACGCGATCAATTAGTTCAGCTGGGTCCACCGCGGCAGACTCACCGCCGCTGCGCCAGAACTCGAAGTGCAGGTGCACCGCACCGGGTGAGCCCGAGTCGCCCATCGTCCCGATCACGTCACCCGCCGCGACTCGCTGGCCGCCCTTGACGACGACGTCGTCCATATGCCCGTAGTAGAACTTCGCACCGCTCTCGCCGCGCATCACGATCTGCAGCGCCCCGTTGCTCTGCCGCTTGGTGCGATCGATGACACCGTCCTCGATGGCGAAGATCGAACTGCCGCGCTGGCCACCGAGATCGATCCCCCGGTGGCTGCGGCTGCCGCGATCGGCGCCCCAGCCATCCCCGATGAAGAAGTTCTCCGCGGGGCAGACACGACCTCCGGCCTGTGCCGCCGGAGCCGTGAGCCCCACGAGGCCCCCGAGGGCCAGAGCGCTCGCCGCAGCTGCGGCGATTACGCGGGTGCTGCTCGGCATTGGCCCTCCCTGCGGGGTTGGGTTTCTCCGGACGTCCGCACGACGCTACCTGAAACCCCCAATCACGCAAACTCCCCCCACAAAACCGGCACCTTTGGCCTCGCACCCGCCCCATAGCCATGGCTCCTGCGGCACAATCGGTAGGTGCCTCTCGCCCGACGATCCCGCTGGATCACCCGATGGGCGTCCGACACCCCCGTCCAGGTAGGCGTCGCGGCCGCCTCGTGGTCGGTCGCCGGCACCTTCGCCCGGGGCCTTCTTCCCCGGCACGTGACTCAGCAGGCGGTTTCCACAGGCGTGGTCGCCGCCACCCACTACGAGGCGGCTGCCACCACATGGGCGACCCTGCAGGCGCTCGCCGCACTGCCCGGCAGGCGCCCCGGCCTTCGGGCGAACCTCGTCGTCTCCGGGGTCGGCATCATCGGCGGAGTAGCGCTCTCGGCGATCGCCCACCGATCCAGCGACCGGAGCATGCCAGCGGCAGCCCTCGGTGCGGTTGGCCGCATGACAGCCTTCTCCGCCCTCGCCGGTGGTGCCTCGGTCGCCTGGGATGAGCTCCTGCACCGTCGCCTTGGGCTGCGCGCCGGACTCGACACCACCTTGGTGCCCGCCGTTGCCACCGGCGCAGCCGTGGTCGGGGTGAGCATCCTGAGCCGTGGCCGACGGGCGGCGCAGTTCGGCATCGTCGATCCCGAGCGGCATGCCGTCGATCACGGCAGCACCCGCGCCGTCACTCAGGCTGTGGCTGTCGGCGCCGCCTCCGGTCTGGCGCTGGCCGCCGCGACCGCTGGCGAGCAGACTGCTGCCCAACTCCTCGAGCGGGGCCTGGATCGAGTGCTGGGCCGCGAGACCGGGGCCCTCGGGACTCTGCTCGCGCACGGCGTGATCCTCAGCGCGCTGACCGCTGGCGGCATCACGGCTCTGAACCTCGTCACCCAGCGACTCCAGACGCGGGACGACATCGTCGAGCCGGCCTATCCGGCTCCCCCGACATCACGCAGCGTTTCCGCTGGTCCTGCCAGCCGCATGCCATTCGACAGCCTGGGCAAGGAGGGTCGTCGCTTCGTCCTCATGGCGCTGACAGCCGCGGAGATCACGGAGGTGATGGGCGAGCCAGCGATCGATCCCGTGCGCGTCGTCGGTGGGTACGAATGCGCAGCTGACATCCGGGAGCGCGCTGAACTCACCCTGCAGGACATGATCGATGTCGGCGCCTTCGAGCGCAGAACCATCTGCATCGGCTCTCCGACCGGAGTCGGCTACTTCAACTACTCCGTCGCCGAGGCGCTCGAATACCTCACGCGTGGGGACTGCGCCACTGTGGTGCCGCAGTACGCGCTGGTTCCGTCCGCTCTCGCCCTCACCCGCACACACGAGGCCGTGGAGCTGACGCGGCTCGTCCTGGAGGGGATCCAGCAGCACCTCTCCACTCGCAGCAGCGGCACGCCGCCGACGATCGTCATCATCGGCGAGAGCCTTGGGGCCAACGTGGCACTCGACCTGTCGGTTGCGGCCGACGGCTCAGTCGACATCAGGCGCCTGGCAGACCTCGGCGTACAGGCGGGCCTCTACTTCGGCGTTCCCTTCCGCACGCACCTGTGGAAGGCCTGGCGCAGGAATCCGGATGCGGTTGACCCCGATGGGCTGCTGACCCTTGTCAGCCAGCCGGACGAGATCGACGCCGATGGCACGACTCGCCACCTCATGGTGATCCACCACGACGACCCCGTGAACAAGTACGGATACGAGGTCGTGCTGCAGGAGCCATGGTGGATGGGCCCCCCAGCCTCGCGGCCGCCGCTGGTCCCTCGCGAGACCAAGTTCCGCCCGTTCACCACGTTCGTCCTGTCCACCATCGACCTGTTCAACGGAATGCAGTCCAAGCCCGGCACCTTCGTGCGACGCGCTCACGACTATCGAATCGAGATCGTCACCGGACTCATTCGAGCGTTCGGTCTCAGGGCGTCCGCCCAGCAGGAGGCGGCTGTCGAGACAGCGCTGCGCACCCGTGAGCAGGAGTGGGCAACCCGACGCATGATCGCGCGCAAGCTCGACAAGGCACGGCGGGCGATCGAGAAGCAGCTCACCGAATGGGGTTCGACGCCCGTCGAGATCGCCGATCTGGATCCGGCATTGAACACAAGCCCGCAGGGCTTTGCGCGCCTCAGCATGATCAGTGCTCCCCCTGGCGCCTGATCACATCCGGATGCGCGCGCTCGTCGGATCGTAGAAGGGTCGCAGGGAAACCTCGGCTGGAACCGCACGGCCAGCGATATCCACCTCCCAGGTGCCACCCGATAGCAGTTCCCCGGTGATCACTTCCGGCAGTTCGATCATCGCGAGCCCGACACCGCCTCCCAGGGTGTGTCCATAGCTGCCGGCTCGCACGTATCCGACTTCGTCACCGTTCCAGCGCATCAACTCTGCGTGGTGAAGGGTCGGTTCGGGATCCTGCAGGCGGACGTGCACGAGGCGACGGCACGATGGCCCTTGATCTCGCAGGGTGGCAAGCGCCTCCCGCCCGATGAACTCGTGATCCCAGTCGACAGTGAACCCCAGCCCCGTTTCCAGGACGTTGTCCGTGTTGTCGATGTCATGGCCGTAGTCGCGGTAGCCCTTCTCGAGGCGCAGACTCGCGAGCGCCTTCAGACCCACGTGACGCATGCCCGACTCATGCCCCGCCTCGACGAGCTGCTCGTACACGTGCGCCGCAAAATCCGAGGGCACATGCAGCTCATAACCCAACTCACCGAGGTAGGTGATGCGCGCACACAGCACACGGGCGAAGCCCACGTCGATGGTCCGCGCGGCCCGGAAGGGAAACGCCTCGCCGGAGAGGTCGCACGACGTCACTCGCTGAAGCACCTCACGAGAGAGCGGGCCCTGCACATTGATCTGGCACAGGCCGGACGTGACATCGGCGATGTTCACGTCGACGCCCGTGCGGTGCCGTCGCAGCCACGCCTTGACGTGACCGTGTGCGGTGTCCGAGGCCACCACGAGGAAGTCGTCCTCCTCGCGCTTGGTGACGGTGAGATCCGCCTCGATGGTGCCCACATCATTCAGCCACTGGGTGTACGTGATGACTCCGGCCGGCCCGTCGACATGCGCCGTGGACAGGCGATCCAGAAGGCGTCCAGCGTCCGGCCCTGTCACCTCGAAGGCGGCCATGAAGGACATGTCCATGATGCCGACGCCCTCACGCACTGCGCGATGCTCCTCGGCCCAGGTGTCGAACCAGTCGGGGCGGCCCCAGGTGAGCGAACCTGGAGCGGGCTCGACTCCGGCGCCCGCGTACCAGTCAGCCCCCTCCCATCCACTGACGTCACGGAAGTACGCACCCTGAGCAGCGAGCCGATCATGCAACGGCGAGCGGCGAACGCCGCGGGCCGTCGTCATTGAGCGGCCAGGCAGATGTGCGGCATAGACCATGCCCAGGGTCTCGACCGTGCGCTCTGCGCGATAGCGGGGGGACAGCTGGAAGTCGGCCAGCCGATCGATGTTGATGCCGGTGACGTCGACATCGGGACGACCGTCCACAATCCACTGGGCGACGATGCGGCCCATGCCGCCGCCGGTCAGGATGCCGACGGAGTTCATCCCCGCTGCCACGAAGTATCCGTCCAGCTCCGGTGCCTCGCCGACGATGGGCGCGAGATCAGGAGTGAACGACTCCGGTCCGCAGAAGAACGTGCGCACGCCGACATCGAGCGTGGCAGGGACGCGTGACATCGCGCGCTCCACATACGGACCCATGCGGTCCCAATCGGGCGTGATCTGGCCGAAGGAGAAGTCGGCGGGCACTCCGCCCACGGACCACGGCGCGCAGACCGGCTCGAAGAGGCCGACCATCAGACCTCCGCCCTCCTCGCGGTAGTACCCGTGGCGAGCGGGATCCTCGAGGATCGGCAGGCCTGCATGCACCTCGGCCATCTCCTCGGTGATCAGGTAGTAGTGCTCGGCCGCCTGCAGCGGGATCGAGACGCCATTGCGCTCGCCCAGTTGCCGAGCCCACATGCCGGCGCAGTTCACGACGATTTCGCACTCGACGTCACCCTGATTCGTCTGCACCCCGATCACCTGAGATCCCCGGGTGAGCACTCGCTCCACGGTGACGCCTTCGAGGAGGGTCACGCCCGCACTTCGGGCTCCCTTGGCGAGCGCCATGGTGACGTCCACGGGATTGACTCGTCCGTCGCCAGGGACGTAGAACCCCGCGCGGAGGTCGGTGGTGTCGGCGAGCGGAAACAGATCCGCGACCTCGCGCGAGGAGATCTCGTGCACCTCGAGCCCGACGTGTCGATTGAACGCCGCCACGCGGCGATACTCCTCGAGTCGATCCTCGTCGCCAGCAACCTCGATGAAGCCGACGGGGCGGAACCCCGTGGACTGCCCCGTCTCGGCCTCGAGTCGCGCGTAGAGGTCCCGGGTGTACTGACGCATCGCCATCGACGTCTCGGACGTGGAGCCGAAACACGTCATGAGACCGGCCGCATGCCACGTCGTGCCCGACGTGAGCCGGTCACGCTCGAGGAGCAGCACATCTGTGACACCCAGCTGCCCAAGGTGATACGCGATCGAGCTGCCGATCACACCGCCGCCGATGATGACGATCCTCGCCCGTGACGGCAGCGCACTACCCGCGTCGACCATGTCAACCTCCATCAGGGAGCGTAGTGGCGTGTAGCTCCCCCGCTCCGGGTGCTCCGTGCGACAGGATGTCTGCGTGGCGGAACAGGAGATGGGCAAGCGAGCACTCGTCGAGCAGCGGCTGAAGAATCCCAGCTACGAGATCTTCATGGGCCTTCTGTCCATCTTGTCGATCTTCAACATGATCCTGCTCATCATCCTTAACGACCCCACCCTCGGCGCCGTCCTGGCGCTCGTCAACATCGTTCTCGTCATCTTCTTCGCGATGGATTTCCTCATCCGATTCATCGCGGCATCCTCCAAGTCTCACTACTTCTTCCGCGAGTACGGCTGGGCCGACCTGCTGTCCAGCCTGCCCTTCTCGCAGACGAACATCCTGCGCCTGTTCCGCCTCATCAAGGTGTATCGCCTGATCAAGGACTACGGCGTTCGCAATATCGGCAGGGCCATCGCCAAGGACCGGGCCGACAGTGCCCTGTTCACTCTGCTGTTCGTCGCCATCCTGGTGCTGGAGTTCGGCAGCCTCGGAATACTGAAGCTCGAGGTTGATGCCCAGGGTGCCAACATCACGGACGCCTCCGACGCGCTCTGGTACATGATCGTCACGATGTCCACGGTCGGCTACGGCGATGAATACCCCGTCACCACAGCGGGACGCGTCCTCGGCGGGATCGTCATCCTGATCGGAGTCGGCATCTTCGGCACGCTCACCGGCTACCTCGCGAACTTCTTCCTCGCCCCTGCGCGCACCAATGAGCCAGCTCCTGAGCAGGAGACGGACGTGCAGGCCAAGCTGCGGGCGCTGAAGGACCTGCAGGCGCAGCAGCAGAGGGCCATCGACGAGCTGGAGTCCCTGCTCGGCGAGGAGAGGGACTGACCGGCCACGACTGACGCCGACGGGCGGTAGCCTTCGGAACCATGACCTCTCCTGCGGCCATAGATGCTCCCTCAGCACCGAGGTACGCCCGCCTGCTGTTCGGCCTGAACGCCCTGCTCGCTGCCTTCGGGGTCGCCATCTCCTTCACGCTGAATGTCAGCGGCTACTACGTCGACAAGGGCGATCCCTCAAAGCCCACGATCCTCGGCAACATTCCGAGCGGCGTCGAGACACCCCTGGAGCGCTTCCTAGACTGGACGACCTACTTCACGATCCTGAGCAACATCCTCGTGCTGATCGTGATGATCGTGCTGTTTCTGCGCCCCTCACTCTTCCTCCGCTCTGACCGCTTCGGCTCCTTCTGGCGCATCATGCGGCTTGACGCCATCCTCATGATCGTCATCACTGGAGTGGTCTACAACGCCCTGCTCGCCGACGGTGGCAAGGAGGGATGGGACTGGCTCAGCAACTTCATCATCCACATCCTCGTGCCGATCGTGACTCCCCTCGTCTGGCTGGTCGCCGGGCCACGGGGGCTGATTCGCCAGTCGACCATCTATGCGGCATTGATCCTTCCGCTCGGGTGGGCGATCTACGCCCTCGTCCGCGGACAGGTCATCGGTGCGTACCCGTACCCATTCCTAGACGTGAGCACCAATGGCTGGGCTTCCGTGCTGAGTTTCATTGGCGTGATTGTCATCGTCGCCATCATCCTCGGATACGTACTCCTCGGACTCGATAAGGGCGTGCAGCGCCTCGGAAGGAAGGACGCATGACTCGCGTCGCGATCGTCTCCGGAGCTGCCCGCGGAATCGGCGCAGCCATCGCCAGCAGGTTCGCCGCAGACGGCATGGCCGTTGCACTCGTCGATCTGGATGCGGCGGGCGCATCGGCAACTGCTGATGCGATCGCCCAGGCGGGCGGACGGGCCCTCGCGCTCGAGGCCGACGTCACCAACGAGGCTCAGGTGTCGGATGTCGTGGCGCGGGCCACGGCCGAATTAGGTGCGCCCACAGTTCTGGTCAACAATGCCGGCATTCTGCGGGACAACCTCATCTTCAAGATGACCCTCGAGGACTGGGATGCCGTCATGAACGTGCATCTACGCGGGGCTTTCCTCATGACTCGCGCCGTGCAAGCACACATGGTCGAGGCCAAGTGGGGTCGCGTCATCAGCCTCAGCAGCATCTCCGCTCTCGGCAATCGCGGACAGGTGAACTACTCGGCCGCCAAGGCAGGGCTTCAGGGATTCACCAAGACCGTGGCCATCGAGCTCGGTCCGTTCGGCGTCACCGCCAATGCCATCGCCCCTGGCTTCATCGCCTCGGACATGACCCGCGCGACGGCCGAGCGCATGGGCGTCGACTTCGAGGAGTTCACCGCGGCCGTCGCCAAGGAGACTCCCGTGCGTCGGGTCGGAGTGCCGGAGGACATCTCCAACGTCGCCTCGTTCCTCGCCTCCGACGAAGCCTCGTTCGTCTCGGGACAGGTCCTCTACGTCGCTGGCGGACCCTCGGTCTGATTTTCGTCAGCTATACGTCGAGTCTTGGTGAGCTTCCACCGCCGCCCTGACCTGGCCTGCTGCTGGGCCTGATGCTTTGCCTGCTGCTCGGACAGCCTGGGAAGCAGCTCGTAGCGCTTGGCGTATGTCTCCAGCAGTGCGAGGAGCATGGCGGCGACGGGGACGGCCAGGAACGCTCCGCTCACTCCGAACAGTGACGCGCCCAGCAGGACGGAGCCAAAGGCGACCGCAGGGTTGACGTTGACGGCCTTGGCGCTGATCTTTGGCTCGAAGGTGAGGTTCTCGACCTGCTGATAGGCAATCGCCCAGATCAATGCGGCAACGCCGATCCACGGACTGCCGCTGAGAAGTCCCACGATCACGGGCAGGATGATCGCGATGTAGGTGCCGATAGTCGGCACGAACTGCGCCACGATGCCGGTCCACAACGCAAGCGGCAGCCAATACGGCATTCCGATGAGGACGAAGACGACCGCACTGGTAGCCGAGTTGATGGCGGCGAGGATGACGCGCGCGCCGATGTAACCACCGGTCTTCTGTGCGGTGGTGCTCCACACCGTTATCACGACGTCCTGCATCCGTGGGGGGAACAGGCCAGCGATCCACCGCTCTAGGCGGGGCATGTCCGCCGAGAGGTAGAAGACGAACAGCGCGAAGGTGAAGATGCCGAAGACGCTGCCGAGAACGGAGAGCACGAATGACAGAAGACTGAGCCCCAGATCGGCCGCTGCCGCGGCCACATCGTCTGCCCCGATGTCGAGCATGTCGATGATGGCGCTTTGCGAGAGCTCGAGATTGAAGGTCGCGTTGGCCCAGGTGATCGCCTCATCGATCAACACCGGGAGCAGCATGATCAGTTGGACCAATTGATCCACGAAGAGCGCCCCGAACATGGCGAAGAACAGGGCCGCGAAGGCGATGGCCGCGACCATGATGATCATGGTCGCCACGCCGCGCTTCATATACTTGGACAGGCGATTCACCGCAGGAGCCATCGCGATTGCCGCGAACCACGAGAGCAGGACCGTGAAGAGAACGCCGCCACCGTCTTCGAGAACGAAGGCGAGGAAGAGTCCAAGGGCGATGACCGCAAGAACGACCAGACCAACGCGCCAGATATTCGACGGCACGAGTGTCACCTGCAACTGCGCCTCGCCGGTTGACTCGAGGATCACCTCGTCCGCCGGCTCGCCGGAGGGAGGACCGCCCGCAGGACTCTCCGTCATGACACACCCTTCAGAAGCCGTTGCCTAGCGCACTTCATCCATCGGCAGGCTACTGCGACCGAGCCCGACCCGGGGTGAGGTTACGGGAGCGGAAGCCAGGCGACGTCAGTACCCGCAGGAACGGAGCGCTCGGACACCACAGCGAATCCCGTGGACTGCGCCAGGCCCCGCAGCATCGCCGAGCCACCATAGGGCGACAGCCGGAACACGCCGTCGCGGAGATTGCCTGCGATGAGTCTGGTGTGGCCCACGGGTGCGTGCAGTTCCTCACCGGCCTCAACGGTGATCAGAGGAAAGGGAGAGCGACCCAGCAGGGCGTCGATCGCCGGCGCTGCCAGCGTCGCGAAACCCACGATCGCTGAATGCGGGTTTCCCGGCAGGCCCACCAGCGGCACTGGGCGGCTGCCTGCCCCGTGCAGCGACGCCATGAGCATCGGGTGCCCGGGCCGAACAGCAACTCGATCGACGACGAGCTGCCCCTGCAGCGCCTCGATCGCCCCTCGCACATGATCGCGCGGACCATCAGCCGTGCCGCCCGTGGTGATCACGAGGTCTGCATTCCGGGAGGCTTCCCGCAACGCGCGATGAACGGAGTCTGCATCGTCATCGATCTGCGCTTGTGCGGCTACTTGGGCACCCGAGCGTGCGATCCACCCGGGCAGCTGGGGGCCGAGGGAGTCCCGCACCCGACCTCGCTCAGGCACACCCTTGGTCAGGAGCTCATCGCCGAGCAGCAGCAGTGCCACACGTGGCCGGCGAATGACCTCCGCCGAGTCGTGTCCGGTGGCGGCCAGGAATCCAGCCAGCGCCGGGGTGACGTCCGTGCCCGCCCGCGCGACGACATCACCGACGCGGCACTCCTCGCCGGCTGGACGGATGTCGGCACCCACCCGGACATCGCCCGACACCGTCCCCTCGCCGGTCGTGGCGTCCTCCCATCTCAGGACGGCATCGGCTCCGGCAGGAACCACGGCCCCGGTTGCGATCCGGACGGTTTCCCCGGGCTGGAGCACCTGCTCCCAAGGGTGCCCGGCAGCGACATCGCCGACGATCCGCCACGGACCCTCTCCTGACACCGCCCAGCCATCCATGGCCGAGGAGTCAAAGGACGGCAACTGGCACAGGGCGTGCATGTCCACGCCCAGAACGCGACCGTCAAGTTCGTCTACCGGCGCCTGCTCAGCCTCCAGACGGCTGGCGATGAGATGCGCCGCGGCACGGGCGGACGCCCACGGCGCCTCACGCAACACTGTCACCGAACCTCCACGCAGTCGACTGCGTCGAGACTAGTTCGTCTGACTGGCGTCGTCGGTGTCGCGGGTGATCTCGCCACCGGTGGTGTCGAAGTCGGCCAGCGGCTCCTTCGCGGGCCACCGGATCAGGACGGTGATGCCCACCACCAGCACGATGACACCCGCGACGACTTCGACCATCTGAATGGCCGAGCCCTGAGCGAATTCGATGATGCTGGATCCGAGTTCCTGGAACAGGATGAAGACGGCCATGACCAGCACGAACCAGCCGAATCCCTTGCGGAGTCGATCCGGATGCACCTTGCCCGAGATGACCGCGCCCACCAGCGCACCCACGACGGCGAATCCCGTCACGACGAGAGTGACGGTCCAGTTGATTTCCGTCTCCGGATTCAACGCCATGAAGCCATTGGGTCCGCCGAAGGTGAAGATGTAGCCGACGAAACCAGCCGACGACTTCATCATGACGACCAGCAGAGACGTTCCCACCGCTGCCTGCATCGGGAGTCCGCCGAGGAGGACGAGTGCAGGAACGACAAGGAACCCACCGCCGGCACCTACGATGCCCGTCACCAGCCCGACGATGAATCCGTCCAGGAGTATTCGGAAGAGCGGAAGACCTGTGTGCGCCTTGCCCTCGACCTTCTTGCGCCCCCGGATCATGGCCACGGCCGTGGCGCCCATCATCACCGCGAAGGCGGCGAGCAGCAGGGATCCGGGAAGCCGCGCACCGATCTGCCCACCGGTGAAGGCGCCCACCATGCCAGCAGCGCCAAAGATCAGACCCGTGCGCCACCTGACCCGCTTGGCCCGGGCATGCTGGATCAGGCCGAAGAATGAGGTGACGGCGACGACGAAGAGGCTGGCTGCGATCGCCTGCTTCGGATCGAAGTCCATGACGTACACCAGCAGCGGTGTGGTCAGGATCGATCCGCCGCCGCCCAGCAGGCCGACGGCCATGCCAATCACGATCGACAGAACTGCAGCGATCCAGAGCATCGGGGTCTTCCGTTTCGGTTGTGGCGATGGCCCTCAGGACGGTGCAGTTAGCCCTGAGGCAGTTCGTTGTCCACGTAGTACGCCTTGATCTGCGGCATCACCGGGCGCATCATGAACATGGGACGGCGCAGGCCGTCCTTGTTCGGTCCCGGACGAGTCCACGACATCCACTCGCGGTAGACCTCACGGGACTTCTCGGTGTCGACGACGACGTCCCCGTACTTGTCCTCGTCGTGAGCGCGCTCGACCCGCACTCGCTGATGCCAGCAGTGCATGCCGGACTGGGTGTCGGGGTGCACGGGGAACGCGAGGTTCTGGTGCACGCCTGGGTCCTCCCAGTTGATGCGCATCGAGTCAGGGTCGTCACTGACGAAGGGGCGCACGCCCTCCTTGTACCGCAGGCGCCACCGACCATCCTCGAGTCGCCCGACATCGACCTTGCCGCTGACCCAGCGGCTGCCGGCATCATCGGTGGTGCGCCAGCGACCCATGTGATGGGACAACGCGATGACTCCCGGCTTGATGCCCTCGGTTGACCAGATGCGTGCCACGAAATGGCCGATGTCGGTGTTGACGCGCACCATGTCACCGGTCTGGAGCCCCAGACGGTCAGCATCGATGCTGTTCATCCACACCGGGTGCTTGTTGCTGATCTCGTTGAGGTACTTGGCGTTTCCCGAACGCGTGTGGATCAGCGTGGGCAGACGGAAGGTCGGCACCAGGGCCATGTCGCCCTTGGCGTGATCCATGCCGTCGTGATGCACGTGCGACTTGATGTAGCTCGGCACCGCATGCTCCGGCCACCCGAACTCCGCGATGGAGGGTGAGTAGAGCTCGAGCTTGCGCGATGGAGTGAGCCAGCCTGCTACCTCGCTGCCGTCGTCGAGCACCACACCCACAGCTCCCGGCTCGCCGACGAGGGGCTTCTGGGTCTCGGGGGTCACGGGCTTGCGGAGCACACCGTTCGAATCCGGGACTGCCCCCTCCCGCTCAGCGGGCGTCAGCGGCCGCTCGTCCTGGCGGTAGAGGCCGTTGACGATCTCGACGGCGCCGTACTTGCGCATGTACTCCAACGGTGTGAGGCCCTCACGCTGCGCCTTCTCCGGCAGTCCGGGCACCTGGTTGTCGAAGATCCAGCCGTAGTACTCGTCGACGGTGACCTTCTTGCCCGGCTCACCCGGCGTCTCGAAGTATTTGCGGATGCCGAGGGATCCGTCCGGATCGATGCGCCAGGACAGTTCGATCCAGAACTCCGTCTCCTCCCACACCTCGCCGGGGTTGGACTCGCGCGTGTCGGTGATGTTCTCGCCCATCTTGTTGAGCGCCACACGCCGGACCGGCTGGCGGAAGCCCAGCCACTTGCCCGCGTACTGCTCATACGACTGGGTGTCGTGCCGCTCGGTGCTGTGGCCGAAGGGCAGGATGTAGTCGGCGAAGATCGCCGTCTCGTTCCACGTCGGCGTCATCGCCACGTGGCAGCCCACAAGATCCTCATCGGACAGCGCCTCGATCCAGCTGAACCCGTCCGGGTTCGTCCAGATCGGGTTGTAGACCCGGCTGAAGTAGGTATCGATCTTGCCCCGGCCGTCCTTGAGGAAATGCGGCAGCAGAATGGACAGCTCGTTGGTGGACATCGGGAACTCCGACGGCCACAGAAGCTCATTCCACGAATCGTGGCCCCCGGGCATCGACGGGCCGTGGGGGATGAACTTGTTCCAGCCGTTCGGGCTCGTGCCGCCCTTCTCACCAACGCTGCCGGTCAGGACGGTCAGGAAGAACAGCGCCCGCGCGACAGCCCAGCCGCCGAGGTTGCCGGCCGTGGCCGAGCGCCACGTGTGCGCGGCCAGCTTGCGGTCGCAGCCGGCCACGATCTTCGCGACGCTCTCGATCTGCTTCGCCGAAACGCGGCACTCCTGCGCGGCAAAGTCGAAGGTGTACTTCTGGTAGTCCTCCGTGAGCGCGCGCTTGAAGGCCTCGAAGTCCTTGGCGTCCTGTTCCGGATGCAGGTTCTCCATGTATGTCGACCAGTTGACCCACCGCTGGATGTAGTCCCACTGAACGGCATCCGTGCGCAGCAGGTAGGCAGCAATGGCGAGCAGCATGGCTGCCTCCGTGCCCGGCCACGGGGAGACCCACTCGTCGGCATGCGATGCGGTGTTGGACAGTCGCGGATCGACGACAACGAGCTTGGCACCGCCGTGCACCTTGGCATCCATGATGCGCTGAGCGTGCGGGTTGAAGTAGTGCCCTGACTCCAGGTGCGCCGAGAGCAGCAGGATGACCTTCGCGTTCTCGTGGTCCGGGGACGGACGGTCGTAGCCACCCCACACCGAGTAGCCGAAACGGGCACCGCCCGAGCAGATGTTGGTGTGGGTGTTATTGCCGTCGACTCCCCAGGTCAGCAGCACCCGCTCGATGAAACCGTCCTCCCCGTGACGGCCCACGTGGTACATGACCTCATTGCGGCGGTCCTCCTGAATCGCCTTGCGGATCCGCCCGGCGATGTCGTTCATGGCGTCATCCCAGGAGACCTGCTCGAACTTGGCCTCGCCTCGCTTGCCCGCCCGCTTGAGCGGGTGCAGGATCCGCTCCGGATCCGAGGTCTGGTTCAAGGTGGCCGGCCCCTTGGCGCAGTTGCGCCCGCGCGAACCCGGATGTGCCGGGTTGCCCTCGATCTTGACGACCTCCTTGGTCTCCTTGTCGACGTAGGCAAGAAGACCGCAGGCGGACTCGCAGTTGAAGCAGGTGGTCGGCACGAGCATGTACCGCTTCTCCACCTTGCGCGGGTGCGCCTTGGCGTCGTACATCATCACGTCGTCCCACGTATCGACCGGTGGATAGTTCGAGACGGTCTCACGAATGCGGAGTCCGTGGCTCTCGGGGTTGGCCGCATCCACCGGTGAGGCGGCGGGTCCGCGCTTGGCGGTGGTGGATTCCGGAGGAGTCATCTGCAGCTTCCTTTGTCGACGTGTGTCGTGGTCAGCGGGCCGGTAGATCAGCGGGCCGGTAGATCAGGGGCTAGGAGAGCGGCGGGTCCTGGGCCGCCTTGACGAAGACCTTCTCGTGCAGGAGGAGGGCCGGCTGAACGATGAGGCCGGCCAGGACAGCGACGGCCACGGGACCGCCCAGGGCGGCGATGACGGCGAGGGCTGCACCCACGACGGACAGCAGGATGGAGCCGCCCCAGAACTGGGTCTTGTAGCGGCCGTGCGTGATGGCATGCGCCGCCATCTGCGCGTTGCGGGTCGGGTGCTTGCCGCCGAACTCGATCAAGGTGATCAGCAGGTGTGCCGCGACACCGGCCACGAGCGCCCAGGAGAGCCACACGATGGTCGAGGACTCGGCGCCGAAGGCAGGTGCCAGCACGAGCAGGACGCCTGCACCCACCATGACGGCCTGCGCCAGCAGGTGCCAGAACAGGACAGGTGACTGCCACAGGTCGCGCCCCTCGGCCTGGCCGAAGAGGAAGGCGGTGTAGCCCGCCGTCATGGCGCCGGCCGGAATCGCCAGCCACGCGAGGGGCACCAAGGCACCCGTGTAGTCGCCCCAGCCGAGCTCGGTCACCGCTCCCGCGAGGAACCAGAGTCCTCCCACGGCGGCGCCGAGGGTCAGGAAGATCCCGCCGAGGGCGAGCCACGACCGCCGATTGATCTTGCGCGGATCCAGAAGGAACAAGAAGCGATCGGGCCGCTTGAGGTCCCAGATCAGCAGAACGGCGGTCACGAGCAGGAACAGTTCGGTGAGGAACGGGGCGACCGTGGTGATCAGCACGGAGCGGTCCGCCGTGAGGAGCAGGACGAGCGCACCCACGATCAGGGCACCAGCGGCGATCGACTTCGTCCACAGATACGTCCAGACCTTCCATCCCCAGGGACGCGGGTGGGAGGTGTTGTAGGTCAGGCGCGCCTGAGAGACCGGATCCCCGGGCAGCTCGGCAGCAGTCTCCAGCCGCAGCGGATCGGCATTGGCCCAGAGGTAGGTGCCGTCGACCGGGGCAGCCAGCGGGTCGAGGACCGTCTGATCGGCGCCGACGTAGTACGTGTTGGGGCGGGTGCCCTGCTCGGGCGTGCGGACGTTGACCGGCTCGATGCTCAGGAACTTGCTGATGCCGCTGGTGGGGTCATCGATGTCGCCCATCCAGATCGACTGGGTCGGGCAGACCTGCACGCAGGCGGGCTCGAGTCCGTTGTCGATGCGGTGCGCGCAGAAGTTGCACTTCGCGGCCGTGTTCGTGTTGTCGTCGATGTAGATGGCGTCATAAGGGCACGCCTGCATGCACATCTTGCAGCCGATGCAGGCCTCGTTGTCGAAGTCGACGATGCCGTCGTCGCGAATGAACAGCGCCTGGGTGGGGCATCCCTTCACACAGGGCGCGTCGGTGCAGTGATTGCACCGCATGATGCCCATCTCGCGCGTGGTGTCGGGGTACTGCCCCTTCTCCACGTACTTGACCCATGTGCGGAACTTCCCGACAGGAACATCGTGCTCGATCTTGCAGGCGACTGTGCAGGCATGGCAGCCAATGCACGTGCGCTGGTCAATGGCGAAGCCATACCGCACAGTTGATCACTTCTTCCGGACGTAGAACTTCAGGACGTCGCCCTCTTCGGACGACTCGACCAACTCGTTGCCGGTCTGCGTGACCCATGCTGGCACGTCCGACCGTGCTCCCGCATCCGTAGCGATGATCAGCATGACCTCACCCTCCTGCAACTCCTTGGCAGCCTTGGCCGTCATGAGGATGGGCATGGGGCACTTCTGCCCGGTCGCGTCGACTGTCTTCGCTACGTCCATGGTGACTCCCTAGATATGTGAACGTCCGGTGGGGACGAGATTCATGGGTTGATCAGATGAAGAGGTTGATCTCAGACTTGGCCATGCGCGCCAGCGCCGTTGCGGCACCCGCAGGATCACCCAGACCGGGCAGCATCTGGTCGGCTCGGATGCCCAGCAGGTCCATGGTCATCTGGCAGGGCCAGACCTTGACACCCATGTCGAGGCACATCTCGAAGAGCTCCTCGGGCGGCATCAGGTTGTTCTTGGCCGCGACCTTGCGCATCATCGATCGGCCCATCCCAGCCATGTTCATCTTCGAGAGCTTGGCCTTGGTGAACCCAGGAGGGTTCATGCCGGCGAGCATCTTCGTCATGGCATCGTGGCCGATCTTCTCGCCGTCCTTGACCAGAGGGAACAGCCCCCAGAAGGTAGCGAAGACCGTGACATCCATGCCGTTGGCTGCCGCGGTGGAGGCCAGGATGGTGGTGGGCCAGAGCTTGTCGAGATCACCGCTGAACGCGATGATCGTCATCATCTCTTCGCCGGTTGTGGCGTCAGACATTGTTGCTCCCCTCAGTTGCGCTGACGCTAGACGCATGGGAGCAAAGAGGCAAGCATTTTCTCGGAAAATCCCTTCCCATTGCTGGAAAACTGCATTAGCGTCCGCGCATATAGCGATTTCTTAGGGGGATCGGAGATTGTCATCCATTCCGATAGGAAATGGACCGAAAGGGGCGTGGAGGAAGCGATGGGACGCACAGTCACGACACGAGAGCTGTACGACGAGATCAATGCGGGGACGGTGCCGCTGATCCTGGACGTGCGCAATCAGGACGAGTTCGCGGCATGGCAGGTGGAGGGCACCAAGCCCGTCCCGACCCGCAATCTCCCCATCTGGATGGCCGTCGAGCAGATCGACGATCTGGTCAAGGAGATCCCGGACGACACCGTGGTCATCTGCGCCCACGGGAACGGCAGTGATCTCCTGCTCGACATGCTTGACGACGAGGGCAAGAGCTGCCGCAATCTCGTCGGTGGCACCGCCGCCTGGTCCGAGCTTCTCGTGCCCAAGCGCATCTCGACCGTGTCCGAGAATGTCGTCGTCTGGCAGATCCAGCGCCCGTCGAAGGCGTGCCTGTCCTACGTGATCGGCGTGCCAGGCAAGAACGCGATCGTGGTCGATCCCGCGCGTTTCACCCAGGACTATCTCAACCTCGCTGCGTCCGAGAACATGACCATTACGCACGTGATCGACACCCACATCCACGCCGACCACATCACCGGCGGTCCCGCCCTCGCCGAGCAGGTCGGTGCGACGTACCACGTCCCGATCGAGGACACCGGCAAGGCGCCGACCCCCTTCGCGAACACTCCCCTGGCCGACGGCCAGGAGATCGACCTCGGCGACGCCACCGTCCACATCCTCAACATCAAGACTCCCGGGCACACGCCCGGATCCACCTGCATCAGCCTGCCCGGCAGTTTCCTGATCACCGGCGACACCGTGTTCGTGCGTGGCATCGGACGCCCCGACCTGACCGGCCGCGCTGAGGAGCTGGCAACGGATCTCTTCCACACCGTGCACGATCGCCTCCAGTCGCTCGATCCCACCACGATCGTGCTGCCTGCGCACTGGTCCTTCGACAGCGAGATAAACGACGACGGACTGGTCATGACGACGCTGGCCGACATCTTCGAGTCGACACTGCTGAGCCAGGCCGACCTGACGGCCTTCATCGAGCAGATCATCACCTCGCTGCCCAGCGCACCCGATACCTATGACACGATCCGCCTCGTGAACTCAGGGCGCCAGGAGGCGACGGCTGAGGAACTCGAGATCCTCGAGATCGGCAAGAATCAGTGCGCCGCCTCCACCACAACATGACCCGCCTGCCCGCGTAGCCTGCCGCCATGGATCGCGAGACCTCCCTCGAGCTGCACGAGCTGCATGCCCGCATCTGCAAGGCCATCGCCGATCCCAAGCGCCTGCTCATCATCACCGAGCTGCGCTCGGGGCCGATGACCGTCGGCGAGCTCGCGATCGCTCTCGAGATCAGTCAGTCGAACGCCAGCCAGCACCTGGCGATTCTCCGCGAGCGTGGCGTGGTCGACGCCACGAAGGACGGCCTCAACGTGTACTACGAGCTCTCGAGCAAGAAGGTCGTGAAGGCCATCGACCTGCTCCGGGAGTTCATGGCCGAGCAACTCGGGCAGCAGTCACGACTGGGCAAGGCAGCGAACAGATCGTCCACGACCAAGAAATCCGCGCCCACGACTCGTCGGAGAAGCGCCTGACAGTGCACGGGGAGTGTCTGAATGTGCCACTGACGCATCGAATCCAACTCATGCTGGACGAGTCCCAGTTTCAGAGCCTTGAGCGACGGGCTCGGAAGGAAGGTCGCACCGTCGGGGCGCTGGTGCGGGATGCGATCGACCGCACGTGGGTGGCGCCTGAAACTGCCCGACGTTCGGCAGCTGACGTGATCCTGGGGGCCGAGACGATGCCGGTGCCCGATGTCCAGGAACTCCGCGATGAGTTGGATGAGGCTCGCGCTGGACGCTTTCGGTGATCCTCCTCGACACCACTGTCCCCCTTGCAACTGACGCTCTCTCAACACCTTTCAGACGGGTTGCAGCTCCGGGCGGCTACGCCGACTCTCGGATCCTTCGCTGCGATTCTCGCCTCCGTTGCGCTCTCCTTGGACGCACAGCTCATCAGCGCGGACCGGGCATTCACGGACGGACGATGCGAGCAGACTCTCCCTGCCGCAGCATGCCCCCGCGTACCACGGTGGCGTTAATGCCGCGGAGCCTCAGGTCCTTGCCCTCGGGCGTGTTCGTGGCGCGGAGCGCCTCCATGCCGAATCGCTCACGGAACTTGGCACAGCCAGTGTGCGGCACGTCCGTGACCTCAAGTACGACCTCGTCGAACTCCAGGCGCGAGCCGGTCGGCAGGTTGCCCCAGCTCAGGTCCAGGTCCATGAAGAGTTGATCGCCGGCCAGCGGCATCCGGTCGTCCGTGGCAGCGATGAGACGCGCGAAGCGGCTGTTCATCACCGTGACCTGATCACCTGGATCAGCCGACCCATCCACAGTGTTGCGACTCCCCCGGGTCCGCCACGTGTCGCCCGCTAGTCCCTCCTCGACGTCAACCTCGACCGCAGGCAGCACCATGCGCTCGTCCACACTGGGGCGAATCACGATCACGTCGACTCGGCCGAGGTCACGAGGTGACTGGCGAACATCACCCATGCCCGCCTCGAGCCTCTCGGCATCGAGGTAGAAGGCAGCGTTGTCGGATGTCATGTACCAATCCTGTCGGGACGGCAGCTCCGCTCGCACACGACCCCTACGGTGGACGTCATGACGAATCCCCAGTACTTCGACGATGCCACGAGCGTGACCGTGCCCACCGACCGTCTCGCCGCCGATCCGCTGCCGTCAGAGGCCGCGTACCAGATCGTGCTGGACGAGGCGATGCTCGATGGAAATGCGCGCCTGAACCTCGCGACCTTCGTCACGACGTGGATGGATGACAACGCCGACAAGATCTACGCGGCAGCGGCAGACAAGAACATGATCGACAAGGACGAGTACCCGGCGACGGCTGCTATCGAGGCTCGGTGCGCCACCATCATGGCGAGCCTGTGGAATGCACCCTCACCCACCACCACCATCGGTGTCTCGGCCATCGGCTCGAGTGAAGCGTGCATGCTCGGAGGCCTCGCGCTGAAGCGCCGGTGGCAGCATGCCCGCAAGGCGGCTGGCAAGGACGCCACTCGGCCCAACCTGGTGATGAGCTCAGCGGTTCAGGTCGTCTGGGAGAAGTTCTGCAACTACTGGGATGTCGAGCCCCGCTATGTCCCCGTCACGGAAGAGCACCCCACGCTTGACCGAACCAACGTCACCGACCAGATCGACGAGAACACGATCGGCGTCGTCGCGATCATGGGCGTGACCTACACCGGGGCCTACGAGCCGGTGGCCGAGATCGCCGCGGCGCTGGATGAGTTCGAGAAGAAGACGGGACTCGATATCCCCATCCACGTGGACGGTGCCTCGGGAGGCTTCATCGCACCCTTTCTCCAGCCCGAGATCGTCTGGGACTTCCGGCTGCCGCGGGTGAAGTCGATCAACACGTCCGGCCACAAGTACGGGCTCGTCTATCCCGGCCTCGGATGGGTCGTCTGGCGCGAGAAGGAGGATCTGCCGGAGGATCTCATCTTCAATGTCAGCTACCTGGGCGGGAACATGCCCACGCTCGCCATCAACTTCTCCCGCCCCGGCGCCCAGGTCCTGCTCCAGTACTACATGTTTCTTCGTCTGGGGGTCGAGGGCTATCGCAAGGTTCAGCAGGAGAGTCAGGACATCGCCAAGTACCTCTCCAGCGAGATCGCCAAGATTCCCGCGTTCACGCTGTGGAGCGACGGCTCCGATATTCCAGTGTTCGCATGGCGGCTCACGCCGGGCCACACCGAGAACTGGAACCTCTACAACCTGCAACTGCTCCTGCGTGCTCATGGCTGGCTCGTCCCTGCCTACCCGATGCCCGACAATCTGGGCGACCAGATCGTGCAGCGCATCGTCGTTCGCAATGGCATGAGCATGGACCTCGCTAGAGAGCTGATCCGTGAGATCAAGGCTCAGACGGAGTACCTGGATTCCCTCGACGGACCGATGCCTCACCCGAAGGCGACCGACTCGTTCACCCACTGACGAGCCGGGTCCTTCCGGGTCGCCCTAGGCTCGGTGCATGAATCCCCGACTCTTCGCCTCCGCCGGGGCCGTCGCTCTTGTCGTCACGCTCGCCCCGCTGTCGCAGGCGGGCGCGTCCGAGTCGGAGACGAAGGCGACCATCAGCCAGGTCGGCACCTACGACTACCTCGTGCAGCCGGACTTCACTGGACTCGCTCCACTGAGCGAGGCGATCGAGGGTCAGACGCTCGGCCTCGGCACCTTCGCCGATCTGGATGGGGAGTTCGTGATGGTGGCCGGCGTGCCGTATCAGGTGCGCCCCGACGGCATCCCGCGCGAAGTCGACCCGCAGGTCGCAACGCCGTTCGCTCAGGCCGTCAACTTCCGGCCGGACACGTCCGGGCCCGTGGCGCCGGGAACCACGTGCGCAGATCTCGGCCCGGTCATCACGGCACTCGCGGGAAGTGACGATGGGATCACTGCTGTGCGGGTCCGTGGCACCTTCACCGATCTCGTCACGCGCAGCGTTCCTCGCCAACAGGTGCCTTACCCCTCACTCGCCCAGGTCGTCGCCGGCCAGACCGTATTCGCCCTAGGCCAGGAGCGCGCGGTTCTCGTCGGCTTCTGGCAGGGCGACGACATGAAGGGCGTCGGCCAGCCGGGCCTGCATCTGCACGGTGTCAACGTCGATCGCTCCGCCGGCGGCCACGTGCTCTCCTGCGTGGTGGGCAGCGATGTGCAGGTGTCGGTGCAGCGAACCGCAGGCGTCACGATCCACTCAGGTCACTAGATCCACAGGTACCGCAGTGCACCGAATTCCTCGGGAACCGGATTCACAGGGAACTCCCAGAATCCAGCCAGACCCTTCCCAGCATCACCCTTCAGAGTCTGCAAGACAACGCGCCGACCGGCGCACCAACTCTGAAGGCGCAGAGCGCCGTGAATGCGAGGAGAGAACATGAAGACAGCAGCCATGTGGACTCAGCGAGCAGCCATCGTCGCGGCGAGTGCCGCACTGATCGTCGTGTCGGCCGGTGCCGCGCAGGCGGCCCCCGGCCAGGGCGGTCCCCTCAGGGCCCTCGTCTCCGATGGTGTCATCAGCCAGGCGCAACTGGACGACTTCCGCGCCGAGAAGGACCGCCTGAAGGATGAGGGCATGACGTGCGCCGAGGCGACGTCAGCGGCACTGGCCTCCCTCACCTCGTCGGGAGTCCTGACCGGATCCGAGGCCACCGCAATCGAGACGGCCAAGGCAGCCAAGAAGGCCGCTAAGGGTGACCGCAAGTCCGGACGCGGAGATCGCGGCAGTCGAGGCAGTGCCCCCGGTGGCGCTGGCAACTCGGAGACGGCACCGCCGGTCAGCCAGTAGCGTCGAGGACGAGCACGAGGGAGGTGGGCAGGTGACAGCACGGATTCTGGTCGTCGACGACGAACCGGCGATCAACGAGCTTCTGGTCGACGCGCTGCATCTGGCCCAGTACGACACCGTCTCGGCATTCCACGGTATGGAGGCCTTCCGCATCCTCCGGGAGGAGACCGTGGATCTGGCCATCGTCGATGTCAACATGCCCGTGATGTCCGGCTACGAGCTGCTGGAACGCATGCAGTCCGCCGGCATCACCACCCCCGTGCTCGTCCTCACCGCTCGAGAGGGTCGTGATGACACCCGCACGAGCTTCGGCCTCGGAGCCGACGACTTCGTGCGCAAGCCCTTCGGCGTGGAGGAGATCATCCTGCGCGTGGCCGCCATCCTGCGCCGGAGCCAGGCTGTCGCGGAGTCACGCACCCTGTGCGTCGGACGGATCGACATGGATGATGACGCGCACGAGGTTCGACTGGACGGCGATCTCGTCGAGTTGTCTCCCACCGAGTACCGCCTGCTGCATGAGCTGATGGACAACTGCGGCCGCGTGATGACCAAGGAGCAGCTCCTCGAGCACGTCTGGGGCCTGGATCGCGGCACCGAGTCTTCGACTGTCGAGACGTACATCTCCTATCTGCGCAAGAAGTTCGGTGACGGGATCAATATCCGCACCGTGCGCGGTGTCGGCTACCAGCTCACCCCGCCCCGGTAGTCGCGCATGAAGACCCCGGACTTCTCATGAACCTGAGTCTGCGTGCACGACTGACCATTCTCACGGCAGCGCTGGTCGCGATCTCCACCGCAGCTCTCGGCACCGTCATCTACTTCTCCGCCCAGAGCATCCAGACTGAGCGGATCGACGATGCGCTGGCCTCGGAGATCTCCGAGGCGCGCGTTCGGAGCCTGCAGGACAACCCTCGTCCGCCGCAGGACGGCATTTTCGTCACCGTCGCCCTGGGCAGGCTTGATCGTGACGGAGGCATCACGCAACTGCGCCCCGCAGGCACCCGCGAGCAGCCCATCCCCCTTCCTGCGCTGACCGCCGATCAGATCGCCGACGCGACCCGTGAGCCCATCACCATCACGAGCGACGGGCGCAATTTCCGCGTTGCAGTGATCAGCCACGGCTCGGGCCGCGCCACGATCGTTGCCGCAGCACCGCTGGACAGCTACGAGCAGACGATGGCGACCTTGACGACCGCGGTCATCGCGTCTGTTCTCGCCGTGACCTTCGTCGGTGCCGTTCTCGCCTGGCTCCTGGTGCGCCGAGCATTCCGGCCCATGCGCGCCATGATCGCGTCAGCGGCCACCATCGCTGAGGGGGACCGAAGCCACCGGCTGGGGACCGAGAGTCCAGGCACGGAGATCGGTGACCTCTCGCACTCCATCAACACCATGATCGACTCCCTCGCCGAGGCGGTGGCCCAAGCGGCCGAGTCCGAGGATCGGCTCCGCACCTTCATCTCGGACGCCTCCCATGAGATCCGCACCCCGCTGACGGTGATCCGCGGCTACTCCGAACTGCTGAACTCACGAGGGTCCGAACTGTCCGCCCATGATCGAGCCGCGCTGGCGAGGATCGAGTCGGAGAGCAAGCGCCTCGATCGACTCGTGACTCAGTTGCTGATCCTCGAGGGGCGTTCTGCGTCGCAGAAGGCACCCGTGGCTCCCGTCGACGTCGCTGCCATCGCCCACGAGGTCTTCGCGGACTTCATGGCCTTGACGCCAGACAGATCAGTAACACTGGAGATTGAGCCAGCCGTGGCTCTGGCAAACGCCGAGGATGTCCGGCACCTGCTCACCAACATCACCCAGAACATCACCCGCCACATCCCGGCCGATGCGCAGGTCGACGTGTTCATTGGGACAGATGGCGACTCAGTGGTGCTGCTCGTCGACGATGCCGGTCCCGGCATTCCCCCACTGCAACGGGCGAGCATCACGGATCGAACAAGCAGGCGTCACCAGAGCGGTGAAGGCGCGGGCTTCGGCCTGGGGATGCGCATCATGGTCGACGCCGTGGCCGAGAACGGCGGAACCCTCGAGCTCAGCGACAGCCCACTGGGCGGCCTGCGGATTCTGGTCACGCTGCCGACATCCCCGACACAGACGGGAACCTGAGCGTCAGGCCGACTCGGCCGCAGTGATCGACTCGTCATGGGGGTCATCCAGGCGACTCAGCCGCACTGACCCCCGCAGGGCCAACAGCGCCACCGTGACCAGCCCCATGAGGACACCAGCGATCACCATGGCCGCACGAGGTCCGGTGACATCGGCGACCGCTCCCCACGTGAGGCTGCCCAGCGGGGCGGCAGCGGTGAAGACCATGAGCCGCATGGCAAGAACCCGGCCTCGGAAGGGATCGGCGACGATCACCTGCGTGGCGGTGTTGATCGACGCCACCACCGTCAGGAAGCACCCGCCGATCACCACGAGGGCGACGATGCCCACGATGTATCCCGGAGCGAGAGCGAAGACGATCAAGGCACCCGTGTAGGTGAGTAGGCCAGCCTTGACGAGTCGGCTCAATTGCGGCGCCCATCGACCGCCTGCGACGAGGGGAGCGGAGATGAAGGCACCGACGCCGAGCGCCGCATTCATCAGGCCGAGTTGGAGAGGCCCCACGTCGAACACGGCTCCCGCGAAGACAACGGTGAAGGAGAACACCGGGTTGCCGAGAAAGCCGATGATGCCGGCCACCAGCATCGAGAGGATGAGCCCCGGCTGCGTCGTCAGGTAGCGGCCCGCGTCAGAGAACTGCCGGATCACTCCGGAGGTGCGAATAGTGCGCAGCGCGTGGCGTCCGGCTCGGACGAGCATGATCGCGAGCACGACGCACCCGAAGGAGGCCGCATTGATTCCGAAAGCCCATGCCGGCCCCAGCGTTGCGAGGAGAAGACCCGCGATAGCGGGGCCGATCGCGCGGGCCGCGTTGAACTGAAGCGAGTTCCACGTGACCGCTGACTGCAGGTCCTCACGCGGCACGAGATCGTGTACGAAGCCCTGCCAGCTCGGCATGGACAGACCGTTAGCCGCGCCGATGATCGCCATCACTCCGAGCAGGAGCCACGGATCGCGCAGATCCGCTACCCACAAGGCCCACAGGACGAGCGCCGCCACCCCCATGAACGTCTGCATGACGAGCAGAACCTGGCGTCGGGGAAAGTGATCGGCGAGCGATCCTCCCCATGGACTGAAAACGAACATCGGGAGGAACTGCGCGGCCACAGCCGCGCCCACCCATAGTGCGGATCCGGTGAGTTCGAAGAGGACGAAGGGGACGGTGAGGTTGAGGATCCAGGAGCCGGTGTTCGACAGCAGCGCCCCGATCCAGAAGATCAGGTAGTCACGGTGTCGGAACGCGCTCACTCAGCCGTCGCGCCATCCTCTCGGTCGTGGGAGACCTTGATACTAGCGAGCGACCTCCATCGCGATGAAGTCCTCGACCGCCTGCCGGGCAGCGCTGTCGGAGTACTGCTCCGGTGGCGACTTCATGAAGTACGACGAGGCGCTCAGGATCGGACCGCCGATTCCGCGGTCCTTGGCGATCTTGGCGGCCCGCAGCGCGTCGATGATCACGCCGGCGCTGTTCGGGGAGTCCCACACCTCGAGCTTGTACTCCAAGTTCAGCGGTACATCACCGAATGCACGGCCCTCAAGACGCACGAACGCCCACTTGCGGTCATCGAGCCACTCGATGTAGTCGCTGGGACCGATGTGCACATTGCGGGAGCCGAGGTCGTGCTCGACCTGCGAGGTGACAGCCTGGGTCTTGGAGATCTTCTTCGACTCCAGGCGATCACGCTCCAACATGTTCTTGAAGTCCATGTTGCCGCCGACATTCAACTGGTACGTGCGATCGAGGATGACACCGCGATCCTCGAAGAGCTTCGCCATCACGCGATGGGTGATGGTGGCGCCGACCTGGCTCTTGATGTCGTCACCGACGATCGGCAGGCCCGCCGCCTCGAACTTGGCCGCCCATTCCGGATCGCTGGCGATGAAGACAGGAAGGGCATTGACGAAGGCGCACCCGGCGTCGATGGCGCACTGCGCATAGAACTTCGCGGCCTGCTCCGACCCGACGGGCAGGTAGCAGACGACAACGTCGACTCGGGCATCCTTGAGCGCCTGCACCACATCGACCGGAGACTCAGCGGACTCCTCGATGGTCTCTCGGTAGTACTTGCCGAGGCCGTCGAAAGTGTGACCGCGCTGGACAGTCACGTCCAGGTGAGGCACCTCGCTGATCGTGATCGTGTTGTTCTGCGATGCCTGAATGGCCTTCGACAGGTCAAGGCCCACCTTGGTTGCGTCCACGTCGAACGCCGCAACGAACTCGACATCGTTGACGTGATACGGACCGAAGACGACGTGCATGAGGCCGGGGACGCGTCCAGTGGGGTCAGCGTGCCGGTAGTACTCGACTCCCTGAACGAGGGACGAGGCACAGTTGCCGACACCTACGACGGCGACGCGGATCTTCTCGGTGGTCATGCTTTCTTCCTTCCGGTGGACGTGCGCTTGGCGACCCGCTTGGTCGCCCTCCTTGTTTCCTTCTTCACTGCTCTGGCCTGCTTGCGCTCCACGCGCGATCCGCGCTCGGAGTCGATGAGTTCCTGAAGCCAGCTCACCTCGCGCTCAGCTCCTTCGATCCCATGACGCTGCAGGCGCTCTGCGTAGAGATCCATCTGCGCACTCGTGCGCTCAATGGATTCCTCGAGCGCCCGTAGCCGCTCCTCCAGTCGCGTGCGGCGACCCTCGAGAATCCGCAGCCGCACTTGGGCATCCGTGCGAGAGAAGAAGGCCATGCGTGCGGCGAAGGCCTCGTCCTCCCACGACTCCGGGCCGGTCTCCTGCACCCACGACTCGAAGGCCTCCTTGCCCTCCGCGGTGAGCGCGTAGACGATGCGCGCCCGCTTCGTCGACACTCCGACGATCTCGTCGCGAGCAACAGCGTCGATCTGTTCGATCAGCGCGGCCTGCGTGAGTCGATGCAGGCACGGATACAGGGATCCGAAGGAGAGCGCGCGGAACGGTCCGAGGATCGCGGTCAGGCGCTTGCGGAGCTCATATCCATGCAGCGGACCATCGGAGAGCACCCCGAGAACGGTGTGATCGAGAACGTCTGTCCGCTTGGCCATATCGAAACTATATATCGACTTGATATGTCGCGGTCAAATGCCTTCGTTCCGCATCCTGGTCCGGCAACGACCTTCGACGGCACATGCCACTACCTTTCGGTGGTGGCCACTCCCCCTGCGCGCACAGCTGCCGACCTCGGCGTCGGCACGGGGGTAGGCGCCTTCTCCGGAGCCTTCGGGGTCGGCGGCGGGCTCATGCTCGTTCCGTTTCTCGTCCTTGCCCGCACATGGCCGCAGAAGCAGGCGCAGGCCACGAGCCTCGTCATGGTCGCGATGGCCGCAACGGCAGGGGCAGTTCGCTACGCGCTGGACGGTGCAGTCGCGTGGCTGCCCGGGTTGGTGATCGTCGTCGGCGGTCTGGCAGGAGCATGGCTGGGCGCTCACCTGGTGCAGCGCTCCCCGAATGCCCTGCTGCAGGCCCTCTTCGGGCTTCTCGTGGTGGTCGCAGGAGTCCGCATGCTGTGGCCGACGGGTGGGGACGCATCCGCTGATGCCCACCTCGCGAGTCTCACTCCGGGCCTCGTTGCCGGCTACCTCGGGGCCGGGCTTGGCATGGGTCTGCTGTCAGCGCTGTTCGGTATCGGCGGTGGGATCCTGCTGATCCCGATTCTGGTCGCGGGCTTCGAGTACTCGCAGCATCTGGCAGCCGGCACATCGCTCGCGGTGATGGTTCCCATCTCTCTCGTCGGTGCGATTCGCCTGACGCGACCGGGCCTGACCAAGTGGGCCGAGGGGGCTCGATTCGGGGCGGGTGCGGTTGTCGGCGCAGTCATCGGGGCATCGGTGGCGCTGGTGGTGAGCGGATCGATCATGCAGGCCGCGTTTGGGGTGGTGATGCTGGTCGTGGGGGGGCGGATGGCGTGGAGTGCAGCACGGGCGAGAACGCAACGCCCCAGGTGAGGGCGTGGAGTGCAGGACGGGCGAGAACGCAACGCCCCAGGTGAGGGCGTGGAGTGCAGCACGGGCGAGAACGCAGACGCGAATGTGACGCGCACCACGCCCACGTCCGTCACAGGTGCATGCACCGTCGTGTTGAGGCGGTCACCGCGTCGCAATCATGTCCCATGCAGGTCACCACTTGCCCAACCTAGGCATCACCTTGCATGGTCGAAACGTGACCGCTCTCTCTCTTCTCGGTGCAGGCGCCCCGTCAACGGAGTCGAGCGATCGTTTCAAAGCCATTGGACCGCAGCATCTCGATGACCTCCAGCGCCGTTTCGGGTTGTCCAGCGACATGGTCGACGGCATGAGACTGCACGCAGCCGTTCTGCCCTTTCGCGTCAACGAGTACGTCATCGAGAACCTCATCGACTGGTCGAACATCCCCGAGGATCCGATCTTCCAACTCGTGTTTCCTCAACCGGGGATGCTGCCGGACCTGACAACTGCTCAGTTGGAGTTGCTTCGATCCGGGGGCCGCGCATCACGCGAGCGCATCGAACTCGTCGCGCGTCTCCGCGCGGAATTGAATCCCCATCCCGCTGGTCAGCAGGAGCACAACGTGCCCATGCTTGACGGGCAGAGCATCGACGGAGTGCAGCACAAGTACGAGCAGACCGCGCTGTACTTTCCGGCTCAGGGGCAGACCTGTCACGCCTACTGCACCTACTGCTTCCGCTGGGCCCAGTTCATCGGTGATCCAGACCTGCGATTCGCCGCCAAGACTCCCGAGCAGTTCGTCGGCTATCTGAACGCGCACCCCGAGGTTCACGACGTCCTCGTGACCGGTGGTGACTCGATGATCATGAGCACCGAGCGCCTCCGATCACACATCCACGCACTCATGGGTGTGGAGACGGTGCGCACGTTCCGCTTCGGCACGAAGGCCCTGGCCTACTGGCCCGACCGATTCGTCAATGACACCGACGCCGACGATCTGCTGCTCATGTTCGAGGAGATCATTGCCTCCGGTCGCATGGTGGCCGTGATGGCTCACTTCAGCCATCCACGTGAGTTGACCACGCCCTTGGTGCAGGAGGCGATGCGTCGCATCCGCGCAACGGGGGCAGTCATCTACTGCCAGGCACCGCTCATGGCGCACGTCAACGACGATGCGCAGACTTGGGCAGACATGTGGCGAGCTGAGGTGAGCGCCGGTGCGGTTCCGTATTACATGTTCATGGCGCGAGACACCGGCCCGCAGGACTACTTCGAAGTTCCGATCCCCCGCGCCTACGAGATCTTCACTGAGGCCTACCGCACTCTCCCGGGACTGTCTCGCACCGTGCGCGGCCCGGTGATGTCCTCCGGCCCCGGCAAGGTGATGATCGACGGCATCAGCGGTGAGCCCGGATCACTGATCGCCCACGCGCGGTTCCTGCAGGCGCGCGACCCCGAACTCGTCGGTCGACCTTTCCGTGCAGCATGTCCCGACGACGCCTCGTGGCTGGATGACCTCACTGTGCTGGACGGTGAGCCTGCGGACATCACGGCGGAGATCGCGCGCTTCTGCTGACGGACACCACCGGCGCATGGGCCGATGCTCTACTGGGCAGCCGCGATTCCCATGAAGCCGATCAGCAGCGTGACCACCGACCAGACTCCGATGCCGATCAGCGGACCGATCCGGCGGTCCTTCAGGTCTCCTGACACGATCACGAAGATCGTCACCGAGGCGAAGTAGAGGCCGCTGACGAGGAAGGCAGCGGAGATCGCCGCCAAACCCCAGTCAAGAACGACCGCCAGAAGGGCGTAGACACCCCAGGCGAGGTTGGCCAGTCCCACTTCGATCTGGAAGTTGTTGCGCTGGCCATAGTTCCAGCCGCCGCGGACCGCGTCCGATGCATGAAAGACGGAATGGCGGAGGAAGGACAGGACTCCCGGGATCGTCACGGCGACGATACCGGCGAACGCCAGGCTCGGCGTATCCTGCTGAAGGGTCCCGAATCCGATGAACGTTCCCACGAAACCGGTGATGTAGGTCAGCCACATCAGGATCGCCGCGGGCCGCGGACTCGCGGATGCAAGCGTGGATGAAGTCACGCCACGAACCTAACGCCGTGGGTGTGCATCGACCGGCAAGCTGAGCCGAGCGGGTGACGGATTCGCTTTGAGGGCCAACGACGCATGCGGTGGCGACAAGCGCGCCGTTCTTCGCCTTCACGCCAATGAGTGGGCCCCCCGGGGCTCGAGCCCGGAACCTACGGATCAAAAGCGTTCCCGATCACACAGCAGAAGTCCGAATATCAAGCGATTGCAAAGGATTCCGGCTCAGCCAGACACTTCCAGAACCATTCAGGCCCGTCAAGAAAGGGCCACCACTCAGGGGGACATCACCGAAGAGTGCGGGGACTGGCGCGTCGCCCCTCCGTTCAAGGTCATGACGGTGCCGCACCGAATCCCTCAATCCTCATCATGAGCCGTCTGGCACGTCCCACCGCGACATGCCCGGCGACTGGGCATTGACCGGTCAATGCCCGAAGATCGACCTCTCCACCTTGAGACGGCAACGTCGAATCGGGTGTCATAGGTCGCCAGGGCGCCCCAGAGCCGCCCCTCCCATCAGGCCCGCTGAGCGGGCGAGAATCCAAGGAGCAGACCATGACCACTCTCACCCCACGAACAGCCATTCCCATGTCGAGCGCCCGGGCGCCACTGCCCTACATGCTGGCCTGGCTCGACTCACTCTGGCCTGCAGACGTCGATGTTGCCCTGCGATCCAGCCACGGCATCAGGGTGGAGG